>OWIQ01000078.1_pt1 | contig 64093 bp, 59 predicted proteins | sample 1732701 | NCBI WGS metagenome assembly OWIQ01 (sample SAMN05065744, study PRJEB22554) | human gut metagenome | biome: ENVO:2100002; feature: ENVO:00000062; material: ENVO:00002003 | host: Homo sapiens | place: USA
CATTCTAATAAATCAAGAACTATAAACCGTCCAATCTTTGGGGGTCACATCATTTCGGGCATGACGTGCGTGGAAAACGTTTTATCTCGCACGGGAGGAGGAATTGGGGAGGCGAAAGATTACCGGGGATAGAGAGACAGTGTAACATGACTGACCGGAAAAGAGAGATAGCCTGAAAAGAATCCTGAAGATAATGAAGGTTATTTTTTGAATGTTACTTAACTTTGAGGAAAAGATGATAATTTACGATGTATTACGTCAGCAAAAGATTTGAAGTGTCGGGAGCGCATTATGTGACGACGGACCGACGGACCAAGTGCGAGGAACTCCACGGACATAATTGGATAGTGATAGTGCATTGCAAGTCAATGACTTTGAACGAGGACGGGATGGTTACTGACTTTACGGTCATAAAGCAGAACATCATGTCACGCATTGACCATAAGAACCTCAATGAGGTGCTGCCGTTCAGCCCGACGGCGGAGAATATAGCCAAATGGATATGCGACGAGACCGAAAACTGCTACAAGGTCGAGATTTGGGAATCCGAGAACAACAAGGCCGTCTACGAAATATAGAAATAATATAGAATAAAAAAAGGCGGGAAAGTAAGCCGGTTTCTGTGTTGATCTGCCATTTATCTGCGCAACCTACCCCCTGACATCGGGCGGGCAGCCCTCATCTGTCAGTATATTTGGTCTTGCAGGCTCTGGTACCGTACCCGAATGGCATCGCTGACATCCGTCGTGAGCTCTTACCTCGCGTTTTCACCCTCGCCTGCTCCAGTAGATTCTGGGGCAGGCAGTTATTTTCTGTTACGGCTACATAAGATTACTCCCATCTGCGCTTTCCGCAGCAGAGTGCCCTTTCCTGTCCGGACTTTCCTCACCGGCAAAAGAGCCGGCGCGGCAGAAAATCCCGCCTTAAAAATCTTACAAAATTAAAACAAACCCTTCGGAAAACAAAAGCGATTTACAAACATATTCGAAAATATTGAAATTGCGACCAAAAAACACCCTCTTTCGTTTTCGAAGTGAAAACAATTTACTACCTTTGTGTTTTGAAACGAAACCCAAACGAGTAAACACATTGACATTTATATGGCCGGAATCAACAACAACGAATTTGATGTCATCATAATCGGAGGAGGCATCACCGGAGCCGGAACCGCAAGAGACTGCGCATTGAGAGGACTGAAAGTTCTGCTCATTGAACGGAACGACATTGCGGACGGAGCTACCGGACGAAATCATGGACTGCTGCACAGCGGCGCACGTTACGCCGTAACTGACCAGGAATCAGCATCCGAGTGCATCCAGGAGAACATGATCCTGAAGAAAATCGCCAACCACTGCGTTGACGACACATCCGGGTTCTTCATCACATTACCGGAAGACGACCTCGCATATCAGGCAAAATTCGTGGAATCATGTACGAAAGCCGGCATCAAGGCAGAAGTGATAGACCCTAAGGAAGCTATCCGCATGGAGCCTTCGGTAAATCCTGACATCATCGGTGCCGTACGTGTACCTGACGGCTCGGTAGACCCTTTCAGACTCTGTTCCTCAAATATAGTGGACGCCAAGTTACACGGAGCCAAAGTATTGGTATACACCGAAGTGACAGGCTTCATCAGAAACCAGGAAAAAATCACGGGCGTAAAAGTCATTGACCACAAGACGGGAGAAACGGCGGAATACCACGCGCCGATCACCGTCAACGCCGGCGGTATCTGGGGACACCATATTGCTGAACTTGCAGGTGCGAAAATCAGCATGTTCCCGGCCAAGGGAGCGCTCCTCATATTCGCTCACAGGGTAAACAGCATCGTGCTCAACCGATGCAGAAAACCGGCCAATGCTGATATCCTCGTTCCGGGCGACACAGTCTGCGTAATCGGAACCACCTCTACCAGAGTACCTTACGAAGAGTGCGACAACATGCACGTAACACCGGACGAAGTCAAGCTCCTGATACAGGAAGGTGAAAAACTGGCGCCATGCCTGAATACCACACGAATTCTCCGCGCTTATGCTGGAGTCCGTCCGTTGGTAGCGGCAGAAGGAGACACCAGCGGAAGAAACATCAGCCGAGGCATCGTACTTTTCGACCATGAAAAACGTGACGGCATCAAGGGATTCATCACGATTACCGGTGGTAAACTGATGACTTACAGACTGATGGCTGAAATGGCTACCGACCTTGTCTGCGAAAAATTAAACGTTGACAAGAAATGCGAGACCCGCACTACTCCGCTGCCGGGTTCCGGTGAAGGCAATGTCCAGGAAGTGTCACAGAAGATATGGACCAAACCGTCTACCGTCCAGAAAGCTACGGCGGGACGTGCAGGAAGCATGGCAGCGAAAATCCAATTCGAAACCAGAAAAGAGCAGAGCCTCGTATGCGAATGTGAGGAAGTGCCGGAAAGCGAAGTACAGAATGCCATTGACAATCTCGATGTCCACAATCTGGTAGACCTCCGCAGACGCACACGCGTAGGCATGGGAACATGCCAGGGCGAACTCTGCGCATGCCGCGCGGCGGGACTTCTCAGCAAAGCACACGGCTGCACTGAATGCGCAAAGACAGATTTGGCGAAATTCATGAACGAAAGATGGAAAGGAATGTATCCGGTAGCCTGGGGCGAAACATTGCGCGAGGCAGAATTCACAGCATGGGTATATTCCGAATGCCTGGGAATAGGTAGCGAAACAGAAACGAACATCAATCCTGACAAACCTGTATTCGAATAAAAATTAAGACATTATGAGATTTGATACTATAATAATAGGTGGCGGTCTTGCCGGACTCGTATGCGGTCTGAGATTACAGGAAGCAGGACAGAAATGCGCCATCGTTTCCGCAGGACAGAATGCCATGCACTTCTTCTCCGGAGGCTTCGGACTTCTGGCCAAACTCCCCGACGGCACCGATGTGGACGTTCCGCTGGCAGCAATACCGTCACTTGACGCAACACATCCTTATGCGAAAATCGGCGCAGAAAACATTGAAAAATACGCGGAAGAGACGAAAAGATTGTTCTGCACGCTCGGAATCAATGTAGAAGGAACAGCCGCACGGAACAGATACGTCATCTCGGCTTCAGGCGCATTGAAACCGGCGTGGCTGACAATCGACGACATCGCATCAGTCAGCGCGAAAGACGAGAAAATCGCTGACAACGCATTGATAGTCAATATTGACGGCTTCCTCGACTTCAACACCTCATTCATCGCCGAATCCTTCGAAAAACGCGGCACCGCATGCGAAATCACAGCTGTGACGACCAACGAAATCCGCAACCTCAGGCGCAACCCGAGCGAGATGAGAGCATCCAATATCGCAAGAATCATGGACAATGCCGCTGCGCGTACCACTTTTGTCAATGCCGTTGAAGCGGAGCTGGCGGAAGGGAAATTCGACGCGGTCGTACTTCCGGCTGTCTTCGGTCTCAAGAATCATGAAACCGTCCAGGCTGTACGCGAAGAACTCGGAATCAAGACATTGTTCATAGGCACATTGCCTCCATCTGTCCCGGGCATACGCTCACAAATGCAGATGAAACGGGCTTTCGAAGCGAAAGGCGGCACATTCATGATGGGAGACGAAGCCGTGGCTTCAGAAATCAAAGACGGAAAAGTCACAGCCATCAAGACATCCAATCTCGGAGACATTGAACTGACTGCCGACAATTATGTTCTCGCGTCCGGAAGCTACTTCGGGCATGGCATAATCGCTGAAATAGATAAAGTTACGGAACCGGTATTCGGAGCCGACGTAATCTTCGACAATGACAGGGGCAACTGGTACGACAAGAATTTCTTCGGCAAGCAGAACTTTATCGGCTTCGGCGTAGCTACGGATGTCAAGTTCAATGTCATCAAAAACGGCGAATCCATAAGGAATCTCTATGCGGCAGGCTCCGTTCTAGGAGGATTCAACCCGCTCCACGAAGGTTGCGGCGCAGGCGTTGCAATAATGACAGCATTCTATATATCTGATTCAATACTAGGCAAATAGGACATCATGACAAGCACAAGTGAAAATAATTTCGAGCAGTGCATCAAATGCACGATATGTACGGTATATTGCCCGGTAGTTCCCGTCAATCCGGAATATCCGGGGCCTAAACAGGCAGGCCCTGACGGCGAAAGGCTCAGATTGAAGAACAGATATTTCTTCGACGAATCATTGAAATATTGCCTGAACTGCAAGCGTTGTGACGTGGCATGCCCATCCGGCGTGAAGATTTCGGACATCATCCAGGAGGCCAGAATCCAATTCAGCACCAAGAAGCCGAAACTTCGCGACAGGATGCTCGCAAGCACCGATTTCATGGGAACAATGGCAAGTCCGTTCGCACCGATTGTCAATGCGACATTGCCTCTGAAGCCTGTGAAGGCTGTTTTGGACGGAGTTCTCGGAATAGACCACCGGAGAACATTCCCGAAATATTCAGGAACGAAATTCGAAAGCTGGTTCAAGAAGAATGCGGCTGCAAAACAGGCAGCATTCAAGAATCAGATTGCTTATTTCCATGGCTGCTATGTGAATTACAACTATCCGCAACTGGGAAAGGATTTCGTCAATGTCATGAATGCTCTCGGATATGGCGTTAACCTGCTTGACAAGGAAAAATGCTGCGGTGTCGCAATGATTGCCAACGGTCTTGCCGACGGCGCCAGGAAACACGCAAAGCACAATGTTGCAGTCCTGCAGAAAGCGGTCGACAAGAACATGAAAATTCTCACGACTTCGTCGACATGCGTATTGACAATGAGGGACGAATATCCTGATTTGCTGAAAGTTGACAATAGCGGAGTACGGGACAGCCTCGCTCTGGCCACCAAATTCATCTATAGTCTGATCGATTCAGGCAAGGTAAAACTTGCGTTCAAGAAAGACTACAAGGCCAGGATAGCTTACCACACACCTTGCCATCTTGAAAGACTCGGATGGGGCGTTTTCTCGACCGCATTGATAAAAATGACACCTGGAGTGGAATTCACGCTTCTCGACAGCAACTGCTGCGGAATTTCAGGAACCTACGGATTCAAGAAAGAGAACTATGAGGCTTCACAGGCCATCGGAAAGCCGCTTTTCGACCAGATCGGCAATGTAGCACCGGATTTCGTAGCATGTGACTGCGAGACGTGCAAATGGCAGATAGAGATGTCCACCGGATTCACCGTAAAGAATCCAATCAGCATCCTCGCAGAAGCCCTCGACCTGGAAGCTACTGCTGCGTTTAATCACTAAACGACCGCCGGCATCGCCGCGCAGCTTAAAGCCCGTATGGGCGACGGTAAGTCCCTTCCCCGAGGGGAGGGATTTAGGGTGAGGGTAACGTGAATGAAAGCGCGCGAGGGTTACAGACTTCGAAATAGTGACCACACGCAAATGTGCGGAACGTGCACTCAACTCCTAAACGACCGCCGGCATCGCCGCACAGATAGCATCACATATAAGTTGATGCCCCTGCTCATTCGGATGCATGCCGTCATCGCAGAAAAGACTGGAGAAATCACGGCGTGAGAGGAAACAAGTCGTAATGTCGATCAATCTCACGCCCTCCTGTGCTGCAATGCGATACAGTTCCAAGTTATACATCTCATGCCAATTCCCAATCGTATTCACACTGCCACCAAGCCATTGAAGCACATTGTTTTTCTTTTCTGCGCAGAAACCTGAACAGATATAGGAATAAAACTTCATGGAATCGATAGGCGGAAGGGACAGCATGACAGGAATGCAACCATATTCCCTGACCTTGTCAATCAATGTCTCATAGGTAGAACGGAACATCTCAAGCGTGGTCTGCGGGGCATGGTCCTCATCCGGCCTCTCCGCAACGGCATTCCAATCATGATTGCAATCATTGCCTCCGAACTCAAGGAAGGCATAACGGGAATCTTCAATCTGCTTCACATGTCTTGAAACATCCCTCACTCCGCCAGTAATGGTATTTCCGAAACGTCCATAATTCTCGATGGAAACACCCATACGTTTGGCGCAAAGAGACGCGAAGCCCGCATCTGAAATCACATAACGGTTCCTGCCAAGATCTTCTATATTTTTACCGGTAATGATTCCCTTCATGACGGAATCACCGAATGAAATTATACCATTTTTTCTCATAACACAATTATTACTTAAACACAACCCAATAATAAGGCTTCAATTTCCGAAGCTGCGTTGCAAAAGTAGGCAAGCACATGAACTCAGGGAAATAAAGGTGATAACGGCACATGATTTGTGACTAAAGGCGCGTTTTAGTGACAAAAATTTGTATACAGTGACGAAAAAAGACTATTTTTGCATTCGTCACAACATTTTGAGATGAACGATATTAACGAAATATTCAGAAAATTCTGGCCGCAGACGGTGCACATCATCGCTGTACCGGCATTTTTCTTCAGTTTCATGATGATATACATGCCGTTCGGGGCGTCAGAATATCTGGGGTCAATGAAGCTGGGATATCCGTTCCAGCTCGCCATGCTATCCTGCATAATAGCGGCAAGTGAAGGCCTGACAAGGAGTATCCTCTACATTTTCCGAAAGAAGATCAACCGTACGGGATACGTGTTCTGGTGCCTGATGGACATGGCATTCGCATCACTTTTCATGGGCCTGTACATCTGCCTGATGAAAAGAGCCTCAATCCCCTATTTCAATGCCGTTGCCTGGGCATTCGGGACAATGACATTGACAGCAGTCTACCCTTACGTGGTAATATATCTGGCGCTACTGGCCCATCACAGAAAAAAACAGCTGGAACAAGCAGAAGAAGGTCCGGATGACAGAATCAGGTTCTACGATTCCAGAAAAATGCTGAAACTAGTGGTAAACGTATCATCCATCTATTATATAAGCGCAGATGAAAACTACGTAAACATACATTACAGCGAAGACGGAAAGACGAAGAAATACGTGCTGAGGGCATCCATGAAGAGCATCGAATCCCTATGTGCCAAGAATTCACTGGTTCGCTGCCACAGGTCATATTTCGTAAACCCTTCACACATAAAAATGCTGAGGAAAGACGAAAACGGACTGGTATTTGCAGACATTGACACTCCGGAAACGACAAGCGTACCGGTGACGAAAAGATATTATGCAAATGTCACCAACTTGCTGTAAAAGAGAAATATACAATCAATAACATCATGGTCAAGCATATCATTTTATGGACTCTGAAGGACAGTCTGTCCGAGGAAGAGAAAATCCAAATCAAGAAATCCATCAAGGAAGGTCTGGAATCATTGAAGGGTGTCGTTCCGGGACTGACAGACATAAAAGTCCAGATTGACGGACGCCTGGCATCTTCAAATGCCGACCTCATGCTGGACTGCACATTGGAATCAGAAGAAGCGCTCAAAGGCTATGCTGTTCACCCGGCCCATGTAGCCATAGCAAACAGCAGAGTACGTCCTTTTACCGCGATAAGATCTTGTCTGGACTTCACGATATAGACTACTTCATTCTTGCCTTAATTCTTTTCCGCAATCCGGAAGAAAGAGAAACCGGATAATCTGCATCGGAACGGTCCAGCCACTTCAAAGCCAGCTCATTGTCCCCCATCATATAACATCCGAGGGCAATATTATACTCAGCACACGAACGCCGCATAAGATTATTGGTATCGACCAATGTCATCCATGCTTCGACAGCATCATGCCATCTGAAATTATATGCGGCTTCCGATGCTGTATTCCAAGCTTCAGGAGAATCGAAATAAATCACCGTATATTGCTCGGACTTCCATGTCGGCATGAAAATCTTGGATGACAATGTACCTGCCTGCTCTGCCTGCAATGCAAGTTTAGGCCAAAGCATGTCTGCCACATCCGCCCTGGAAGTATAAACGTCAGCAGCAAGTGAGCCGCTCAGGTTCCTGCTTCCCCGCCAAGTATAGACTGTATCGACCTTTCCCATTGAATCATAGGCATATAAAGTCAATGTCAAAGGCACGGATGCATTATAGTAAACGGCAGTATCGGCAGGTGAATACTCTTTTTCGGAAACAGAGACATTGCCGAAATCCGGCGCATCGAACAAGAAAACGACATCATCGCCCGTCGACATCACGATATTCACCAGCGAATCAGCCGTTCCGTAATTGCCGGACGGATTTTTCTTCATCGAATAGACATTGACCGCCTTCTCACCGGAGAAATACTCACGCTCCAACGCCGACGCAAAGCCGCTTACAAGATAAGAATTGAAAACCGAATCTTTCCCGGCATTGTTCTCAAGGCAGACCACGGCAATGGACTTGCCGGTCAGGTCGATTCCTGCCTTTGAAGGGTACCTCATCTCCATATTCAGGCTGAACGCCTGCGGAGCGCATGAAGTCACAAAGCTTACTACCACGGCAGCAGCCAATGACAATGTCGTAGAAATAAACGGTTTCATAATCTATTCATTTTAAATACATTCACCCAAAAGATCGTAATCACCGGCCTGGATTATCCGGACATTCATAAACTGCCCGACCATTTCCTCCGGCTCGGATTTCATCTTTTCACGATCATAGCGGACGAGAATTTCTCCATCCACCTCAGGACTTTCGAACTCGCTGCGGCATACGAATACACCGTCATTGTAATCATCAATGAGAACCTTGGTCTCCGTCCCGATACGGCTGTTGTTGAAAGCAAATGATATACCACTCTGGAGTTCCATCAGCTTTTTCAGACGAGATTTCTTCGTCCGTTCAGGTACATCGTTCTTGAAATTGAGGGCATCGAATGTCCCTTCCTCCTCAGAATAAGTGAACGCACCCAACCTCTCGAACTTCGCATCCTTCACAAAATCAAGCAGTTCCTTAAATTCTGCCTGTCCCTCGCCAGGATGTCCGACAATCATAGTGGTTCTCAATACGATTCCCGGAACCTTCTCCCTCATCTTACGGATCAATGCCCGTGTCCATGCTCCATCCACATGACGGTGCATCATGTCCAGCACCTTGTCAGCGACATGTTGCAGAGGGATATCCATATAACGGCATACCTTGGGATTGTTCGCCATCTGGTCCAGCACATCCTCCGGAAAATCAGCCGGATACGAGTAATGGATCCGAATCCACTCTATACCATCCACTTCCGAAAGTCTCTGGAGCAGTTCTCCCAATGCGCGCTTATGATAGAGGTCCAGACCATAATATGTCGTATCCTGTGCAATCAGGACAAGTTCCTTGACACCACCTGCGGCAAGACGCCTCGCCTCTTCCATCAAATCCTCGATAGGAACCGAGCGATGAGCCCCGCGGATGAACGGTATGGCACAATATGAACATCTCCTGTCACATCCCTCCGAAATCTTGAGATAGGCATAAGGGAGTTTCTTTCCTGACAGGACGCGCTCAAACCGGCGCTCAGGATCCATCTTGGAACCAAGAGCATTGACCACGGGGGCAATGTCCCTGGCACCGAACCACCCGTCGACTTCCGGTATCAGGTCCGGCATTTCCGCACTATAACGCTGGGAAAGACAGCCGAAGACAAATATCTTCCCTATCTTTCCCTGTTTTTTACGTTCAACTGCCTCAAGTATCGCTTGTATGGACTCCTCCTTGGCATCGCCGATGAATCCGCATGTATTAAGCAGCAGATAATCAACATCTTGCTCGCTACCGGAAGGCAGAATGCAGAAATCATCCTTTACCTGGGCCAGAAGATGCTCGGTATCGACATCATTCTTGGAGCAGCCGAGAGTAATGACCTGTAATGTTTTCTGTTCAGGCATATTACTCGTTTACCTTATCTTCTTCAGCCTCTTCAGATGCAGCCTCACCCTCATTGCCCTCTTCAAAATCCAGAGAAGCGAAATTCTTCAATTCATTGTACCAATCAACGACTTTCTTCATGTGAGACACATAGAAGCGGTCACCGTCATAGTTAGGGATAGCCTTGAGGAACAATGCTTTAAGCTCATCTGCAGAAGCCTTAGATGTAGGCGCATCAGCCTCACCGAGAGCATCGTGAAGTTTCTGGAATACCTCCTGAAGCTTCATTTCACCTTCGCTTGTATAGATGGAAATATCTGCAAGAGTAGTGATTCTGCTCTTCATGTCGAAACAAGTTCTACGCTTGTCGCCCAATGCTTCAACTATCGCTCCGTTACGAGCCTGAGCAATGTAATTGAACAGACCATGCTGGCCTGAAACTGAAAGAATTCTTGCGAGATCAGTTTTCATAATCTTATAAACTTTAATTAATTACTATGTTTCAATATTTCTCCAAACACCTTGTCCGCCTCTGCGGCAAGTTCGTCCGTCGTACCGTTATTGTATATCACATAATCAGCCTTGGACAAATCCAGATGCTGATTCTTAATTCTCTTCATAATCGCCGCAGCATCACAAGCATCTCTGTCACAAGCTCTTGCAATCCTGATATCTTCATCGGCATCGACCATCACCGCCACATCATAAGACCCTGCAAAAAGGGGCTTGTCCAATGCAATCGCGGATTCCATGCACACAAAAGGCCTGTTTCCGGCATAACCGCACCACGAGTTCCCGCCCGACACATGCTCACGCCAATCAATGAAATCCTTCAGCACTGCCGGATGCACAATACCCTCCAGCTTCTCAAGTTTGCTCCTGTCAGTAAACACCAATGCTGCCAATGCCTTACGGTCGAACCTGCCGTTCCCATCCCTCAGGCAAACCCCGAACAGGCTCTCGACTGCCTCCCCCATTTCACTGTCGTACAATGCTTTGGCCCGGCTGTCGCTATCATAAACAGGCACGCCCCTGCTCTCCAGATACCGGGACAATACGGATTTTCCGCTCCCGATTCCACCGGTAATGAGTATCGTCAATGCCTTTTTCATTTCACACTCTCCACGCAATCGAAAATCTGCGGTTCAACGGTATATCCGATGACGCCGGAAGGTATCGAATCCAGACGAGGAAGGCACTGGCCTTCCAGAGATGAAATAAAGTCCTGGTAATCAACGGACAGCCTCACCTTTTCCGATGGATCATGACTGACAGGGAAAGCGCAGCGGAACCGCACAGTGGCTGTGGACGGATAGACTATAAGGTTATGCCCCTTAGGGACATTGTCAGTATAGACCGGCAGCGTCTTGCAGATTTCGACATAACGGGCCACAGGCATACTGTACGTCACGGTCTCATCGGAAATACGTACACCCTTGATCTTGTCCAGTCTGGCCTGCCCGTGAACGGACGCGGTCAAATCATTCAACCTGAGAGATTCCGTAAATACCTTGTCAATGCTTGCGAGGTGGAACGGCTCTCCATATATCGTGACAGAATCAGGTGAGATACGGATATCGCCGGCATTGATATGCTGAGGGGCGAAACTCAGCGAATAGACCGGATAGACAGGCACCCTCTTATGGTTCTCGAAAGGAAACCTGAACATCAACGTGTCAGTGAGGATTGCCTCAATCTTGACGCCGTTTCCAAGAATCTGCGTGGAATACCGGTTCAAGTCATCACCCGTAACATAATAAAGTTCTTCACCTTTCGGGTGCATGTCCGTAGAATTGAACGATACGGTCACGGGGTCTCTCTTTTCAGAACCTGCCAGGTAAATAAGTCCGAATCCCCTGGCCCGGCAACGCGCCAGCACCACCGTGGAATTGGATGACATATCTGCATGACCGTTGATATCACAACGAGCTTGAACAGGTACACGGACGACTTCAGAATAATTCAATGAAAGATTGTGAATCAGCCATATACCATAAGCCAGCAAGAGAGAGACGACAAATAACTTCGCATCTCTCCCGCTGATATTCAATCTCTTGGATATTTTTCCGAACAAGTCACGCATAGCCCGGAATCAGTTTGACTGAAACTGCCAGACGGCAGCCTCTTACTGCTGCTGTGTTTCAGAGAAATCCTTTACAAGAGAATTTCTGTCAACTTTAAGCTTGGTGTCGCCATCAACCTTGATAAGCACGGTCCTGTCCTTGATTTCATCTACAGTACCGTAGATGCCGCCGATCGTGACAACCTTGTCGCCCTTCTTCAGTGCGTTACGGAATTTCTCAAGTTCCTTCTGCTGCTTGCGCTGCGGACGGATCATGAAGAACCACATGACTACGAAGATAAGGATGAGCATCACCCACATAGACCAGCCGCCGCCCTGAGGTGCAGGCTGAGTCTGAAGAATAAATGTAAGAATATTCATTTCAATTCAATTTTATATACAAATATAACAATAAAGCGGCTGCCGTCAAATAGCACTGACGTCAATTATACAAGTCCCGCACCCTTCTTGACAATCTTGCCGTCCTCTACCATCTTGGATATCAACTTGTCAAGCAAGCCGTTGACAAAAGAACTGCTCTTCGGAAGACTATAGCATTTGGAAATTTCCACATACTCGTTCATGGTCACTTTCAGAGGAATCTCCGGAAAACTCTCAGCCTCGGCAAGTCCAAGCGCCACCAAGGCGATGTCTGAAGAATTCAATCTATCTGACTCCCAGCCTTTTACCGACTCGGAAATCATCTTGAAATATCCCTCATAACCGGCGAAGGCGTTTTTCAGAAGCCTGGTAACGAACACCTTGTCGCTTTGCACGTCGGCAGCAGGATTATTCTTCTTGAGCATATCACTCTGATACAGTTCCGGAAGGCGCCAGCCCTGGCCGGCAGCGAAATCTTCCATCGTACGGCAGCAGAATGTCAATGAATATGCAAGATCATCGATCCAGTAAATCGACTTGTCCTCAAGTATCGCAGCAAGCTGCTCGTTATCAACAAATTCGTTTTCAAATATCTTTATGAAAAGCTTGCAGTCTTCTTTCAGGGAACGTGTCTCGGACGCCATGTAACGCTGGAAATACGGCTTCTCTTTCATAGAATCAAGCACAGACTTGATCAACATGTCGTATGGCTGCCATGAAAGCCCCTTGCGGGCAAGAAGCTTCTGAAAATCAGGATCATTGTCCAGAATAGGAGCCACCTGGTTCTCCACGAATTTCATATTCGGGTCGAGATCCTCTTCCGTCGGATTGAACTTGGTCTTCGCCATCTCGATGCGGTCGTGCGCTTCCTTGGTAAGCGGTGATATGATGGCAAGCATGAACAGATATAAATCACGTGTCGCCTCGCATGAACGGTCCAGTTCATACATTGCATCATCAAGTGTCATCTTTCCGGTCACAGCATATCCATACAGCACCTTGAAAGCCTTCATTCTCAAAATTCTTCTCCCTAACATACTCTGATTTTCTCAAAAATTTCTCAAAGATACTACCATTTTTCAGAATTATTCTTAAATTTGGTAAATAAATTAAATTTGTAGGGAGTTATGTACAACGACGATTATGATCGCTCCGGGGACGAGATTTATTCAAAACCCGTAAGAGCAGGTAAGAGAACCTATTTCTTCGATGTCAAATCGACTAAGGGAAACAATGACTTTTACCTTACAATCACAGAAAGCAAGAGAAAAATCGAGCAGGACGGACGTTACGTCTACGACAAACATAAGATTTTCCTTTATAAGGAGGATTTCGAGAAGTTTGCAGAAGGACTCGAAGATGCAGTCAAGTACATTAAGGCAAGACTTAATGGATCACCTGAGGCTGCCGTCAAGGGAGAGCCCGCACCTGAGGATGTCGAGATATCTGCAGAGGACAAAGATATTTTCTAATCCCATTCTGCTTGAGTAATCCTAAAAAAATAACTTGGTAATCTTTGCTTGTCTTTTCGGTATATATTCCTCTTCTCATCAGTCGTGTACGTCCAGTACACTCCTTCTTCGAAAAGAAATCTATCCTCGAAAATCCTTCTCAAATCTTTACCAACTTATTTTTTCATGCTTACTGAAAACCGACCGAACGGCTGACCGGAGATGACCGGCCGGCCGTTTTTGTATTGTTTTATCGGTCAAAATCGTTACATTTGGAAAATATTATATAATATAGGAGAATATGACCTCAATATTACTAAAAAATATCAATTGCAACGGAATCCTGTCCGATATCTACATTGAAGGCTCCAGGATCAAACGGATAATGCCGGTAGGCAGCGCCGGACATGAAGGAGAAAGCCGGATCGCATCCGGCGTAGAAGTCATGGACTGCGAGGGTAAGACTGCCATGCCGGGATTCATCAACATGCATACACATGCAGCCATGTCCCTCATGCGCGGAACGGAAGAGGACGTCGTATTTTCTGACTGGATTCAGAAAATCTGGGAAATGGAAAAGAGCATTGACGAAGAATTCGTATACTGGGGGACGAAAGTCGCCTGCCTGGAGATGATCAAGACCGGCACGACCACTTTCAATGACCAGTATTGGTACTCCCCTGCCGCCAGACGCGCTGCCGCCGAAATGGGCATCAGGCCCGTAGTTTCATACGTCGCGCTCGACCACAATGACCACGAAGCCTGCGAACTGCAGAAAGAAAAAATCGCACAGGCATACGAAAATTCATTGTCAATGAAGGACTGCGGGATGTTCGAGACGGCATTCCACGCAATCTATTCCACCAGCGAGGAATTGATGCTCTGGGTATCGGATTTCGCCAAAAAGCATAACCTCAAGCTTCACATTCACCTTAGCGAAACAGAGAAGGAAGTCAATAACTGCAAGGAACTTCACGGTGGGCTGACCCCTGTGGAATATCTCGACAGGCTCGGCATCCTGAATTCCGACGTGATCGCCGCCCATACGTTGTGGCTGACGGAAAATGACATTGAAATCCTCGGAAAGCGCAAGGTAAACTGCGTTCACAACATCAACTCCAACACCAAGCTGGCATCCGGTTATAAATTCAAATACAATGAGTTACGTGATGCCGGAGCGAACGTATGCCTCGGAACGGACGGATGTGCGTCATCCAACAATCTGGACATGCTGGAAACCATGAAGACATCAGCATTGTTCCAGAAAGCCTGGAGAAACGACCCGAAGGCATTGCCTCTGCAGGAGCTCATTGAACTGGCGACAGTCAACGGCGCGAAAGCATTGGGACTGGACACCGGCGAGCTGGAAGAGGGAAAAATCGCGGACATCATCATTGTCAATACGGAAAACTCGTTCTTCCTGTCACCGGGAAATTTCCTGTCGAATTTCATCTATTCGGCTCATAGTGACTGCATTGAGTACATGATTGCAAACGGAAAATTCGTGATGAGAAACAGGAAAGTGAAAGACGAGGCGCAGATTATCTCAAATGCGCAGGAACAACTTATAAAAATCACTCACTAAAATTATATAAATATGGATCCAAGAGCAGAAAGAATTTTCAAGGCTGCTGACTTCGTGAAAGAGCGCCTTGACGGGAAAGTCCCTGTTGCAGGTATTGTATTGGGAAGCGGACTCGGTAAACTTGCGGACAAGATAGAAAACCCTATTGTTATTCATTATAAGGACATTCCGGGCTTCCCTGTGTCGACCGCCATCGGACACAAGGGAAACTTCATCGCCGGTGAACTCGGAGGCAAGTTCGTAATTGCAATGCAGGGAAGGCTCCACTATTACGAGGGCTATCCGATGGAATTGGTAACATTGCCTATCCGCGTAATGAAAGTATTGGGTATCAGCTACTTGTTCGTTTCCAATGCAGCCGGGGGAATCAATTTCGATTTCCGCGTAGGCGACCTTATGATCATCAAGGACCACATCAACATGCTGCCTAATCCGCTGATCGGACCTAATCTGGACGATTTCGGACCGAGATTCCCGGACATGACCCACCCTTACGATGCGAAACTGATTGCCAAAGCCAAGGAAATCGCTGCTGCCGAGGGCATTGAGTTGCGTGAAGGTGTTTACATTTCAGGCACGGGCCCATCTTACGAGACCCCTGCTGAATGGCATTTCTTCAGGACAATCGGCGCCGACGCCGCAGGAATGAGCACGGTTCCGGAAGTAATCGTGGCAAGACATTCGGAAATTCCTGTATTCGGCATGTCGGTAATCACCAATGCAGCACAGAAGGAATTTGCCGCCGATTACAAGAATGACGGAGACGACGTGGTGAGAGCCGCTGATGCCGCTGCCGACAAGATGACATTGATATTCGCGAAAATTATTGAATCTCTTTAAATGGATTTCGGTTTCATAAGAGTAGCTGCCGCCGTGCCGAGAGTCAAGGTGGCAGACGTGGATGCTAATGTAGAAGAGATGTGTAAGCTCGTGGAACAGGCTGATAATGAAGATGTTTCCATTATCGCCTTTCCGGAGTTGTCCGTGACAGGATACACATGCGGCGACCTTTTCGGTCAGGAACTTCTGATACGGAAGGCAGAGGAAGGCATAAAAAAACTGAAAGCATTCTCCAGAGGGAAGAAAGTCACCATCGTAGCAGGTGTACCGGTGAGGGTCAATGCTTCCCTCTATAATTGCGCCGCAGTGATCAGCAATGGTTCGCTGCGCGGAATCGTGCCGAAGATTCATCTCCCGTCATATAACGAGTTCTACGAAACACGCTGGTTTTCAAGCGGTTCTGACTTTTTATACAAAGCCGACACCGCAATGGCACCGGTTTATGACGACGCGAAGAATTGCAGCACGCCGATGGCCGGCGCGGAAATAGTATACGCGGGTTTCAAGGTCAATGTCTACCCTAACATGCTTTTCCAGGTAGGAAAAAGCACTTTCGCCGTGGAAATATGCGAAGACTTGTGGACCCCGATACCACCTTCATCTCATCATGCGCTTGCGGGAGCCGACATCATCGTCAATCTTTCCGCCAGCAATGAAATCCTGATGAAGCATCAGTATCGCAAATCCATCATCAGCCAGCTGACTTCCCGTACCATTTCCGCATACATTTACAGCTCTTGCGGTTATGGAGAATCCACACAGGATTTGGTCTATGCCGGCTCCTCACTGATTTACGAAAACGGATTCCTGATGGCTGAGAACGAGCGTTTCACATTGGGTTCCAGCATGATAACGGCTGACATTGATGTGGAAAAGCTGAAGACACTGAGACAGAAGACGACTACCTTCCATACGGTATCTCCGGATGGCACCACTGACGGCACCGATGCCAGAAGATATGTAAGGATGCCTGCCGGCAATGGTGCGTCTACGGATTTCGAAAAAGAACTCCGAAGAGAAATCGAAGCTCATCCATTCGTGCCTGACGTTACGGCAGAACGTGACGAGCGATGCAGGGAAATAACTGATATTCAGGTAATGGGACTCGCCACTCGTCTGGCACATATCAATTCCAGGACTGCCATTATCGGTATTTCAGGAGGATTGGACAGCACATTGGCCCTGCTGGTTACCGTTCTTGCATTCGACAAGCTCGGCTGGGACAGGAAACGCATAATCGGCATAACCATGCCAGGCCTCGGAACCACGGTCAGAACGCATTCGAATGCGACCGACCTGATGGAGGAGCTTGGGGTCACGGCGATGGAGATTCCTATCGGAAAAGCTGTGGCGCAGCACTTTGAGGATATCGGACATGACCCTGCCGTCCAGGATGTCACCTATGAAAATTCCCAGGCACGGGAAAGGACGCAGATACTCATGGATGTCGCAAACAAGGAAAACGGCATCGTCGTGGGTACAGGCGACCTGTCAGAATCTGCTCTGGGCTGGGCTACTTACAACGGCGACCACATGTCGATGTATTGCGTAAATGCCGGCATTCCCAAGACATTGGTGAAATATCTTGTCGGATGGGCTGCGGAGAATCATTTCGGCGAGAAGGAAGGACTGGGCGAAAGAACTGTGCATGAGATACTTATGGACATCATTGACACACCTATCAGTCCTGAACTGAAGCCTGCTGACGAGCACGGCGACATTGCACAAAAAACGGAAGACCTCGTCGGCCCTTACGAGCTGCACGATTTCTTCCTTTACAATATCTTCCGTTTCGGTTTCGCTCCGTCGAAAGTCTATTTCCTTGCCCGGAAAGCATTCTCCGGCGTTTATGACGACAGCACCATACTGAAATGGCTCGATACTTTCGTAAGAAGATTTTTCGCCCAGCAGTTCAAGCGGTCTTGCTTGCCGGATTGTCCGAAAGTCGGCTCTGTGTCATTGTCCCCTAGGGGCGACTGGAGAATGCCTTCAGATGCATGGAGAACGATGTTTCTTAAAGACCTTGACGGGCTGCGTTAAGAATCACCTCTGAAAGAGTAGGATGCGGGTGCACAATTTTTCTGATATCATCCACGGTTCCCTTTTTGTTCATCAAAACGGTAATTTCCTGGATGATGTCAGAGGCGTGCGCTCCCATGATGTGGCAACCGAGAATCTGGCCCGGAATGAAGTCACTCCCCTCTTCTGCTGCAATAATCTTGCAGTAGCCTTCCGGAGCATCCATTGCCAAAGCCTTTCCATTGGCGCGATACATTGATTTCAAGCACTTTACCTTAATACCTGTCTCTTTGCAGGTATCCTCGGTCATGCCGACTGTAGCCACTTCAGGAGTCGTGAAGACAGCCGACGGAATGATGTCCAGGTCAATGCCGTCTTTCAGCGGACATTCAGGAACGATGCCGGAAGCCTCCGCCATCATGGTGTTCAATGCCCTCTCACCCTCTGCCGAAGCAACATGTGCCAGCATCATACCGCCACGGACATCGCCGACAGCGAAAATATGCGGCACGGAAGTCCTCATATTCGCGTCAGTTACAATGCCCTTAGGAGTGAACTCGATGCCCGCGTCAGCAAGGTTCAATGTATCTACGGCAGGACGACGTCCCACAGCCATCAAGACATTGTCCGCCAGGACTTTGCATTCCTTGTCCTTTTTAAGGAATGTAACCTGGAGACCTTCTTCTGTCTTCTCAATGGCCTGAACCTGGGCAGCAGTTTCAATATTGATTCCACGCTTGCCGAGTGCCTGTTTCAGTCTCTTCGCCATATCCGTATCGAATCGTGGAAGGACATCCTTGCAATACTCAAGCACGGTCACTTCGGACCCGAAACTGCTGAATACTGAAGCGAACTCCAGTCCGATAACGCCGGCACCTATAACGCACAGACGCTGAGGCACATGGTCAATGCTGAGAATCTCGCGGGATGTAATCACGCCATCGAGATCCGTTCCAGGAATAGGAAGCATGGCAGAATGGGAACCTGTCGCAATGATAATATAATCAGAGCTGATTTCCGAAGTGCTGCCATCCTCTGCCTGAACCGCTACAGTGTGGTTGTCCTTGAAAGAAGCCTTGCCATATACCAGGTGTATCAGCTTGTTCTTCAGCAAGAACTCGATACCGCCGCGAAGCTGGGAAACGACTTCGTCCTTGCGTGCCATGGCGCCGCCGATATCGAACTTGAAGTCACCCGTTTCAACACCGAACTTGCCGGCATTGCGCAGATCTTCAAGCACTTCAGCATTGCGGCATAGTGCCTTGGTAGGGATACAGCCTTCGTTCAGGCAAGTTCCGCCGACAGGACCGGCAGAAACTATATAAACCTCTATACCTTTGGCTGCGGCAGCCACGGCAGTCTCATAACCACCGGGCCCCGCGCCTATAATTGTCAATGTCATATAGCAACTTGTTTACGCATCACCATATTTGAGAATCGGCTGACGTGCAGCACGTGTCTCATCAGGACGGCTGATCGGAGTATTGTGAGGTGCACCCTTCAGATAATCAGGGTTCTCGGCAGCTTCAGCCGCGATCTTCCTCATCACTTCGACAAATGCATCGATGGTCTCCTTCGACTCAGTCTCCGTAGGCTCGATCATGATAGCCTGGTGGAAGAGCAGAGGGAAGTAGATTGTCGGAGCATGGAAGCCATAGTCCAGCAGACGTTTTGCAACATCCAATGTTGTGGCGCCTGAATGTTCCTCACCCGGACGTGCACCATCATTGACAAGACCGTCGAAGACAAATTCGTGCTTGCAGATTGAAGGAATCGGCAGCTTGTAGCAGTCTTTCAGACACTCTTTCACATAGTTGGCAGCCATTGTCGCGAATTTGCCCGCGAAACGGATGTGCTGTTTTCCGAGTGAAAGGATGTATGCATAGGCACGGAGAATTACTCCGAAGTTGCCCATGAATGCTGATACCTGACCTGCTGATTCTGCATTGTCGGCAGAAATCTCAAATTTGCCGTCAGCTGTCTTGACCACGTGAGGCACAGGGAGATAAGGCACGAGATGAGCTGCCACGCCGACAGGACCTGAGCCGGGACCGCCGCCGCCATGAGGGGTAGAGAATGTCTTGTGCAAGTTCAAGTGCATGATATCGAATCCCATGTCTCCAGGACGTACCACACCGAGAAGCGGGTTCATGTTCGCTCCGTCATAATAGAGCAATCCGCCGCAGCCGTGTACGAGAGCGGCAATCTCGCCAATCTCTTTCTCGAACAATCCCAATGTGTTAGGGTTGGTCATCATGATACCGGCGATGTCATCTCCGAGAAGCGGTTTCAAGTCAGCCACGTCGATCAGACCTGAAGCATTGGACTTCACCACAACGACTTCCAGGCCGCAGACCGCAGCACTGGCAGGATTGGTTCCATGAGCACTGTCAGGAACAATGACTTTTGTCCTCTTGGTGTCACCATGGAGAAGATGATACTGCCTCATAATCATGAGACCGGTCAATTCGCCATGTGCACCGGCACAAGGGTTGAATGTAAATCCGGCCATTCCGGTTATAGCAGACAGGGATTTCTCCATGTTGTAATAAACCTCGAGAGCACCTTGTACGGTAGATTCCGGCTGAAGAGGATGAAGCCCGAGGAAGCCAGGCATTGCTGCGATTTCCTCATTGATTTTAGGATTGTACTTCATCGTACAGCTTCCGAGAGGATAGAATCCTGTGTCAACGCCGAAGTTCATCTGAGAAAGATTGGTATAGTGTCTTACGACATCCACCTCACTGACCTCAGGAAGTCCGAGAGCGGACTTACGGGCCAATGACTCAGGCATTTCCGCTGCTTTCCCGAATTCGTTTTCAGGAAGAGAATAGCCAGAACGTCCAGGTTTGGACAATTCGAATATAAGTTTATCGTAATATTTCATGACTAGATCCTCCCGATAACGTCTATTAATGAATCAACCTCGGCTTTCGTGCGTTTTTCAGTCACGCAGAAGCTGACATAACCTTCTTCCGTTTCAAGAGCGGAGAAAATCCCGGCATCCAGGAGAGCGGACTGTAGTTTCTCTACAGGCACGAGCGGTTTCAACACGAATTCCTTGAGGAACGGCTTGTCGAAAACCTTCTCGAATTTTCCTGTCTGAAGAAGCCTGTCATAGAGATAATGAGCACCTGCAGATGAAAGTTCATTCACCTTGCGCAAGCCCTCGGCTCCCATAAGTGACATGTATATAGTCACATACAATGCCATCAAACTCTGGTTCGAGCAGATGTTGCTGGTAGCTTTCTCTCTTCTGATATGCTGTTCCCTCGCCTGAAGCGTAAGTACGAAGCAGCGTCTTCCCTCTGCATCTTCGGTCTGTCCTACAATACGTCCCGGCATCTTGCGCACATAGTCATTGCGGCATGCCATGAAGCCTACGTACGGACCGCCGAAAGAGATAGGAATACCGAGCGTCTGTCCATCACCGACAGCCACGTCGAAGTTCCACTCCGCAGGAGTCTTGACTACTGCAAGAGCCGAAGGGTCGCAATATTCCACGACAATACCTTTCGTCTCATGAACGGCGTCAGCAAAGCCTGTGAAGTCTTCGACAATACCGAAACGGTTCACAGCCGGTACAATGATGCCGGCAACGTCGCCTGCCTGGAGTTCTTTCTTCAATGACTCCAGAGAGGTCTGGCCGTTTTCAACTGCAATGTAACCGAGCTGCACGCCATTATACTTGGCGTATGTTTCCACTGTCTTGCGGACATTAGGAAGCAATGTCTCTGAAAGGAGGACCCTGTTCTTGCGTTTCGTGCACGCAACCGCCATTTTCATGGCTTCAGCAGCGGCAGTAGGGCCGTCATACATGGAAGCATTGGAAACGTCCATTCCTGTCAGGGAGCATATCATGCTCTGATATTCAAATATATAGCGGAGTGTTCCCTGTGAAATCTCAGCCTGGTAAGGGGTGTAGGCTGTAAGGAATTCTGAACGTGAACAGATATAAGGAACTACGGATGGAGTGTAATGGTCATACGCACCGGCACCCGCGAAAACCTTGAGTTGTACATTTTTCTTGTCCAGCAACAAGAAGAAATCTCTCACCTGCTGCTCGGACATTGCATCAGGCAAGTCATATTCCTCTTTATATATGAACTTTTCCGGAACATCCGCATAGAGGTCATCCAAGGTGGAGACCCCTATACGGTCCAGCATAGCCCTTATATCATCCTCGGTATGAGGAAAATATGAAAAAGTGGACATCTTAATCAGTTTTAGTGTTCAATCTGTTACTTTTCAGTCATTGCCTGATAAGCAGCTGCATCCATAAGGCCTTCGAGCTCAGCAGGATCGCTAAGTTTAACCTTAATGATCCAGTTCTCATAAGGATCCTGGTTGATAAGCTCAGGAGCATCCTCAAGAGCCTCATTGTTCTCGATGACAGTTCCGCTTACAGGGCATACAAGGTCGCTGGAAGCCTTCACGCTTTCAAGAGCGCCGAATTCCTCGTCTTTGGAAACCTCGTCATCAGCCTCAGGCATATCAACATATGTGATATCACCCATTTCACTCTGTGCGAAATCTGTCACACCGATAACAGCTACATCACCTTCAACTTTTACCCATTCGTGAGTCTCGCTATAAAGGAGACCTTCAATTACCTTGCTCATAATTATTTAAGTTTAATTTGTTTATTACTTCTTATAGTTTGTCTGATAAAATCTCTTCTTGACTACGATGCCAGGGAACACCTTCTTGCGGATGCGGATGAACACCTGTGTTCCAAGCTTGCTGTATGCGGTCTGCACCATAGCGAAGCAGATGCTCTTGTCCAGAGAGATGGAATGATAACCTGTAGTCACCACGCCTATCTGTGTCCCGTCCTCTGTTTCTACCGGATAAGTAGCCCTAGGAATGGCCTTGTCCTCGATTTCGATACCGACAAGCTTGCGCTCCGTACCTTCTGCCTTCTGGCGTACAAGGACATCCTTTCCGATAAACTCTTCCTTGTCAAGCTTGCAGAACATGCCGAGACCTGCCTCGACAGGAGTAATGGTATCTGAAAGCTCATCACCGTAGAGAGGAAGTCCTGCCTCGAAACGCAATGTATCCCTACATCCGAGTCCGCATGGCACTACGCCTGCATCAAGAAGGATCTTCCAGATTTCCTGTGTGCCTTCAATGGATGTATAAATTTCGAATCCGTCTTCTCCGGTATATCCGGTACGGCTCACTATCATCCGGCTGCCTTTCCATTCTGCTTCATAATAAGTGTAGAATTCGAGTCCGGCAGCTTTGGCAAAACCAAGAACTTCCGTGATAACCTTTTCAGCTTCAGGTCCCTGCAATGCAATCTGGCCCCATGTGTCAGATTCATTGACAACCTTCACGTCGAATCCTGCTGTCTGCGCCATAATCCACTCATAGTCCTTGTCAATGTTTGCGGCATTGACCACGAGAAGGAAATGATCAGGCTCGAACTCCCTGTAAACGAGAAGATCGTCCACAACTCCTCCATCAGGATGGAGCATCATTCCATAAAGAACCTTGCCTGGCCCGAAGCCGCGGATCTCATTGGTGAAGATGTGATTTACGAATATTTCCGCATCCGGACCACTTACGAATATTTCTCCCATGTGAGAAACATCGAACATTCCGACCTTGTGGCGGACAGCATTATGCTCATCAGTAATGGATGTGTACTGGATAGGCATCATGAATCCTGCAAAAGGGCTCATTTTGGCACCTAATGCCACATGACTGTCATACAGACAGGTTTTTTTGAGATTTTCCTCCATAGCTTTGTGTTATTGTTATTCATTTGGTTCAGGCTTCCATGATTCCGAGGAAATCGTCCATGGACAATCCTGATATATAATCTGTCAATTCAATATCTCCGATAGCTTTTCTCAGCGGACCGGCTTCATCCGGAACGCCTTCAAGACGAGATGTCAGCAATTCATCGAGTCCGTCCTTGAGCGGGAAAAAGTCTCCGGAAACATGACATTTCCGAATCACTCCCTTATCAATATCAAGGCCGATGACAATCTCACCCGCTCCCGGTATCTTTCCGGAATGACTCACCGAATAAGCATGGTTGCGTCCTTCCAGAAATTCCGGCTTCAGATATTCTGCTTCAATTTCTTCAATTTCAGCGACTTGTTCATCAGTCAGCACAATCGTTTCAATGCCGGCCAGCTTCCCTTCCGCATCACGGTTTCCACAGAAACATTCCAGAAGGTAGTTCTTGAACTTTTCAATGTCCGCCAACGGACTGCCCGCTGCCTCATATATAGGTTTGAGGTTCGTAACATGCTGACGTACAGATGAAACGCCTTTGCTCTTGATCTTGGCCTCGGAAGGAGTAATCGCTCTTTCCAGTTCATCGAAATCCGTATTGAAAAGCATTGTCCCGTGAACGATGCTTGATTCCGGCTTCAGGAAAAAGGCATTGCCCGAAACTTTTTTGCCGTCGACCATGATGTCGTTCCTGCCGGATTTCTCCGCATTGACACCGGAAGCCCTCAGGTAAGCGGACAATGTATCCAGATATTCAGAGAAAGTGGAAGCCACGTTAGTGGAATCAGTTATGTATGAAAGCATTATATTGCCTTCATCGGAATAGACGCAACCTCCACCGCTCTTTCGTCTGAACAGACGTATATCATGCTCCCTGCAATACGGCATATTCACTTCGGCTTCCATCACCTGATTCCGCCCGAAAATGACAGTCGGCTTTACCTGCCAGAAGAAAAACGCGTCTTTCCGGTCCCGGCCGGCCAGCAGAGAAGAGAGATGCGCCGCCACGTATTCCTCCATCGCGAGATAGAATACGAGACGACGCTCTTTATTTTCCGGTAAAGAAATATGTACCATATTGTTACAGCGCGAGTCTGAGTCCAAAGGTAGATTTGACTGAGCTTGCAGGAAGTTTCGAACGGTTGGCTACACGGCAAGCATCCCATTTCGATGCTGCGCTGCCACCTCTCATGATACGGAATTCTCCAGGGAGATTGTAGCACGGATCGGTCTGGGCTTCTTCAGTGTAGTCATAGAAACTGTCCTGACACCACTCCCAAGCATTTCCTGACATGTCATAAATTCCAAGTTCATTCGGTCTGAATTCCTTGACATTGATGACTTCTGAAGATGCATTGTTAAGATATGCGGCAACCTGGCTCACATACATTCCGCCGGCAAACTGAGTATTGAAAGACTTCACGCCACCTCTTGCAGCAAACTCCCACTCTGCTTCTGTCGGGAGACGGAACTTGCGTCCGGTCAATCTGTTGAGTTTGATGATGAAGTTCTGGCAATCGTACCAGGACACATTCACGACAGGTTTGTTCAGTTCCTTTTCGCTGTTCTTGTACGGAAGGCTGCCCATAACCTCAAGCCAAAGCCCTGCGGTCACCTCGGTCTGTCCGATTTCGAAGCCGCGTATGGTAACCTCATGAACCGGGCTTTCATCCTCGCCGGCCATCTTGCCCTGCTCTGGTGTAGCACCCATATTGAAAGTACCGCCATTGACGCCGATCATCTTGATGGCGCATTTGCCCACGGTGATGGTCTCATTGGAAGAAACCTCTTCGCGTCCTGCATTCTTGTTGACAATGGCAGCGACAACATCCTCAGGGATGGCAGTTTCCGTATTGGCTACAACTCGGAAACCGAGTCCGGGTTTTCTGATATAAGAGCTTTCGCTGTCACGGGATTTGCGTGTACGAGCCACCTTGAAGTCATTCTTCGCCACATACAAAGGATTCTGTATCAATGTATCGCTCTGGACGTCATTGAAAGAATCAGCACACCACTCGGAATAGTTGGGGTTCACCGTAATCATTTCATTGGCTGCCGCATATTCCCACTGTGCTTCCGTCGGAAGAGAGAAAGGAATTCCGGTCATCTTGGAGAGTTTTCCGAGGAATTTCACGCAATCGTCATAGGAAACCATGTCCACAGGTGCAGCCGGATTCTGGATGGAGCCCGCAGCCGAGCCTGTAACAGCCTGCCACAATTCCTGGGTGACCGGCAATTGAGAAATTGAATAACCATTCAACACTACCTGATGAATCGTCGCACCGGGAACTTTCGTGCCTGACGGGGTCTTTCCCATTGCGAATGCATCGCCCGGAACAGCCACCATGCTGAATGCCACTTCACCTGCTTTCACTTCAGCAGGGACTTCCACACCTGCCGCGCTCTGATACGCACCTCCGCCGCATGATACCATCAGAAGAACTGATGCCGCAGCTGCAAAAAAAGAATACTTATTCATAAATTACAATTGTTTTCATTTCGTCTTTCAAAGGTAGTGAATTTTAATCGAATTACCGCCATTTCATAAAATATCGTCAAATATTAATTTTTTTACCTAACTTCGGCGTCCGAAATGGTGCAGCAGGCACCTTTTCCGAGAGAAAAAGTTATTAGAAATGGAACAGACACCAGGACAGAAGTTTACAGTAAAGCACAATGATTTTTTGTTGAATTACCTATATGAGATTTTTCCGGGACAGAGCAAGACGGGAGTAAAGGCTTACCTCTCGAACGGTCAGGTAGTTCTGAACGGAAAGAAGGTTACGGCGTTCGACCAGCCGCTTTTCGAAGGCGATTCATTGACAATATTGCCCAAGAAGGTTTCCATATATAATGAGGTCAAGCATGCGGCCCGCGTGGATCTTCAGGATTCGGGCGTGGAGATTTTGTATGAGGACGACAGCATAATAGTGGTGAACAAGCGCAGCGGCCTTCCCGTCGTAGGGACAGGAAAGTCTGCCGGACATGCCGTGGATATGGACAAGAAAGGAGCGAAGGCCAGTCTCATGGGCCAGAAAAAGGAGAACACGGTGTATTCCATATTGAGCGATTACATGAGGACCAAGGTTCATGCAGAAAGGATGAGTTCCAGCGTCAGGCTTCCTTGGAAACCGTCGCATGTATTTATAGTCCACCGTCTTGACCGTGACACGTCCGGCGTGCTGGTATTTGCCAAGACCGAGAAGATCCAGCAGATAATGCAGGACGGATGGAACAGTTTCGTCAAGAAAAGAGGTTACGTCGGCATCGTCGAAGGAGTACCGTCGCAGCCGCAAGGAGCCGTCATCAGCTGGCTGAAGGAGAATCCGAAGTCAATGAAGATGATTTCTTCACAGGAGCCTGATTTTTCCACGGACAGAAGAGGCGCAGGCAAGAGTTCGGAAGAGTGGCAGAAAGCCATAACCCATTATCATGTATTGGCTTCCGATGTCCATCCGACAGGCAGCCGCAAGTCCGGCAAAGATGAGGGGCCAAGGAACGCGGCTCTAAGATACAGTGCCGTGGAGTTCTCATTGGAAACCGGCAGGAAGAACCAGATCCGCGTGCATGCCGCATCGGAGCTGCATTGCCCTATCGCCGGGGATAAAAAATATGGTGCCAAGACGAATCCTTGCGGACGCCTGGCACTACATGCAGGAACATTGGCTTTCATACACCCCGTTTCCGGCAAAGTCATGACTTTCACCGCAAAGACTCCAAAGGAGTTCGGGGTTTAGTTCCTACCTGAGATACTGGAACATACGTATATACGGTTCACCGAAGAAAAGAACTACATCTCCGAATTCGAAGCCCAGCTTCTTGTACAATTTGTGCAGATGTGGTTTTTTCTCGTCTACAAGCAAGGTCACCTTCTCATAGCCGAGCGCCTCTGCTTCATCCAATGCATTCTGCATCAGGATGCTGCCGATATTGTGTCCGCGGAATTCCGGGTGGACGACCAATGAATCGAGATAGTATTCTCCCTCGCCGGTTTCGCTGCCCGGTTCCGGCTTTTCGGTATTCAAAAGCTTGGCCATCAATGCGAATGTCCTTTCGGCCGTTTCCTTGTAGCTGCCTCCGTCGTAAGAAACGATGGCACCGGCTGTTTTTCCGCAGAAGGTGGCAACGGTCGTATTCTTCCAGGAGTACAATGTGTCTTCCTTGGAACATACTTTTATCAATGCGTCACGTACGGCGGAAATCGGGCCGAACCCTGTTTCCGCATCAGCCGGCAATTCCGGATTGAAGATATCGTAACCCATGGCTGCAAGGACGGCATCGGCAATGAACGGCGCATCAGACGCCCTGCCCTTGCGGAGCTCCACACGCGGCGTCTTGGCCTCAATCGCCGGCATCACAAGCGTATTATTTTCACGCACAGCCACTTCCCCTTTCAGCCCTGTATGCGGATCCTTGTAAATTATTTCCATAACGTAAAAAAGTTAAATTAATTTTTGTGAATATAAATAAAAGTATCTATATTTGCAAACGCAAACGGGGATATAGCTCAGTTGGCTAGAGCATCTGCTTTGCAAGCAGAGGGTCGTCGGTTCGACTCCGTCTATCTCCACAAAAGAAGCGCTTCGGTTTTCCGAGGTGCTTTTTTCGTTCTACTCTTTTGAATTCCATTTACTATTCCGACGTGCGCAATAAAACGTTTTTTACGCACGTCACGCCCAAAAACCATGCTATCGTGAGTAAATCAGCCGTTTTTACGCACGTCAGAAGTCGAACTGCACCGGAGAGACATGCCTGCGTCAATGGTGTCCAGACTTTCCGATTGCCAGTATCACAGCAAGCACGGCCGGCATGAATCTAAGTAAAATTACCTATTTGAAATGAGGACAATATTCCTTTCCTTTGCAGAAATCAATAACCCAAAATAACATGAAAAAGATATTTATCGTCATTTTGACAATTTTCACGGCACTGTTCCTCAACTCTTGTTCCAAGTCCGACGTCATGCTTTCAGGCGACTGGTGGACAATCATTCCTGATGAAGTAGGAAGTGGGGACGAGAATGTCGTGATCAGGTTCGACAATTCGTCGTCTACCGTGAATTTCGCAGTAAAATCCACAAACAAAGACGAAAAGAACTATTACATGGTCGAATCTTTTGCCAGAAAGTATACACTTGAGAATACGGCAAAGGGTGAAGGCATCATCAGAATCTACGAAAAGGACGGAACACAATGGCCGGAGCTCCGTTTCCATTCACTCACACTCGTGACTCTCGGATTGTCACACATTGACGAGACAGGCAAGACAGTGGACGTTGTCTCTTGCTTTCCATTCTTCGAGGATACGGACAAGAAGGTCATCAAGACTACAGATTCCAGCTATTCGACCAGAATCAATACATTGATTGACAGATTCCGCAGCGTCGGCAGACTCTCAAAGAACTAATCAGTCCGAATATATGACAAATCCCCTGCAAAGTGTTGTTTTGCAGGGGATTGTCGTATTAATGACCAAGATATTATCTATTCATACTTGATGCGTGAGAAATCACTGATCGTTGTCGTACCGGTAGCCTCATCATAAATCATACAAGCCAGAAGGACGAATATGTCTGAGCTGCCAACATTTATAGTCAACGTGTTGGTATTACTGCCACTAATATAATAAGCTCCATCGCTCATATCCGAAAGAGGAGTAACGGGATAACTCGTGAGGCCTGCAGATCCAACTTCGGCAGGCGCAGAAAGGCACCTATAATACTGATAATTTCCTGTCGATTCCATTTCCACTGACACACTGAACGGAACACCCGTCTTCGCAGCAATCTCAGGTTTCGGCTGAGTCTTGATTTTAGGAGAATTCTCACAATACAGAACCCCCTTGACACGACTGCTCTCGTCACCCTTAATCATCTGCCAGCTGTAGGAAGTCCCAGATATTTTACCATATATAACCCTCAGGACCCCGTTCTCTCCAGGATTGAAGAAATATTCGAATTTGCTCATTTTATCCGGAAGAGAACCCGCATCTATGCTCTTCAACTTATTATTGTTGAGCCACAGCGTTTCAATCAATTTGCATCCTGTCAAGTCGATGCTTTCCAGTTCATTTTCTGCAAGATCCAGATAAACCAGGCCAGGTAAAGTGCTGGCGTTGAATTCCTTCAACTTGTTCATATTCATAGAGACCTTTGCCAAGTTCGGATGCTGACCGAATACGACGCTCTCCAACTTGTTGTCATCCATAAAAACAGATTCCAAATCAGAACAGTTAGTCAAGTCGACATGTGTCAGTTTTCCTTTGGTAGCTACCAGTTTCTTAAGCTTGGTAAGAGTACTGACGTTCAGCGAAGTAAGATTCTTAGCACCTCCGAGATCCAGAGACTCGAGATTAACAAGAAATTCCAAGCCTCCTGCGGTCTCAATATCTTTTACATATAATGCCGGGACATCGAATTCCGTTATGTTCTTCACTTCTCCATAGGTAATCTTATTTTCATCGGCAATCAGTCCTTTGTATCGCAATGCAAGAGCGAAATTGCCTTCAAAGTACGCCGTAATATCCTTGTCGTCCGTAAGGACAAGCTGAACATTGACATCGCAGCTGGCAGACATTGTACCGTCGGATGTAGAAGCAGTAATTCTCGTATTGCCTCGCATCTTGGCAGTCACGAGTCCATTTTCATCTACGCTCGCAATATTCTCGTCATCTGAAACCCAGACAAGAGAAGACATGAACTCGCCTTTCTTGGCTTTTTTAGGTTGTACTATCACATCGAGCTGATGAGTGTCGCCATCATTGAGATAAACGGTGACCGGGTCGATGCTGAAACTCTCGACCGGTACGCCCTTATCTTTCTTGCAGTTCACGAACAGAGGGATTGCCAAGGCAATAACCAGTAGTGTGGATAAAATACGTTTCATAGTGTTATTGTTTTAAAAATGTTTGAAAATCAATACGTGACTTGGCCAAAGGTAAGCACGAAAAGCCGTTAAAGAAATAGGTAATTTTACCTAATTTGAGGGGTATTCCGGCTTAGAAGCGCACAAATAGCAGGAAAATACTTATATTGGCAAAAATTTATACATCATGAAACACTTTATCCTGACACTTGCCTCAATCGTGTTCTCCACCGGTTTATCGATGGCGCAGACACAAGATATCACTTCTGCTGTTCCACAGGAAAATCTTCCTGAAACCCAGATGACCAAGAAAGAAATCCGAAAAGCCGCCATGCCTGAGCAGAGAAACGAAATCACGGTCAGCTACGGCCGTGCAACCGTCATGGATGTCGCTTACCTGTTCGCCAATGCATTGGCCTCGGCATTCACATTCGGAAATGTAAAAATCGACAACTATCATGCAAACGGTTCTGTCAATGCTGAATATTATAGAGTCCTGAGCAAGACGTTTTCCGTGGGAGGGCAGTTTTCATGGTCAGGAGGAAAAGCGGATCTCCTGAATAAAGAAAATGTAAAAACGGGAACTTCCAACTACAGCGCCTTCACCATGATGCCATCTGCAAAAGCATTCTGGTTCAGAAAGAAGCACGTGGCAATGTACTCAAAACTGGGACTGGGCGTCACGCTTCTGGACGGGTTCAGCGATGATACGGAAAAACGCAGTTACTCACCGATTTTCGCCGCCCAGGTGGGTGCCGTCTGCATACAGGCAGGAGGAAAACATGTCCGCGGATTCCTGGAAGCCGGCGGCGGCATGGCAGGCTGCATAACTGGCGGCCTGAGCATTTCCTTCTGACAATAACTACCACTAATTACCAACGACATGAAAAGATTTATATACCATATGATATTGGCGGCTGCGGTCTGCATGGGATTCAATGCTTGCGAGACCGTAGATCATTCCGGGGAGATTGACGGATACCGGAAGCTGGATATTATCGACAGGACGGTCCTGCCCGAGATATTGAGCCACGAATGGTTCCTGAAAGGAGCCGGCTTCACCGAGCCATACATTTATGAAAACAGTTTCTCCTTCAGGGACAAGGCGGAAATTCCTCTGAAATCGTTCAAGGGGGACAACGACAACGGACTGACATTCAACTTCACACAGAATTTCCCGGCGACATTCGCCACTTATGAATATGAGGGAGGAGGAGGCTATACATCTACATATTACAACAAATCTTCCTACAAAGTACATTGCGACTGGCACGTAATCGGCGGTTTCTCTTTCAAGGCCAAACTTCCGAAGGTCACTGAAATACTGTACTTTCCGAACAGCTACGATCCGGACACCCTGATAAATTCATGGATAAGCTACTACGGGAAGGATGAAAACCATGTGACGAAAATCGTCATAAAAGCACGTTGCTCACATGTAGACGGATATCCTATCATCGACAGCGGTTTTCTCTATATGGTATTCGAACGCTCATAGTATTGGAATTTATAGAAGATAATGCTATATTCGCTTTAATTACGAAGGCAAAGCATGAAAAATCCGCCTTCAGTGTAATTTAAAACAGAAAATATGAAGAAAATCATTTTTGCGGCTGCTGCGGCAGTCATGATGCTGGTAAGCTACAATGCTTCAGCACAGCTGAGCGTAGGTGTAGGATTCGCAAAATCCGACCTTAAAGAAAAAGCAGACATCAAGTCAGTCAAACAGGAGAACACTTCCAATGCCAACGGCATCTATGTCGATGCGGACTACACATTCAAATTCAAATACGGCCTGGGCTTTACTCCGGGTATCGAATGGGTATTCATCGGCGACAAGAGCATCAAGGAACTCGGACTGGGTGACATCAAGAGCGAATCCAAATTCAAGGAGCATTATATCAACGTGCCTCTGAAACTCGACTGGGGCATTGACATCAAGGTGGTAAGGGTATTCGCTTTCGCAGGCCCTACACTTTCTTTTAATGTATCATCCAAGACCAAGACCGATGGAACCGCATTAGGCACAACCAGCAGCACGACCGTTGACACCAAGGACTTCTTCGAGAAACTCGGCGGCAAATATGGCTACTTCGACCTCATGCTCGGCGGTGGCGTCGGTGTGGACGTATTGAACAAAATCAGAGTCAAGTTCGCTTACGACTGGGGTCTTGTCAACAGAGGAAACGACGATATCAAGCTCCACAGACAGCAGCTTAAATTAGGTGTCGCTTACTTGTTCTAAAAATCATTGACCTATATAATTTAAAACGGGCAGTCATTATCAGACTGTCCGTTTTAATTTTATTCAACACATCATTGATTCAAGCGTGTCGACCGCATGTTCCAAATCCTCGGAAAAACGCGTATGCTCCATCAGGAATCCTTCACGTCCATCCGCCAGCTTCTTATAAAGCTCGGGATTCATATCCATGGCATAAGAAGCTACTACGTGCTCTATTTCATCACGTTGCGAAGGACTTGTAGAGAACTTGTACACCCGCAGTTTCTGATGGAAGATACAATATGTCCACTCTATCGCATCAGGCGGAATCGCGGCACCGTTATCCATGATTCTCGACCTTGTGAACGATATTGATCAATATGCTGCCGAGAATTCCTGCACATAGCGAGCCCATGAGAACGGCAACCTTGCCCATATCCCTCAGATGCGCCATAACTTCCGGAGACTGGTCGCTGAACGAAAGAGTATCCACGAAAATCGACATTGTAAAGCCTATACCGCCGAGGCAGGCCACTGCAATCAGCATTTTCCATGATGCGCCGGCAGGCATTTCACCAGCGTGCAGTTTGATGGCCAGGAAGCTTGCCAATGAAATTCCAAGCGGCTTTCCTATCAGCAGGCCGAGGAAGATTCCCATTCCCACGCTACCCATGGCAGCATTGAAATTGAACACATTGAAATAAGACAAATCCGGAATCACGACACCGGCATTGGCGAGAGCGAAGACCGGCATTATCAGGAAGTTGACCCATGGTTCGAGTGCATGTTCGAGGCGGTAGCTCATGCCCATCGAGCCTCTGGAAATCACGGACAGACGGCGGAGACAATGCCTCTGCGGGCCGTTAGGGAAGCCATCTGAAGTGGATGCGATTCCGAAATATTCCTTGATTCTCCTGAGATATTGCTTTTCCTTGCGGAAGAAATACGCTTCCGGGAAACGTGGCGCCATCGGGACGAGGAACGCCATTACCACGCCGGACATTGTGGAATGGATTCCTGCATAATAGAACAGGCTCCAGATGACAAAGGCCGGCACAAGATAACACCACATGCGTTTTTCGCCCAGTTTGTTGAGAAGGACCACGAAAGCGACAAGCACGACGGCGATGCCCAGGAGCAGGAAATTGATTTTCCCGCCGTAGAACAATGCCACCACGAGTATCGCAATCAGGTCATCTGCAATGGCCAGTGCTGTCAGAAACACCTTCAATGAAACCGGAACCCTGTCTCCGAGAATGGAAAGGATGCCGACTGCAAAGGCAATGTCGGTAGCCGTAGGGATTCCCCAACCGGAAGCGGCTGCAGTGCCATGATTGATGCAGGAGAAAATCAGCGCCGGCATAACCACACCGCCGAAAGCGGCAATGACCGGGAGCAATGCTTTCTTCACGCTGGAGAGTTCTCCGACCTTCATTTCCCTGCGGATTTCCAGACCCACGGAGAAGAAGAATACCGTCATCAATATGTCATTGATGAAACTCTCCACGGTCATGCCGCGCGGGAAGAAAATACCACTGCCGTCAGGAGACTTGAAGAATATGGAAACATTGGTTTCCAATACATTGTGATAAATATCCCTGGTGAACGGCAAGTTCGCGAGGAGCATTGCGATGATGACGCAGGTCAGCAGAATCACGCCCTGCGCCCACGGCTGCTTGATGAAGGCGCGTCTTCTGAGATCCAGATTCCTGACCCCTTTGGTCCAGGTATAAATAGGAATAAGCATAGATAAACCTCAATTATAAAGTCCTGCCCAGCAACTTAGCCAGGTTTTGTTTCACATTTTCAATGTTGTCGAAACGTATCGCATTGATACCCAATGCTTCGGCAGCTTTCACATTGTCGGCATTGTCGTCGAGGAAGACGCACTCCCCCGGTACCAGGCCATATCTTTCCAGAAGAATCCTGTAGATTTTCGGATCCGGTTTTGCGACCTTTTCATCGCCGGAAACCACGATACCGTCGAAGAGCCCGAAGAAATCATAATTGGAAAAGGCGTAGCCTATCTTTTCTGCCGACCAGTTCGTCAGGCCGTAGATGCCATAGCCCAGCGACTTGAGTTCCTTCAGAAGGGCAATGCTTTCCGGGAACTCGCATTTCAGCATCTTGTACCAATATTCGTCATACATCCGGATGGCTTCGGAATACTGAGGGTACTGGGCCTGAAGGAGTTTCACGGCCTCTGCAAAAGGGCGTCCGGCATCCTGCTGAACATTCCATTCGCTGTTACAAATCTCTGAGAGGAAATACTCCATTTCCTTCTCATCCTTGAAATAATCCGTGTAGAGATACCTTGGATTCCAATCCAGGAGGACACCTCCGAAATCAAATACTATATTCTTTATTGCACTCATACTCAGATAAATCTGTTCTGTTCTTCGGAGAAAGAAAACCCGGCGGCGGCAAGTTTCGTTTCCAGTTCCTTACGGTCCTTATGATAGTAATCGCAAATCTGGTCCAGATTATCAAACTCTTCGTCACGAAGGAGAAAATTGATCGCCGAGGCCAGCATCGGCATGTCATGTTCAGGAAGATATTCCATCTCTTATCCAAATTTCGCAAGTTAAACGACTTGCTTGGGTTTCACGTATATTCAAGTTTGCAACGGGCAAAGATAATGAAAAATCCGGCGCAAGTGTCCAAAATTATTTCCCGAAAAGGAGTTTCATGTCAGCACGAAGGGCGGGAACCGCCTGTGACGGTATGAACTCCCAGTGTCCGAGAATCGCGGGATTACTTAATTCTGAAACCTTAATCGTACCGACATGCTGCACATAATCATAGAGGACATTGCGGATATCATCCAATCGCGCTACAATTCGGTCATCCATGTTTCCAGTATCAATTCCGGCGCCTTTCGACAGAAGATTGCCGCCACCGGCAGCACGATAGGAAGTCATTGACACATTGTAAGTTGAATCAGCGCAGAACTGGCCGCCGCCGGCAAGGGAAGTTATTTTCACGCGCTCTCCATAAGGCTTGGTGACATCCACGGTATATACAAGTCCGGCTGCTGAATCGAAGTTGTAGGACCTGTTCACGAAATGCCATCCAGTCTGGAATGTACGCTGGTCCTCCCCCTCTTCAATCTTCAGGACATGGCCTCCCGGCGTATATGTCTGAATCCAGTTATCATAGGAATATTCCAGATAACGGAGAATTTCATCCCCTTTCATGCGAATCACAACCAACTGATTCTCATAGGGATAAATAGTAAACAAGTCATTATAAACCAATTTCCCAGCTTTAATTTCCTTGTTGAAGGCGAGGGGTGCGGCGAATGAAATCTGCGCCACGTCCGGAGAAATGGTCAATGTATGTATGAGATTCATGTAAGGGCACATCCCGGCATAGGAATCCCGTGAGAGCAAATCAGTGTCCAGACTTCCTACTTCCCTGAGAGTAAATGCCTTGACTTTCTCGAATTCAGGACGGAATGCAGCTTCCATAGCGGTATCCACACGTGCGGCATTGACCTTTATGATGTCCGCACCGACGGTCTTGGAAACGACCTTGCCGTCCTTGAGGGTGAGATTGATCCTGCCGTGGCCGATATTGCGCGCATGGCTGCCGGAATTGATCAGACAGATGCTATCCTGCTGAATTGCGAGCGCCGAATGGTCGTGTGAGCATACGAGAAAATCCACACCCCGCAGCGTCCTGAGCAGGTCCTTGCCCTGGCTTTCGTAAATCGTCCCGTCACCCAGTCCCGTGCCGGAATGCACGGCCACAATCACCACCTGGGGCCTTTCCTTGGCGCGCACCCTGTCGACATCTTCCTGCACAAGCGGTATCAATGACTTGAATTCCATGCCTTTCCACAGCGATTCGTCCAGCCATGCCCTGATATTGGCATTGGTATAGCCCAGAACCGCTATCTTCACCCCATGTCGTTTCAATATCTTCGCGCCATCGAACCAGGTACTCCCGTCAGGACGCACAGCATTGCCCGCCAGAAACGGTATTCCATTGGCTTTCAATTCCTTGGCCACCCTGTCATACACCGGATGCCCGGTTTCCACATCATGGTTTCCGACGCATACGGCGTCATATTTCATATAGGCTGCCAGGCGCGAAAACAGATGCGGTGACAACGTATCCACGTAATTGAAATAATAAGCGGCATTGTCCCCCTGGAGACAATCGCCTGCGTCCACGAGAAGGACATTGTCCTTACCCAGCGAATCGCGGTACTCATTGACATAAGTATTGATGGCCATCAGCGAGTTCTTCACCTGCCCGCCGACGTATGTCGAATCGAACCACGAGCCGTGTACATCATTGGTAGTCAGGAGATCAAACTGAAATTCGCCGCTCGGCCCATTTACGCACGACACCGCCGCAGACAAAACCGCCGCCACGGCCGGCAACCAAAATTTATTCATATATTCCAATGTTTATATTCCGAAGATTTCACCGGACCAGGTTCCGGCACTGCTGCGTCTGGAGCGTTTACGTCCGGAGACCCGTCCTTCGCCGGAAGACTTTCCTGAAGGATTCAGCAGTTTGTCAAGACTGAAGATGAGGGACAATTTCTGCTGCAGGCCCTCATATCGGAATCCGTCAGGAAAATGCGCGGTTATTGCAAGCCTAAGGTCCAGAAAATCAGCAATATGCGGCTGATAATACACCTCCAGCCTGTCATAGAAATCCCACTTTTTGTCACCGTCGGCCGTCACGCGGTAGAACGGACTTCCTGCATACAGATTGTTTCCATATTTATATCCGCCGTCATCCACCATGTTGTAAAACGGCATCAGGTCGCGACCATAATAGAGCCTGTTTTCAATACCGACGTTCCAGTTCCTTACCGACAATGTCAATTCGCCGCCGCCAGGATTGCTCTTTCCGTTCTTGAACCTCCTGTCCTGCTGCAATGACTGGTACCAGCCCAATGTCGCCGAAATGTCCTGCCATCCGCAATAATGTCCGAAATTGAATTTCACAAACGGCTGAACCATGGCGTCATCCACGACGCTGCCATATTCTTCCGTATTGGCGTAATGATGATACTTGAAAGCCAGGCCGGCTGAAAACAGGTCGCAGAACATGTAACGCCCATATCCGAAAGCATTGAACTGCTCCCTCCTGTAAGACCCGAACATGCCGTTCCAGTCGAAGGCCACTTCCATGTAAGCGCGTGAGTTTGAAGCTTTTATCAATGCTCCTTCGAGATTGTTGTCGTAGAATTTCAATGAGTCCGAGTAGAACGCCTGCGAGTATTCGCCTTCAGAAAACGCCCTCGGGAACATTCCGGCAAAAGCCTGCAGTTTCCAGGAGCCGAGCTTGGCGTCAATGCCGTAGTACATGGTAATTTCACGGAAGAGCCGGGTATTCTCCAGCCCCCTGTCGTGTTCAGGACTTGCCGCCACGGCGGAAGGATGGCGTCCGAAATCTTTCATCATGTCAATGCCCAGCATCAACTTGTGCCGAACATTGGCGTTCTGCCTGACTTGCAGACCGATGGACGGAGTGAGACGGGCACCATAGATAGTCATTGAATTGGTAAAGCGGTTTCCGCCGGCGGAGAATTCGCGATTATCGAAATGGTAGTCGAAATTCGCATCATAGATGAATTTCACTCGGGATTCCTGCTGTGGCTGCGGTGCACCGAAACCCCATGAAAAGAAGTCCTGCGCACCCGCCATATTTCCTGTCAATGCTGCCAAAACGGACAGCGTCAATAATTTCAATTTCATAACCAGTTCATGAATATCTAACAAAGTTAGGCATAAATTTACTATCTTCGCAACCTAAATAGAGATTCTGGCATGCTGAAATTACAGACCCCGGTGGAAATTGCGGAGAGCGATATAAAATTCAGTTTCGAAGACAATATCATGCTGCTCGGCAGCTGTTTCGCCGACAACATAGGAAAGATAATGAAGGATATGGGATTCAATGTCTGCGTAAATCCTTTCGGCACATTGTACAATCCCGTATCTGTCTGTAATTCAATACGCAGGCTGGAGTCGGCAGTACCGTTCAGCGAGGACGAATGCGTCCGGATGGGTGCAGGTTCGCAGCTGTTCTGCTCGTTCAGCCACCATACCGCAGCCGCAAGGGCGACCAAGGAGGAATTCATTGACAATGCCAATGCCGCGCTGGCGGTGGCGTCGGATTTTTTCCGCAAGGCATCGGTTGTGGTCATCACACTCGGGACCGCCTGGACGTTCAAGTTCAATGCGACCGGAGAAATCGTTTCCAATTGTCTGAAACGTGACGCGAAAGAGTTTACAAGGGAAAGGTTGCCGGTCAATATCTGCTCAATGCTGCTGAATTCATTGGTCGGGAGGTATCCGGACAAGCGTTTCATCTTCACTGTCAGTCCGATACGTCATCTGAAAGACGGGGCTCACGGGAACCAGCTCAGCAAGAGCACCCTGCTGATGGCGACGGAGCGCGTGGTGCAGGACCATCCGGGGCAATGCGTATATTTCCCGGCCTATGAAATCATGATGGACGAGCTGCGGGATTACCGTTTCTATGCGGAAGATATGGTGCATCCGTCCGCTCAGGCCGTCAATTATATATGGGAACGTTTCTGCGACTTCGCATTGCCGCAGGCGGAGCGGCCGACATTGGAAAAGAACAGAAAAGCATTCTTGCAGTCCCAGCATAGAAGTATTACGGAAAAGAAGGAGATTTAAATGTTTACAGTTATCTGCTGCATGTTCGGAGGCATCGGTTTCATCCTGGAGTTTTCCATACCTTTCATCGCCACATTCTGGTGCACGCTGTAGAGTCCGGTAGGAAAATTCACTAATTTGACTATCTTTGTAAAAATAGGAACACACTCTACAGAATCATTTTTGCCGACCGCTTGATTATGAAAGAAGACCAGATACTTATTGAGCAATTGAATGCCTCTTCCATGGAGGCGTTCTCCGCTTTGTATGACAAATACGCTGGAATGGTCTTCAATTTCACCCTCTCCATATTGAAAGACGACTGCATCAGCGAAGACATAACCCAATCCTGCTTCGCTCTGATGTGGAGCCGCAGGGCCTCGATTTCTCCGGATGGAAACTTGCCGGCCTGGCTTTATGTCGTAGCCCGCAATGCAGTGTTCAAAGAAGTCCGCAGACAAGTCACTGCTTCGAAATATCTTGATTATCTGTCAAACAGGGATGAAGCGGAAACGCAAGAGAGCGAATTGACGAATGGCGATACGTCTGTTATATTGGCAGAAGCCGAAGCTGCAATAGACGCTCTGCCTGAATCTCGCCGCAAGATTTACAAGATGCGTTTCATCGATGGACTCTCGGTACACGAAATAAGCGAGCGGCTCGACATTTCGCCAAAAACGGTAGAAACCCAGATTGCGAGGGCAAAAAACGCTATACGTCAGAGGATTTCAGAGCTTCTGATGCTGGCGGCAATCTTGGATCCCGCAAAGTTTTTATAGTTTTTTCAATTTTCTTGTAGGGTTTTTCGATTTCAGTGGATACATATAGTAAAACCACGGAAATATGGAAACCAAGAAATTTAATTCTCTGATTGAAAAATATTTTTCCGGAAAGACTACATCCGAAGAAAACGCATTGCTACGCTCCTATATGGAAGAGGGAGACGCTGCGCGTTCATTCGATGAATTTGCGTTCGCCAAATGGCAGGATGCAGATACCGAAATGCCTGAAGAACTAAAGGACAGGATCCGACATAATCTGCTGACAGGCATCAATACCCAGAAGAGATTGACATTCAAGAAGATATTGAAGTTCAGCGCTGCTGCGGCCTGCGTTGCCGTAGCATTGGTGACGGGATTCCTCGCGGGTAAAGGCACTGAGACTGAGGCCAATGTTTTCGAATGCATTGCCGCCAACGGACAGAAAAGCACAATTTCTCTGCCGGACGGCACGAAAGTCATGCTCAATTCCGGCAGTTCGCTGCGATACGCATCTGACTTCAATGTAAAGAACCGCGACATTGAACTGAACGGCGAGGCATATTTCGAAGTTGCACGAAATGAAGAGATTCCTCTAGTCGTATCGGCGAAACAGATGAAGGTGGAAGTTCTCGGTACCAAGTTCAATGTAAGGGCATATAGTTCAGAGCCTGAGATAGTTACCACATTGGTAGAAGGCTGCGTGAAGGCTACCGCCGGCGGAAGGGAGATGATCATGAAACCTGCCGAGGAAATAAGCTACAATGTAAAAAGCGGCGAAATGAAGAAATACGACGCGCCGAACAAGAATCATCTCATCCCTTGGCGCGACAACGAGCTCTTCTTCAACGGCAACAACCTCAAGGAAATAGGAGCCATTCTCGAAAGGATGTACAATGTAAATGTCATCTTCGAGGATGAAACCATAACCAAATACACATATACCGGCTTGGTGAGAAACAGCTCACTCAGCAACGTACTGGACCTTATCACGGCTACATCTCCGGTAGAGTCGCAGATGTACTTCAACACGATAAAGTTCAGCAAGCGCAGGACGGGGCGGCATTGATGGCCTGACCACCGCTCCAGCTCCAACCAATCAACCACATCGAAACAATCAATAACACCAATAATGAAAGCAAAACTTTTAATCATTACAATGTTCTTCTGCACATTGCTAAGTGCGGCACCTCTGCATGGCCAGATAAGTGTCTCATTCAAGAATGTGCCTCTTACAGAAGCACTTGCGACATTGGAAAACAAAAGCGAATACAGCTTTTTCTACAGCAACGTGCTTCCGGACAAGGATGCACGCGTAAGCATTGACGCGAAGGACAAGAGCATCGAGTTCATTCTCGACAACATTTTCAGCAATCTTTCCATTTCCTACGAGATCAACGGTCACCAGATTGTTTTGAGCGAGGAGAAGAAGGACATTGACAAAGATACTAAAGAAACGACCTTCAAGGCCCGCGGAACCGTCATTGACAGCGACGGCGAGCCCGTGATCGGCGCAGGCGTGCTGATCGAAGGCGCTAAAGGCGGCACCATCACAGATGCCGACGGCAATTGGGAACTGGTAGTTCCTTCAGCCGAGACCAAGATCAGAATCAGCAGTCTCGGCTATAAAGACCAGATCGTGGCTGCCGGATCCGCCGCTGCCAGAAAGGTCATCCTCATGGAAGACACACAGATGCTCCAGGAGACCGTCGTTGTCGGCTACGGCGTCCAGAAGAAGGTCAATCTTACCGGTGCGGTGGCGATGGTGAACAGCGAAGAAATGAACGCAAGACCTATTTCAAGCGTGGCTTCAGGACTTCAGGGACTTCTCCCGGGAGTGACGGTCGTAAACTCTTCATCACAGCCTGGACAGGCGAACACCACCATCAGAGTACGTGGAGTAGGAACCATCGGCAATGCCAATCCGCTGATTTTGATCGACGGTATCGAAGGTGACATCACATCCATCAACCCGGAAGACATTGAAAGCGTTTCTGTTCTGAAAGACGCTGCGTCTTCGGCTATTTATGGAGCCAGAGCTGCGAATGGCGTCCTGCTGGTAACCACCAAAAAACTTGCGACAGGAAAAGATGCTGTCACCAGCATCAATTTCTCGGCATACGCAGGAATCCAGACTCCTACCAGACTTCCCGAGATGTGCGATGCCATCGATTTCATGACACTCGACAATGAGGCCAGAAAGAATGTCGGCAGCCCTGAAGCATGGCTGCCTGAGCATTTCGACAAAGTTCGCAACAACTCCGATCCGAACTATTTCGGAAACACCAATTGGGTGGGAGAAGTTCTCAAGAAGGTGGCACCTCAGCAGAACTATTCCCTCAGCCTGAACGGAACACTCGGAAACAGCGGTTATATGCTGTCTTACAGGTATTTCGACCAGAGCGGCCTTACCGTCGGCAACAGTACCGGCGAGCGCAGGCACAACCTCCGTTTCAAAATCAACACGAAACTTCTCGACAGAGTGACGCTGTCGTCAAATGTCGGCTACACGACCACAAAGGTGACATCTCCTGTAAGTTCCCTCACAAGCGGCGGCGGTGCCATATACAATGCAATGAGAATTGCACCTAATGCTCCTCTCCGCTTCACTGACGGATCATGGGCATACGGCGGCGGCAACACCAACCCGGTAGCCACACTGTATGACGGCGGCAGGATCAAGACCGACGCCGATGAACTTTCCATAATGGAAGTCGTAAAAGTGGACCTCCTGAAAGGATGGGATGTAAGTGCCACTTATAACATCACATCATACAACGGATTGAAAGATATTCTCAAGAAGACCATCACTTTCGTCAATCCGGAAGACGGCGCGACCAATACCTATCAGTCGCCGAACTCTATCAAGAACATTGATTACAAGAACATCCAGCAGACATTCATCTTGCAGACCAATTTCGATTTCAACTTCGGGAAGCACAATCTGAGCGGAGTCGTCGGAATGTCACAGGAGTGGTACACCGGACGTTCATTCGAGGCCTCCAGAAACAACCTCAGCACAGAATATGAGCCGACGCTCAGTCTCGGAGATCCGGAGACCATGAGCAATGCCTCCGCATTCTCTTCATGGGCAATCAGATCAGGCTTCGGCCGTTTGAGCTACAACTGGAACGAAAGATATCTGCTGGAGTGCAACCTGCGTTACGACCTGTCATCACGTTTCCACAAGAATAACCGCGGAGGTCTTTTCCCTTCAGTTTCAGCCGGTTGGAGAATCACGGAAGAGAACTTCATGGCAGCAACCAGGAAGTATCTTGACAACTTGAAAATCAGGGCTTCATGGGGTATGCTCGGAAACCAGTACGTAGGCTCGTCAAACTACCCTTACCTCTCTGTCCTTCAAGCATATACTTCCGATGTTTCAATGATTGGAACGAAAGCGACGACAGGATATGTCCAGACCGTTCTTTCCAACCCGAACCTGTCTTGGGAGAAAATCAAGATGCTGGACCTCGGACTGGACCTCGCGATGTTCCAGAACAGACTTACATTCACCTTCGACTGGTATGACAAGAAGACAGAAGGCATCCTCCTCAAATTCAACTATCCTGCTCAGTTGGGTGCAAAACCATCCGAACAAAATGCCGGAAAAGTAAGCAACAGAGGTTGGGAGATGGACCTGAACTGGAGAGACCAGATCGGAGACTTCTACTATGGCATCGGATTCAACCTCTCTGACGTAAAGAACAAGATTGTCGATCTCGGCGGAAACAAACCGGATCTCAGCGGCTATCAGATCAAGATGGAAGGCTACCCTATCGATGCTTTCTACGGATATGTCGCAGACGGACTCATGACGCCTGAAGACTTCAAGATCAACAATCCTGAGACCCACACATACAACCTCCCGAATATTCCGGTGGTCATGGGCTACAAATACCAGCCTGGTGACATCAAATATAAAGACATCAGCGGTCCGTATGGAGAACCGGACGGACGAATCACGCCGGAATATGACAGGACAGTAATCGGAAGCAGCATTCCGCGCTATACATACAGCGTCAGGGGAAATCTCGGTTGGAAAGGCATTGATTTCAGTTTCGTCCTCCAAGGCGTAGGCAAATGCGACGGTTACCTTGAGGGGTCAGCCAGACATGCATTCCAGGACATGGCCGCTTATCCGCAGAAAGTCCACATGAAAAGATATGATGTAGTGTCCAATCCTAATCCGAAGGCACCATATCCTCGACTTACATACAACACCAAATTCAACCAGGAGACATTCTCGACGTACTGGCTTGAAGATGCGTCCTACCTCAGAGTCAAGAACATACAGCTTGGCTACACCTTCCCTGAAAAATGGATGAAGAAGGCAAGGATAGATAATTTCAGAGTCTATCTCTCAGGCGACAACCTCTTCACATTCAGCAAGTTCTTCTATGCTTACGATCCTGAGACACCTGTATCGAGGGGAGGATATTACCCTCTCGTCAAGACAGTGGTATTCGGCGTAAACATCACATTCAAATAGGTAGAGCAAAATAAAAAAAGTCAGATATGAAATTCAACATACAAACATTATTGATGTCCGCAGCATTGATGCTGACTTCCTGCAACGATTCATTCCTTGACAGGATGCCACACGACAAGTTGACGGATGCAAACTTCTGGCAGACGGAACAGCACCTCCGCAGCGTAACCAACACGTTCACGAACAGTCTCGCCGGAAAAGAATGGCTCAACAAGACCGAAATCGCAGCAGACAGCGCTCCATGGGCGGTATCTACAGCATGGAGAAACATCGGCGGAGGATATTTCAACTCGGACATATCCAACATCAACTCCGTTTGGTATGCGGCATACAGCGGTATCGGAAAGACCAACTATTTCCTCAACAACTACAACCGCGCTACCGGCGTGAAGGAAGAAGTGAGGGAAAGATATGCTGCCGAAGCATATTTCTACAGAGCCTACAACTACTGGATTCTCACAAGCTTCTTCGGCGACGTTCCTCTCATTACGGATGAACTGAATGTCGAGTCTCCTGACGTTTACAGAGGAAGAGACAAGAGAGCGGATGTAATCGACAGGATCACAAAAGACCTGGAAGACCACTACAAGGCTCTTCCTGAATACATTGCGGCAGGTTCGGCGGACTTCGGACACGTTTCGCAGACTGCGGCCCTCGCCCTCCTGAGCAGAATTTATCTTTACAATGAAAGATATGCCGATGCTGTTTCCGCATGCGAAAGGGCAATGAATTCGACATACTACAAACTCTACAATACCGGAAATCCGGAGTCCGACTACATTGACCTTTTCACCTACAAAGGCAGGGCTTCCCGAAACAGCGAAAATCATGAAACAATTCTCGCATTCGTCTACAACTATGATCTCGGCGAAACCGCAAGGACATCACACAACCTGTCAAGAGAATGCTGGGTACCTAACGACTATGCGAGATTCGTCCCTACGGCAAGCATGATAGAGTGCTATCTCACAAAGGACGGACAAATATGGAATCCTGACAGCGCGACAAGCTACGAAGACGTATTCAAAGACAGGGACCCGCGAATGACCCAGTCCATCCTCACTCCAGGTACAAAATGGGAAGGCGGAGCAAGCGGCGACAAGCTGAATACTGACAAAACGGTCTTCACATATCCGAAATTTGACAATTCCAAGGATGGTTGCATGACTTACACGGGCTACTACATGAGAAAATATGTAGAACCCGAAACTGTCAAGTTCGTGGGACACGATGACAACGACATCATCTTCATCAGATATGCGGAAGTGCTTCTGAATTATGCAGAAGCCAAGGAACAGCTCGGAACACTTACACAGACCGACCTGGACAAGAGCATCAATCTCCTGCGCGACCGCGTCGGAATGGTCCACATGACTCTTACTCCTCCTGCAGGATCCGATATCCGCACAGAAATCAGAAGAGAGCGCCGCGTGGAACTGTTCTTCGAAGGACAAAGATACTTCGACATCATCAGATGGAAACAAGGCGAACTTCTCGGAAAGCCTCTTCTCGGAGTAAGGAAAGACTACCTCGACCAGAGCCGACTGAAAATCAGCCTGTCCAACCTCAAATGGAAGTCAGTGAACGGCAAGGATTACCTCATTCTCGAAGCGAACAGGACATTCGACGCGGGCAAGAACTACCTTCTCCCTATTCCGTTCGCACAGATGCAGATGAATCCTAACCTTGCGCCGAACAACCCGGGATGGAACTGATGAACATATAACAACAGAAACTGCACAAAATGATAAAGTTCAGACATATCATTACACTGATTGTCACTCTGACGACATTCTTCTCACTCCAGCAAGCCAATGCCGGTGAGAGGATTCGTCTGAGGGTGATGTCAATGAACATCAAGGAAGGAGCCGCATACGCCAGCCACAAGGCTGCTCCGTATGCGGAACTCATCAAAAATTATGATCCGGACGTAGTCTGCCTTCAAGAAGTGGATTACATGACCACCCGAAACGGAAAGAGAGATTTCCTCAATGAGCTCGCAGCGGCAACAGGGATGTTCCCATATTGGTGCCAGTCGTTCTCCTATCAGGGAGGCGGCTTCGGAGTGGCTCTATTGAGCAAATATCCTTTTCTCAAGGCTGAGAAAATAATAAGCACCATAAAGGGCGCGCGCGAACCTCGCAGCACCGGATGGATTTACATCTGCCTGCCTGAAGGCGGCACCGTGAGAGTCGCGACCACGCATCTTGCTCTGGAAAGTTCGGAAATTACAATTCAGAACATCGCAGATGTAAACAAGAAAATCTTCGGGCAAGACCAATTGACCCCGACCCTATTGATCGGCGATTTCAACGCAACTGAAGATAGTGATCCGATTAAATATGCAAAAATCAAGTGGCAAGAAATCGGAGTAGGGACAGGATTCACCATTCCGTCAAACAAGCCGAACAGGAAACTTGATTACGTCATGGGATTCCCGAAGAAATGGAAGTCAGAACGTTATGAAATCATTGCGAGAGCAGACCTTTCCGACCATTGTTTCGTGATGGCTGACGTAATTTATGAGGAGAATTGACATGAGAAAAGTACTTTATACAACCCTCGTCATTGCCTTGCTCTGCAGTTGCGGCAAAAACAATGAACCAGAACCAGTTCCACCGACGCCACCAACTGCGGAACTGCCCGAACCGCCGGCAGAGATGAATGCCAACAATGCATTCTGCGTCGATTACTTCACAGACCTCAAGGATGAAAACAGTTATTTCGTCCGCAGAGACATCGGCATAGCGAAGAATCACATCCTCGGCGAAGAAGGCAAAAAAGCTGTGATGTTCTTCTTCGACAGAATGGACTTCACCGTCGGGAAGGAGACCCCGCTTCTGAAGATCTGCAAGGACAACAATGTCTGGCCACTCTTCGCACAGCAGGAGCCGAGCGGAAAGCAGATAACCAAAGGCTGCGGCATCATCACGAAAACAGCAATTTCCGATTTCGACGGAATATATGATTCAGATGTATTCCTGAGCGGTGCCGACATTCACATTCAGACAGGAATCCCAGGCAGGACAACCATCTACACGGGCAGAATAGACAAGATTGCCCAACTGGATGTAATATTCAGCAAAAAGGGAGTGAAGCTTTCAGAAAATGCAGTCATCATCGGCCGCGTGAAGAACGGACTCGAAAAGGAACTTGAACAGAAAGTCGCAACGTATTCTTGCCGCTCATTCATTTCTGAAGGCACAGAGGGATGGAGTCTCTACGTCATCTGCCCTCCGGAATACGTCTGCCGCTCCGCTGAAAGCAAGAAAACGGTAAACCTTGATTATTACAGAATTACTATCGAAAAAATAAAGTTATGACCCAAAAACTCAGATTTGTCACAGTCGCTGTTGCAATTCTCTTCTGCATGAACAGCATCGCAGGAGACGGCAAACTGCGCGTGATGAGCTACAATCTCAGATTCGGAGAACTCGCCTCCATGACGGACATCGGATCCTACATCAAATCTCTTGATGCTGACGTCGTCGCGCTTCAGGAATGTGATTGGGACACACACCGTGAAAGAGCTCCGAAACAGAATGGAGTCAAGTTCATCAATGAACTCGCTCAAGAAACCGGAATGTTCGGAATCTATGGCAAGACCATTGACTACCGCGGAGGTTATTACGGCATCGGACTTCTGAGCCGCTACCCTATCGTCCGCAGCGAAAGAGTCTTTCTCCCGAACATCGGAAAGAAGGAACAGAGGGCAATGCTCATAGCAGACATCCAACTTCCTGACGGTAAGATTATTACCTACATCTGCACTCACTTGGAAGTAAGTTCCGCGGAATTGAGACTTGAGCAGGTCAAATTCATCCAGAAGAAGGTGAAGAGCATAAAGAATCCAGTATTCCTGGCAGGTGACATGAATGCCGAGCCTGACAGCCCGGAAATGGCATTCCTCAGAAAAGGCTGGGATGACCTCACGAACAGGGAATTGACATACAGCACGATGAAGCCATCCATGAAGATTGACTACATCTACAGCAGAAAGGGCAATGGTGTAAAACTTCTTGAAACCAGAGTCTGCAAAGAAAGGCTCCTTTCCGACCACTTCCCTGTAATCGCAGATATTGAAATGGAATAAATAATTTATTATCAACCACATAAATCAACAAAATCATGAAAAAATCATTACTTTTCGCAGCAGCACTTACCATGTTGTTCGCCAGCTGCGACAAAAACGATGACAACAAGAAGGCACTTGATGCAGATTTCAAACTTGAAACAGTACAGACTCTCGCTTATGGAGAACCTGTCGCTCTTACAGGATCCATTACCAGCAGCGCAGCCGTAACAAAGGCCGTTTTCACTGGAGCTAAAAAAGCGGCAGACGGCAGCTATAGCGTAGTCGGCGAGGCTCAGGACGGAACAGTAACTGGAACGACAGCCACCGCTGAATTCTTTGCAGACTCGAAAGAAATCAATGCCATCGAGGTAGTTCTTTCCAACGGCAGTGCATCCAAGACATTCTACTTCGACACTCCTAAAGTAACTGGAGAAGCCAAAGGTGATATCTGGCTCAATGAATCAGCAATTTTCTATCCTGACAACAAAGTTGAAAACCATGAGAACAATGCAGAGAAATTCCCACAAGAATTTACAGGAGCAGGTTCTGACACCAAATCTTTCTTCTCAATGCATGGTGTAAAGGTCAATGGTAAAGTAGAACACATCCTCAGTCTTAACGAACTCCTGGCTGTTAACGGAAAAAACGCAAGTTTCTGTTTCCTCAACTGCCTGGAGAACACAGCAAAACAGCCAAATGCTATCGCATACATCGGCAGCCAAAGAGGCTACATGTTCAGCGGAATGAAGAGATCATCTCTTGGCGGTGGTACTACAGGACGCCAGTGCGACATTTATCAGTATGGAAATAATCAAATTAAGGACGAAAATGTCGATATAAATTTCAAGATGAGGTACGTAAGAGGATCATGGGCAGGAACAAAATACCATCCAGAACTTTTCGAGGCTGTTGAGAAGATCTTCCTAAGCGTAAAGAAAGCTGAAACCAATCTTGAAAGAATCAAAGCATTCTATGCTCTCGGAGAAATCCAGAGAAAACTCGACAACTCAACTCTCGGTGTGACAGATGAACCAACCAGCATCGGCGGTACGACATATGTCCGCAAATGGGTGGGCGCAGGTAATGGTAAAGGACTTGAGGAAGTACTGCGTGCAGGAGACTACATCGTCATCCGTTCCGAAAGACAGGTTGAAGGAGAAGAAAATCCTCGTTACTATTATGGAATCATGCAGGTGGTAATGTTCGAATATGATGACAGCCAATGTTTTGTAGAGAAAGATGGAGTTAAATTCATTGACAAAGATTTGGCTTATAATCTCTTCATGAAACCAGTCTACCTCGACATCAAGACCCAGTGCGAAATCGCAGAATAATCTGCAGGCACAATTAAGGTGGGGAGGACTGACCTTCTCCCCATCTTCCAAGTAATACTAAAATCTAAATAATCCGGTTCAGCAATGAAAAAAATCATTGGAATTATAGCTTCATTTGCAATTCTGCCGTTTGCCCTTTCCTGCAGCAGCGGGAAGGATGCAGGGGACAACATCGTCAAAGCATCTGAAGGCGTGTTCGAAAGAACGATGGGAAAACTCGAAAATGTTTCAATTCAGACAAGTCCGAAGACCGCAGAGGGACTGGACATGTATGAAATCGAAGCGACAGGCGGCCACCTCACGCTCAAGGGCAGCAGCCCGAGCGCAATCTGCCACGCGATGGACAAATACCTTCGCGACGCCTGCGGGTCAATGATTTGCTGGAGCGGAAGCAAGCTGGACATTCCCAATGCTTGGCCGGATTGGAAAGAAGAAGCAGTTTCCCCTTACGGACTGCGTTATTTCCTGAATGTCTGCACATTCGGGTACACGGCACCATACTGGAACTGGGACAGATGGTCTCAGGAAATCGACTGGATGGCCCTCCACGGAGTGAACATGCCGCTGGCAAGCGTGGCAGCAGAAGCCATCGCAAAACGGGTATGGCTGCAGCTCGGTCTGGAGTCTGACGAAATCGACAAGTTCTTCACGGGAGCAGCACACCTCCCATGGCACAGGATGGGCAACCTGAACAGCTTCGACGGCCCGCTCAATGACAACTGGCACAAATCGCAGGTCAAGCTCCAGCACAAGATACTCGACAGGATGAGAGAACTCGGAATGGAACCTGTAGCTCCGGCATTCGCAGGATTCATCCCGCCCGCATTGATGAAAAAACATCCTGAAATCCAGGCAAGACAGCTCACCTGGGGAGGCTTCCCGATTGAGGACAATGCCTGCGTGCTCTCCCCTGACTCACCATGGTTCAGCAAAATCGGAAAACTTTTCGTACAGGAGTGGGAAAAAGAATTCGGCAAGGCAAGATATTGGCTTTCAGATAGTTTCAATGAAATGAAACTCCCTGTAGAAGAAGGTGATACCGCAGGAAAACACAAACTTCTTGCAGAATACGGAAAGGCAATCTACAACTCCATCACCGCCGGCGACCCTGATGCCATCTGGGTTACACAAGGCTGGACATTCGGCTACCAGCACGATTTCTGGGATCCGGAAAGTCTCAAGGCAATGCTCTCAGAAGTGCCTGACGACAAGATGATCATCATTGACCTCGGCAATGACTATCCTAAATGGGTATGGCACACCGAGCAGACATGGAAAGTCCAGCAGGGCTTCCACGGAAAGAAATGGATATACAGCTATGTGCCGAATTTCGGAGGAAAAGTCCTCCCGACCGGTGACCTGGACATGTACGCCACAGCATCGGCAGAAGCGCTTGCTTCAGAATATGGGGACAATCTTGTCGGCTTCGGCAGCGCCCCGGAAGGCCTCGAGAACAATGAAGTAGTCTATGAACTGCTTGCAGACATGGGCTGGACGAAAGACAGCATTGACATTGACCGCTGGCTGGAAGGCTACTATCGCGCACGCTATGGATTCAGCGACGAAAGAATGAGGGAAGCTTGGAAACTATTGCACAAATCCGTATATAGTTCACTATATTCATACCCGCGTTTCACCTGGCAGACGGTAGTGCCTGACCAGAGGAGAAAGAGCCGCCACGACATCAATGATGACTTCGGAAAGGCAGTGGAAATATTCCTGAGCCTTTCAGACAAATGCAAGGACTCCCCTCTCTATTTCAATGATGCCATAGAATTCGCATCTTTGTGGCTGGGCGAACTCGCTGACAGACATTATGAAAAGGCATTGAAACTCGGAAAGACTGACAAAGGCAGGGAAGAATTGAGAAAGACTGTATCACTCCTTACTGACGTGGACAGACTGCTCGCATCCCATCCGCTCCACAGGCTCGACAGATGGATTGCTGACGCAAGAAATGAAGGCAGCAGCATCGAAAAGGATCATAGGGAGGCCAACGCCAAGAGGCTCATCACCACATGGGGAGGCTGGCAGGAGGACTATGCCGCAAGATTCTGGTCTGGACTCATAAAGGATTACTACATCCCGAGACTGGAAATCCATTTCTCCGAAAAAGCGGATATGATGGAAGAATGGAAAGAAGAATGGATCAACACCCCTTATCACAGCAACACGAAACCATTTGACTCTCCTCTGGAGGTCGCAAAAGAACTCATAGCAAATGAAAAGTAACATCCCACGCATCAATGTCTTCATCATTGCACTGGTAATCAGCATCTTCTCGTTTACCGGCTGCAAGAATGACAATGCAACACAGACAGTCTTTTCCGAAAAGGAACAGATCAAGGCCGTGAAGGGACTCATTGACCGAGTCACATCCGGAAGGTCCGGCGAATTCGAAGTCCGTCTTCTCCAGGAGCGTCCGGACAGCATGGATTTCTTCGAATACAGTGCAGAGAACGGCAAGATCGTACTCGGCGGAAACAATGGCGTCAGCATCGCAAGTGCATTGGGGCAGTATCTGCGCGACTTCTGCGGATTCCACCTGAGCTGGTGCGGAAGCAATACCGTTCTCCCCGAAAGCCTGCCTCTGCCGGAGGAAAAGGTGACGAAGACTTCACCGTACAAATGGCGTTACTACCTGAACTACTGCACATTCAACTACAGCATGAGCTGGTGGGACTTCAACAGATGGCAGAAGGAAATCGACTGGATGGCATTGAACGGCATCAATATGCCGCTGGCCATCACCGGTCAGAACTCCATATGGCGCAGGGTCTATCATAAACTTGGACTTACAGATGAGGACCTGAAGTCTTTCTTCAGCGGACCTGCATATTTCAACTGGTTCTGGATGGGCAATCTGGACGGCTGGCAAGGCCCTCTACCTCTGAGTTTTATGGAAAAACACGAGAAACTCCAGAAGCAGATACTTTATCGCGAAAGATCATTGGGAATGACTCCTATCCTGCCGTCGTTCACCGGCCACGTACCACCGGCATTGATAGAAAAATTCCCGGACGTGAAGGCGAAGAACACACAGTGGGTGAACTTCCCCAAGACTTATGTACTGGACCCGTCCGAGGACATGTTCTCCGAAATAGGCAAACTGTTCCTGGAGACCCAGACGGAGATTTATGGCACGAACCATTATTACACAGCTGATACCTTTAATGAAAACATACCGCCGACAGATGACCCCGAATATCTGAAAGGGGTAAGCGCCAAGGTTTACCACGCGATGTCGGAAGTGGATCCGGATGCCGTATGGGTAATGCAGGGATGGATGTTCCATCACGAGAGACATTTCTGGCATGACCCTCAGATTCAGGCGCTTCTTTCTGCTGTGCCGGATGACAAGATGCTGATTCTCGACCTATGGAGCGAGAGATTCCCGGTTTGGAACCGTACCCATGCCTACTACGGCAAGCCTTGGCTCTGGTGCATGCTCCAGAACTTCGGACAGAACATAACATTGTCCGGAAACGCGACTTCGGTGGCGAACGACCCTGCTGCGGCATTGGCAGACTCCACTTCCGGAAGGATGAGCGGAATCGGTCTGACTCCGGAGGGTATCGGACACACCCCTATCATCTACGCGCTCATGCTGGAAAATGTCTGGAACGAAGGCAGGCCTGTGGACATTGACTCATTTATAAAGAATTATACGACAAACCGTTACGGCAAGCTTTCACCTGCTGCCGTCGAAGCGTGGAAAGGCATTTTCGCCACCGCCTTCGAGAACAATGTGAACAATGGCGGTCACGAGTCCATAATCACGGGACGTCCTACATTCGTGGAGAATCCCAAGGGCTGTACCAACACCAACAAATGTTACGACCGCGTTGACCTTGTAAAGGCCTGGGAGTCATTGTATTCCTGCATTGATGAACTTTCAGGGAGCGACGGCTACAGATACGACATCGTAGATATCACCCGTCAGGTGCTCGCCGACTACGCTTCGGTGATTCAGCAGAAGTTCGCAGCCGATTACAAGAATGGGGATTTGGAGTCTTTCAAGGCCAATGCAGAGGCTTTCGATGCCCTGATTTCTGATATGGATACGCTGCTGGCCACAAGAAAAGAATTCCTGCTCGGCATATGGCTCGAAAGCGCGAAGGCCATGGGAACCACGTCGGAAGAGTCCGCTCTCTACGAGCAGAATGCGCGCAACCTTCTGGGAACATGGGGCAACAAAGACTGCAAACTCTTCGACTATGCCTGCAAACAGTGGTCAGGTATGATGAATGGTTATTACAGGCAGAGATGGAATCTGTTCTTCGAGGACGTTCTTGCAAATTGGGGGCACTTCGAGCAAAATGACTTCGCACAGAAATGCAAGGACTACGAATGGAACTGGATATTCGAGACCGACTGCTTCCCTACTGAAAAGAGCGGAGATGAAATCGAAGTAGTGAAGAGTCTCTGGAACAAATATAATACAGCATTGCTAAATGAGTAACAATCAACCGACTGGACGCTTGGCGTCGCTGGATGCATTGAGAGGGTTCGACATGCTTTTCATAGCAGGTCTCGCCTATCTCATCAGGGCCGTCTGCTGCCTTTTCCCCGGCGGGGAATCTTTCTGGCTGGAGGATCAGATGCACCACGTGGCATGGGACGGACTGGCTCACCACGATACAATTTTCCCGCTTTTCATATTCATAGCGGGAGTGTCATTCCCCTACTCCTATGCCAAGCAGGTGAAAATCGGCAAGACCAGATGGCAGATATACAAGAAAATCTTCATAAGGGCAGCCGTTCTGGTGTTCCTGGGAATGATTTGCAACGGATTGCTGAAGCTGCAGAGCGGCCCGCAGAGATTCTTCAGCGTGCTGGAACGCATCGGTGTCGCCGGAATGTTCGCATCCATATTGTATATCAATTTCAAGCCACGAGGCAGAATCATCATTGCGGCGCTCATCCTGATAGTGTATGGAGCCATCAGCTTCATTGTCGCTCCGGATGCGCCGGCAGGGACTTCGCCGTTCAGCCTGGAGGGCAGCATTGCCGCCTATGTCGACAGGACATTGTTCCCGAACCTGATTTATAAACCGGGAATATATGATCCGGAGGGTCTGTTGAGCACTTTCCCGGCCATAGTCACTGCCATGCTGGGCAACTTCACAGGCGAATTTATCCGGAACAGCAAGTCAAGCGAAAACAAGAAATGCCTGTATATGATCGGTGCTGCGGCAGTCATGACAATTGTCGGCCTGATATGGTCCCACTGGCTTCCTCTGAACAAAAAGCTGTGGAGCAGCAGTTTCACACTTGTCGTGGGAGGATATTCCGTAGCAATGCTGGCTCTTTTCTACTGGTTGATCGACGTGAAAGGCTATCAGAAATGGGCATTTCCGCTTAAAGTGGTGGGCATGAACTCCATAGCGATCTTCATGCTGCCTAAGATCATTGACCTGAAATATACGGTCAATTTCTTCCTGGGCGGATTGTGCACCCGGCTGGGAGAAGGATGGGACAATGTCTTGTTCTGGTCCGGATACCTGGTGCTCGTCTACCTGATTCTTTACTTCATGTATAAAAAAGACATATTCATCAAGGTATGAGAAAGATAGTCATTGCATGCGATTCATATAAAGGATGCCTGTCATCTTCGGAGGTAGCCTGCGCAGCGGCAAAAGGCGTGGCGGAGGTATATCCGGATTGTGAAATTGTCAGGCTGGCCGTCGCTGACGGTGGAGAAGGCACCGTGGATGCACTCGTGGAAACATTGGGAGGACATCTGGAATGGGCAGAAGTCTCCGATCCGCTGGGCAGACCGGTCAAGGCTGTTTATGGGGTGGCAGGAGATCTCGCCATCATCGAATCAGCTGCGGCATGTGGACTTACTCTTTTAAGTAAAGAAGAACGTAATCCTCTGATTGCCACGACAAAAGGACTAGGAGAATTGATATTGGCCGCCATTGATAACGGCAGCAGACGCTTCCTTATCGGACTCGGCGGCAGCGCGACCAATGACGGCGGAATGGGAATGATAAACGCAGACGGTTTTCTGGAAAGGGCCCGCGGGATGAAGTTCACGGTAGCGTGCGATGTGGACACGCCATATATAGGGGCCCATGGGGCAAGCCGCGTTTTCGGACCGCAGAAAGGGGCTTCGGAAGAGGACGTGGAAATCCTGGAAGAAAGGCTGCGCGGATATGCATTGAAAATACTGAAAGACACCGGCATTGACGTGAGCGATATGGCCGGCGCAGGTGCGGCAGGCGGTCTCGGCGGTGCTTTTCGCGCGTATCTGGGCGCAGAATTGAAACGCGGGGTGGACCTGGTGCTGGACCAGATAGGGTTCGACAGCATCATCGACGGGGCCGATCTTGTCATTACCGGCGAGGGCTGCTCGGATTACCAGACATTGAAAGGAAAAACTGCCGCAGGCGTGCTCGAAAGGGCGAAGAGAAAGGGAGTACCGGTAATGCTCGTAAGCGGGGCGATCCGTGACGGGCAGATGCTGCGTGACGGCGGCTTCGGGATTATCGCGGCCGCAAGTCCGAAGGAAATGAGCCTGGCCGAGGCAATGCGTCCGGAGACTGCCGAGTCAAATATTTACAAAACCGTTAAAAGATTACTGCTCAATGAATAGCGCACTTGCAGTTGCAATCGGACTTACGCTTGCAATCATCCTGATATTGAAGAAATGCCTGCCTGTCTACGCACTGATTCTAGGCGCAATTGTCAGCGGTTTGCTTTCCGGATGGGGCTTCGACTTGACAGTCAAGGAGATGTTTTCCGGCGTGAAAGACATATCCCCTGCCATCGTACGCATCTTGGCGGCAGGAGTTCTTACCGGAGTATTGGTCAAGACCGGCTCGGCGGACAAAATCGCGCTGACCATCGTCAAGAAAGCAGGACGGCGCAATGTTTTCCTTGCATTGGCATTGTCCGTATTCATACTGACCGGCGTGGGAGTTTTTATCGACGTGGCGGTAATCACAGTCGCTCCAATCGCCATCATGATCGGCAAGGAGATGGGCCTTTCGAAGGGGAAAGTGCTTTTAGCGATGATCGGTGGCGGAAAATGTGGAAATATCGTTTCGCCGAACCCCAACACCATCATTGCGGCAGAGAACTTCGATGCACCACTGTCATCTGTAATGGCGGCGGGAATCGTGCCGGCAATCATCGGGCTGGTCGCGCTGATTTTCATCATATTGCCAATGCTTCCCGACAAGGGTTTTTCCGATATGAAGGACGCGGAAGAGACTAGTGCCAGAACCGATTTGCCATCATTTATGGCAAGTATCACGGGCCCGCTTGTAGCTGTCCTTCTGATGGTTCTGCGGCCGTTGTTCGGAATCGCCATCGACCCTGCAATCGCATTGCCTGTCGGGGGTCTGGCCGGTGTCATCGCAACGCGCAAATGGAAAAGCACTGGAGAGAGCCTGAGTTACGGACTCGAAAAAATGTCATCTATCGCGGTACTTTTGGTGGGAACGGGAACCATTGCCGGTGTCATCAAGGCTTCCGCTGTCAAGGACTTGCTGATAAGCCTGATTTCCGGATGGGAAGGCGGCGCGGCATTGATCGCACCTGTTTCGTCAATCCTCATGAGCGCGGCATCGGCCAGCACGACCGCCGGCGCCACCATAGCCTCCGCATCGTTCGCGCAGACCGTTCTGGCGGCCGGGGTCAATGCCGTCTGGGCCGCAGCCATGACCAATGCGGGTGCTACCGTCCTGGACCACCTTCCTCACGGCTCGTTCTTCCACGCCACGGGCGGTTCCATCGGGATGGAGCTCAAGGAAAGGCTACGCCTGATTCCTTACGAGTCGCTTATCGGACTGGTGCTGGTAAGTATGACGGTCGTCATGATGCTGATAATGGGTTAGAAAATATTGATAATCAACTAAAATAAAAACAACAATTCACTGAAATGGAAAAAACACAGTTTTATGAAAGCCCGGAGATTTCCGTGTTGGAGATTGCGGGCGAGCAAGCTTTCGCTACTTCTTATAACATTGAAAAACTGACTGTAGAAGAGGAGGAATGGTAATGAAAAGACTGTCAGTATTGGCAATGGCCATGATTGTCATGGCTTCTTGCGCTAAAGAGAATGTTCAGCCGAACGAGAACAATGACCAGTCAAATATTTTGGAAATCGGTCTGACTTCCACAAAGACTGCACTAGGAGAGGAAATTAAAGAGGGAAATAAGAGTTTCTTCCCTATCGTGTGGAGCGAAGGTGATGAGATTGCGGTGATAGAGAATATGGGTGTGGAAGGGAAGCAGAACGTCTCAGTATATCGCCTTAAAGATGGTGCAGGCACTGCAAACGGTGTCTTCGAGCACATAAGCGGCGATGCGTTCCCTAAAGTGATTACGGATGTGGTATATCCGGCGAGTGCTGTTGTGCCGAACAGTACGCTCATAAGTGAGATACCTATTGTGAATGTCTCATCATTGGTGCCGAAAGATCAGACTCAAAGCTATGAGGAAGGCAATTTCGACAAGAATGCAGCGGTGATGTATTTCCACAGAAACAATGCAGCGGATAAGATTGTGATGGAGCCGTTAAGCAGTATCATTTGTATTCCGATTAAGGGATTCGATGATAATGATGTCGTAACCGCAGTGAAATGGCAGAATATGGATGGCCGTACAGCTACAGTCACATTGAACTGTCCAAACGGAGTAAAACTCGCCAAAGGTCAGGCCACAAACTTCTACTTGTCCATTCAGCCCATGCTGAAAGACTGTAACGGAATCGCATACGTTTATCTGAAAAATGGTGCAATCCAGGTAAAGACGCCAAGAAACTTAAAGGCATTCCAAGCCGGCACCCTTCATCGTTTTCCGGAGTGGACATTAAGCAAAAAGGCGAAGTGGACAATCTTGGGTTATGGTTCTCAAAGAGATGCCACTACTTGGGAGCAAGTGCCACTCGGACCGGCTCAGTATATGATTGACGGCAATGACCTTTCATGGTGGGAATCTCGTAGGAAACCTAATAGTGATAACTCCAAGCCAGTAATGGCCGGACAACATACCTTCGTTATTGATTTAGGCTCAGAGCAAGAGATCAAGGGCATCAAAATAAAATCGAAAGAGAGCAAAGGTTCACCTGAATATGACATCAAACTTAAAGATGGTTCAGATGTTCTTGGCAAGCAGTCATATAACCCACCTCACACTTTCCATATCGGATTTACTGCTAATGTTCCAAGTGATGCGGAAATCAATGCATTTACTAAAAATAAAAAGTTGCCTGCGGGAACAACACAAACTACATTCAAAAGTATAAATGAGAACGGAATTAATCATTATTATGGGGCAGACAAAAAGACTTGGTGGGATAATGAAATAAAACCTTCTATTTCTGCCAGATATGTATTCATTCATTTCCAATATGCCTGGAACAATGACGGTAATGGCACTGCAGCTCCATTCGAGAAAATAGCCGAACTGGACATCTACTAATCCGTAGAACTTTATGAAAAGAATTTGTTATATGTTGCTCGCTGCCGCATTTTTGGCAGCGGGCTGCACGAAAGAGAATTGCAACGGGCCGATAGAAGAATTGGAAATCGGCATTGCAGATACTGACACGAAGGTTTCGCTCGGCACAGAATACGACAAGCAAATCAATCTGTTGTGGTCCGCCGGCGACAAGGTGTATGTGAAAGGAGATGCAGGAGAATCCGTTTTCCGCCTCAAATCAGGAGAAGGGTCCACCAAGGGCATATTTGAATACGAAAGCGGCGCTACCGGACAAACCAGAATTACTGATGTCGTTTATCCGGCATCCAACGCCGGCAACACGCCTACTTCACAGACTTATAAGGAAGGCACCTTCGATCCGACAGCGATAACTCTCGCATATCATAATCAGGCTTCTACCAGCGCCACCAAGATATTGCTTGGCAGCGAGTCCAGCGTTTTGTGTTTCCAGATGAAAGGCAATGACAAGCTGAACAATATAGCAGTCACCTTCAAGAACGGCAAGACATACACTCTGAAGACGCTGAATGCGCCGATGCTCAACGAATCCAAATCCACGCCATTCTACATAGTCGTGCCTTCACAAATGTCTGACCGTGTGGATGTTAAATTTACATCATCTTCCGGGTCGATGAACAGGATTCTCTCGTCGAAATCATTCGAGGCTGGCAAGATGCACAGATTCAAGCCACTCGAATATAAGGCTGACAAGAGTTTCAGGATCATGTCGTATAATATCGGTCAATGCACGCAAGGTAGTAATTCCAGCACGAAACTGATCTCAGATGTCACTAAGGAGCTCCATGCTGATGTCGTAGTAATGAATGAGGTCAGAAGCAGTTTAATTTTTAATGACGCAGAGACTATTGCAAAAAATTTAGGTTGGGAAAAATACTATCAAAGTGCAAAACTCGGTATGGGCAATATGATTACCTATAATCCCGACAAACTGAAGACGATAGGAAATCCTGCATATCTTGAACTCAAGAAAATTGAGCCATCAGACACCAAATATAATGAGGATAGGGTATGCCTGTTCATGGAATTTGAGGACTTTATCCTATTAGGTTCTCACCTTCAGAAAGATGCATTCACCAAACATACCAAATTGATTACTGACAAGGTCAAGGCCGAGTACGCGAAGAAAGGCAAACCGGTGATTTTCTGCGGGGACATGAACACCAGACCATACGCAGTAGAGTTGAAGGACTTCACATCCGAATGGCGAGTGCTGTCCAGAACGGACCAGTCCACATTCTACAATCCGGACCAGCCGGACAACCTGATCAGCATTGACTACATCTTCCTCTTGAAAGGAGGTCCGGATGTAAACGTCACCAAGACAGAGGTCTGCAAGAGCGTCACATGCGGAACAATCACCGACGCCTCCGACCACTTTCCTATCTACGTAGACGTAACCATAGGCAACAGCAGCCTCCCGCTTTTAGAGGAGAAGGTGTCGCTCGGCTCTTTCAGCATAGTCCATGAACCCATCTGGTAAAATTCTCACCAACATTCAGATATTACCGGAGGCTGACCCAAAAGGTCAGCTTCTTTGTTTATAAGGATAGTATCTGAATGTGATGATAGGTATTGCAGAGGACACCATTCTCATTATTCGCTCCAGATCATCCCAACGTTTCCTGCAAGCTGTTCGATGACCACTTGTCGCTGTCGGGTGTCCTTCCTGCATCCGTGTTTGCTGGTATACGCTGGTAGATACGCATCCTCAATCCCTATCATCATACCGCCATAACCGCACTAAAAAAATATGGGAACGATATACGTGATGGCAACGAAAAATCTGTAAATTCATAAAATACTGGACTTTAAGTGAAAGAATCCTAAGTTTAAGATGTATAATACAATAGACATACTTAGACTTAGGATTTTTGTTATGATAAACTTCACCAAATTCAACTCACTCATAGAGATAGCGCTGTATTTCGATACTCCAAAGAAATGCAAGGAAGCCATCGCCCAATCACGTTGGGAAGACGGTGATGTGGTCTGCCCATATTGCGGTAAGCACCACTGCTACACCCGCAGCGACGGCAGGTACATCTGCGGCAAGTGCCACAAGAGCTTTTCCGTCTTGGTGGGAACCATATTCGAGAACACCAAGATAAGCCTCGTCAAATGGTTTATGTCAATGTATCTTATCAGCAGCCACAAGAAAGGCATATCGTCACACCAATTGTCCCGAGACCTGAACATCACGCAGAAGACCGCATGGTTCATTCTCCATAAGGTGCGTACTCTTTTTGCTCAGGATGATTCCGTTGCGCTTGAAGGGGAGGTGGAATTGGATGAAATGTATCTCGGCGGCAGGGAGACCAACAAGCATGAGTCCAAGAAGACTGCAAATACTCAGGGACGCTCCACCAAGACCAAGACTCCCATATTCGGCATGGTTGCCCGAAAGGGCTTTGCCCATGCCTTCGTGGTAAAAGATGCCAAGTCGGAAACGCTTAAGCCATACATTCAGCAGTTCTGCGCAGACAATGCTCACCTGTTCACTGATGAGCTGATATCATATTCCGGTCTTAGCAAGATGGGGTATGCACATGATGTGATCGAGCATGGCAAGAAGCAGTTCTCCAATGGGAAAGGTGTTACCACCAACAGCATTGAAGGCTTTTGGGGACACTTCAAACGCATGGTGTTCAGCACTTATCATTTTGTTTCCAGAGCATACCTTCAGAGGTACGTTGATGAGGCTATCTATCGCTACAATACGAGGTGTATGAAAGAAGCCGATAGGTTCTCATACATGTTCGATAAGGCTATCGGCAAGGTTCAGTATAAGGATGTCAAGATTCAAGACGTGGTTTAGATGTATTTATTTCGTATATTTAAGGAAAACAAACTATTTATAAGTATGAAACACATAGGAGATATGCTTATCAGCGAGTCTATAAGTCCTGATAAGAATTATGCAAAAGTTGAGAATGGTGAGGTAGTCGTGGTTTTGAACGAATACACCAAGCGGCATGGCTATATGCCAATTAGCGAAGCAAAAGAGTTCGCCCATTCAATTCTTGATGCTATATATAAAAAAGAAGAAATGATTTTAGAAAATGGTAACAATCACAACAGATGCAATAAATGATGTTTTGAGATATTACCTGAATGTATCTAAGCAATATCCAAATACTTGGTCACGAGCTGATGTTTATTCTCAGACAGACAAAGTTATTGATGATATTCAAACTACTGCAGAATATATCACGACGCATGCCTTAGCCAAGCAGCAGACAATGAATCCCTTGTTGTCTCAATTGCAGGCTAACGGCATGGTTGAAGCGACAACACAGGATAAGAAGTGGAATTTCACGTTGCGGCATGATGACGATGATGGTGTCTATTATGTAGATAATGCGGTCCGTGGGGCAAACATGAGTAATCGTGCCTATCGTAGAGGTACCGCAACGCCTAATGCTCCATTATCAATGGATGACAGAAATAATCAAAACAAGAAAATACTAAAAGAAGAGGATATCCGCCAAGCAATCAAGGAGGTCTTGCAAGAGTTTAATTTCTCACTTCTCTTGGAAAAGCTATATAACCCAAAGACGGAGCCGATGATTGATTATGAACTCGGCGAATATGATGTCCTTGACGGCTCATTCCGTCGCCAAATCCTCGATGACCTCAAGGAGAAAGGCAAGGTCTTAGATATTCGGATGTACTCGAATATGCGGAAGGGTGGCAATGAAACGTATGCACTTTATTTCAGAGACGACAATAAAAAGTATTTCTTTACGAAGATACTTGACATAGAGGGTGAAAAGTATCTTCGTGTCAAGGCAATTCCATGGAAATCCGTTCCGCCTATTATTTGGAAAGATGCAAAGGCTTTTGCCATTGCTGTGGCAAAGGAGCGAGCTCGTCATTTGCGACAGGAAAATTAAGATCTCTGAATGCGGCATCGTTTATCGCTCTTGAATTGCAGTCTTTGCACACAGGCGTTATATAAGGTTTTCCTTCATTATCTTCCACATGAGCCCCCACTATATTACCCTTAGATTTATAACAACATGGGCATTCAAATGATGATGGCACCTCTTTTTCAGACTGTCCTTTCCACTTTTTCCAATAATCCATCCATGAATCATAGCCATATTCGGAAGCATCGCCAAATTTTTTGTTTGAACCTTCCATATGGTGAACCATGATGGAATTAGGATACATAAGATGATGGGCTTTCTCAATCTTAGAGGCATTATCCAAGATACACATTTTACAGTACAATTAGTTCACTAAGTTAAAAAGAAAATCTCAGAGAGGAAAACAACTTCTCTGAGATTTTTGTATTTTTACACAGGAATGACGGCAGTTTTACTGCCAACAAGTATATCATTCCCAATCGAGTAGGAGGAAAACGAAGTAGTTTTCTTCCTACTTTCGTTTTCCGACCTC
>OWIQ01000105.1_pt1 | contig 56839 bp, 47 predicted proteins | sample 1732701 | NCBI WGS metagenome assembly OWIQ01 (sample SAMN05065744, study PRJEB22554) | human gut metagenome | biome: ENVO:2100002; feature: ENVO:00000062; material: ENVO:00002003 | host: Homo sapiens | place: USA
CGCTTCCGTCTCCGCCATGGTGCTGACCACCGAGTCCCTGGTGGCCGACAAGCCCCAGCCCGCGGCTCCCGCAGCCCCCGCTCCCGATATGGGCGGCATGGGCGGCATGTATTAATAGACGCCGCAAACCGTTGAAATTGCTTGGTTTTTTGGATACGCAAAAGCGGATTTACGCCAAACTTGCGCCACTTACGCCAAAAATTCAAGCGCATGATCCGGTAACAGAAATCGGCACCTGCCTCAAAAAGCAGGTGCCGATTTTTATGATTTGCCCTTGCCGGTGCAGGAGGCGGGGATCATGGCTTGACTTGCTCCGCAGCTCAATACGCCGGGTCCTTCAGCTCCCGGCGGATCTGCGGGAAGGCCGCATCCTCGCCCTGCTTCTTCAGCAGCAGCAGCCACCGGTCCAGCAGGTCGCTGGTCTCCTGGTTGATGAGAATGTGCCCCTTGGAGCCCTGGTAATAGTCATAGGGCGATGCATCGGTATATTTTTCCCCTTGGTACACCCGGCAGGCAGCGATGCGGTCGCAGAACATCTCCGCCACATAGCGCTTGGGCATTTTGCACCCGCCCATGTATACGCTGCCGTCCGGCCGCAGGCAGTAGTCGATCCAGTACTCAAAGTGATGGCGGTTGCGGCCCTTATGATGCAGCCACGACAGGCTCACGCCGTTTTCCAGGCGCTCCTGGTCGTTGGGACTGCGGTATCCCTGGTAATATTTGGCGCTGCGCCAGAACTCCGTGGGGCTGTATTTGCTCAGATCGTGGGTCAGTCCCTGCCACACCAGCCCCAGCCGCAGGCAGTAATGCCGCACCAGCCGCCGGTGGCGGCCCACCGTGCGCAGATGCTCACGAATATGCATGCGCCGTCCCCCCTTTTTTTCGCTTTTCCTATGATACCACAAAAGGGCTCCCGGCGCAAACGGCAGACTTTGGCGAAATGACGAAAAATGACGGGATTTTTCTACGGCAGATTTTGCTTTTTATTCACACTCCTGTCATAGGTCTATGTTATAATCATAACAAAGGATCAAACGAGAACAAGGAGGCGCATCTTTTTCATGATGATCGAGAAGAGCGGCACCATCCGGCTGAAGGATATCCACATTCCCCAGGGGGGCACGCCGGAGCAGCAGGAGCTGGCCCAGGGCATGGTACGGGTGAATCACCTGTATCGCAGCGCTCTGAAGGTCGCCGTCACCCAGCTGGAGATCCTGGACGAGGAATTTGCCAGCCTGTACGACCACTCTCCCATCCACCATATCGAGTACCGCATCAAAACCGTGGACAGCATCGTGGAAAAGCTGAAGCGCCGGGGGTTTGAGGTCACCATCGACAATATCTATGCCCACATCCAGGACGTAGCCGGCGTCCGGGTTATCTGCAACTATCTGGACGATATCTACTATCTCCGCAGTCTGCTGGCCCGCAATGAGAATTTCAAGATCATCCGGGAGGTGGACTACATCCAGCAGCCCAAGGAGTCCGGCTACCGAAGCCTGCACCTGATCTGCGATGTGCCCATCGTGATCTCTGAGGGAATGCTGCACCTGCCGGTGGAGATCCAGCTGCGTACCATTGCCATGGACATGTGGGCCAGCCTGGAGCATGAGCTGCGCTATAAGTCGCAGCGGGACTTTTCCCCTGACGACGCGGCGCGCCTGCGCCTGTGCTCCGACGCCATCAGCGAGATCGACCGGGAAATGCAGGATATCTACCAGGGCAGAGGCCCGGAATACCACGCATAGAACCCCGCTGCAAAAAGAAATGTACTCCCCCATGCAGGACGCTGCCGTCCGCATGGGGGAGCAAGTTTATGCCGCCTGGGCGGCGTTACGCCTTGGGCTGCTGCTGGGTGATGCAGTGGATGTTGCCGCCGCCGAAGGCGATCTCCCGGGTCTGGACCCCCACGATCTGGCGGTCCGGGAACATCTGCTGCAGCTGCTGGATGGCCAGCCGGTCGTTTTCGTCGCCGTACTGGGGGGCGATAACGGCCCCGTTGACGATGAGAAAGTTCATATACGAGGCGATGCTGACCTCGCCGTTTTCCCGGGGGGCGGTGCCCTCCACGGCGTCGATGGTCTCCGCCCCCTCCAGATAGCAGGGCTTTTTCGTCAGGCACAGCTTGTGCACCGTCAGGCGGCGGCCCTTGGCATCGGTGGCCTGGCTCAGGGTGCGGAAGGCGTCCTGGGCCGCCTGATAGAAGGGGTTCTCCGGGTCCTCGGTCCAGATGCACGCCACCTCTCCCGGGGCCACGAAGCAGGCCACGTCGTCAATATGGCCGTTGGTCTCATCGGGGTCGATACCGTCCCGCAGCCAGATGACCTTCTCGCACCCCAGATAGCCGCAGAGCTTTTCTTCAATATCCCGGCGGCTCAGCTCCGGGTTCCGTCCCGGGGACAGCAGGCACATCTCCGTGGTCAGCACAGTGCCCTGACCGTCCACATGGATGGACCCGCCCTCCAGCACAAAATCGTCGGTGCGGTAGCTGTCCACCCCCTCCAGCTCGCAGATCTTCCGGGCCACCAGGTCATCCTGATCCCAGGGAAAGTACAGCCCGTCGTACAGGCCGCCCCAGGCGTTGAAGGTCCAGTCCACTGCCCGCAGACCGCCCTGGTCGTTTTTCACAAAGGTAGGGCCGCAGTCCCGGACCCAGGCGTCGTTGCTGGTCATCTCCACCACCCGCACATCCTCCGGCAGGCGGGCCCGGGCATTCTGAAACTGGTCGGGATTCACGCATACCGTCACCGGCTCAAACCGGGCGATGGCCCGGGCTACGTCAATGAATGCCTGTTGGGCGGGCTTGGCTCCGCCGCGCCAGTTATCGGGCCGCTGGGGCCACAGCATCCATACGCCGCTCTGCTCCTCAAATTCCCCGGGCATGCGATACCCGTCCTGCCGGGGCGTGGTTCCTGTGATTCGTTTTGCCATAGCTGTTATCCTCCTGATATGGGGTGATGCCGCCGCCGGACGGCGATGAGCAGCTCGCCCAGCAGCACACTGATGATGGAGCCCACGGTAATGGGCAGAATGGTGGCCAGCGTCTCCCGGTCCGTGGACAGGGGGACGGCGGTGAATACGATGGACAGGGCGATGAGCGCCATGGGGACGTAGGCCAGGCATTTGAGAAAGCCGCCGCCTCCCGGCACCCGGAAGGGCCGCTCCGCATCCGGGAACCTTTGCCGCAGGGCCAGAAACGCCGGAAACACCGGCAGATAGCTCAGCAGCAGCATCACCAGGTTCAGGGCGAAGAAGCTCCAGAACAGGGAGGAATCCGGGCTCACCGCCTGGATGGCAGCTCCCAGCAGACACACCGCCGAGGCTACGATCCCGCTGACCAGCGCCGAGCCCACGGGCATCTGGTTGTCCTTCCGCCGCCGGGCGAACACGGCGGGCATATCTCCCCGCTCCGCGGCATAGGCGGCGGTGGAATTGACGCCCATGGACCAGGAGATCATGTTGCCGAACAGCGTTACCAGAAACAGCAGGGCCACAATACCCACCAGCACGCCGCCGGTGGCGCCGGTCATCAGGGATACGGCATCGATGAGGCCGGAGTCCACACTGATGTCCCGGGTAGGCACGGCGGCCCCGATGCCGAAGGCCGAAAACAGGTAAATGGCCGCAATGACGATGCCGCCGGCAACGATGGCCTGGGGGATCTGCCGCCGGGGGTCCGCCATGCTGCCGGCATAGGTGCATACCACCTCAAAGCCCAGAAAGTTGAAGATGATGACGGAGATATACGACAGACTGTCCAGGTCGAAGGACGGCAGGAAGGTCCGGGCCGTCATGTCGTTGACAAAGCCATTTTTCGCCACATATACGATGCCCAGCACCCCCACCGTCACCGCCAGCAGAATCTTGATGGCGGCGCTGAGGTTCAGGATGATGATGCTGTCGCACACCGGATAAAAGGCCACCACGGTGACGATCCAGATAAACGCCAGCTGGATCAGCAGGGACCACACCGGCCCCGGCTGCCAGCCGAACACATACCCCAGCAGCTCCGGACACATGACCGCCAGGGATGCCATCCACAGAGGGAAGTTGATCCAGTAGTACCACGAGGACCGGGCGCCCCAGCGGGAGTCGGGCCACGCCGTGTGGATCCAGTCGTACAGGCCGCCGTCCCCGGGAAAGGCGGTGCCCAGCTCCGAGGAGATGAGCCCATAGGGCAGCAGAAACGCCGCGATCATGAACAGCCACCAGAAATACTGGCTGTTGCCGATGGACGCCACCGGCGCGGCGGCCTCCGCCACAAACACCACGCAGATGACGGACAGCACCACGTCCGCCAGCCGAAATTTGCGTTTTTCCATGTCAGCTCAGGCCCCGGTCTGCCATAAAGCGCTCCAGCTGCTCCTGGGCGGCAGCCATCTCCAGCTCCGTGTGCCTCTGGCGGCACTGGGTGAAGTATACCAGCAGGCCCCGCATGGCCGTCAGGCGGTTGCCGGCCTGCTCCCAGCACAGGGAGGCGGCGGAGTCGGCCACCTCGTCGGTGACGTCCTCACCCCGGGTGGCAGGCAGGCAGTGCAGGAACTTGCACCCGATGGCCCCCAGGCTCATCAGCTCCCGGTTCACCTGATAGTCGTGGAACACCTCCACCCGCTGCTCCTTGGGCATCTCGTTTTCATACAGGCCGTACCACACGTCGGTATAGATGAAGTCCGCGTCCCGGACGGCGCTGCGGTCGTCGGTGACCAGGAAGCTGCCGCCGCTTTCCCGGCAATTGCGCTCCATGATGGCCTGGTGGCCGTCGGTCAGCTGATGGCCCTTGGGGCCGTAGTGGACGAATTTCATGCCCAGATGGGTGGTGATGAAGCCCAGGGACGCGCACACCTGGGTGCCGTCGCCCACGAACACCACCTTGCAGTCCGACAGCTTCTTGCCCCGGGGCAGGTTCTCCGCCATGGTGCACAGGTCGCCGATCTCCTGGGTGGGGTGGTTATAGTCGGACATGCCGTTGAGTACCGGGATGGAGCACGCCTCCGCCAGGTCCACGATGGTGCGGTGCTCAATGACCCGGGCCATGACCACGTCTACCAGATAGCTCAGCACCCGTCCGGTGTCGCCGATGGTCTCGTGTCCGCCCAGCTGGATCATGCCGGGGCCCAGATACTGGGCGTGGCCTCCCAGCTGGCTCATGGCCGTCTCAAAGGACACCCGGGTCCGGGTGGAGGACTGCTGAAAGATCATGCCCAGGTTCCTGTTTTTCATCAACGGCGGGTAATAGCCGCCCCGGATGGCGTCCTTGATGGACAGGCTCAGCTGGATCATGTCCAGCAGCTCCTTCGCCGAAAAGTCGTTGGTGTCGATAAAATCCTTGACCATATGGTTTCCTCCTGCAAGAAATAGTTGGAAAATTTCCGCGTTCGGCCTTATTATGCGCCCGATGGCGCGACTCTATGCAAAAAAGCCGCCTCTCGCTCCGCCGCCGTGAAAATGACGCAGGGAGGATTATATTTTCTTGCGGAATCGGCAAATTTACTGTTGCAAAAGCGCGAAGAAGGGCTTAAAATAGATTCTGAATCAGAGCGCCTGAAAACGTGCGGGGGAGGTCTCCGCAGCCCCTCGTACAGGGCAATGGAAAATCACATACAAGGGAAAGGAATGAACAAAATGAACCAAACGCAAACACGATCTCCGCGGAAGAGATTGCTGTCGCTGATTCTGGCGGTGATTCTGATGATCGGGCTGCTGCCCATCTCCGCATTCGCCACCTCGGCCAGCGCCCAGGTGGGCGACGCGGAAGACACCGGCTACGAGTACAATATCATGTTCTTGGACTGCGGCCGCAAGTATTTCAGCGTCAACAGCATCAAGCAGATCATCGACAACGCGTCGGCGGCTGGATTTAACTATATCCAGTTGGCCGTGGGCAACGATGGCCTGCGCTTCCTGCTGGACGACATGTCCCTGACGGTAAACGGGACGACGTACAGCAGCCAGCGGGTGTCTGCCGCCATCCACGCCGGCAATGAGGCGTATTACAACTTCGACGTGGATGAGCTGACCCAGTCCGAGATGGACGAAATCATCGCCTACGCCGTCTCCAAGGGCATGGGCGTGATTCCCTGTGTCAACACCCCGGGCCACATGGACGCCATCCTGTCCGCAGCCACGTCTCTGACGGGAACAGACTGCTCCTATAGCGGCTCTGCCCGTACCATCGACGTGACCAACGCCACTGCCGTGGCCTTTACCCAGGCCCTGCTGAAGAAGTACGTCAGCTACTTCGCCGGGAAGGGCTGCGAGTACTTCAACATGGGCGCGGATGAATATGCCAATGACATATTCACCTCCGGCTCCATGGGCTTCGGCAACCTCCAGTCCACCGGCAAGTACAGCTACTATGTGACCTATGTCAACGCTGTTGCCAAGATGGTCAAGGATGCCAAAATGACCCCCATGGCCTTCAACGACGGCATCTACTTCAATAGCAACACCTCCAGCGGTACGTTCGACACCGACATCCTCATCTGCTACTGGTCCAATGGCTGGAGCAGCTATACCCCCATGCCTGCGGCTAATCTCGCCGCCAAGGGTTTCAAGCTGATCAACACCCACGGCGACTATTACTGGGTCCTGGGCAAGAGCGACTGGCAGTGCAGCCCCGAGAAAGCCAAAGGTTTTAACTATAAAACCTTCCAGGGCGGCACCATCAATGATCCTGCCGGTTCTATGTTCTGCATCTGGTGCGACTATCCCGGCGCCGGGACGGACACCTCCGTTGTCAACAACACGGCAGCCACCATTGCAGCCTTTGGCGCAGCGCTGCCGAAGGTTAAGCCGGTGGAGGATGTCAAGAACGTCACCAAGACGGATGACACCACCGGCGTGTCCGTGACGGCACCCGGCCTGACGGGGCTGACCGTAAAGGAAGCTAAGGCTCCCAGCATTGACACGGCGGCCGAGGGCAAGGTCCTGGCTTATGATGTCACCCCCACCACGGAAAGCGGCAATTATGCAGAAGCTGCTTCCGTGAGCTTCAAGACTCCCAGTGGCTGGGACACCTCCCGTGTTCGCGGCTTTGTGGTGAATACGGACGGCACAGTTACCGATGGCCTCACCGGTGTGGTGGAAAACGGCAGCTTTACCTTTACTGCCCCCCATTTCTCCGTTATGGGCATCTATCAGCTTTCTGCCGACGCGCCTACTGAAACGAAGGACATCAACGTAGCAGTCGGCGGCACTGTGACAGTCACCGTGAAGCGTGTGAACCTTTCCGGCATCTACCATACCGAGAATGAGTCCATCGCCACCGTTACCGTCACCGGTCAGGATGAAACCACAAAGCCGCATTATACCGAGGCAACCGTGAGCTACAGTAAGCTTGCTGGCAGCAACACCAAATGGACAAAGACGGACTATTTCTACGAGGTTGACGGTAACTACCATCCGGTATATGCATATTACAGCAACTACCGCTACTACTACGGCTATTCTACTACCGACAGTAACAACAATGTCACACAAGTCGGTTATAGTTGGTATGGGTATGCATCGGTTACGGGTATTTATGAGCAAACTGGCACGGAGACCGTTCCCGCCTCCAGCACCATCACCTTCACTGGTAAATCTGCCGGCGACACCTCCGTCACCATCGGCGGCGTGAAGTATAATATCCATGTCACGGAAAAAGCCCCCGATAATGCCCTGACAGATACCTCCATCAACCTGGAATACTGGATTACCAACAACAAGGTCTACGATGGAAGCCAGACAGCCGCCAATCAATACCAGACGATCACCACCTCCACAAATGGGGTGATCACCGATGAGGGCGTTGCCCTTGCCGACCTTGCCCCCAATCCGGCCAACTCCTTCTTTGACGGCACTGTAACGGTCTATTACTGGCAGGCTATGCGGCTGGATGCAGCTCACAAGCAGACCGCTGCGTCCGGCGTTGACCAGACTGCGGAGGGCACCACCCTGACCCACATCCGCTATCACGGCGGCGCTTGGCAGTACAAGACCGCAGACGGTGTGTGGCACTATTTTGAAGCTGGCGACCAGCTGGTAGCATATTACCTGCAAAAGACGGAGGTCACCAAGGAGATCGACACCTATGTCAAGGACTGGGGCTATGGCACGGACAGCACGACACCCGACACATCCAGCGGTAATGGCCAGGCTGCTTTGACGATCGCTGTGGTCTACCCCGACGGTACAGTTTCCCCTACAGAGGGCGAAATGTACAGCAAGTCTACTACCATTTTCAATTATTGGGATGGTCGTGACATCGGTATCGTGGCTCCTGTGAACAACAGCAACTATAGTATCTCCAAGATCACGGTGACAGACGGTACGCGCAAAAGCAACACCTCCGCTAATGTGTGGTATAGCAGCGATACTATCGAGTGGAACAAGACGCCCAACGCTGCCGGCAAGGAATGGTATGACGAGACCGAGGTCTGGAACAAGTCCTCCGGCACCACGCCCATGGTCAACGGCAAGAGAAGCAACATCACCTGGTCTGCCAAGAATACCGCCAAGCTGGTGTTGATTTATCTGGAGCCTATCGAGAAGGAAACCAACCTGAACGTGCAGTATATTGACCTCAACGCCAACAACAACGTGTTCCATAGCTATCAGATTGTGATGACGTACAATCAAGGTGACCCAGAGCCTACGTTCACCGACAAGCTGATGCTGGGTAATGCAGTAATCGGCCGCAACGGTCCGTGGGATGGCAGCAAAGAGAGCGATGGGAATTACCTGTCAGATGATGCGTATGTTGTCAATGCCGCTGGCACGAAACAGAAGTTCAAGAAGGACATTACCACAATTCCTGGAATCAACGGCATTTATGCAAGTGGCCTGTATCAGTATGCGCGGGCGGACATTTCCAAGGATGGCAAAACCTTGCGCCTGTACTACAACCTGAATCAGGCTGCGGGTAAGACCTTTGTCGTAGACTTTGGCCTGCCGGTTCAAATCCCGTTTAGTGATTTTGGAATTAAAAAGGTTTCTGAGCTCACAGTGTCTTTCGATGAAAAGGACCCGAATGTGACGAAACGTCAGGGCAACTACGGCAATGGCGAGATCGATATGGTCAATCGGATTGTGACCTATACGCTGACCAAGACGCTGGATGCCAAAGTAGCTGTTCCTATCTATGTGACGGACGCGCAAGGCAAGAAGTTAGTGCAGAATGTCTACATCATCCCCGCCAGCAATGTGTACTACGAGGACAGCTTGGCCGCCTTTACGAACGGCAAGGGCGCGGCTAAGGACGCAAAGTGGAGCATCGTGGACAAGGACGGCAACGAGACTACGGAGGGGACTGCCCCCACCCAGGCCCTGGAGCAGTTGGGCAGCAGCGGCATCTACGGCAAAGACGATGCCTACAACAGCTCCTCTATGCTCTCCATGGGCACCGCCCACAAGGTCACCGTGACGTCCGAGATGCTTGCGAAATGGGAGAAGAATGACACTACTTCCGCTTGGCCCACCGCCCAGTTCACCTTCAAGGGCACCGGCTTCGACATCATCTCCCTGACCAATAACAAGTCAGGCGCGATTGTTGTTGATGTCTATAAGGGTTCTAAGACCGAGGGCAGCAAGCCTGTACATAGCTATTTGGTAAACAATTACTATGGCTACACGTACAACCAAGAAACCAAAAAGTGGGAAGTTGTCAAGGATGGCAAGGAAAATGCTATCTACCAGATTCCTGTCATGAAGGTAAATGATCTGCCTTATGGCGAATATACCGCTGTTATCGAGGTGTTCTACAACTCGTTCTTCGACATGAATTATGACAAGAATAGCGGTAAGAACCAGTACAGCTTCTGGCTGGACGCCATCCGCGTCTACAACCCCATGGGTAAGGACTACGACTACACCGCCGATAACGAGGGCTATCCGCAGTACATCAAGCTCCGCGATGAGCTTGCCAAGACGGCGGAGACCAATAAGGGTGTTGTGTTCATCGATGGCGCTGAAAGTGCTACGATTGCACAGTACGCCAACTATGGCCCCAACAACGAGGTCTATCTGGCAAATGGTCAGGCCATCTCTTTCAAGCTGACCGGCGATACAAGTGAAATTGCCAGCATCCAGATCGGCGCCAAGGCCCCGGATGGCAAGCCTGCCAACATCGTGGTGACCGGCAATGTTACTGGAACGAATCCGTTTAATAAAGAGCTTAAAACTGCCACCGAGATGTACTATGACATCACCGAACAGGCGAAGGACGGTCAACTGGTGACCATTACCAACAAGGGTGAGGGCATCCTGTCCTTGACCAACCTGAAGATCACCTATAGGATCAGCGGGAAAACGGTGACGCTGAGTGACCTGACGGCCGCAGAACAGGCCAACGCCGTTGCCATGGTCCAGGCCCTGTTTGCGGCTCCGGTGGCCACCTTCAGCCCGGAGACCTTCCAGGCCGACTGGGGCCGGGCGGTCCGCGCCGGTAAGCGGGCTACCCTGACGGTGAAGACCTCTGCGGACGTGGAAAGCATCACGGTGGACGGTCAGTCTATCACCAGCTATACTACCCGCACCCAGCGCACCGGCTGGGGCTGGTGGTCTCCCAAGGTCACCTATCACGTATTCACCTACACCATCACCGCTCCCGCCCAGACCACGGACTACGCAGTCTGCGCAGTGAATGCGGAAGGGACTGCCAGCGAAGCGGTCACCGCCACCCTGACGGTGAAGCCCACCACCTGGTGGAACTGGTGGTTCTGAGAAAGGAGCAATCGAAACCATGAAGTCCTATGTATCACCCATCGTCAGCTTCGAGAGCTTCGAGTTGAGCACGAATATCGCAGGCACCTGCGGGAACCCGACTCATACCCCTGCGGCGGGTACATGCGGCATTGATATCGGCAGCAGAGTATTGTTTCTCAGTGATATGACGGGCGTCTGCACAGCCCCTGGTGTTGATGATGGAACTGGCGGATACTGCTATCATCATCCTACCGACGGAAACAGCCTCTTCAATTCCTGACCCAACTGAACACCCTGAAAGAGCCCTGCCCCCATGGGGCGGGGCTCTTTGCAAAGGAGCAATGTATGAAACGAACCATCAAGTGCGCCGCCCTGTTGCTGGCCCTGGTGCTGCTGTGCGCCGGGTGCGGCAAAAAGCAGCCCGCCCAGCCCGACCAGTACGGCCTGGCCCCGGAGCCCTCCAAGCTGGACGGCGTGGCCATCGGCAATGACCTGGAGATCGTCAGCACCGGGCGCTATGCCGGCCTGTTTGTGGAGGACGGCAGCGACGAGACCGTGTCCGACGTGTTTTGCATCCGCGTGAAGAACACCGGCTCCACCGGCGTGCAGTACGCCCACATCACCCTCACCCGGGGCGGGGAGTGCTACGAATTTGACATCACCACCCTGCTGCCTGGGGAGACGGTCCAGGCCCTGGAGCTCAGCCGCCAGACCCTGCCGGAGAAACCGGCGGAGCTTACCGCCGCCGTGACCACCTATGCCCCCTTCAGCGAGACGCCCTCCATGCACGACGACGTGCTGGAGGTGGCCGCGTCCCAGAACGGCATCACCGTTACCAACCGCTCCGACGCCGCCATGTCCCAGGTCTATGTCTACTACAAAAACGCCAGCGGCGACCTGCTGCTGGGGGGCATTACCTATCGCGCCGGGCTGACGGACCTGGGCCCCGGCGAGACCCGGACCTGCTACGCCGGGCACTACAGCCAGGACTCCAGCCGCCTGCTTTTCGTGACCTATGCCCCGTAAGCTGTACCGCTTCGGCGGCATGACCTTCGTCCTGGAGGCGGATTCGCCCATCGCGGACTCGCCTATGTGCGAGCCCTTCCGGGTAGGGGCGGGAGAACCGGCAGACCATACCGTCCGACTGACCTTCAGCGACCGGGTACCCGACCCGCCTCAGAACGCCCTGCGCCAGGGGCCGCTATACCGCTGGTACACCGGCGGCGCCCGCTGCACCCTGCAGCGCTACAGCGCTCCCGGCAGAATGCCGCAGTTCACCTACGCCGAGACCCGCCCCGGCCATACGGACCTGGTGTTCGCCGAGAGCTACCGGACCGGTGCGTCGGCCCGGGTGGTGCTGGAGTCGGCGGGGCTGTTCGACATCCTGGCGGATGCCGGGATGCTGGTGCTGCACAGCGCCTATATCGTCACCCGCCAGGGGGAGGGCATCCTGTTCTCCGGCCCCAGCGGCATCGGAAAAAGCACCCAGGCCGCCCTGTGGCAGCGCTATGGGGCCGCGCAGACCGTCAATGGCGACCGGGCCCTGGTCCGGCCCGACACCGGGACCGTCAGCGGCGTCATGTATGCCGGTACCTCCGGCATCTGCCGGAACGTCACTGCGCCGCTGCGGGCGGTGGTGCTGCTGCATCAGGCCCCGGAGAGCCGGGTGACGGATATCCGGCCCCAGGAGGCCTTTGCCCGGGTGCTGAGTCAGTGCGCCTATCACCAGTGGGACCCCGCCTCCGCCGCACGGATGACGGAGCTGGCGGCCCGGCTGGTTACCAACGTACCTGTCCGGCAGCTGGACTGCCGGGCGGATGAGAGCGCCGTCCGGGCGCTGGAAGAAGCATTAAGGAGGACCTGAAATGGAATTCAGCAGCACGGAGCCCCGGCTGTCATCGTACCTGCACGCCAGGGCCTGCCGGTCCGGAACGCCCCTGGCCGGGAATTTTGAGCTGACGGCCCGGTGCAACTTCAACTGTAAAATGTGCTACGTCCACCTGACGGCGGAGGAGCAGCAGCGCCGGGGCCGGGAGCTTACTGCCGATGAATGGCTGGCCATCGCCCAGGAGGCCCGCAGCCGGGGCATGCTGTTCCTGCTGCTGACCGGCGGCGAGCCGCTGATCCGCAAGGATTTCCGCTATTTGCTGACGGAGCTGAAGAAAATGGGGCTGTTGGTGTCGGTGAACAGCAACGGGTCCCTTATCGACCGGGACTGGCTGGACTTTTTCCGGCACGAGCCGCCGTTCCGCTTCAACATCACCCTCTACGGGGCCAGCGATGCCGCCTATGAGCGGCTGTGCGGCCGTCCCATGTTTGCCCGGGTCACGGAGAATATCCGGGCCCTGCGGGAGCTGGGCGTGGGGGTAAAGCTGAACGTGTCCATGACGCCGTACAACGTGGCGGATATGGCGGAAATTTACCGCATCGCCCAGGAGCTGGGTACCCCCATGCAGCTGGCTACCTACATGTTCCCGCCTATCCGGCGGGACGAGGCGCTGGTAGGCAGCAACGACCGGTTCACCGCCTGCCAGGCGGCGGAATACAGCGTCCAATGGGATCGGCTGCGGCTGACCCCGGAGCAGTTCCGGCAGCGGGCCCAGGCCATGAAGCAGGGCCTCGCCCTACCGTCGGAGGATGATGTCTGCGACGGTACACCCGGCGAGGGTGTGGCCTGCCGGGCCGGGCGCAGCGCCTTCTGGATCAACTGGCAGGGCGGCATGACTCCCTGCGGCATGATGACGCAGCCGCTGTTTTCCGTGCCGGAGCTGGGCTTTGCCCAGGCATGGGAGCGGACCAGGGCGGCCACGGAGCGGATCCGTCTGCCGGGGGCCTGCGCGGGCTGCCGGCTGAAGGAGATTTGCCATGCCTGCGCCGCCATGTGCGTGACGGAGACCGGACATTTCGACACGAAGCCGGAATATGTCTGTGAAATGACCCATGAGACGGTCCGACGGACCATCGAGGAGGCTGAAAATGGAAATTCGTAAGCAGCTGGTAAAGCGCAATATCGCCGGGGACGTGATCCTGGTGCCTATCGGCGATGCATCCCTGGAGCTCAAGGGCCTGGTGACTCTGAACGAGACCGGTGAGCTGCTGTGGGACAGGCTGCCCCAGGCGGCGGATGCGGCGGATCTGGCGGCGGCGCTGCGGGCGGAGTACGATGTGGACGAGCCCACGGCGCTGCAGGACGCACAGGCGTTCCTGGACGCCCTGCGGCAGCTGAATATTGTCTGAAACGAACCCTCCGGCTTCGGGCCGGAGGGTTCGTTTTTGCGCGGCGCCGATTGTAATACCCGGCAGTTTGTGGTAGAATCGGTTGAACAGCGTTTCGGATATTTGGGCAGACTCGGAGGGAGTGTCAACATGGACAGAGAAGCATTTGACCGGAAATATACCCGGCGCCTTAACCTGCAGCAGACGGAAGCTGTCCATGCCGTAGACGGCGCGGTGCTGCTGCTGGCGGTGCCCGGCAGCGGGAAGACCACCGTACTGGTGACCCGTCTGGGCTACATGCTGTGCTGCTGCGGCATCGCCCCGGATCAGATCCTGACCATGACCTATACCCGGGCGGCCACCCGCGAAATGAAGCAGCGCTTTTCCCGGCTGTTCGGGGATGACTGCCCGCAGATTCCGCAGTTCCGCACCATCAACGGCGTCTCCTCCAAGATCATCTCCTTCTATACCTAGGACCACGGAAAGGGCCAGGCCTTCCCCTTGATAGAGGATGAGGGCGCTCTTGCCAGGCTGGTTTCGGACCTGTACCGGGAGCTCAGCGGTGAATATGCCACCCAGAGCGTTACGAAAGGGCTGCGCAGATGCATTGCATACGCAAAGAACATGATGCTGAACCAGGAGGAAATCAGCCAACTGGACACGGGGTTCGAAAAATTCCCGGAGCTGTACAGCCGGTATAACCAAACCCTGCGCAGGCAGCGCTGGATGGATTATGACGACCAGATGGTATACGCCAAAACCATTCTGGAGCGGTATCCCCATGTGCTGGCTCATTTTCAGGAGGCTTTTCCCTATATCTGCGTGGACGAGTCCCAGGACACATCCCGGATCCAGCATGCCATCATCAACCTCCTGGCCCGGAAATCCGGGAATATTTTCCTGGTGGGCGACGAGGATCAGAGTATTTACGGCTTCCGTGCCGCTTATCCGGATGCGCTGATGCAATTTGAGCGCACCTATCCCGGAGCCCGGGTGCTGCTGATGGAGGAAAATTATCGCTCCACCCCGGAGATTCTCCGGACAGCGGATGCATTTATCCGGCGGAACCACGACCGCCGCCCCAAAACCATCCGCCCCACCAGGGCCTCCGGCGCAGGCGTCCACCTGGTCCGGGCGGCGGACCGTGCCGCCCAATACGCGTGGCTCATTCACGCGGCAGCGCACTCCGACGGACAAATCGCCGTCCTGTACCGCAACAACGACAGTGTCCTGCCGCTGATCGACCTGCTGGACCGGCGCGGGATACCCTATCGCTGCCGCCAGACGGACGACACATTCTTTACCCACCGGCTCGTCACAGACATTCTGGATATCATTGCTTTTGCCCACGACGGGCAAAATGCGGAGGTATTTCTGCGTATCTATTATAAGTTGGGCGGCGGGATCTCCAAAAAAGAGGCGGAATACGCCTGCGAAAAAAGCGCCGCCTCCGGAAAGCCCATTCTGCAGGAGCTGCTGCGCTTTCCGCAGCTGCCCACATTCGTGCGGGACAGCGTGACCGGCCTGATCAGCCTACTGCCCCGGCTTTTGACGGACCCGGCACAGCGCGGCCTGGACTGCATCTGGCAGGAGCTGCGCTACCGGGACTATGTGGAGCGGCAGCAGCTGGACGGCAACCGGTTTGAGATCCTCCGCCTGCTGGCGGCGCAGGAGCCCAGCCTGGACGGGCTGACGGACCGCCTGGCGTACCTGCGGGATCTGGTGACCCGGCCCCCGGCGGCGCCCGACGCCGGCGTGCTTTTGTCCACCGTGCATTCCAGCAAGGGGTTGGAATACGACACCGTATATCTGCTGGATGTGCTGGACGGCATTCTGCCTGCGGCCGACCCCAAGGAACCGGAGGATCAGAAGCTGTACCAGGAGGAACGCAGGATCTTTTATGTGGCTATGACCCGGGCCAAGGATCATCTGTTCCTGTTCTCCTGCTTGGACCGGGAATCCTCCTTTATCCGGGAATTGCAGAAGGACTTGCCTGTGGAGACATCGGAGGCTGACGACGTGTTCGGCTCCGTGGAGATCGACCCCTGCGGAAAGCCGTATCACCACGCCCGGAAGGGCCGCGGAACGGTTCTGGCCTGCTGCCAGGGACGGTGCCTTGTTGAATATTCCGGCGGGGAGATGCAGCTTCTGACCGTGGGTGAGATGTACGACCAGCGAAGGCTCCTGCAAAGGCTTCCGGAAAAGCCCGCCGTCCGGAAAGAGGGGGCCTCGGCTGCCGGAGCGATCGCGGGGCGGAGCGTGGTCCACACGGCCTTTGGACCGGGGCGTATTACGGCCTACAAGGACCCCGTCGTTACCATACGCTTTCCGAAGGTGGGCGAAAAACACTTTATCCTTTCGGAGTCCATAAAGCGCGGGCTGCTGCGCTATGAGGACGGAGTGACCGGATGAAAGGAGAGCATTCTGCCATGCCTGATGCCGCCGTTGCCCACTATCACCTGCCGGGGCTTTTTGAGTTTTACGATTTTTACCGGGCGTTTTTGCCGCTGTACCGGCGGCACCGGGAATATTTTTACGATTGGTGCGATATTGCATCTCTGTATGGCGCTCCGGAGGGCTGCCTTTGGGGCGGCGGACGGATCGGGTCCGGGAACTGCGATCCCCGGGACGTTCTGGCTTTGACCCGGGAGTACGGCATTTCCGCCCGGCTGACCTTCAGCAATTCCCTGCTGCGGCCGGAGCACCTGGCGGATCGGGGCTGCAACCGGCTGTGCCGCCTGTTTGCCGGAAGCGCAGGTCCGCAAAACGGCGTCATCGTCCACTCGGAGCTGCTGCTGGAGCACCTGCGCAGTGCGTATCCGGAGCTGTATCTTGTTTCATCCACCACCAAGGTGCTTACAGATTTTGCCGCTCTGCGGCAGGAGCTGGAGCGGCCGGAGTTTCGCTGCGTGGTACCGGATTTTCGGCTGAACCGGGCCTTTGACCGGCTGGATACCCTGCCCCAGGCGCTGCGGGACAAGGTAGAATTTCTATGCAACGAGTGCTGTGATTTCGGCTGCCGGGAGCGGCGGGCCTGCTATGAGGCCGTCAGCCGGGAAAATCTGGGAGAGGGCGGCCCGGTCCACCGCTGCGCATCCCCGGACGCCGCCGGAGGCTATCGCTTTTCCCGGGCCATGGAGAATCCCGGCTTCATCGGGGTGGACGACATCCGGAGCACGTATCTGCCCATGGGCTTTTCCCAATTCAAGATCGAGGGCCGGAGCCTGGGCAGCGCTCTGCTGCTGGAGTTTCTGCTGCACTATCTGACCCGGCCCCCATACCACATTCATGTCCGGGAGGCCCTGTATCTGGACAATGGGCTGGACCTGTTCTGACCGCAAAAAATACTCCCTTGTGCCGCAGCACAAGGGAGTATCAGCCTGTTCAGATCATGATTCCATATCCACGGTGATGTTGTCGGTGCCGTGCCGCTCAAATTCTCCCAGATATTCGTCCATCCGGCTCATGACCTCGTCATAGTTCTCCTCGGTAATAGGGGGATCGTCCATGTCCCGCAGGGCCAGCTCCTGGGCCAGAATTTCAAAGAACGTGTTGTCCTCATAGGCCATGATGGCCTCATGGATGCCGCCCTCGGCAAAGGCCCGGGAGGGGATCAGCTCCCCCTGATACAGCTCCGTCAGCCCCGCCATGCCGTGGCTCAGGCAATAGGAAAAGATCAGGCTCTCCACCTGGTCATACTGCCGGATGCGGTCGTCGCCCCGGGTGGAGTTAAGCACCCAGTTGCCGATATACACCAGGTCCAGCAACCGCCGGAATTGTTTCTCTGTCAGCTTGATCTCCATAAAAAACACCTCCATCTGGCCGGAGCGCTGCGTCTTTATGCACAGTATAGCAGACTCAGGCGGAAAAAACCACTGAAAATACCGGGGAAACTCCCCAAATTTTGACTTGAGTATCCGGTCGTTCCATAGTATAATTGATTAGTTATGAGAATCAGGAGGTGGATGTATGGATACTCGCCCCATCGGGGTTTTTGACTCGGGCCTGGGGGGCCTGACGGCGGTGCGGGAGCTGCGGCGTCTGCTGCCCTCTGAAAACATTATATACTTCGGCGACACGTCCCGTGTGCCCTACGGCGGGCGCTCGGCAGAAATCCTGCTGAAATATGCCCGGCAGGACGTGCGCTTTCTGCGCACCTTTGACATCAAGGCCATTCTGGTGGCTTGCGGCACCGTGTCCACTACGGCGCTGCCCCAGCTGCGGAGGGAGAGCGACATCCCCATCCTGGGCGTTGTGGAGCCTGCGTGCCGCCGGGCGGCGGCCGTGACCCGGAACAAGCGGGTGGGCCTCATCGCCACCGCCGCCTCCGTCCGCAGCGGCGCGTATCAGCGGATTTTGCAGGAGCTGGACCCGGATGTTGCCGTCACGGCCCGGGCGTGCCCGCTGTTTGTGCCTCTGGTGGAAAACGGCCGCTTCCGCCGGGGCGATCCGGTCATCGAAACGGTGGCCCGGGAGTATCTGGAGCCCCTGCGGCAGGAGGGACTGGATACCCTGATCTTAGGCTGCACCCACTATCCCCTGCTGACGGATATCATCGGGGATATTATGGGGCCCGGCGTCACCCTCATCAATGCCAGTGAGGAAGGAGCCTGGGAGCTGAAGCGGACTCTGCGGTCCATGGACCTGCTGGCCCCGGAGAAGCAGGCCGGTCAGGCTACCCTGTGCGCCAGCGACCAGCCGGAGGATTTCGGCGCCCTGGCGTCGTACTTCCTGCGGGAGACACTTAGCCACCCGGTGCGGCCGGTGGATATCGACCGGTACTGAGCCGTGGAGGGAGCCGTTCACATTGCCGTCACCAGCCGCAGCCTGTTTGACGGCGGCAGCGAGAGACTGCACTATGACGGCAGCGGGACCCTGCGGCGGACCGCCGCCGGGTGGGACCTGCCCTATAGCGCCGCCTGCCGGGAAAATGGCGCCGCCATTGCCTCCCGCATCCGCCTGACGGAGGAGCCCCGGCGGGCCATCCTGTGGACCCTGGGGCCAGACGGCTACGGCCTGCCCCTGGACCCGGCGCACGAGACGCAGGCGCGTCTGCCCATGGGGCTTACCGTTACTGCCCGGACCCAGATGCTGGACTTTTCCCTGGAGGGACCGGAGGGCTGCATCAACCTTGCCTATACGCTGCTGGACCGGGGACTGCCTCTGAGCCGGATGCAGCTGACCATACGAATCACAAAAGAAACATAAGGAGAGCATCACCATGAATATGATCCAAAACGCCAAGGACCAGGTGCTGGACCTGACCGTTGCCGCCTATGGCAAGGCCGCGGCCCAGGGGCTGCTGCCGGAGGACGTGGCCGTGACCCCGTCGGTGGAGATCCCCAAGGACACCGCCAACGGCGACTATACCACCACCTTCTGCCTGGCCGCCGCCAAGGCCCTGAAAAAGAACCCCCGCCAGGTGGCCCAGATCCTGATGGACCACATGGACCTGGCAGGGTCCTACTTCACCTCCGTGGAGATGGCCGGTCCCGGCTTTCTGAATTTCCGCCTGGGGGACAAGTGGTTCCGGGATACCGTGGCCTGCGTGGAGCGCGAAGGCGCGGACTATGGCTGCAACGACACCCTGAAGGGCCAGAAGATCATGGTGGAGTTCGTATCCGCCAACCCCACGGGCCCCATGCACATGGGCAATGCCCGGGGCGGCGTCCTGGGCGACACCCTGGCCTCCGTGCTGCAGAAGTCCGGGGCCAACGTGTGGCGGGAGTTCTATGTCAACGACGCCGGCAACCAGATCGAGAAATTTGCCAAGAGTCTGGAGGCCCGGTATCTCCAGATCATCAAGGGCGAGGACGCCGTGGAATTCCCCGAGGACGGCTACCACGGTGACGATATCCGGGAGCTGGCCCGCGCCTTCTATGAGAAGGAGGGGGACAAATACCTGGACTGCGACGAAAAGACCCGACACGATGCTCTGGCCCGGTTCGGCCTGGACAACAACATCCCCAAGATGCAGCGGGACCTGGCCCGGTACGGCATTCAGTACGACCAGTGGTTTTTTGAGTCCAGCCTTCACGAGAGCGGCTATGTGGCCGACTCCGTCCGGGTGCTGACGGATCTGGGCTTCACCTACGAGAAGGACGGGGCCCTGTGGCTGCACACCAGCCGGATCCTGGCGGAAAATCTGAAAAAGGCCGGCAAGTCCGATGCAGATATCGAGAAGCTGGGTCTGAAGGATGATGTGCTGCGCCGCGCCAACGGGTTTTACACCTATTTTGCCGCCGACATCGCCTATCACCGGAACAAATTCGCCGTTCGCGGCTTCGACAAGGTCATCAACGTCTGGGGCGCGGACCATCACGGCCATGTGGCCCGGCTGAAGGGTGCCATGGACGCCCTGGGTCTGGACGGTGAGCACCGGCTGGACATCGTACTGATGCAGCTGGTGAAGCTGGTGCAGGACGGCCAGGTGGTGCGCATGTCCAAGCGCACCGGCAAGGCCGTGTCCCTGACGGATCTGCTGGATATGGTCCCTGTGGACGCCTGCCGCTATTTCTTCAACGCCAAGCCCGAGACCCAGATGGAATTTGACCTGGGACTGGCCGTCCGGGAGGACAGCGAGAACCCGGTGTATTATGTACAGTATGCCTACGCCCGGATCTGCACCCTGCTGAAGGCCCTGGCGGCGGAGGGATACACCGTCCCCGACGCGGCGGATGTGGACTTCACCCTGCTGTCCGGCGAGACGGAGCAGGCCCTCATCAAGAAGATCGCCTCCTATAGCCAGGTGGTGCGTCTGGCTGCCCGGGACTACGACCCCAGCCACATCAACCGCTATCTGACGGAGCTGGCCGGGGACTTCCACCGGTTCTATACCGCCTGCCGCATCAAGGGCGAGGAGCGCCCGGTACTGCTGGCCCGGCTGAAGCTGGCGGACACCGCCCGGTCCGTGCTGAAAAATGCCATGACCCTCATCGGCTGCACCGCCCCGGAGAAAATGTAATACAACGGGAAAAGAGTTCCTGATTTCTGATGAAATCAGGAACTCTTCCGCTTGTAAAAAGGATTTTTGACAGGCTGCAAACCTCCGGCTTAGCCGGAGGTTTTGATTACACCGTTTACACCGACTGCACCGTACCCACGAACAGGGGGATGCCGTCGGAGGTGGCCACCACGAACACGAAGGGGCGGTCCAGGCACATCTCCACCGGCTTTGCGCCGGGAGCCTCCGCGCATGTCAGATCCACGATGGCCTCGGTGTAGGCGGCGCCCTCCACGCCGTCCTCGTCCACCTTCACCCGGGCGGCCTGCATGACCCCGGCCAGCACCGCCGCCTCATCACTGAGGGGAGAGAAGTCGGCCTTGCTCTTGTCAAAGGCGTCGGTAACGCCCATGTCCTGCAGCAGCTCTGCCAGGTCCATGGAGCTGTGTACGTCGAACTTGGGCACGGACCACCGGACGCAATGCCGGTCCTCCATGCCTGTCAGCTCCTCCAGCAGACCCTGGCGGCTCAGCAGGTCCGCCGTGCTGCGGCCCTGATCCGGCAGGGCCACGATCATCTGCAGATTTCCCTGCAAGGGCAGGGACGCCGCCTGATATCCCCGGCCCCGGAGATATCGGGCCGCATCATCCTCCCGGTGCATGAAGTCCGCCGTCACCGCGCTGCCGGAGGACGGTCGGAACTTCTGGGGATACGTATCCTCCTTTGCGAACTCCTGGAGCCAGCCGTCCTTGAAGTACACGGTGCTGTACAGCCGCAGCAGCTCCATGGGACTGGTCCGGACGGAGCCGGTATCTCCCTGGAGCAGGCCGCCGGTCTGCTGGTCCAGCCAGGCAGCAATGGCCCGGTTTGCCTCCTGGGTGCCCATGGCTGCCTGATACACGCCGCACCGGTGGACTCCTGCCAGACTGTCCAGCGCCGCCCGGTGGACGGTGCTGCCCTGGGCCACCCATGCCGACCCCGCCAGACGGCAGGTGGTGATGCCGTTGTCGCAGTACAGGGCCATCCACAGCTGCTGCACCTGCTGGCGCAGGGCCTCCGGGTCCTGGAGGTTCAGCAGCTGCCGCACCTGCTGGGACGTGTCGCCGCCGCTCAGGTCCGCCAGCATGGCCAGGGTCAGATACAGGCTCACCGGCGAATACACGGCGTTCTCCGTCTCTCCGGCCAGCAGCCGCAGGGATGTATCGGCGGCAAAGTCCCGCACCGCCGGGATATCCGGCTTGGCGGACAGCTTCCCCAGCTTGGCCAGGGTCTCCTGATAGGCGCTCATGGCCGCGTCATATGCGTCCATGTCCATGCTCCCTTGGCTGTCGGTGTAGTCCTCCATGCCGGGCCGCTGGGGATAGTCGGGATAGTCTGCCGCCGCCAGCTGGCAGGCCGCCAGCTCCTGAGCTGTGGCAGGCTCTACCGTCTCGCCGGTCTGGCGAAAAGCCCCGGAGGGCGTGGGCTGCGCCTCTCCTGCGCCGCACCCGGCCAGCATACACAGGGCCAGGGTCAGGCAGATCATGCGCAATAGCTTTTTCATGCGTTGTTCCTCCTTTTCCGGGGCTGCCGCCCCCTTTTTACTTCTTTAGACGGCGGCCGGCGGAAAAGGTTCCCGCCGGCCGCAATAGGAATGTATATTTTTCTGCCCCCTATTGCCTTTTCCGGAAACATCTGATACAATTATGGCATGCATGCCATAATGCATAGAAAGGATGTGATCCCCACGACCATTACCAGTGCCAGCCTGCCCGCTAAAAAGCGGATCCTCACCGTGTGCGTGAAGCTGTTTCTGGAACAGGGGTACAAGAAAACCACCGTTTCCGAAATCGTTCATAAGGCGTCGGTATCCAACAGCATTTTCCAGAACATTTTCCGGGCCAAGGACGGGGTCCTGACGGAGCTGGTGGAGTTCATGTTTTCCAACCAGTTCGCCATGGCCCGCACCACGGCGGGAGCCCAGCTGCCGCCGGTGTATGTCTACGCTGTGGAGACCGCCATCCAGATGACCCTGACGGAGCTCAATGAGAACCTGCGGGAGATCTATATCGAGGCATATACCCAGAAGGAGGCCTCGGACTATATCTTTCAGGAGACGGCCAAGGAGCTGTACCAGATCTTCGGGCCCTATCAGCCGGAGCTGACGGCCCGGGATTTCTATGCCATGGAGATCGGCTCGGCGGGCATCATGCGCAGCTATATGGCCCACCCCTGCGACGGGGAGCTGACCCTGGAGAAAAAGCTGCGGATGTTTTTGACCATGAGCCTGCGGGCGTACCGAGTCCCGGAGGCGGAGGTGGAGGGAGCCATCCGGTTCATCGAGGGGCTGAACATCCGCGCCATTGCCGAGCGGGTCATGGGGGAGCTGTTCCGGACTCTGGCCATGCATTTTGAGTTCTCCCTGCCGGATACCGCACCGGGACAGGGCGGGGACAGCCCGGGACAAGCCGGGACAACGTGAGGACAACGTGAGGACAAATGAGGACAAAAGGAAAGGAGACAATTCAATGAAGAAACGACTGCTCAGCCTTCTGCTCTGCCTGGTGGCGGTGCTGACGCTGCTGCCGCTTCCGGCCCTGGCCGACGGCGGCCACAGCCACTGCATCTGCGGCGGAGACGTCACCGCCGGCGATCATACCGGCCACACGGACGTGACCTATCAGCCGTGGAACGGCACCTCCGGCATTACCTATGCCAACGGAGCCGCCTATGTCTATCTGACGGGGAACGCCACCCTCAGCGGCCATCTGACGGTGGATGGCAAAACACTATATCTGTGCCTGAACGGCAAGACCCTTGTCAGCAACGGCACAGCCAAGATTCAGGTCAAAAACGGCGGCCGGCTTGTCCTCTGTGACTGTCGGGGCGGCGGCACCTTCAAGGGTGCGACGCAGAGTGTCTGGGGCGGTGCCTGCATTTACCTTTATACCAGCACGCTGGATATGTTCGGCGGCAAGCTCACCGGCGGCAAAGTCACCGGCAAAGGCGGCGGCGGAGCCATCGCTCTGGATGACCAGCAGTGCATATTCAATATGTACGGCGGCGAAATCTCCGGCAACAACGGCAAGAACTACGGCGGTGCCATTTTCCGGAAATTCAATGCAAACATGCCGAACACCACCGGCGGCACTTTCAATATGTATGGCGGCACCATCAAGAATAACACCGCCAAGAACGGCGGCGCGTTCTTCTCCACCACCGGCGGGACCATCAATATGACCGGCGGCACCATCTCCGGCAATACAGCGACCATGAACAGCAACGATGCCGGCGGCGGCGCCATCTATATGCGCGGCAACGGGAAGATCAACATTTCCGGCAGCGCGCAGATCACCGGCAACTCCTCCAGTCTGGACGGCGGCGCCATTCTGATGGGTTGGGGAGAGATCAACCTTTCCGGCAGCGCGAAGATCAACAGCAATACCGCCAGCCGCTGGGGCGGCGCCATCTGCCTGCGCCAAGATTCTAATCAGTCGACAATGCTCTACATGCGGGGCGGCGAGATCTCGGGCAACAGGGCCAATTCAGAGGGCGGCGCGGTTCATGTGTTTGACAAGGACTGTCAGTTCTTCCTCTATGACGGCAAGATCACCGGAAACACCAGCGGCGACGGCGGCGCCATCTATCTGAATCAGGAGCCGTCGTGGCTGATTATGCAAGGCGGCGAGATCTCCGGCAATACGGCCACCGGCAACGGCGGCGGCGTATATATTTACCGCACCGGCTCGGTCTGCCAACTCTATGGCGGTAAGATCGAGAATAACAAAGCCAGCGGCAAAGGCGGCGGCATTTATATCAACCCCAGCAACAGCGGCCAGCTGAGGGTCGGAAACAAGCCCCTCGTGCAGAACAACACGGTTTCCGGCAAGGCCAACAATGTGTATCTGCCCTCCGGCAAGACGCTGACCATCGAGATCGACATGTCCAAAGGCGCGTCCATCGGCGTTACCACCGCGAATATCAGATACCCCGTGGCATTTTCAAATAGTTACAAAAAAGACTACGCGAATTACTTTTTCGCGGATGACGCCAATGCCTACGTGGAGTATAAGGATGACCAGAGGCTGTACCTGGTCAGCGACGTACCCCTGGTGACCTATGACGTTACGGTAGAGACCGAAGGCGGCGGCACGGCGTCTGCGTCCCCCGAAACTGCGGCGGCGGGCACCGAGATTACCCTCACCGCCGTCCCCGCACCGGGATACGCCTTCGATCACTGGGAGGTGGTCAAAGGCGATGTGATCATCACCGACAACCGATTTCTTATGCCCGCCGGAGCCGTCACCGTGAAGGCGGTGTTTACGGCCAAGACCTTCACCGTGTACTATGACCCGGGCGACGGCAGCACGCCTCAGAGCAGAAGCCTGGGCTGGAACGACTATGTTCTGGCAGGCGTGTCCGACCCCACCCGGCCCGGCTATACCTTTCTGAACTGGATGTACGGCAGCAGGCCGGTGGCAGACAACGACACCTACAGCGGCCTGGTCCAGAGCGATGCGGTGGCCAGCGCTACCCTTACCGCCGCATGGCAGCTGATCCCGTACACCATCACCTATGACCTGGATGGCGGAACGGCCGACGGCAATCCCACCGGGTACAGCGTGGAGTCCGCTGCCATCACCCTGGTGAATCCCACCCGGGAGGGCTATGACTTCACCGGCTGGAGCGGCACGGGCCTGACGGGGGCGGATAACCTGACCGTGGTCATCCCTGCCGGCAGCACCGGTGACCGCAGCTACACCGCCCACTGGGCCAAGCAGCACGTTCATGTGTTCGACCAGCAGATGATCCTGCCCCAGGCCCTGAAGACTCCCGCCGACTGCACCCACGACGCAGTATATTATCTCAGCTGCGTCTGCGGTCTGGTCAGCACCGACGATAACCAGGTGTTTACCGCCGTCGGAACGGCTCTGGGCCACGATTGGGGTCAGCCCCGGTGGCAGTGGACCGGCTTTGCTGCCCAGGCTGTCTTTGCCTGCTCCAGGGATGCCGGTCATGTGGAGACGCTGACGGCCGATGTTGCCAGCAAAGTTACCACCGCCCCAGGCTGTGTCACCGACGGCGTTCGGACATATACCGCCACAGTGACGCTGGAGGGCCGGACCTATACGGACACCAAGACGGAGTCTATCCCCGCCGCGGGCCATGACACGGCGCTGAAGAACGCCAGGGCGGCTACCTGCACGGAGGACGGCTATACCGGGGACGAGGTCTGCCGCACCTGCGGCGAGACCGTGAAGCAGGGGACTGTGATTCCCGCCGCGGGCCATGACACGGCGCTGAAGAACGCCAGGGCGGCTACCTGCACCGAGGACGGTTACACCGGGGACGAGGTCTGCCGCACCTGCGGCGAGACCGTGAAGCAGGGCGCTGTCATCCCCGCCACGGGGCATGACACGGAGCTGAAGAACGCCAGGGCGGCTACCTGCACGGAGGACGGCTACACCGGGGACGAGGTCTGCCGCACCTGCGGCGAGACCGTCAGGCAGGGCGCTGTCATCCCCGCCACGGGCCATGACACCGAGCTGAAGAACGCCAGGGCGGCTACCTGCACCGAGGACGGCTACACTGGGGACGAGGTCTGCCGCACCTGCGGCGAGACCGTGAAGCGGGGCGCTGTCATCCCCGCCACGGGCCACGACTTCCAGGACGGCAAGTGCGTCAATTGCGGCGCAGCAGACCCTGATTACCGGCCTGCGAAGCCTGAGAATCCCGGCGTCAAGACCGGGGACGCCGGCGTGCTGCTGTATGCGGGCCTGATGCTGCTGACCCTGACCGGCAGCGCATGGGTCCTGGGCAGAAAGCGTACCCGGTAAAGAAAAACATATAGCAGAAGGGCCGGCCCTTACGGGTCGGCCCTTCTGCCGATTCGGGCAGGATATTGACGGCTCCCGCCGCCGGGATTGGGCAGCAAAAAAGCCCGATATAATCGGGCTTTTCGCAGGAGACATCTGTTTTGTCTCCACATTATGGCGCGGAAGGAGGGATTTGAACCCTCGCGCGTGGTTTAGACGCCTACTCCCTTAGCAGGGGAGCCCCTTCGGCCACTTGGGTACTTCCGCATGCGGTATGAAAAAACTGGCGGAGAGAGTGGGATTCGAACCCACGGATGCTTTCACATCGCCGGTTTTCAAGACCGGTGCTTTCAACCACTCAGCCATCTCTCCGTGCGCGCAAAAGCATGACAGACTCAAACGCAGGACTTATTCTACCACACTCCGTGCCGCCTGTCAACGAATTTCTGAACTGCCGGGCATGTTTTTTTGCTCTCTGTCGAGAGAACGGAGAAAAAAGGGAAGGGAAAGACTGTACAAACCGCCGGCACTGTGCTATACTATGTATAAGCCGTGGAGTATCCACGGACTGTTTGTATGCTGCGCGGGGCCAATGGGCCCATGCGTTCATGTATAACCGGGATGCGCCGGAGGTCCACTCCCTCCCCGTGCTTCCCTCTTGATCCACACGGCAGACGGGCGCGATTCCCGGACTCCGGCGGCGATGCAGGGCCGGCCGGCGGACGGGTGCGTCCCGGTTTTTCTGCGCCCATTTTGCGGCGTGTGCCGTGGGGAGAACAACCCACTATAAAGGAGAATTTGCAAAAAATATGGCAGAAAAACTGAAAATCATCCCTCTGGGCGGTCTGAATGAGATCGGCAAGAACATGACCGCCTATGAGTACGGCGGCGAGATCATCGTGGTGGACTGCGGCATGGCCTTCCCCGGCGACGACATGTACGGCATCGACTGCGTCATCCCCGATGTGTCGTATCTGGTGAAAAACAAGTCCCGGCTGCGGGGCCTGTTCATCACCCATGGCCACGAGGATCACATCGGGGCCATCCCCTATGTGCTCAAGCAGATCAACATGCCCATTTACTGCACCCGCTTCACCGCCGGACTCATCAAGCTGAAGCTCCAGGAGCACCGGCTGCTGGACAGCACCAAGCTGGTGACGGTGGAGGCAGGCCAGACCGTGAAGGCCGGTAAGTTCCAGGTGGAGTTCATCCATGTGAACCACTCCATCGCCGACTCCGTGGCCTTTGCCATCCATACCCGCATGGGCACCGTGGTCCATACCGGAGACTTCAAGATCGACTCCACTCCCATCGACGGGGAGGTCATCGACCTGGCCCGGTTCGGCGCCCTGGGCAAGGAGGGTGTCTTGGCCCTGCTGGCGGACTCCACCAACGTGGAGCGCCCGGGCTATACCATGAGCGAGCGCACCGTGGGCAAGACGTTTATCCGGCAGTTCACCGGGTGCAAAAAGCGCATTATCGTCACCACCTTCGCCAGCAATGTCCACCGCATCCAGCAGGTCATCGACGCCGCCGCCGCCTGCGGGCGGAAGGTGGCCGTCACCGGCCGCAGCATGGAGAACATCATGAAGGTGTCCACGGAGCTGGGGTATATGAAGCTGCCCAAGGGCACGGTGATGGACATCAACCGCATCAAGGGCCTGCCGCCCCAGCAGCAGGTCATCATCACCACCGGCAGCCAGGGCGAGGAAATGAGCGCCCTGTACCGCATGGCCTTCTCCACCCATAAGCAGATCGACATCGGCCCCCAGGACAAGGTCATTATTTCCGCCTCCGCCATTCCCGGCAATGAGGTGACGGTGGGCCGGGTCATCAACGAGCTGTTCCGCAAGGGGGCCGACGTGGTGTATGACAAGGCGGACATGCTGCATGTGTCCGGCCACGCCTGCCAGGAGGAGCTGAAGATCATCCACGCCCTGACCAAGCCCCGGTTCTTCATCCCTCTGCACGGCGAGCAGCGGATGCTGCAGATCCACAAGCGGGTGGCGGAGTCCATGGGCATGGATCCCAACAGCATCTGCGTGGCTGAAAACGGCTCCGTTATCGAGCTGACCACCAAGCACATGAAGTGCGAGACGTCCGTTCCCGCCGGAGAGGTGTTTGTGGACGGCTCCGGCGTGGGCGATGTGGGGGCCGTGGTCCTCAACGACCGGAAGCTCCTGGCCGAGGACGGCATGGTGGTCATTGTGCTGCCCATGTCCTCCCACGACCATCGGCTGCTGTGCCAGCCGGAGATCGTCACCCGGGGCTTTGTATATGTCAAGGAATCCGAGGAGCTTTTGCAGGAGCTGCGGGACATCTCCGAGAACGCCGTGGACGGCATGTCTGCCCGGCGGCGGAAGGACCAGGGCGAGGTGTGCAAGACCGTCCGCGCTGCCGTCAGCAGCTATCTGTTCAAGCATACCAAGCGCAGCCCCATGGTGATTCCTATGGTGACCATGCTGTGAGCGCAAGATGATGTGTATTTAGTGCAATATAATGACAAAACCCCTTCCGCTGCTGCGGAGGGGGTTTTGTGCTGGGGGGGGAGCTTTGTCCCTCCCACTTTGCTATGCGGTTTATTCCCGGGGAGCATCCGGCGCTTCCGGGGGCTCCGGCGACGGAGAAGCCTCCCCGGTGATGGTGGGGATAAAGGCCCGGGCGATCTTTCCCCGGCCCCGGTGCTTGACATAAAAGTATCCGATGGTGCTGAACACCACGGCGCCGATGAAGTTTACGAACAGGTCCGCCATGGTGTCGTACAGGCCAATGTCCAGATACCCGCCGAAGCCCAGGTCCCGGCCGTTGACGGCCACGGAGGTGATATCGTCGATGGTGACGGGGATGTTGCTGTTGGTGGGGTCCAGCATCACGGAGGTGACGGAGTGGACAATGGTGTCCTTCTGCATGTCCATGTGGAACACCCGGTCCATGCCAAACTCGAAAAACTCCCACAGAACGCCCACGGTCATGGAAAAGCAGAAGGCGGCCAGGGCCACATATACCGGCGACAGCTGGAATTTGATGCGGCTGTTGCGGTTGAGGATATCGATCAGAGCAAAGCCTGTGGCGGCGCAGAGAAAGCCGGTGGTGGTGTGGAGCATGGAGTCCCAGTGGGGGTAGGTGATGAAATAGCAGCCCAGCTCGCCCAGAATTTCCGCCGCGAAGATGAACAGCAGGATGATGATCTCCAGGGTGGAGGGCAGCTCAATGCCGAAGTTTTGCTGGATGAAAAACGGCAGCATGAACAGCACCAGCACCAGCAGGCAGATAAACGCGCTTTCATACTCCTGCCGGATGATGGAGGACACCAGGGTGCCGATAACGATAAGACGCAGCACCAGATATACGGCAAACACAGTCGGCTGACGGCGGATGATGGGGCCCAGGTCCCGGAGGCTATGACGGGGCGGCTTGGGGGGATGTTTCATAACGGATTCCTTTCTCGTTGTGGTGTTGGCCTGATAGACAAAGAGCCGCAAAACTCGACGGTTCTGCGGCTCACTGGTACCCCCGACCAGACTCTAACTGGTGGCCTACCGCTTAGGAGGCGGTCGCTCTATACAACTGAGCTACGGAGGCATACGCCTATATTTTACTATCCGGAGCGCGGATTGTCAATGCGTAATTCCGATTGCGGGATCTGCGGCCGGAAAGACGGTTGCATTCCGACCGGGAGATGGTGTATGCTATGAAAAATGAGGGCCGCGGCCGGCCCGCAGGAGGTGCGTGATATGCGGTACGAAAACGGTTGGATTTTTGCGGGCGGACGGTTCGTCCGGGGAGGCTTCTCTGTGGAAAACGGGCGGTTTGCCCATGTGCTGGAGGAAGTCCCGGGCCCGGCGGAGGATCTGGACGGGGCGCTGGTGATCCCGGGGCTGGTGGATATCCACGTTCACGGCTGCGCCGGTGCGGACTTCTCCGACGGGGACTATGCGGGCCTGGTGCGTATGGCCCGGTATCTGGCCCGGCGGGGCGTCACCTCCTTCGCTCCGGCCTCCATGACCCTGCCCTATGACGCACTGGATAAGGCCTTTCACGCTGCGGCGCGGCTGCACCGGGAGGGCCTTGCGGACGGGGCCCGACTGATGGGCATTCAGATGGAGGGACCGTTTCTCTCCCGGGAGAAACGAGGCTCCCAGAATCCGGCATATCTGCGTCTTCCGGACTGGGACGGGTTTTTGCGGCTGTATGACGCGGCGGAGGGACTGCTGCGCATTGTGGACGTGGCCCCGGAGCTGCCGGGGGCGGTGGAGTTTACCCGCTGTGCGTCGGAAAAATGCCGGGTGTCCGTGGCCCACACCGCTGCCGGATACGACCAGGCTGCCGCCGTGTTTGATGCGGGAGCCACCCATCTGACCCACCTGTTCAACGCCATGTCCGGCATTCACCACCGCCATCCCGGCCCCATTGGGGCCGCATCGGAGCGGGAGAACGTCACGGCGGAGCTGATCTGCGACGGTATCCACGTCCATCCCAGCGCTGTGCGGATGGCTTTTCGGCTGTTCCCGGGGCGCATCTGCCTCATCTCTGACGCCCTGCGCTGCTGCGGTATGGCCGACGGGTCCTACTCCCTGGGCGGCCAGGAGATCCTTCTGTCCGGCGGGGTGGCCCGGCTGACCGGCGGCGCCATTGCCGGAAGCGCCGCCGACCTTTATCAGTGCATGCGCCGGGCCGTATCCTTCGGCATTCCTCGGGAGCAGGCCGTCTGGGCGGCCACGGCTCTGCCTGCCCGGGTGATCGGCCGGGAAAGCGAAACCGGCGCCATAGCCGACGGGCGGGCGGCGGATTTTGTGATCTGCGGCGGTGAGCTGGAGCCCGAGGCTGTGTACCTGGGCGGAAAGCGCCTGGAACAAAGTGTCGGCCCTTTTGCACCCAGCCGGTGAAAATTCCCCCGAAAATCCATTGTGGACCGGGAGATTCTATGGTATAATGAGGAATCAATGTAAAATGGGCCTGTATGCCTGAGGGAGGGAACACCCTTGAACAAAAAGCTCACCAACGTCCTGCGTACCAACGTCACCCTGTATTTTATCTGCCTGGTGCTGTTTGCCCTGGCGGCTATCCCTTTTGATGTGCGCCTGGCCATCGGCGAGGGGGCAGCGGCGGTGCTGCTGCTGATCATCGCCCGGCGGCGCAGCCGCTCCGTGCAGCAGAGTATGCGCCAGTATATGGACCGCTTCACCGGCGGCATGGATTCCGCCCGGTCCAGCAACATGCTGTTTGCCCCGCTGCCTATGATGGTATTCGATGCGGACACCCAGGCCGTGGTGTGGTGCAACGACGGCTTTCTGGAGCTGACAGAGCAGAAGGAGGGCGTGTTCGACGCCCATCTCAACGCCGTGGTTCCGTCGTTTTCCGTCCGTTGGCTGCTGGAGGGAAAAAACGAGTGCCCGGAGAACGTGGTGTGGAACCACCGGATCTATCGGGTGTACGGCGGCCTGACCCGCCCCACTCCGGACACCCCCTCCACTATGGCCACTACCTATTGGATGGACGTTACCGATTCCGAGCAGCTGCGCCAGACCCTGCAGATGACCCGGCCTGTGGTGGCCATCCTGATGGTGGACAATTATGAGGATCTGATGAAGGCCTGCCCCGAGAGCAAGCGCTCCGCCGTGCTGGCCCAGCTGGAGGAAAAGCTGGACCAGTGGTCCGCCGGGGCCGACGGCCTGATGCTCCACTATGACCGGGACCGGTATCTGTTCGTATTCGAGGAGCGCAGCTATTCCGACTATGCCCAGCACCGGTTCGCCGTGCTGGATACCGTCCGGGAGGTGGCGGCAGGCGGCGTGGCGGCCACTCTGTCCATCGGCGTGGGCCGGGATGCCGACAGCTTCGACGCCCTGTTCAAAAATGCGTCTATGGCCCTGGAGATGGCCCTGAGCCGCGGCGGCGACCAGGCGGTGGTAAAGGACCGGATGAACTTCCAGTTTTACGGCGGCCGGGCCAAGACCACGGAAAAACGCACCAAGGTGAAATCCCGGGTCATGGCCAACGCCCTGGGCGAGCTGATGGACGACGCCCGTCAGGTGTACGTCATGGGCCACAGCTATGCGGATATGGATTCCCTGGGCGCGGCGGCGGGCGTGTGCTGCATTGCCCGCAAGCGGGGCAGAAAGTGCCAGATCGTCATTGACACGGAAAACAATGCCGTTCACCCTATGCTGCGCAAGCTGGCGGACCAGCCGGAGTATCACGGGGCCTTTATCACCGGCAGCGAGGCCTTTCTGAAGGTCCAGCCCGGCACCCTGCTGGTGGTGGTGGACACCAACCGCCCCGGCAGCGTGGAGTCCGAGCAGCTGCTGGAGACCTGCAACCGGGTGGCGGTCATCGACCACCACCGCCGGGGCAGCAGCTATATCGAAAAAATGGCTCTGAATTATCACGAGCCCTATGCCTCCTCCGCCTCGGAGCTGGTGACGGAGCTGCTGCAATACCTGGTGGAGCCAGGGGACATCCTCAAGTGCGAGGCGGAGGCCCTGCTGGCCGGTATCGTGCTGGATACCAAGAATTTCACCAACCGCACCGGCGGCCGCACCTTTGAGGCGGCGGCCTATCTGCGCCGGGCCGGGGCCGATACCTCCGATGTGCAGCGGATGTTCCAAGGGGACCTGAAATCCATGATCGCTCGGTACGACATTATCCGGCAGGCCCAGCTGTATCGCGGGGATCTGGCCATTGCGGCCCTGGACACCACCTGCGACCGGGTGACGGCCGCCAAGGCCGCCGACGAGCTGCTGACCCTCAAGGGTATCCGGGCCTCCTTTGTCCTGTATCCCAAGGACCAGGGGGTGTACATTTCCGCCCGCTCTCTGGGCGAGGTCAACGTGCAGGTCATTGTGGAGGCTCTGGGCGGCGGCGGCAACTCCACTACCGCCGGGGGCCAGCTGAACACTCCGAACATTGCCGTTGCCCGCACGGCTCTCCTGCGGGCCATTGACGAGTATTTTGAAAAGTAATATAGCAAATAGGAGGAACCAATCATGAAAGTGATCTTACAGAAGGATATCCGCGGCAAGGGCAAGAAGGGCCAGATGATCGAGGTGGCTGAGGGCTATGCCCGCAACTTCCTGCTGCCCAAGGGCGACGCCATTCCCGCCACCGCCGACGCCATGAACACCATGCGCCTGCAGGAAAAGGCCAAGGCCAAGGCCGATGCCGAGGCAAAGGCCGCAGCTCAGGCTATTGCCGAGCAGCTCAAGGGCATTCAGGTGAAGATCCCCTGCAAGGGCGGCGAGGGCGGCAAGCTGTTCGGCTCCGTCACCACCAAGGAGATCTCCGCCGCGCTGAAGGAGCAGTTCGGCCTGGAGCTGGACAGCAAGAAGCTGGTGCTGCCTGACGCCATCAAGTCCTTCGGCGGCTACCAGGTCAAGGCCAAGCTGGGCTATGAGATCAGCGGCCTGGTGAACGTTCTGGTCTGCGAGGCCAAGTAAAGCAAAAAACCCTTACAGCTTATGGAAAGGAGCGGATTCTCATGCCCACGGATGAATTGCTGATTCGCCAGATGCCCCACTCTCCGGAGGCGGAGCAGGCGGTGCTGGGCTCTATGCTCATCGACGCCGACTGCGTGAAGGACGTGATGGATAAGCTCCAGCCGGAGGACTTCTATCTGCGCCGGAATCGGGAGATCTTCGAGACCATCTATTCCATGTTCGTCTACTCCAAGCCCATCGACGGCGTTACCGTGGCGGGAGAGATGGAGCGGGCGGGCCTGTCCACCGACGACACCCGGAGCTATCTGGTCCAGCTGATGGAGGTGACCCCCACCAGCGCCAACGTCATGGAATATGTCCGGATCGTCCGGGAAAAGGCCCTGCTGCGGGCGGTGGCCGCCGCCGCGGCGGACATCACCGCCATGGTCCAGGAGGGCGCCGGGGAGGCGTCCAAGATTCTGGAGGCGGCGGAGCAGAAGATCTATGCCATCCGCCGGGGCCGCAGCGCCCAGAACATGGTGCCCATCAGCGTGGTGCTGCAATCCGTCCTGGAGCGGCTGGGAGAGCTTACCGCCGCCGGCGGAGAGACTATGCCGGGGCTGACCACCGGCTTTTCCGACGTGGACCGGAAGATCAACGGCCTGAATAAGTCGGACCTGCTGCTGCTGGCCGGCCGCCCCGGTATGGGCAAGACCAGTATGGGCCTGAACGTGGCGGTGAACGCCGCCAAGGCATCCCAGAAGACTGTAGCCGTGTTCTCTCTGGAAATGTCCCGGGAGCAGCTGGTGACCCGGCTCCTGGCCGGGGAGGGCCTCATCGACAATACCCGTCTGGTCACCGGCAACCTGCGGGAGAGCGACTGGGTCCGCATTGCCGAGGGCGCGTCTACCCTCAGCCGGCTGGACATCCGCATCGACGACAACCCCCTGCTGACGGTGGCGGATATGAACGCCAAGTGCCGCCGTCTGGACGATCTGGGCCTGGTGGTCATCGACTATCTGCAATTGATGACCTCCGCCGGGGGCAAGGGCTACAGCGGCGAAAACCGCCAGCAGGCGGTGTCGGACATCAGCCGTATGCTGAAGATCATGGCTAAAGAGCTGCAGGTGCCGGTGCTGTGCCTGTCCCAGCTGTCCCGTGCCAATGAAAAGCGGGACGACAAGCGGCCCATGCTGTCGGACCTCCGCGAATCCGGCGCCATCGAGCAGGACGCCGACATCGTTATGTTCCTGTACCGGGACGATTATTACAACAGCGATTCCGAAAAGCGCAACATCGCCGAGTGCATCGTGGCCAAAAACCGCCACGGCGAGACCGGCAAGGTGGAGCTGCGGTGGCTGCCGGAATACACCTCCTTCGGCACCCTGGAAAACCGCTATCAGGAGGAAGGATAATGGACCTGCGTCCGTTTATGGAGCGGTGGGGCATGCTGCCCCCCTCCGGCGGCACCATGCTGGTGGCTGTGTCCGGGGGGCGGGACTCCGTGTGTCTGCTGCACTATCTGGCCACCATGCCCCGGGATTTTTCCGTGGCGGCGGCCCATCTGGACCACGGCCAGCGGCCCACGGCAGGCCGGGACGTGGCCTTTGTCCGGCAGCTGTGCCGGGAGCTGGACGTTCCCCTGACGGTGGAGCGGGCGGACGTGCCCGCCCTGGCCCGGCAGCGGGGTGTCGGCCTGGAGGAGGCCGGACGCATGGCCCGGTACGACTTTTTCCGCCGCACAGCGGACAGCCTGGGCGCTCAGCGCATTGCCACCGCCCACCATGCCGCCGACCAGGCGGAGACGGTGCTGCTGAACCTGGTCCGGGGTACGGGCATGCAGGGGCTGGCGGGCATTCCGCCGGTGCGGGGGCGCATCGTCCGCCCCCTGCTGGAAACGTCCCGGGACGACATCGAGACATACCTGAAAACGCACGGCCTGTCCCACGTGGAGGACGAGACAAACCGGGACACCTCCCTGGGCCGGAACCGGCTGCGCCGGGAGGTCATGCCCGGGCTTCTGTCCCTGCACCCCGGGGCCGCCGCCAGCATCTGCCGCACGGCGGAGCTGCTGCGGCGGGAGGACGCGTTTCTGGACTCTCTGGCGGCAGCATATCTGCCGCAGGAGGGACTGTCCGCCAGCCGGGAGAGGCTGCTGTCCGCGCCGGAGGTGCTGCGGCTGAGGGCCCTGCGCCTGCTGGCCGGCCGTCTGCCGGTGGGGAAAAAGGACTTCACCGCTGCCCACTACCGGGCTATGGCGGAGCTTCTGGAGGGCGGCGGCATGACGGCGCTGCCCGCCGGAGCCATGGCCCTGTGCCGGAACGGAAAGCTGACCCTGCTGCCGCCGGAGCCGCCCCTGGGGCCCATGCCCCTGGAGCCGGGGGAGAATTTTTGGGGAGAATACACAATTTCCGTCCGGAAAACCACGGGAAATTTTTCACAAAAAAGGGATGCAATCCTGCTGAACTGTGATAAGATAAACGGTGCGCTTTCCGTGCGGCCCTATCGGGGGGCCGACCGGCTGACCCTGCCCGGCAGCCGGGGCGGGCGCAGCGTCAAGCGTCTGCTGGCGGACCGGGGGATTCCTCCGGAAAAGCGCGGGCGCATCCCGGTGCTGTGCGTCGGGGACCGGCCTGCCGCCCTGTGGGGCGTGGGCACGGATGTTGAATTTCTGCCGGAGAAAACCGGCCTATATACAGAGATTACTGTATCAACAAATGGAGGAAACCACAATGGCTAAGAGCAACATGGACCAGGATATTCTGAAGGTCCTCATCACCCAGGACGAGATCCAAGCCCGCATCCAGGAGCTGGGCGACCGGCTGTATGAGCGATTCCACGACAAGAACCCCATGTTCGTGGGCGTTCTCAACGGGTGCTTCATCTTTATGGCGGACCTGGTCCGCGCCGCCCAGCTGAAAAGCGAGGTGGAATTCATCGGCCTGTCCTCTTATAAAAACGCTACCAAGTCCTCCGGCAGCGTCCAGATCACCCGGGACCTGCAGCGGGACATCAACGGCCGGGACATCATCGTGGTGGAGGACATTCTGGACTCCGGCAACACCCTGGCCTTTTTGAAGGACTATATGCTGGCCAAGGGGGCCAAGAGCATCACCATCGTTACTCTGCTGGATAAGCCTGCCCGCCGGGAGAAGGCCATCACCGCCGACCTGGCCGGGTTCGTGGTGCCTGACGAGTTCGTGGTGGGCTACGGCCTGGATTACTGCCAGCAGTACCGCAATATGCCCTATATCGGCGTTCTGAAGCCGGAGGTCTATACCAAGTAACAATCGGGCATCGGCCCAGTGGAGGAAGGGAGGAGCATTCCTGTGGAAGAACAAGAGAGGCGCCCCATTGGGGGCAAACGCCTGGCCCCGGAGGACAGGGGCAGCTTTTGGAGCAACTGGGGCTATCTGATCGTTACCGCCGCGGTGATCGTGGTGCTGTTCAAGGTGATCTTCCAGCTGAGCTGGGTGCCCTCCGGGTCCATGGAGACCACCATTCCAGAGCACACCCTGCTGATCTCGTGGCAGCTGCCGTATATGGTGTCGGACCCCACGCCGGAGCGGGGGGATATCGTCACCTTCTGGAGCGACGAGCTGAACAAGCTGCTGGTGAAGCGGGTGGTGGGTCTGCCAGGGGACGACATCGCGTTCCGGGACGGCTATACCTATGTCAACGGTGAGATGCTGGATGAGGCGTATCTGCCCAGGCAGGGCATTACCCAGTCCAACGCCAGCTTCCAGGTGCCGGAAGGCTGCGTCTTTTTCATGGGCGACAACCGCACCGGCTCCAACGACGCCCGGTTCTGGAACGAGCCTTATATTTCCGTGGACCACATCCGGGCCCGGGTGATGGTGGGCATTTCCGTCCTGCCGGACAACAGCTGGCGGGGCGTCCGCGTCATTCATTAAAAGAGAGGGGGGCCTTTATTGACTGCCAAGCGAAAATTCGGCTGGGGGGCCGCGCTGCTCCTGCTGCTGGCTGCATGCTTCGTATACTACCTGGTGACGGGCATGCGCAGCGCCGGCACCATCAGCTATGCCCAGCTGCGGCAGCTGTTTCAGGACGAGAAGGTCCAGGAGTTTGCCATCAGCAACACCCGGCTCACAGCCAAGCTCCAGGACGGCAGCACCGTCAGCTGTGATCTGTATGATTTCCAGGTGTTTTACAACGACCTGAACGATCTGGTGGTGCAGCAGAACCAGCAGGGGATCATCAAGGACTATACCTATCGCGCCGACCACTCTACCAATTGGCTCCAGATCCTGCTGCCCTATGTGGCGGTGATTCTGGGATTCATCCTGCTGATGAATCTGATGGCACGGATGACCGGGGCAGGCCCCGGCGGGGCCCAGGACCGGATGTCACACTTCGGCGACGCCCGGATCCAGGACGTGCCCCAGGACAGCAAGGTTTCCTTCCGTGATGTGGCGGGCGCCGACGAGGAGAAGGAGGAGCTCCGGGAGATCGTGGAGTTCCTGCGCCAGCCGGATAAATACCTGGCCCTGGGGGCCCGCATCCCCAAGGGCGTGCTGCTGGTGGGCCCTCCGGGCACCGGCAAGACCCTGCTGGCCAAGGCCGTGGCCGGTGAAGCAGGGGTGAAATTCCTTTCCATCTCCGGCTCCGATTTTGTGGAGATGTATGTAGGCGTGGGTGCGTCCCGGGTCCGGGACCTGTTTCACCAGGCCAAGCAGAATTCCCCGGCTATCGTTTTTATCGACGAGATCGACGCCGTGGGCCGCCAGAGAGGCAGCGGCCTGGGCGGCGGCCACGACGAGCGGGAGCAGACCCTGAATCAGCTGCTGGTGGAAATGGACGGCTTTGCCGCCAACCAGGGCGTGGTGGTCCTGGCCGCCACCAACCGGGTGGACATTCTGGACCCGGCCCTGCTGCGCCCCGGACGGTTCGACCGCCAGGTGTATGTGGGCCTGCCGGATATCAAGGGCCGCCAGGAGATCCTGGCCGTCCACGCCAAGAACAAGCCCCTGGCGGAGGATGTGGACCTGGAGAAGCTGGCCAAGGGCACCTCCGGCTTTACCGGCGCAGACCTGGAAAACCTGCTGAACGAGGCGGCCCTGCTGGCCGGACGCCGGGACGAGAAGGCCATCACCATGGCCGACCTGCAGCAGTCCGTCATCAAGGTCATCGCGGGACCCGAGAAGCACAGCCGGGTGATCCCCGAGCACGAGCGCCGGCTCACCGCCTATCACGAGGCGGGGCACGCCGTGGTGATGCACACCCTGCCGGATCTGGACCCCGTGCATCAGATCACCATTGTGCCCCGGGGCCAGGCAGGCGGCATGACCATCTTCCTGCCCGACGAGGATCGCAGCTATCTGTCCCGCACCCATCTGCTCAACAGCATTGCGGGGCTTCTGGGCGGCCGGGCGGCGGAGCAGCTGGTGCTGGGAGATATCTCCACCGGCGCGTCCAACGACATCAGCCGGGCCACCCAGCTGGCCCGGAAAATGGTGGGGACCTACGGCATGTCCGACCGCATGGGCAGCGTGGCCTTTGACGCGGGACACGACGAGGTGTTCATCGGCCGGTCCATGGCCCAGACCCGCCCCTATTCCGAGGAAACGGCGGCGGAGATGGACCGGGAGATCCGCCGCATCCTGGACGAGGCCTATGGCCGCTGCACGGAGATCCTGGAAAAATACCGCCCTCAGCTGACAGAGGTGGCGGAGTTCCTGCTCCAGCATGAGACCATGACAGCTCAGGAATTTGAACAGATTTTTGCATCCAAGGACGAGAAATAACGGCAAAAAAAGAGAGCACCGCCGCGGCGGTGCTCTCTTTTTGATTGCGGGTGGGTTATTGGTCCTCCTCGGTGAAGTGGACGTGGGAGAAAATGTGGTCCTGGCAGAAGCAGCGGTAGCCGACGCACTTGCTGCAATAGCGGAATTGCAGGTCGGGATAGTCCGTGTCCGTGCGGCCGCAGACGGCGCATTTGTGGTGATAGCCCTTTTGCTGCTGCTGTTGCCGCACGGCCTTTTTGAAGTTTACCGTCTGGGGCGCGTGCTGGTATTTCCGGCGCTGGATAAACGCGTCAATAGCGGGCCAGATGAACACCAGGAAGTTCAGCAGCGCCACCACCGGCAGGATGGCTCCCAGCCAGCTGCCTGCCAGCAGGGACTGGATGATGCCGATGACAAACACCGCGATATCCAGCCACGCCAGCCATTTGATCTTCACGGGGATGAAGTAGAACAGCAGCAGCTGGGTATCCGGATATAGGAAGGCAAAGGCCAGGAACATGGACAGGTTCACATATCCCGTGCCGCCCACGGAATAGCCTGCGCCGGAAATGGCGGAGGCGGCCAGGGTGGCGATCACCGTCAGAAGCACGCCGCTCCAGTAATAGAGGTTGAAGCGGGCGGTGCCCCACTGGCGCTCCAGGGACGAACCGATCCAGTAGTAAAGATACAGGCTGAGGGCCAGTCGGAGGGGACTGGAGCTGGTGGGGACGAAAATAAAGGTGACGATGCGCCAGAGCTCCCCGTGGAGCACCTTGCTGCCGTTGAGATACAGGAAGCTCACGGCATTGGCGTCGGTGCGCATGGTCAGCAGCATCAGCACATAGACCACCACATTGCCGATGACGATCCAGCGCATAAGGTCCGGAATACCGAACCGGGGATGCCGGGCGCAGAAGCGGTCGGCGGCGTCATAGAGCTTTTTCAAGGGGAAATTCCTCCAATACGATTCAAGTGGCTCTATTGTAACCGATTGCGGGTAAAAAGTCATTACCTTTTTTTGAACATTTGGTTCCCGGCGCTATGCAAAAGGGCGAAAACGTGGTAAAATAACAATTCAAGTGCTGGGAAAGGGGGCGGCGATGTGTTCAAGCGGGTATATGTGGAGATCACCAATGTGTGCAACCTCTCCTGTTCCTTCTGCCCCGGCACCGGCCGCCCGGCGCGGTTCCTGGCCCCGGCGGAGTTCCGGATCCTGGCGGAAAGGCTCCGCGGCCACACGGAGTATCTGTACCTCCATGTGATGGGGGAGCCGCTGCTGCACCCGCAGCTGGAGGAGCTCCTGGCCGTTGCCCGGGAGCTGGGCTTCCGGGTGTGTGTCACCACCAACGGGACGCTGCTGCCCCGGCGGGGACAGGCCCTGTCCGGCGTGCATAAGGTCAGCATATCCCTCCACAGCTTCGAGGGAAACGACTGCCCCGGCAGCATGGAGGAATATCTTTCCGGCGTGTGGGATTTCTGCTGCCGGGCCTCGGCAGAGGGGACTCTGTGTGCCCTGCGCCTGTGGAACATCGGCGGGCGGGACAGCTGCAACGGTCAGGTGCTGGCCTTCCTGGGGGAACAGCTGGGCCGGGACGTGCTGTCTATCCCCACGGACCGCCGGGGGAACCGGAGGCTTTCCGCGAATGTTTTCCTGGAGCAGGCGGAAAAATTTGACTGGCCGGACCCGGAGGCTCCGGAGAGCGGCACGGAGTTCTGCCACGGGCTGCGGCAGCAGCTGGCTGTTTTGTGTGACGGCACGGCGGTGCCCTGCTGCCTGGACGGAGAGGGACGCATGGCCCTGGGGAATCTGTTTGACCAGCCGGTGGAGGAGATTCTGGCATCGCCACGGGCGGCGGCCATCCGGGAGGGCTTCTCCCGCCGCCGTCCGGCGGAGGAGCTGTGCCGCCGGTGCGGCTATGCTGCGAGGTTTTAGGATATGGATGCAATTCAGGAAAAACTCAACCGGCTGCCCGGGGCGCTGCTGCCCTGGTACCGGGAAAACCGCCGGGTGCTGCCCTGGCGGGAGCGGGTGTCCGCCTACCGGACCTGGGTGTCGGAGATCATGCTGCAGCAGACCCGGGTGGCGGCGGTGATCCCGTATTTTCAGCGGTTTATGGCGGCGTATCCGTCGGTGGAGGCTTTGGCCGCCTGCGACGAGGGGCAGCTGATGAAGCTGTGGGAGGGCCTGGGCTATTACAGCCGGGCCCGGAATCTGCGCCGGGCGGCGCAGATCGTCGCGGAGCAGTACGGCGGGGCGTTTCCCCGGACGTATGAGGAGCTGACCGCCCTGCCCGGCATCGGGGACTATACCGCCGGAGCCATTTTGTCCATCGCCTTTGGGGAGCCTGTCCCGGCGGTGGACGGCAACGTGCTGCGGGTGGCGGCCCGGGTAGGCGGCTGCCGGCTGGATATTCTGGACCAGAAAAACCGGCGGCAGTTCCGGCGGTGGATGGAGGCGGCTATGCCACGGGAAGCCTCGGGGGCCTTCAACCAGGCGCTGATGGACCTGGGAGCCGGGGTGTGCCTGCCCAACAGCGCGCCCCTGTGCGATAGCTGCCCGGCGGCGGCATTCTGCGCCGCCCGGGAGCAGGGCTGCCAGCGGGAGCTGCCGGTGCGGGCCCCGAAGAAGGAGAAGCGCCGGGAGGAAAAAACCGTGTTCCTGCTGCTGGGGCCAGAGGGGGTGGCCCTGCGGCAGCGGCCGGATACCGGACTTCTGGCGGGACTGTGGGAATATCCCCATGTTCCCGGACGGCTGACGGAGGAGCAGGCGGCGCAGCAGCTGCGCGCCTGGGGCCTGACGGCCCACCGGTGGCTGCGGCAGCTGGAGGCCAGGCACCTGTTCACCCACATCCGCTGGGACATGACCGGCTACCTGGTGCAGGTGGAGGGCCGGGGGCCGGAGGATTGGCTCTGGGCCGATGGGACGATACGGGCCCGGCTGGCGGTGCCCTCCGCCTTTGAAAAATTCACGCGGGCCCTGCCCGCAGAAGGAGAATGACGATGGCGCAGCTTTATTTCAAATATGGAGCCATGGGCTCCAGCAAAACCGCCAACGCTCTGATGGCGCGGTTCAATTACGAGGAGCGGGGCCAGGAGACCCTGATGGTGAAGCCCCGCCTGGACACCCGGGACGGAGATCACATGGTTACCTCCCGCATCGGCCTGACCCATCCCTGTGTGTATTTTGACGAAATGCGGGCCCGGCCCGATGAGGAATTGCAGAAATACGCCTGCATCATCATTGACGAGGCCCAGTTTCTCACCAAGGATGAGGTATTTTACCTGGTCCACCTGGTGGACGACTGCGGCATCCCCGTGCTGTGCTACGGCCTGAAGGCAGACTTCCGGGGCCAGCTGTTCGAGGGCAGCTATTATCTGCTGGCTATGGCGGACAAGCTGGAGGAGGTCAAGACCGTCTGCTGGTGCGGCAAAAAGGCCGCCTTCAACGCACGGTTTGACGGACAGGGCCGGGTGGTGAAGGAGGGCGAGCAGGTGGTGCTGGGGGCCAACGACCGGTATACCAGCCTCTGCCGCCGCCACTGGATGGCAGGGGACCTGGGCCCGGACTTCGATATTCACAAGGTATGAGATGCACCCTTTGCCCCCGGCTGTGCGGCGCGGAGCGCACGGAGACGGCGGGAAGCGGCTTCTGCCGGATGCCGGCAGGGCCGGTGGTGGCCCGGGCGGGGCTCCACATGTGGGAGGAGCCCTGCATCAGCGGCACCCGGGGCAGCGGCACGGTGTTCTTCTCCGGCTGCACCCTGGGCTGCGTATTCTGTCAGAACCATGAGATCTCCGCCCAGGGCGTGGGAAAGCCCGTGTCCGTGGACCGGCTGCGGGAGATCTTCCGGGAGCTGATCCGGCAGGGGGCTCACAACATCAACCTGGTGACGCCGGGACACTTCGCTCCCTGGGTGGCTCAGGCCCTGGAGCCGTCCCTGCCGGTGCCGGTGGTGTGCAACACCGGCGGCTATGAGCGGGTGGAGACGCTCCGCCTGCTGGAGGGCAAGGTACAGGTATATCTGCCGGACATGAAATACGCCCTGGAGGAGCCGGCCCGGCGGCTGTCCGGCGCCGGAGACTATCCCGCCGCGGCGCGAAGCGCCATATGCGAGATGTTCCGCCAGACGGGACCCTATCAGCTGCGGGACGGCCTGCTGGTCCGGGGGGTGCTGATCCGACATCTGGTGCTGCCGGGACAGCTGGACAATACCCGCCGGGTCATTGACTGGGTGGCGGAGACCTTCCGGCCCGGGGAGGTGCTGTTTTCCCTGATGAGCCAGTACACGCCCCAGCCCGGAGCCGTGGGCCCGCTGGCCCGCCACGTTACCCGGGCGGAGTATCGGGCGGCGGCAGCCTATATGGAAAACTGCGGCATCCGCGACGGCTTCACCCAGGAGCGCACCTCCGCCCGGGAGGAGTATACCCCGGCGTTTGACCTGACGGGGGTGTAAATGCTGCCCACTTCAATAGATGATTTTTGAGTTTCTGCAAAAAAGTACTTGCTTTTTCCGTAAGTGTACATTATAATGGTGGTAACGAATGAGGTAATGGAGGGTTATGTTACCATGAAAAAGATTCTTGCTATGCTGACGGTTATTGTGATGCTGGGCTGCATGCTCTCCGTCACTGCCTTTGCCGACGGCGGCTATGTTCCCAGTCCCAAGCATGACGACAGCACCGATACCACGCCCACCTCTCCCCAGACCGGTTACGACCTGGGCATCGGCAGCGTGGTGATGACCATTGCCGTCAGCGGCGGCGTGGCCTATGTCTGCACCAAAAAGGCCCGTGCCCGGGCATAAAACGTCCCCATTTTATAAAGAAGGAGCCCCATAAATGCTGTGCCGTTTATGGGGCCTTTTTTCCGTTCTGAACAAAGGAGAAATGTCCTATGAAGCGTCCTGTGCGCATCCTGCTGACGGTGGTGGCCGTTATTGCGGTGATCGTGTGTGTTTTCTGCATTCTGTTTATCGTCCAGTATGTCCGGGGCAAGTCTGTCAGCGATAAGCTGGGCAGCGGCGTCCGCTCCGGCCAGGTGGTGGAGCCCCTGGACCCCCAGGACGACGGCAAATATATGGCCATCAATGTGGACTTTGACAGCCTCCACGACGTCAATCCGGAAATCTACGCCTGGATCGAGGTGCCCGGCACCAACATCAACTATGCCGTGGTCCAGAGCGCCGCAGACGACCTGTTTTACGACGATCACGGGGTGGATCGGTCCTATTACTCCGGCGGCAGCATTTTTTCCCAGCGGTACAACACCACCACCTTTCAGGACCCGGTGACGGTGCTGTATGGCCACAACCGCCAGTCCCAGACCATGTTTGCCCAGGTGAACAACTTTGCTGATGCGGAGTTTTTCGCCAAAAACCAGAAGATTATCGTTTACACCCCGGACAAGGTGTATGAATACACCATTTTCGCCGCCTATCCCCACTCCAGCGAGCACCTGCTGCTGTGCCACGATTTTACGGACCCCCAGCAGTTTGCGGACTATTTTGCCTCCCTGGGGGAGGCCATCAACGCCAATTACCGCCGGGACCTGTTTCCACAGGCAGGGGATCGGGTGCTGACTCTGTCCACCTGCTACCGCCAGAACCGCATGCAGCGGTTTCTGCTCCAGGGTGTGCTGACGGAGACATATGACGTGGTCAAATAAACGACCCAAATGAGATAAGGAGACCCTATGGAACAGGAAAAACAGACCCAGCCGGAACAGAAGAAAAAGCGCCTGTCCACGCCGCTGCTGATTTTCATCATTCTTATGGCGGTGACGCTGACGCTGTGCGCCGTGGTGACGGGGATCTGGCTCCACGGGCGCAGCAGCCTGCGGAACCAGGGCGCGGCCCCCACCGACACCCCTGACGATACCCAGCAGCTGGACAGCTACACCGTCCTCCACGACGGCAAATACTACCGCTATAAGGACCATATGGTGAATCTGCTGCTTATCGGCGTGGATTCCGACAACAAGCCTGCCGCGCCCCTGCCCTATGGCAGCGACAACCAGGCGGACGTGATCCTGGTGGCGGCCCTGGACACCGACGCCAACCGGATGACACTGATTTCCGTGTCCCGGGACACCATGTGCGATATTGCGGTGCTGGACCAGAACGGTCAGGTGTCCGGCGCGGCCCACACCCAGCTGGCCCTGTCCTACTCCAACGGAGACGGCCTGTATGAGAGCTGCCGCCTGTGCCAGGAGGCGGTGTCCCAGCTGTTTTACGGCTTGCAGTTCGACGGCTGCGCCGCCTTTTATATGGGCGGCATCGGGCGGCTCAACGACGCCGTGGGCGGCGTCACCGTCAGTGTGCTGGACGACTATCCCTTCACCGATGTTCCCGACGGGTGGAACATGTACCCGGGCCAGGACGTGACCCTTACCGGGCGGCAGGCGCGGCTGTATATCCAGGCCCGCCGGGGCGATGCCACCGGCAACGAGGACCGCATGAAGCGGCAGAAGCAGTATATGCTGGCCCTGATCAGCCAGGCCAAGGACCGGGTGGCGGCCAGCCCCGCCAGCGTCGTTCCTCTGTATAACGCCGTCAGCGACTATGTGCTGACGGACCTGGACCTGGGCAAGCTGTCTTATCTGGCCACCCAGGCCGCGGGCATGAGCTTTTCCGGGGACATGCTCCGGGTTACCGGCGATGCTGTTCTGGGCCAGGGCAACCGGGTGGAGCTGACGGTGGATCAGGAGGCCCTGTACGACCTGATTCTGGACGTGTTTTACGAAGAAATACCGGCTCCCACGGACACCGCCGGGGAATGACCGCGCATAAATCAGCCCCTCCGGCCTGGGCCGGAGGGGCTGATCGTTCAGTCGATGATGCGGCTGAAGCTCATGCCGCTTTTCTGCATGTGTACGTCCAGACGGACCCGGTCGCCGCGGATATAGCTGCGGGTGTACTCATAAATGCGGCCATCCTCGGTGCGGGTGCGGCGCTGGTGGTAAAAGGCACAGCTGCCGGGCTCCACGCCCAGAAGGCTGGCCCGGGGGGCATCCAGGATCACGGATTCATAGGTATCCTCTGCGGAAAACGGTGTGATGCCCACATGGTACAGCAGACTGTAGAAGCTGTGGGTCTGGACCATCTCCCGGGTGAGATTGGGATAGATGTACTGGGGATAGTAGGAGGTTTCCAGGATCAGCGGCTCCCCGTCCACATTGCGGATGCGGGTGAAGCAATAGACGTGGGTGCCCTCCTGCAGGTCCATCCGCTGGCAGATGGCCCGGGTGGGGATCACCACGCCGAAATCCACCAGGGTGGACGACGGCGTCTTGCCCAGGGAGGAGACCTCCGTGGTGAAGGAGTAGCGCACGCCCCGGCGGTTGCTGTTGGGGTCGGCCACGAAGGTGCCCTTGCCCCGCTTGCGGACCACCAGGCCCTCGTCCTCCAGCTCGCCGATGGCCTGGCGGGCGGTGTTTCGGCTGATATCCAGCGCCCGGCACAGCTCCGCCTCCGACGGCAGCAGGTCCCCGATCTTCAGCGCGCCGGAGGAGATCTCCCGCTTGATGATGCCCACCAGCTGGGCGTACAGGGGAATGTTGCTGCTCAGGGACAGCCGGCTGTCCAGGATCGCGTTGTGTTCCATAAGATAAGACCTACCTTTTTCGGCACAGTGTTGTACTGCGTACATTCGGGATATTCTGATTGTACCATATACGTTTGGAAAAAGATAGTCCTATTTTACAATTTTGATACACAATTGCTACGAAACCCGTTAAAAAATAAACGGAGTGCGGTTACTTTTTTTCCTCCATGGTCTTTTGCAGCCGGTTCAGCCGGCGGATGATCATGGCGGTGCAGATGATCACCACCACGCAGGCCACGAAGAACATGCCCATGACACTGTCGTGATAGCTGCAATAGCGCAGGGCCAGCCATGCGCCCACAAGCAGCAGAACATATCTCCATACAGCCTTGAATAGCTTCCCCCAGTCCAGATCAGGTGCGTTTCCCATGGCGGGCTCCTCCTTTTATGTTTCAGAATATTTCTTATTATACAGCACGATGCACAAAGAAGTAGTTACAAAACGGATACAAATCAAAAAAACAACCGTTAAATACAAATACCGGCAGGGAATCCCCCACCGGTATTTGAGTGTTTCAAAAAAGTCAGTCGCCTTCCCGCATGCGGTAGCCCACGCCTACCTCGGTGAAGATGTACTGGGGCTGGCCGGGCGTCTCCTCGATCTTGCGGCGGATATTGGCCATGTTCACCCGCAGGATCTGGTTGTCGGCCTTGGCCTTGGGACCCCACAGCTCCCGGATGATGAAGTCATAGGTCAGCACCTTGCCGGCATATTTGCCCAGCAGGGCCACGATCTTGTATTCGTTCACCGTCAGCTTGGCGTTTTCGCCCCGGATCAGCACCTGATGCTTGTCATAGTCGATGGTCAGGTCCCCGGCGGTGAATTTGCCGGACTGGGCGATTTGGGAATTGGCCAGGGTGGTGCGGGTATGGCGGATGGCGGTGCGGATGCGGGCCAGCAGCTCGGAGGTGCCGAAGGGCTTCACCAGATAGTCGTCGGCGCCGTAATCCAGGGCGTCCACCTTGTCGTGCTCATGGTTCCGGGCGGACACCACCACCACCGGCAGGTTGGACCATTTGCGCACGGACTTGAGCACCTCCATGCCGTCCATATCCGGCAGGCCCAGGTCCAGAACAATCAGGTCCGGGCAGTGGGAGGCGATCATGGTCAGCGCTTCTTCACCGCTGCCCACGATGATGGTGTCATACCCATTGGCGTTGAGGACCATGGAGATGAAATTGCTGATGCTCTGCTCATCCTCCACGATCAAAATCTTATCCTTGATCTTCATGTTCTTCCTCCTCCAGGGGTAGGTCCACGGTGAACCGGGCGCCGCCCCCCTTTTTGTTTTCTCCTTTTATTTTGCCGCGGTGGGCCGCCACCACGGTTTTGCACACGGACAGGCCAATGCCCATGCTGCGGGTGCTGTCTCCCTGCTGGGCGCTCTGGGTGCCGTCGAACAGGTTGTGCAGCCGAGGCTCCGGAATGCCGCGGCCGTTGTCCTCCACGGTGAACCGGGCCCACCGGCCATGCTTTTCCAAGGACACCGTTACCTGGGTGGTGGTGACGCCGTGAACGGCGGCGTTTTCCAGAAGGTTTGTCAGCACCTGCTGGATCAGCAGCGGGTCCATGGGCACCAGAAAGAAGTCCTCCGGCAGGTCCACCCGCACGTCGATTTGAGGATAGCTCCGCCGGAATTTGCCCACAGCGCCCTCAATGACCTCCTCCGCTGCCTCTGGGGTCTTGGTGACCCGGGCGTCCTCCCCCGCGCCGATGCGGGTGATGGACAGGAGGTTCTCCACAATGTGGATGAGCCATTGGGCCTCCTCGTTGGCGTTTTGCAGCAGCTCCCGCCGCTGCTGCGGTGTCAGGTCGGCATCCTGCTCCAGCAGGACGTTGGTGGCCCCCACAATGCCTGTCAGCGGGGTGCGGATATCGTGGGATACGGCCCGCAGAAGGTTGCTGTGGATCTTTTCCCGCTCAGCCTCCCGTTCCATCTCGCTGACCCGCTTGGCCCGGCTGGTAACGATGCCGGTGGCAACGCAAATAGTCATCATCACCAAAAACGTCAGCGGGAAGCCGGCCAGCGTGAAGCTGACCTCCCAATACGGCGGGGTGAAGATATAGTCCACGCTGAGCACTGCGAACACGGCGATGGTCAGACTGAAAAAGAAGCCGTCCGTCAGCAGAGCCGTCAGGAATACGTCCAGCAGAAAGATCATGGACACATAGCTGGTGTCGTTTTGGGGATCGAAGTTCCGCAGCACCAGGCAGCAGATCACCGACACCAGATACAGCGACATGGACACGATGAAGTCCTTTCCGGAATAGGACAGCATGTCCGTCCGGAACAGGCGGGTCCGCTTCAGCCACTCCCGGGGCCAGCGGATCTGAAAGTGCTTCAAGGTCAATTACCCCTCTCCCCTGATTGATGACAGTATTGTATCATATATCCGCGTTAAGAAAACGCTAAAAACGCGTTAAGATGATAGATTTTTTTCGACAAAACTGTGAGGCCGCGATTTCAGGCGCTTTCCCCGGGCTTGTTCATAAGTTTTTCATTTGCATAGCCGCGGGCGGTGTGGTATACTATATAGGTATTTGTATATTCTGGTGCTTTGCACCTTTTTTATCAGCAGAAAGGAATCAAACTATGGGACTGATCCAGAAAATTTTCGGAACCTACAGCCAGCGGGAGCTGAAGTCCATTTATCCCATCGCCGACAAGATCGAGGCCCTGGAGGACGAATACCGCCAGCTCACCGACGAGCAGCTTCAGGCCAAGACCCCGGAGTTCAAGCAGCGCCTGCAGCAGGGGGAGACCCTGGACGATATCCTGCCGGAGGCCTTTGCCGCCGTCCGGGAGGCGGCGGACCGGGTGCTGGGCCTGCGGCCCTACCGGGTGCAGCTCATCGGCGGCATTGTCCTGCATCAGGGACGCATCGCCGAGATGAAAACCGGTGAAGGCAAGACCCTGGTGGCCACTCTGCCTGCCTACCTCAACGCCCTCTCCGGCAATGGCGTTCATATCGTCACCGTCAACGACTATCTGGCCAAGCGCGACAGCGAGTGGATGGGCAAGGTCCACCGCTTCATGGGCCTGACCGTGGGCCTCATTATCCACGACCTGACCAAGGAGGAGCGCCAGGCTGCCTACGCCGCCGACATCACCTACGGCACCAACAATGAGATGGGCTTTGATTACCTGCGGGACAACATGGCCATCTATAAGAACGAGCAGGTCCAGCGGGGCCACAGCTTCGCCATCGTGGACGAGGTGGACTCCATCCTCATCGACGAAGCCCGGACGCCCCTGATCATTTCCGGCATGGGGGAAAAATCCACCCAGCTGTACGACATGGCGGAGGCATTCTCCTGCCGGCTGAAAAAATATGTGGTGGCGGAGACCGATGACAAGGCCGCAGAGGACGAGAGCCTGGACGCGGACTACATTGTGGACGAAAAGGCCCGCACCGCCACCCTGACGGCCCGGGGCATTGCCAAGGCTGAGGAGTTCTTCCATCTGGAGAACCTGTCCGACCCCGAAAACAGCACCATCGCTCACCACATCAACCAGGCCATCAAGGCCCACGGCACCATGAAGCGGGACGTGGACTATGTGGTGAAGGACGGCGAGATCATCATTGTGGACGAGTTCACCGGCCGTCTGATGTTCGGCCGCCGGTACTCCGAGGGCCTGCATCAGGCCATCGAGGCCAAGGAGCACGTCTCCGTCCAGCGGGAGAGCAAGACCCTGGCTACCATCACGTTCCAGAACTACTTCCGCCTGTACAGCAAGCTCTCCGGCATGACCGGTACGGCCATGACCGAGGAGGAGGAGTTTGCCACCATCTATAAGCTGGACATTGTGGAGATCCCCACCAACCGTCCGGTGGTCCGTATCGACAACGAGGACGCCGTGTACAAAACCGAGCAGGGGAAGTACCGGGCCGTGATCCACCAGGTAAAGGAATGCCACGAAAAGGGCCAGCCCGTCCTGGTGGGCACCGTGTCCATCGAGAAGAACGAGCTGCTGAGCCGGATGCTGACCAAGGAGGGCATCCGCCACAATCTGCTCAACGCCAAGAACCACGAGAAGGAGGCCGAGATCGTGGCCCAGGCGGGCCAGTTCGGGGCTGTTACCGTGGCCACCAACATGGCCGGCCGTGGTACCGATATCATGCTGGGCGGCAACGCCGAGTACATGGCCACCAACGACCTGCGCAAGGCCGGTTACACCGACGAGGTCATCGCCGACGCCACCGGCTATGCCGAGACCGACAACAGTGAAATTCTGGAGGCCCGGCAGATGTTCGCCGACAAGCTCCGCCAGCATAAGGCGGAGATCTCCGGCGAGGCGGACCGGGTGCGCCAGGCCGGCGGCCTGTTCATCATCGGCACCGAGCGCCATGATTCCCGCCGGATCGATAACCAGCTGCGCGGTCGTGCCGGCCGCCAGGGCGACCCCGGCGAGACCCGGTTCTACATCTCCCTGGAGGATGACCTGATGCGCCTGTTCGGCGGCGAACGGGTCCAGGCCGCCATGGAGCGCATGAAGATCGACGAGGATATGCCCATCGAGAGCAAGATGCTCACCCGCTCCATCCAGCAGGCCCAGACCACCGTGGAGTCCCGGAACTTCCAGGCCCGAAAGTCCGTGCTGGAATACGACGACGTGATGAACAAGCAGCGGGAGATCATCTATGGCCAGCGCCGCCAGGTGCTGGAGGGCATGGACGTGAAGGACGTCATCATGAACATGATGAACACCTCCATCACCCACCTGGTGCAGAATGCCTTCTCCGGCGTCCATCACCTGGATATGACATCCTGCCAGGAGCTGCTGCGGCAGGTGGAGGGCCTGTACTTCCCCAAGTACGCCGTCCGCTTCACCCAGGAGCAGCTGGACACCATGGACGCCCAGGCCGTCATTGATGCCTTTACCCAGGCCGCCGCCGCCTATTATCAGCAGAAGGAGGACGAATTTACTCCCCCCGTCATGCGCGAGGTGGAGCGCGTGGTGCTGCTGCGGGTGGTGGATGAATACTGGATGGAGCATATCGACGCCATGAGCGACCTGCGCCAGGGCATCCGCCTGCGGGCCTATGCCCAGACCGACCCCATCATCGCCTACAAGAAGGAGTCGCTGGAGATGTTCGAGGAGATGATCGCCGCCATCCAGGACGAGACCGTCCGGCGGCTGTACTCCGTGCGTTTGCAGAAAAACGAGGAGGTCAAGCGCCAGCGGGTGGCCAACGCCACCTCCGAGAGTGTCGGCGGCGACGGCACCGTGAAAAAGCAGCCCCGCAAGGTCAAGAAAATCGGCCGCAACGAGCCCTGCCCCTGCGGCAGCGGCAAGAAGTATAAGAACTGCTGCGGCAGAAACGCGTAACGGAGGGTTTGCCCATGTCCTTTCTGGCCCATGAGGAAAACGGCCTGCTTATCAAGACCAGCACCGTCCTGTCCGGCGTGCGCCACGGCTTTTCCACCCGGACAGGCGGCGTCAGTCCGGCCCCCTGGGATTCTCTGAACCTGGGGGTAGGCCGGGGCGACGATATGGACCGGGTCCGGGAGAATTACCGCCGCTTCTGTGCCGTGCTGGGTACGGACCAGCACCGGGCGGTGCTGAGCAAGCAGGTCCATGAGGACAACGTCCGCCATGTGACGGCGGAGGACTGCGGCAAGGGCCTGTTCCGGGAGCGGGACTATACCAGCGTGGACGCCATGATCACGGACACGCCGGATATTCCCCTGGTGGTGTTCTCCGCCGACTGCGGTATCATCCTGCTGTACGACCCGGTGCGCCGGGCTGTGGGCGCGGCCCACGCCGGCTGGCGGGGCGCCGCTGCCGGCATCGTATATAAGACCGTCCGCCGGATGCAGGAGACCTTCGGCACCGACCCACGGGACCTGCGGGCCGCTATTGGCGCGGCCATCGGCCCCTGCTGCTTCGAGACGGATGCCGACGTGCCCCGGGCCCTGCGGGACGCTCTGGGCCGGGAGGCGGAGCCGTATATCACCCGCCGGGGGCAGAAGTGGCATGTGGACCTGAAGGGCGTTAACGCCCGCTGGCTGGAAAAGGCCGGGGTCATGCAGATCGACGTGTGCCCCGACTGCACCGCCTGCCGCCCGGACCTGTATTGGTCCCACCGGCGGATGGGCCAGGCCCGGGGGGCTCAGATCGCCATGATCTGCCTGTGAAAACGAGGTATTCCATGAAAAAGCGCATATTCGCGGCGCTGCTGGCCCTGTGCCTGACGGTGCTGACCGGGTGCGACTGGTCGGACAACACCGACGACATTTTCGGCACCCTGACGGATTATTACAACGTGGAGAACAAGGATAAGGACAAGGACGTGAAGCTTACATCCTTCGCCTTGCCGTATCTGAAGGGGGAGACGGCGGACCCCATCACCTGCCCCGACGGGGCCCAGCTGACCCTGGGGACTCTGCTGTACGAGGGGCTGTTTGCCCTGGACGGGCAATTTGAGGCCCAGCCCGCCCTGGCGGAATCGTATACCTACGACGCCTCCCGCTATACCTATACCATCACCCTGCGGGCCGCCTCCTTCAGCGACGGCACCAGCGTCACCGCACGGGACGTGGTGAACGCCCTGCGCCGGGCCCAGACCTCCGCCCGTTACAGCGGGCGGCTGGCGGAGGTGTCCGACATCTGGGTCAGCGGCGGAGCCGTCCGCATCAGTCTGACGACGGATAACCGCAGCTTTGTGTCCCGGCTGGATATCCCCATCGTGAAGTCCGGCACCGAGAGCAGTACCTTCCCCATCGGCACCGGCCCCTATGCCTACAGCGGTGAGGGCGGCGCCCACCTGGCGAAAAACGCCTCCTGGTGGCAGGGGAAGCCGCTGCCCCTGGACCGCATTGAGCTTACCGCCTGCAAGGACACGGACTCCGTGTCCTACGCCTTCTACGCCCGGGAGATCCAGCTGCTGTTCTGCGACCTGACCGGAGCCGATACCTCCAATGTCTACGGCAGCGGTGATTATACCGATGCTGCCACATCCATCATGCAGTACCTGTGCCTGAATACCCGCCGCGCCCCCTTTGACAATCCGGCTGTCCGCCGGGCCGTGACCCTGGGGGTGGATCGGGCGGGCTGCGTCAGCGCGTTTCTGCTGGGCCACGGCATGGCGGCCCACTTCCCCCTGTCCCCGGCCAGCGACCTGTATCCCAAGGAGCTGGAGACGGCCTATTCCCCGGACGGCTATGCCTCCGCCCTGGAGGCGGCGGGCCTGCACACCGGCAAGACCCGGAGCCTGACGCTGCTGGTGAACCAGGAGAACAGCTTCAAGGTGTCCACCGCCCAGAAGATTGCAGCGGGTCTGTCCCAGTATGACCTGCAGGTGACGGTGCAGGCTCTGCCCAACGAGGAGTATCTCCAGGCCCTGCAAAACGGCGATTTTGACTTGTGCTTCTGTGAGGTGAAGCTCACCGCCGACTGGGATCTGCGCCCCCTGCTGCAAAGCTATGCGTCCCTGAACTTCGGCGGCTATGCCGACCCGGAGACGGACCAGCTGCTGGCGGGCCTGTGCGCGGCGGAGCCTGCCGGGCGTGCCGCCGCCATGACGGCCCTGTGCAAAAAACTGGCGGACCAGGCCCCCATCGTCCCCGTGTGCTTCAAGAGCTATTCCGTCCTGCTGCCGGCCGGCGCGGCGCTGCAGCCCATTACCCCTACCGCCGCCAATCCCTTTTGCGGTATATCCGATTGGAAACTAAATATGAAATGAACCCCCTGAAAGAAGGAACACCTATGAAACAAATCCGCGCCCTGGAGGTGCTGCTGCGGCAGCATGGGCTGCTGGCGGCCCCGGCAGACCGGGACGCCGCCGTCACCGGCATCTGCAACGATTCCCGTCAGGCCAGGCCCGGCGACCTGTTTATCTGCAAGGGCTATGGCTTCAAGCCGGAATACCTGGAAATGGCCCGGAGCCAGGGGGCCGTGTGCGCCCTGGCGGAGACAGACTTTCCCGGGGTGGATATCCCCTGCGTCCGGGTGTCGGATGTGCGCAAGGCGCAGAGCCTGGCGGCCCGCTGGTTCTACGACGAGCCCTCCGACAGCCTGACCCTTATCGGCGTCACCGGCACCAAGGGCAAGACCACCACCTCCTATATGATCCAGGCCATTACCAACGCCCTGGCAGGCCGTCCCACGGGCCTCAGCTCCTCCGCCGGGCGGTATTGCGGCGGTCCGGATGTGGACATACACCTGACCACGCCGGAGTCTCTGGATTTGCAATGGCTGTTTGCCCAGGCTCGGGACCATGGCCTGCCGTATATGACCGCCGAGGTATCCAGTCAGGCGTACCAGGTGGAGCGGGTCTATGGCGAGCATTTCGATATCGGCGTGTTCCTGAATTTCAGTGAGGACCACATCTCCCCCAAGGAGCATGCCTCTATGGAGGAATATCTCCAGTGCAAGCTGCATCTGCTGGAAAACAGCAGCCGAGCGGTGATCTGCCGGGAGACGGCGCAGTTTGACCGGGTGTACGACACTGCCCGCCGCTGCTGCCGGGAGACGCTGCTGGTGGGCATGGACCGGGACGACTGCGACCTGACCGTCCGCCAGGTGGAGAAGCTGGAGCACGGATTCCGGTTCGCCGTTCAGGAGCGGGGCGACCAGACGCTGCACCACTATCATCTGGCCATGGACGGGGATTTCAATATCGAAAACGCCCTGGCTGCCATCGGCGTGGGCCGCCTGCTGGGGGCCGGTCATGACCGGATGGCCGCAGCCCTGGACAGCCTGGTGGTTCCGGGCCGCATGAACCGGTACGAGGGCGGCGGCGTCCATGTGCTGGTGGACTGTATGCACAACCGGGCCAGCTCCCAGGCCCTGCTGACGGATCTGAAGCGGGATTATCCCGGCGCGCCCATCACCGTGGTCACCGGCATCGCCGGGGGCCGCTCGCCCCAGCGGATCCAGGGCATGGGCGAGATGTGCGGCAAATATGCCGACCGCATTTTCTTCACCACGGACAATCCGGATTTTGACGACCCCGGCGACATTGCCAGCCGCTTGGCCCACGCCGCCGCCCAGGGCGGCCCCGCCCGGGTCACCATTCAGCTGGACCGCACCCGGGCCGTGGAGCAGGCCATTCTGGAGGCCCCGGCAGGCGCCGTCATCGTCCTGGCCGGAAAGGGCAACGACGCCATCCAACGGGTCCGGGGGGGATATGTCCATTACGACTCCGACCCGGTGGTGGCCAAGCGCGCCCTGGCCCTGCGGGAAAAGAAGCAGTAAATCAAAACCTCCGGCTAAGCCGGAGGTTTTGATTCAGCATGTCAAAGAACCCCTGCTTTCGCCGCATGAAAGCAGGGGTTCTTTGACATGCTGAAAAGCTCCTGATTTCGTAAGAAATCAGGAGCTTTTTGGTGGAGACTGCTGGACTCGAACCAGTGACCTCCTGCGTGTGAAGATACGATGCGCGCCGGAAAGCGTTGCTCCGCAACACTTTCCGGCGCTTTTGCATCTGTCTCTT
>OWIQ01000109.1_pt1 | contig 55824 bp, 56 predicted proteins | sample 1732701 | NCBI WGS metagenome assembly OWIQ01 (sample SAMN05065744, study PRJEB22554) | human gut metagenome | biome: ENVO:2100002; feature: ENVO:00000062; material: ENVO:00002003 | host: Homo sapiens | place: USA
TGATGAAGCTACGGTATTCAAGCTGCGGGGCGAGAGCTTCCGCGGGAAGAAACTGGATACAGTTTCTGTACAGACTGGCAAAGTAAAGGCCGTTGAGCCGATGGCTGACCAGCAAGAATAATATTTATTTGCCAATCTGGGTTGTTGGTACAATGAAATTCTATCGATTGGCTTCCGGTTTTCCGACAAAAAGCGGTTCGTTGCTCCCGACAAAACGGGGTCGTGAACTCCCGACACTAACATCGTTTCTACTGTTCAGGCAGCAGCGGCGGTCATTCTCGGTTTAGGAACGGCGAGCGGAACAGCGGCTACATCAATTACAGCACTTAACGCAGCTATAGCCGCGAATCCGATTGGCTTTGTGATTACGCTTGTTGTTGGCCTTGCCTCTGCAATCATTACATTATGGAAAACAAACGAAGGATTCCGTGACGCGGTTATAGGAATCTTTGAAAGCATCAAACAGGCCGTGGAAAATTCTGTTAACTTCATCTCCGAAAAGATCGATAGCATCAAAGATAGGTTTGGTGAGGTTGTTACGGGGGTAAAAAATCTGCTCGGTATTCACTCACCGTCCCGCGTCTTCGCCGGGATCGGCGAGAACATGGCGCTTGGCTTGGGCGAGGGCTGGGATAACGAATACGGCAATATCAAGCGCAGCATTGCATCTGGCATGGACTTTGGAACGGCATCAGTCGATTTTGGAACCTCCGGCGTCGCGGCGATCGGCAACTCTATTGCGTCCGGTGTTGGTGCATTGGCGACCGGCGGTGTGGGAAGTATTGTAATCAATTTGACAACCGAGCTGGACGGCGCGGTGCTTGCGCGTAAAATGGTGCCGTACAAAGCGGCAGAGGCATTAAGGAGCGGAGTGTGAGAGCAAGGAGGGGGAGTGATACAAGGCCACCAGCCGGAGAAAGGCCGGCAGCAGGCAGCAAGGGCGGCGGGATTGCCTATCCTTTGTTCCCTTGCGAAGTCCTGCCCGAAGTACAGCGGCAGGCAGCGCCCTAAAGTATCTGGGCGCGAGGGGTTTGTATAGTGCCATTACAACGGATAGATAGAGGGCGGGGGCAACAGCCCCCGCCTTTCCTTTTTTGCGAAAACAGAGGAAAAGTCAAGCAGTTGTGCTAAAAAGCCCACAGGATTTAACCTGTGGGCTTTCTGCTATATGAGCGGTGCGCTCGGCAGCCGGCGTTCCAAAGGCGCTCCGAGGTTTCTTCCAGTTCCATATCAAGAGAGTGCAAGAGACAGTAAGCTCCAAAGAGTGCGTCATACTCGTTTTGCCCCGGCTCGTTTGCGCCGTCTGTAATGCTTTCATGGACAGAACGCACAAGCTCAATCGCGCAGTGAATGCGATATTGCAGATCGTCAATATCTGCTGCCGCCTGAATCAGCTTATCCATTTTTACCTCCGTTCTTCACAAGGCCGTCAATGGCCGCGATTGCCTCTGCGTCCCACATGTCCGAGATTTTATCCATAGCGTCTATGAACACCCGCCGTCGATCTTCGCACAGCTTATTTCCCGCCGCAACTGCACCGCTATGTGCGCTCTCACATTGCATGGCAAGCTTGGCGGTTTCTGCCGATGCAATGTAATTCTTCGCCCGCAGATCCTCGGTGTCCCCCACGGTAAGATGGTAAGCAACAACGGCATCACCGATAATCTCATGCACAATATAGAGCATGGAGCGCGTCCAATCTGCCTCCGAGGCTGTGAGTGGCTTTTGCTCGCTCTCAAGGAAGCTTTCCTCTAAGACAGTTTCAAGCAGTACCTCAGCCCGCTCCAAATCAGCGAAAATGCCGAACACGGCATCACGAATGATCGATCTTCCCTTGCTGGTGGTTTTTTCAATGTACCAATTCATAGTTTTCCTCCTTGTTTTATCAGCGGGAGGCCGGTATAATAACTGTACCGGCCTCCCTGTGGTGGTTGGTGGTTACGGCTCTCTGTGCCTTGCTTTGGTCGGCGTGGGTACAGAGGGCTTTTCTATTGCATCCAGAAGGGCCATCGCCCAGCTTGCTATCTGGATGGCCCCGGCAACGGCGGCGATCACTCCCATCATGTTACGGAGAAGCGGCGCACGGTGGCTTCTTTGGTGAACCGCTCCGCCACATCCGGCAGGGCCTTTTTGAGCGCGCTGGTGTCGATTCTGGCGCTGGTCACGTTCTTCCATGTGATTTTATACTCCCCAGCGGTCATACTCTCAGAAGCGCCCATAGCGGCCTTGATTGCGTCCCGGATGGAATCGGCCTCCGCCTGTGCTTCGTCGATCAGGGATTGGAGCTGCCGCAGCTCCCGGCACTTGCTTTCCAATTCATTGATACTCATTATGCTTTCCTCCTTCAATTTGGGGAACCCCGGCGGCGGTGGTCATTAGGGCTGTGGCCTCTCTGCTTCCCATTCCCTATACCGTTCCGCCCTTATCCGTGATCTCGGTGTTAGGCTTCAACGATTGCCGGTGTCTCAACTGTTTTCGTTTGTTCCCTTGCTGTGACTATATAGTAACACTTATTAAGTACAATGTCTATTGGTATAATGTACATTTATTAAGTGTATTATTTGTACATAATTGTACTTGATAAGTGTTTTACTTTTCTGCTATAATGCGGATAATGGAAAGGAGGGTTTTGTAATGGCAGTATCGGAATCGAGAAAGAAAGCAAATCAAAAATGGGACGCTGCAAATCTTGACCGCGTATCTATTGCCATGCCAAAGGGCATGAAGGACACGGTAAAGGCTGCTGCTACCGTTGCTGGCGAAAGCATGAATCAGTATATTATCAGTGCAACGGAACAACGGATAAACGGCTCACAGCAACCCACAGGAGCGCAGCAAGGCGAGGGGGCTATCCTTATTACCACCACCGCACTCAAAGCAGCCCAGGAGGCGGCACAGAGAGCCGGGGAGACAATTCCTGCATTTGTTAGCCGTGCGGTTGAAACGCAGGCGCAACGCGACAAGGTTATGCAAGCAATGAGGCCGAAAGAAAAAGCGGGGGAATAATCTCCCCCCTGCTTTTTCATGTCGAAGGCGCAAAAAATAATCCACTATGGACGATGGACATAGCAAAAGCTCTGTCACTTGCAAAAAAGGCAAAGGTAGCGGGATTTAGCTATTACGGGCTTAGAAATTCAAAGGAATTTGTGGCTGAGAGCATTGCCCAGTATTTTTTAGCCGAAAACCCAAGCGAAATTGCAAAGGAAGTCGCGAGTATCTTGAAAGGAAAATGAAGTATGCTTCTTACGTTGGGGGATATGGATTTCTTATCCAAGACAACAGAAAAAAACAATGAGGGGCTGCTTGTTTCTAAACCCGATATTTCGGAAGAAGAAAAACAAAGGCTTTTGGACATAGACAACATGAATTTCATGACTTACGGCGAGCATTTGATTAAGATGGGGCGTTAAGCGATGAACCTTGAGATCCAAGACCACAGTGCGGAGGTTTCCGCTGAAATCAAGGCGGCGCTGCTGCTGGGCCTTGAAAAGATCGAGCTGGTGGCAGAGGGATATGCGAAAAAGCTGTGCCCAGTTGACACCGGCAATCTGCGGAACAGCATTAGGGAACTGCAACGTAAATATGATTTCCTGTTTTCTGATGTAACAGACGATGAACGATGAAATCATGCGTGTTGCGGAAGCTATTCTTAAACACAGAAATGACGCAGATCCGGTGCATGGATGGCGGGTACATTGAAAAAGAAGCCGGGGACTAATCCCCGGCCTCTTTCGTATATAAGCCCTCAGAGGGCTTTTGCTGTGCTAATGCGTATATATATTCTCCTTGCCCGCATAACGAAACGCGACAGAGAGACTTAAAATCAAAAAGGAGCCATACCTGCGGTGCGGAGTTTAATGACACGTTAACGCGCAAAGGCAAACTCGATTCGTTGAAGCCCTTATGTAGTATTTGTCTAAACTACCTGTTCAATTTTGAAAAGATAGTATTTGATGTCCAATCCTTGCAGCGCACTAAGGGGCGCATTTCAAATGAGACCCTTGTAGCATGGCTGCACGGTTTTGTGCAGTCGGACAGTCCAATTTTGGATAGTCACTGCGTCGATTTAAAACCGAGGCGAAGATATGGAGGGAAATGTCAAGGATAGTGAGCTTGATGACACGATAATTTGAGAGTGAATTTTGAGTTTTCATATCCCGTTGTATAAATTTGTGCAACTATTATCATACCATCGTGTATTGTTGTATAGAATAGAGAATAATTGTGATTGTTCACAAATTCTTATTGCTTTTTTGAAAGCAAAGGTGATATGATAAGTTCACAAAGAGGACTTATGTATACCACCTTTTAACATTTTTGTTGGAGGTGGTACTGTTGTCAGAAAGGAGCCGGATTAAGATGGCTGTAATGTCTAGAAAAGTTAATCTTGGTTTTGAAGTTGCTCCAGGGAAAACGGAAGAATTTTTGAAAGCATCTTCCGAATCTAACGCCTTTGAACGTGCGATGGCTCGCGCGGCAAAGAACATTCCTAACTTTGACAAACATGATGTCAAAAGAAAGTAATGTCAATGGCTGGTTTAAGTGTAAATTTAAATGAGTGTCATATGGAAGCTGTTTCTAATGAATCGGCTTCCATATTTTCTGAATTCACCTGCGGAAACCCATCAATTGACAAATATTTTCACGATGATGTCATGACAGATGCGAAAAATGTTTGTTACGTGTTTCGCAACCAAAAAAATGGTGACATTATTGGATTGGCGGCTCTATGTTGCTCTGGTATCAATTTGGACGATCATGATTTAGTTGAACTTATTCCAGCCGTAAAAATCGACTATTTTGCGGTATCCGAAAAATATCAGGATATAGATGTTTCCAATTCAAACAACCCTGATGATAAATATTACATCAGTGACGCATTTTTGTGTTTGCTTATTCAAGAGATTCGGAGAATTGCAGAAGCGTATATTGGGGCAACGCATATTATTCTTTATTCCGTCCCTGATGCAATCCACTTTTATGAGCGAAATCTTTTTGGCGATTTTGAAAGATACATGAAACCTGAGCAATATCATTATTTAGATGGCTGCAAACCCATGTACATGGCTTTATAAATCGAAGTTTTCTCTACCCCTTAGTTTACCCCTTACAGCTTTTATAGCATGATACAGCATTTTACACGCAAACCCGCAAAGCACTGAAAACACACGGTTTTTGAGATACGCTGATACAGCATTTTACACTACCCAGCCAGTTCAAATCCGGGTGTCACCTCCAGAAAGTTTAGGAATTCAGGCTTTTGCTTGAATTCCTTTTCTTTTTGCTTTCAAAAGTTTTGGCTTCTTATTTTTGAACTTGCGGTTTTATCAAAAATACCCTTCGGGAACAAGGGCCTGTATTTGGAGAAAGCCTGATGAGACGGTAAAAAGGAGCGTAATATAATGAAAATTGGATTGCAATTTGCCATGCCTGCGGAGTTTCATGCCCTGCCGGGGGCCAAGGAGCTGGAGGCATTTGAGACCGTGTCCGGTGTGCCGTTCTACGAGGCTGCACCGGGGATCATTGCCTGCGCCGGCGGTGTCAGCAAGGTGAATGCCGCCATGGCGGCAGAGATCCTGTGTCTGAAGTACGGTGTGGATATGATCGTCAATGCCGGAGTGGCCGGATGCCTGACGGAGCTTCCCACCGGCAGTCTGGTGGTCGCAGAGGACTTTGTGCAGCACGATGTGGACACCTCTGCCATCGGTGATCCCGTAGGATTGGTATCCACGGTGAACCGGGTGTCATTCCCCACCTGGAAGCCGGAGCGGTGCGTGGAACTGCTGGCAGCACTGGGCCGCAAGGCGGCGCTGGGGCGGGTGGCCACCGGAGATTGGTTTGCTGTCCGCAGCGACCGGGCAATCTTCATCCGGGACACGTTCCACCCTCTGCTGACAGAGATGGAGGGCGGCGCGATCGCCCAGGTGTGCCTGCGGAACAATGTGCCCTTCGTGGCGGTCAAATCTGTGTCAGATCATCTGTTCCGGGAGGGCCAGACGGAGGAGTTTTTCGATTTCGCCCACGCTATGGCGGATCTGGGCGCAGTGGTACTCCCACTGGCGCAGGCTTTACAGAAGGAGACGCTCTGAGCGGGGCAAACCGCGCTGCGCCTGCCACATAGTTTCCAGCCGGAACGAGCAATCGTTCCGGCTCCTTTTTTCTTATGAGGGTGCGAAATAACAGCCGAGGGAGCGAAAGTGAGGGCGGATAACCGCCGCCGGGCTGACATACGCTTTTTGTAAGAAGAACCATAAAATGGAACGGGTGTTCGTGAACGAGCAGTGCTTTTTCGGCTTTTTCCGGGAAATTTCATGTTTGGGACCCTAATTTGGGGAAATTAGGGTTAACAAAACGGGGATTCCATGGTATACAGAAGTTAGGCCATATGATCTGCGAATTAAAAACGATAGGGAACCGACAGGACCCGCTTAAAGACCGTCCCGTTGGCAGAGCTTCAAGCCCTTTGCCGGCGAACGGCCCCTCCGGGAATAATCCAATCCTCTTGGCGGCATCCGTATTTCGGTGACGCAGGACTGTTGAGCGTAAAGGAGGCACAGCTGTGAAAAAAAGATGGACCGCGTTTTTCTTGGCGTTTCTCCTGGGGCTCGGCCTGACTGCCTGCGGCAAAACACCGGGGCCGGACACAAATACGGATGCGCCACCCTCTGCTGCCGACAGCGCGGAGGATACCCGGCAGCAGACCTCCGCACCGTTCAGCGCGGACTACTGGACCGCTGTGCGGCACGAGAGTTATGATGCCATGAACGACTGCATGAAAACCAGTGCTATGTCCACGGAGGCGTGGTGGGCGGACCTCTATCTCAACGAAGACGGAACGGCCCAGTTTCGGGATGTGTTAGGCTCGTACTACAATACCAGCCTGCTCGATGGAAACTGGTGGCTGGGCGTGGACAGCACCCTGCGGTTGACGGGAACGATGAATACCGGCGAGCCGCTGACCTTGGACGGTCGGATCGAAAGCACCGATTCTCTGGCGATCGAGACCCCTTACGGAGATACCTTCTACTTTGCCCCGGCAGAGCGGCCGGGCCCCGGCGGAGAGATGGGGATCGCGGACCTCTACGGAACGTGGCGCATGACCCACTATGAGGAGGACGGCCGGGAATACAGGCCCGACGAGGAACATATCGCCTCTATGCTGTGCTTTGATCGCCTGTGGTCCGATCTGTTGGAGGGCTATGTGATACGGGCGGACTGGTACCACGCCGCCGGGCAGGATACGGACACCCCGCAATACCGGTCAGAAAAGCATCTGCTGGCGGAGCAGATAGAGGAACCGCTGATGCCGGGGCTGTCCAATGAGACTTGGAGCGTGCGGCTGACCGACGAGGAGACTGGCGCGGCGTTTTTCGCCGCCCTGACGAACCGGAATAGCCTGCTTGTGCGGATGCCTTATGAAAAGAACGGGGGCGCGGGCGTCCGTACCGTCACCTATATGCGCTCCAGCGGCTTCCTGCCGCCGACCTTGGAGAACGCCATGACAGGGGAGCCGGAAAAATCGCTGATCTTCTACTGGCGGGACCCGCCCACCGAGGTGACGGAGCCGCTGTCGGTGATCCCCATGAACGCATTGGAACCCAACGGACAGAATAAGCTGCTGCTGGTGGGCCGGTGGTACGAAACGGACATCCAATTCAGCGTTGGAACGCCGGTGCTGAACGATGACGGCACCCAACAAAGCTGGATCTCGGAGAAGGTGGTGTATGAGGGGAAAATCAAGATCAATGAGCCGATGTTCTTCTCCCTCACCATTCCAGAGGATACGGCGCGGGTGTGCCTGTTTATGAAGCGGCCCTGGGATGTAAGCTGGTTCACCTGGCCCATTACGGATCAGGCTCCGTTTTATGTCAGTGGAGACACCTTCCTGACGGGAGGGAGCTGAGGCCTTGTTTTCCCTAAAAAACAGGCGATTTTATAAGATGCGATCAAAAGCGAATGCTGAAATCAAATACAACAACAGGAAAAGGAGAGTAGAATTATGGGACTGATCAAAGCGGCAATGGGCGCGGCTGGCGGCGTGTTGGCCGACCAGTGGAAGGAATACTTTTATTGCGAAGCGATCCCCTCTGACGTGCTGGCGGTCAAGGGCAAAAAGAAGGTCACGGGCCGTTCCAGCAACACCAAGGGCGATGACAACATCATCACCAACGGCAGCCTGATCGCCATTGCGGACGGACAGTGTATGCTCATCGTGGAGCAGGGCAAGGTGGTGGACGTCTGCGCCGAGCCCGGCGAATACACCTACGATATGTCCACGGAGCCCAGCATTTTCTCCGGCGACCTGGGTGAGAGCGTGAAGAACGTGTTCCAGAACATCGGCAAGCGTTTCACCTTCGGCGGCGAGGCCCCCAAGGATCAGCGGGTCTACTACTTCAACACCAAGGAGCTGACGGGCAACAAGTACGGCACCCCCAGCCCCGTCCCCTTCCGGGTGGTGGACCAGCGGGCTGGCATCGACATTGACATCGGCATCCGCTGCTTCGGCGAGTACAGCATCCGGCTGAAGAACCCCCTGCTGTTCTACACCAACGTCTGCGGCAACGTCAGTGAGGACTACAAGACGGAAAATATCGCCGGTCAGATGAAAACGGAGCTTCTGACGGCTTTGCAGCCCGCTTTCGCCAAGATCAGCGAAATGGGCATCCGCTATTCCGCCCTTCCCGGCCATACTCTGGAGCTGGCTGACGCCCTCAACGAGCAGCTTTCCAGCAAGTGGCGGGATCTGCGCGGCATGGAGATCGTCTCCTTCGGCGTTTCCAGCGTGAAGGCCAATGAGGAAGACGAGCAGATGATCAAGGAGCTGCAGCGCAACGCGGCCTTTATGGACCCCACCCGCGCGGCGGCGCATCTCGTCGGCTCTCAGGGCGAGGCGATGAAGGCGGCGGCCGCCAACACCGGCGCCGGTCCCGCCATGGCCTTTATGGGCATGGGCATGGCCGGCCAGATGGGCGGCATGAACGCCCAGAACCTGTTCCAGATGGGCCAGCAGCAACAGGCCCAGCAGCAGGCGGCGCAGCCCGCTCCCGCACCTGCGGCGCAAGGCTGGACCTGCACCTGCGGTCAGGGCGGCATCACCGGCAACTTCTGCCCCAACTGCGGCAGCAAGAAGCCGGAGCCGAAGCCTGCCGGGGACAGCTGGCAGTGCGCCTGCGGCACCACCGCCACCGGAAAATTCTGCCCGGAATGCGGCAAGCCCAAGCCCGCCGCCGCAGCGGACGGCTGGACCTGCACCTGCGGCGCGGTGAATAAGGGCAAGTTCTGTGCCGAGTGCGGCAAGCCCAAGCCTGCCGGTGTTCCTCAGTACAAATGCGACAAGTGCGGCTGGGAGCCGGCTGACCCGCAGCATCCTCCCAAGTTCTGCCCTGAGTGCGGCGACCCCTTTGACGACGGGGACATCGTGTAATGAAACGGCGGATGATTTGGATTTTCCTGGCGGGCGCGCTGGTAGGGATCGTCCTTTCGGGCCTGTATAAGCATTTTGTCACGGACCAGATCATGGATGGGGGCAACGGCATGGAGAATCCGGATCAAAACCTGTTCCTGCTGGACGGGGACGGTACTTATGTGGACAATTCCCTCCTCTGGCCAGTGCTGGAGGGAACATGGGAAAGTCCGGAGGACGGCTGGCAGGCGGTCATCAGCGAAGAGGACGGCTTGACCCTCCGGTTGGACGGCGAGACCGTTCTGGAAACCCCGCTGGACTTCACCTACATCCCGCGTAAAAAGATACAGGACACAGGGCTGATGTTAGACAACCGTGTTCTCCAGAAGGCGGACGGCACGGAATGGGGGAAGATCCTGGACGTTTACCACTGTGCCGGGGCCGGCGAGGACAGCGGCAGACTGGAGCTGACGGTGGACTGGTCGGAAGCGGCGGACAAAGTGGTGGAGCTTCAAAAAGTTGAAGAATAAGAGCGAATAGCGGATTTTTTGGCGAATACCGTCCCCGGCCGCGGGAGCCACGGCCGGGGACAAGATCCCGGTTCCGGGTGGACAATGCAATGTGAGCCGTTACGGCGACTGAAAACAACAGGAGGAAGCTATTATGGGATTGTTTGATAAGAAATACTGCGACATCTGCGGCGAGTAGATCGGACTGTTGGGCAATCAGAAACTGGAAGACGGCAACCTCTGTAAGGACTGCGCGAAGCAGCTCTCTCCCTGGTTCAGTGACCGCCGCCGCTCTACGGTGGAGGACATCAAGCGGCAGTTGGCCTACCGGGAGGAAAACCGGGGCAGGGCGTCCCAGTTCCGCACCACCCGCTCCTACGGCGAGGATTGTAAGGTCCTGCTGGACGAGGAGCATCGTTGGTTTACCGTTACCCGTGCCCGGGATCTGGCGGGCGCCAACCCGGATATTCTGGACTGCACCGCGCTGACCGGCTGCCGCGTGGACATTGACGAGAGCCGCACAGAGCAGAAGCGGGAGGGGCCGGACGGCAAGGAGGTCTGCTACAACCCGCCTCGCTACGAGTATTCCTATGACTTTGAAGTGATCATTTCCGTCAATAACCCCTACTTTGACGAAATGAAGTTCTGCCTGAACAACAGTTCTGTGTACATCGAGCCGCAGAACACCATGCAGCGGCCCATGATGGGGCAGCAGGGTATGATGGGCCAGCGTCCTATGGCGGGCCGTCCTCAGAGCGGCATGGCGGGTCAGCGGCCTATGATGAATCAGCCGGGCATGAACCAGCGTCCTATGGCAGGTCGGCCCCAGAGCGGCATGACACAGCGTCCCATGATGGGACAGATGAATTCTGTGGGCCGGATGAATACCATGGCTGCCGGCTTCGATCCGGAGAGCAATCGGGAATATCGCAAGTACCGCGAAATGGGCGACGAGATCCGAGCGGCGCTGCTTCAGGTGATGGAGACCGCCCGTGGCGGCGGCGCAGTTCAGACAGCCCCCATGCAGCAGAAGGCCCCCATGCAGCAGCAGGAGACCTTCGCTCCCGCTCCGGCAGCGGCCGGCCCGTGGACCTGCCCCGCCTGCGGCGGACAGAACGACGGAAAGCTCTGCGAGTATTGCGGCGCGCCCAGAGCCTAAAGACAGGCCCCGGTTTTTGGGCGTGAGACGACCGAAAACCGGATGGACCGACGGTGTATCCCCCACAATGCGGGGAGAAAAAACTTTTTCGACACACTCAGCGTCCGCCCGCAAACACGGGCGGGCGCTGAACGGAACATGAAGAAAGAAGGATGAGAGCAAGCATGGCAGCACAGGTGACCAACTATCAATGCCCAAGCTGCACCGGCCCGCTGCATTTTGTGGGCGCATCCGGCAAGCTGGAGTGCGATTACTGCGGTAGTACCTATGATGTAGCGGAGATCGAGGCATTTTACGCGGAAAAGGAAGAAAAGGCCGCGGCGGCGCAGCAGTCTGCTGAGGAAAAGACGGCAGCGGAACGGCAGGCTGCCGAGGAAGGCGGCTGGGAGATGCCGGACCTCAGCGCCGACTGGGGTGCCGAGGGAGACGGCATGAAGGCTTACAGCTGCCCAAGCTGCGGTGCGGAGCTGATCTGTGACGCAAGCACGGCGGCTACCTTCTGCCCTTACTGCGGCAACCCAACGGTGGTGCCGGGGCAGTTTGCGGGAACGCTGAAGCCGGATTTCGTGATCCCCTTCAAGCTCAGCCGCGAGGACGCCATCCGCGAGCTCAAGAAGCATTACAGGGGCAAGGTGTTCCTTCCCAAGAGCTTTTCCAAGGAAAATCACTTACAGGAGATCCAGGGGGTCTATGTACCCTTCTGGCTGTTTAGCGGTGAGGCGGAGGGCAATGCCCACTATGAGTGTACCCGGTCCCACAAGCGCACCGAGGGTGAGTATGAGGTGATAAAGACGGAGCACTTTGACGTGTACCGTGCCGGAACGATGCCCTTTGAAAAGGTGCCGGTGGACGCCTCGACTAAAATGCCGGATGATCACATGGATTCCATCGAGCCTTACAATTACGATGACCTGAAACCTTTCTCCACGGCGTATCTGCCGGGCTTCCTGGCGGATAAGTTCGACGTGTCGGCGGACAAGAGCCGGGAACGGGCCGATGTCCGCTGTCTGGGCAGCTTGAAAAAGGCGCTGCAAGGCACCGTAACGGGATACGCGACCTGTTTCCCGAGGGGCGAACACGCAGACATCCAGCGGGGCAAGGTCCACTACGCGCTGCTGCCGGTGTGGCTGCTGAATACCAAATGGCAGGGCAAGGATTTCCTCTTCGCCATGAATGGACAGACCGGAAAGCTGGTAGGAGACCTGCCTGTGGACAAGGGGCGATTCTGGGGGATGTTTGCCGCCATTGCCGTGCCGCTGTCCGTATTGAGTTCGGTCATCGTCCTGCTGATGCGATAAGGAGGGACGGACATGAAAAGAAAAGTCACAGCTTTGCTGACGGCGCTCCTGCTGACGCTGACTCTGTGCGCCCCCACTCTGGCGTGGACGGAATACGGCGCGATCTACGATGAGACCGACGCGCTGGGCTCGGACGAATTGTCCGATCTGGGTCAGTACACCCTGCCCCAGCTGGCGGAGGCGCTTCACCTTGACCTGCGGGTGGACATATTTACCAATGAGGATGTCAGCGAGGGTACCACCGCCGGAGATATCGCCACATATGTTTACAAAGATTCCGGCTACGGCTGGGGCGAGGAAAAGGACGGCATCTCGCTGACGCTGGTGATGGAGCCTCTGGCGGACGGTTCTTACACCCTGGCGGAGACCGACTGGTGCGTCTACGCGGTGCTGAGCGAGACGCGGGGCGACGGGCAGGAACTCTCCGGCTTGGTGTATGACGCGGTGGAGCCGTATATGACGGCGCGGGTGTGGGACGGCACGGATATGACCGTGAGCGCCGATGCGCTCTGTCAGGCAATAAATGCCATGGCGGCGACGGCGGCGGACTATCTCTCCGCAGACTTCCCAACGGAGGCGCAGCAGCCCGAGACCGTCCAGTCCGGCGAAGCTCCGGAGTTGGGCAGCACCGGCATGAACTATGTGTTCGATCTGCGGGGAATGCTCTCCGACGGGGAGCGGGAAGAACTGGAGGATCGGGCCGAGGATATCGCCCTCCGCCGTAGCTGCGGCATCTATACCCTTTTTGTGGAGGACTTTACAGCTTACGGCTACGGTGACGATCCCTATACCGCCCTGTATCAGATCTACCACGCCGAGGGCCTTGGTGTAGGCGAGGACCGGAACGGCGTCATCATCATGCTGAGCATGAAAGAGCGGGACTACGCCATGTTCGTCTACGGCGAATGGGCGGAGTATGCTTTTGACCGATACGGCGAAAAACAGCTGGAGGATCGCTTTTTGGATAAATTCAGCGGCGGCGACTGGTATGCCGGGGTTTCCAGCTATCTTGCCGCCTGTGACGAGTTTCTGACTCTGGCTGAGGCCGGAAAACCTGTGCGGTCCAGCCTCCTGCCGGCCATCGGCATTGCGGTGGCAGTCTCCTGCCTGATCGCGTTTCTGGTGTGCATGATCCTGAAGGGACAGATGAAGTCCGTGCGCAAGGGCGTTGACGCCAACGTGTATACCACGGCGGGCGGTGGATTGAAGCTGACGGACAGCTATGACCACTACACCCATACCACGGAGACCCGCCGTAAGATCGAGAGCGACTCCGGCGGCGGTGGCAGAAGCAGCGGAGGAACTGTAAGCCGCAGCGGCGGAGGAGGTCACGGCCGCAGCGGAAAATTCTGAGAAGGAGGCCGAATCATGAAGCGCTTGACTTTGCATCGGCTGGCGTCGGCACTTCTCTGCCTGACGCTGGCTCTTAGCCTGACTGCCTGCGGAGGGAAAAAGAAACCGGCCCCGGCAGCGGGAAACGGCGGCGTAAAGGGACCTGTTTCCAGCAGCAAGACCGATCAGACCGGTCAGGCCGATCCTGTGAAGCCTTCCGAACCGGAAGCGGAGGTGGACCAGGAGCTGGTGAAGGAATGTCTCGACAAGCTGGGCTTTGATTTGGAATACGGCGGCTATCCCGGCGCCGCGGCCTATCTCGGCTACCGGGAGAAAGGGGACACCTCCAAGCTGTCGGACTGGATGCTGGAAAACTGCCTTGACCTGACGGCGGAGATGTCGGTCATGCTGACTATCCCCTCGGAGCGGGTCCTCGGTCCGGGGTACGGCAAGCTGTTCTGCGTCATTCCGCGGGGAGAGAACACCAGCCTTGCCGTGAATCACATCACATGGCAGCCTCAGGGCAACGGCCTGCATCCGGTGGCGGACGAAGTCCTCTACCGGGAGGAGTATGCCCAGCCTGTTTTGCTGTTCGTCGATCCGGAGGAGCTGGATATGGAGGTCAACCTTGTGGCCGATGACGGCACGGTGGTGAACTGGTATCCGCAGGAGGACCTGTACGGCGATCTCATCCTGCCTGCCAGCGAGGAGGGCCGATTGCTGCTGTTCGACTTCTCCATCTACACGAACACCATCGCCATCGACCATCCCGAAGGCTGGGAGCCGTCCGGTGACGATTGGTGGTGGCCCCCTACGGATCTGGGACTGGCCGATACCTCGTGGGATTGCGATGAGTGGACGCTGGAGCTGCATTACGGCGACTGTGACCCGGACTATGCGGGACTGGCTAATCTGTACGAGTGCTATGACGACCGGATGGATCTGCGATTCTTCGGTGTATGACGCATGGAGGATGACTGCCTGCGGCTGGATATGTCCGCCGGGGTGGGCAGCTCCCTCAGCGGCAGCTTCCCAGTGCTGATCTCCCCCTCTGGTGAGTATCTGTACTTCCAGCGCTCCCGCATCGGCGAGGGGATGCCCTTCCTGCGGAACGGCGAGGACTCCACTACCTTGAGCTTGCGCTACGGTTGATGAAACCTTTTATACGAAACAGACCCGGCAGCTGATTTTCAGCCGCCGGGTCCTTTTTATTGGCTATATGCGTGGAAATTTTCTGTGGGTATCAGAAAGCAACGTGCATGAACAGGGCCACGCAGCAGAGAATGATCGCCAGAGGGACGTACACATACCGGCCCACATTGTACCAGAGATCGCCGCGTTTTTTCGTACTGCCGGTGTTGATGGCGTCCAGCAGGGCGTCCTTCTTCATCACGTAGAACCAGGAGACCGCGCCCAGTGTAGCGCCGATGGGGATGATATAAATGGACACCAGATCCATCCAGGGACCCCACTTGCTGATGGTCTCCATGCCGATGCCGAAGCCCAGGCACAGCGCGCCCAGCAGTACTAGCACGGTAACGCGGTTGAGCTTCGGGAACTTGTGCATCAGGGACTCCGCCACCACCTCAAACATATTCTGCAAAGAGCTGACGCCGGCGAAAATCATGGCCATATACAGGATGATGGCGAAGAGTTGGCCCATGGGGATGTCCTGCAAGATGGTGGGCAGGGTCACGAACAGCAGGCTGGGACCGGCGCCCACGTCCAGACCGTAGGAGAAGCAGGCGGGGATAATAACCAGAGCGGCTACCACGGCGGCAATGGTGTCAAAGAGGGCCGTGTGCTGGGCCACGCCCACCACATCCTCGTCCTTGGAGAGGTACGCACCGTAAACGATCATGCCGCTGCCGGTGACGGACAGGGAGAAAAACGCCTGCCCCATAGCCCAGATCCAGATCATGGGATTCGTCAGGGCCTCCCAGCGGGGGGTGAACATAAAGACATATCCCTCCGCGGCGCCGGGCAGAAGGGCCACCCGCACGGCCAGGATCAGGAAGATCACAAAAAAGACAGGCATCATGACCTTATTGGTCTTTTCAATGCTGCGGGCGCCCAGGAACAGCGTCAGCAGCGTGCCCACCACCACAACGATATGATAGGGAATCACAGAGTAGGGGGTGGAGGAAAACGCGCCGAACCAGGCGGCGGTGTCTGTGGTCAGCAGTGTGCCCAGCAGGGAATCCACCAGAGCCTTGAGCACATAGGTGACGATAACGGCATAGCCGATGGCGATGCACAGGGAGCCAGCCAGAGGCAGCCAGCCCAGCAGACCGCCGACTTTACCGGCAGACTTGCTGCGGGTGTCCCAAGCGTTTTCGTAAGCGCCCAGCGTACCGGTGGCGGCACGGCGGCCCATGGCAAACTCCGCCGGAAGGCCCACATAACTGAAAATAAAAACAAACAGCAGATAAATCAGTAAAAATGCGCCGCCGCCGTTGCTGCCCATTTTATTGGGGAAGCCCCAGACGTTGGCCATACCCACCGCCGAACCGACGGACGCAAGGATAAAGCCCCAGCGGCTCGCAAAGTTCTTGGTGTTTTTCTTGTGTTCCATGTTTTTCTCCCATCCAGCCGTAAAAAAACCGCACGGGATTGGGGCCCGTGCTATCGGCTTCTATCTGATCCCGGACTTCCGGGGGAAACAAACCCCTCACAGGGAGGGCGCTTTACTATTTTAAAGCTTTGCTGACAAAAAGTCAAGGGAGGAACAATAGTTGTCCGCAGTAAAAAATACGCCGCGAGAGAACCGCTCCTGCTGAAAACAAAGGCCCCCGCCTGCGTAGAAGCGCAGGCGGGGGGCGATGTATGGTCAGCGCAGGAGTTTTTCCAGATCGGTCTTCATGGTAACGGTGAACCGGGGCAGATCGTGGAGCCCCTTGGCCAGATCGGCGCACTTGGGCATGGTCATCAGAGTCACCGGGAACAATTCGTCCACAAGGGTTTTGGCGTCCGGGTCGGAGCAGCCGAAGGGATAGGCGAAGCAGGTGACGCCGCCCAGCTCCTCCGCGATCCGGTCATGGCTCAGCTGAATGTCGTCCAGCACACGGGTCTGGAAATCCGTGTCGGACTCGTTGGGGCGGCGCTCCACGCCGTTGGCCCCGCCGGACTCAAAATTGCCGCCGTCGCCGCCTAAGTTGTGGAGGCGGTAGCTGTGGGAGCCAATCTCCACCAGACCGGAGGCCGTCATTTCCCGCAGCTGGTTCCAGGTGCAGAAGTTGTCCGTAGGCAGATCCGGCATGAGGACGATGATGGAAATGCAGGCCTTTACGCCGTATTCCCGTAAAATGGGGTACACCAGATCGTAGTTGCTGCGGTAGCCGTCATCAAAGGTGATGAGGATGGGCTTTTCCGGCAGGGCGTCCCCGGCGGCCAATTCCCGGGGCAGCACCGGCGTGTAGCCCTTGGCAAGGATGGCATCCAGATCGGAGCGGAATTTGCCGGGGGTCACGGTCATGTCATTGCAGTCCTGCCCGTCCGGGACCATGTGGTGATACATGAGGACCGGCAGCGGGTCCGCCACAGATTCCGGCATCCGGTAGACGTACACGCAGAGGACGGCGGACAGAAGCAGCATCGCCAAGGGAACGACGGCGCGGGAACACAGACGTTTCATAAGATACTTCCTTTTCTCCCGCGGCGGCGGGAGCGTATTTTTGAAAGGCGGCGCACAGGGCCTTTCACCGCGGAATATCACTTCACCATTATAGACGGTTTGACCAACGGAAATGTTGCGTATTTCTTAAATTTTCCGGGAGAAAAATTTCGGGCCCGCAGATGTAAGGCAATTACTGTGCTTTGGCGTCATCATACCATTTCCGCAGGTAGGTGAAGGGGCGATCGCCGTCAAAGCCGGTGGCGGTGCCTGCTGCCAGAAAGGCGTAGGTTCGGTCCTGATATACGCAGTATACCTGCGGGCAAGGCCCCCAGACGGTAACGGTGATGTCGCCGTTCCGGGAGGACAGGGTCAGCTTCGGCTCCGGCAGAGCACCGTCCTCGATGGGGGCGGCCTCCGCCCAGAAAAAGCTGTCGGAAAAGGCGGCGGCCCGCAGGGACGTCACGCCTTGGCTTGGGTCCAGTGTGCGGATGTTCACGGAGCCGTTTTCCCGGTATTCCAGCGTGATCGTCCCCTCCGACACCAGCGCGTCCATGATCTGCTGGGCCTGCTGAGCCGCCTGAGCGGAGCGGGCGGAGTACTCTAAAAAGTAGTCATACGCCTGCTGCTGAGCGTCATTAAAGGAGTAGGCGCACCAAGACAGGCTTTGAACAGCGTCCATATAAAGGCTTTGCTGCTCCGCCGTGCCGTGTTGCAGAATTTTGTCCAGCTTTTGACACACGAGCTGCCGCTCCGCCTCGCTCATCCCACTGAGCTGGGTCAGGAAACGGCCGCCCTTGCCGTCATAAAGCTGAAGCAGCAGCTCCTCCGGTGTGGCATCCGACACGGAGGATAACCCCAGTTCCACCGCCCAGCGCTGCATCTCCGCGTCAAATACCTTCGAGCCGGGACCGCCGTCATTGAGCATCCATTCCTCTAGGAAGGTGTACTGTCCATCCGTTTCTGTGAAGAAAAGATAATGGCAGTAGGGGTAATCCGGCATGAGCCAGCCGTCCTCATCCACATAGGCCCCGCCGGCCAGCGTGACGTTGGCGGGCTTTTGGGCATGATACTCATAATTCAGGTTATAGGCGATAAGCGTTCCATTGGGATAAGCCCTGTACCAGTCCTCCGCCACATATTCCACCCGCCAGTCATCAAGGTCGGCGCCGGAATCGTATCCGCCGTTTTTGTAGTCCTGATAGGCTTTCTGCACGGCGGCCTTGGCGGCGGCCAGCACCGGCTCCGGCACATCGGGCGTTCCCACCACATGATCTGCGGTCTGGCTGTCCTTATCGGGCTTGTAGACCAGCAGCGCCCCATCCCGGTAGTAGAGATAGCGGGTGAAATCGGCGTTGGGCTGGGGATGCTCCGCCGTGGCCCACTCCGGCATGGTTACAAAGCCGGAAACTGCCAGGCGGCGGTAGTTGAGATCCCAGCTGGCGTGATCCCAGTAGTTCATTTCCGGCCAGGCGTTCTGCAAAAGGGCCTTGACGTCGGCTTCGTAATACCGGTTGTCCCGCAGGAAGAAGAACTGCCCGGAAACGCCGGAGGCGGCGCACAGCTCCAAAGCACCGTCCCCATTCAGGTCGATGAGCTGGGCGTCCCCCTTGGCGTGGGCCAGCAGGTAGGGCGTTCCGCTGTTGTCCAGATAGTAGTAATCCGTGACGGTGCCGATGTAGCCGCCCCGTCCCGGCCCGCCGGAGAGGTAGTCCCTGTAGGTGACTGTGAAGCCGCTGTACCCCATCAGGTCTTCAAAGAAGAACAGATCGGTTCTCTCCGCGTCGTTGCTGACGTCCACGTTGTTGGGGAAGGTGAAGAACACATCCGCTTCCCATTCCGACATGCCGTCCCGTCCGGCGGCTTCCGACTGCATCACCGCCGCGTAGACATTGCCGTCGGTGGAGCGATAAATCCGGATGGAGTATTCCCCGCCATCGGTGCCGTCAATGATGAATCCAGCCCCCCGCTGGTCACAGTCCATGGAGTGGCGGGTCAGGGTCGTTTTCTGCGGCTGATAGGGCGTCAGGCCGCTGAGGGGAATGGTCATCCAGGGCTCCTCATCCGGATAGGCAAAGGCGGAGGGCACGTCGCCGTCCAGCAGCAGGTGGGACACGAACCAGTACTGCCCGTCCCCCCGATCCAGCAGGGTGACGCACTCGTTGGTCTCGCCGCCGTAATAGAAATCCTTCCAGTAGAGCTGGATATAATCGCCCCGCCGCTGGCCGCTGGTGAAGGTGACGGAGCGGTAATTGGTGTCCCCGTGGGTGTGGTAGTAGGCGTCATACTCCGGCAGGTAGTCAAAGGCGTCCAGATCCACCTGATTGGTCTGGGCCAGCGTCAAACCGGTGTTCTCCAGCAGGAAAGCGTCCATATCCGCCCGGGTGAACTTGTCGGTGGGGCAGATCTGGCTGCCGTCCTCCGCCAGCACCCCCAGCTGTTCCAGCTCCTCCTGACTGGGCGCCTCCCTGACTCCGCCGCCGTCATAGAACAGATCGTACAGGTTGATCTCCTGGGGCACGTTGTACAGGCAGGTGAGGAACTGGTTGTGGGGATTGGCCCGCACCACGCCGTCAACATCCGTGTCGTGATTGAAAAATTCCGTGTTGAAGAAGGCCAGCTCCTCCCCGGTGAGGGGACGGGTCACCCCCAGCAGGTCATCCGGCCTGCCGCAGATCTGGTTGGAGAGGATGCGGAGCCCGCCGCCGGACTGCGGTTCCACCGTAACCTTTGCCCAGACCTCTTCCCCGGAACCGGCGGTGTCTACCAGATACACGCCGCACTGCTCCGGCTGGTAGTAAAGGGTCACGGTATCGCCGCTGCGCTCTCCGGCATAGAAGCAGACGGAGCCGGGGGCGTTGGTGTCTCCATGGAAATGGTAATAGGCGTCGTAGTCCGAAAGGTAGGAGAAGCTGCCCATATTCAGCGCGTCAGTCTCCGCCAGCGTCAGTCCCGTCCACCGGGTCAGAACGGCGTCCGCCTGCTCTGCGGTGATTTTGATGAGATCCACCTCCGGATCGCTGCCGCTGTAGTAGGTGTCCGTCACCTCCTGCCGCTCCGCATCGGAGACGGCCTGTTCCGGAGAGACGCCGTTGTAAAACAGCTGGTACATGTCTATGCTCCGAGGCTGGTCATAGACGGAGGTCAAAAACTGGACGGGACGGAGGCCGCAGTCATTCCCGGCAGAGTCCTGCCAGCAGTCAGCAGAGTTGAACGCCAGCGCGTACCCGGACAGCTCCTCGCCGGTCAGAGACCGCACGGAGGGCTTTGCCCCGGTGAAGGTGAGGGCGCATACCAGCGCGGCGGCGGCCACCACCGCCAGCAGAGCGACGCCCACAGTGCGGCGGTTCTCCGCAATGCGGGTAATCCGGTCTTTCAGCTCCTTTTTCCCCGCCGTCATGGTAGTGGCGGAGAGCATGGGGCTCTCCGGCCGCCGGGCCACAGGAATCAGCCGCAGCAGCGTCTGGCCGTAGGGGATGCGCTCCGCCTCGCCCAGCCGCTGCAGGGCACCCTCGTCGCAGGCCAGCTCGCAGTCCCGGCGGGACACAACGGCGGCAACCCACACCAGCGGGTCGAACCAGTACACCGCCAGACACACGCACCGCAGCAGGCTCCACAGGGGATCCCCGTGCCGGGCGTGGGTGGTCTCATGGGCCAGCACATGCCGCAGGGTCTCCGGAGATTCCGCGGCGGCAGGAGTCAGATAAATAGCGGGATGGAGCAGGCCAAACAGGCAGGGGGAGGGCAGCCCCTCCGCCAGATACACCGGATACCGGCACCCCTCCACCGGATAAGGCGTCCGGCTCCGGCGGAGACGAAGCATGAAGCGGAGGTTCGTAAGCAGGAACCACGCCGCCATGACATACATCCCGGTGTGCCAGACGGCTTTCAGAACGGGGGTCAGAGGGATCTGACTTTTATACTCGATGGAATGGGTGACATTTTTCCCGTCGGTAAACGTCACGGTGCTGTCCTCTGTGGCGGTGTCCACCCGGAAGGACTGATAGGGGGCGGGGGTTTGGAAGACGCCCGGCGGGGCGGAGACAATGGTCTCCCGGTAGGGGGTCACATACAGGGCCGGGGCGGTGATCCGGGCCGTTACCGGCTCCGCCGCCGTCAGGACGTTGTGCTCCATGGCGGGCAGGCTGACCGGCACCAGCAGCCGCAGCGCCACCAGCCCCCACAGGGCGTACTGCACCTGGCGGGAGATGGTTTTTCGGAACAGCAGCCGCAAAAGCAGCAGGGCAAGGATCAGAACGGAAGAAGTCAACAGGATCTCTTTCATAGTTTTCCACCCGCTTTCTCCAAAATGGCGGACAGCTCCGCAATGTCATTCTCTGTCAGGGCGTTTTTTTCCACCATGGCGCTCATCAGCAGGCCCAGCCCGCCAATCTTATCCAAAAAGGTCTCGGTTTCCGCCTCGATGGCGTCCTCCCGGCCCACGGCGGGGAAGTACAGCTTGGCCCGACGGCCTTCCTCGTGGCGGACGGCCTCCTTGCCCTCCAGACGGGAGAGCATGGTGATGACCGTGTTTTTCGACCAGCCGGTGTCCTCCCGCAAGGCGGCGGTCAGTTCCGTGATGGTCATGGGAGAGGTCTGCCACAGGCGGTTCATCAGCTTCCATTCGCTGTTGGAGAGATCAATTTTCATGGTGCACCTCGCTTGGTATACAGTTGTCTACCTTTTGCACCATCAGCGTAGCAAAAAGGTAGACAAATGTCAACCGTAATTTGGTTACAAAACGGATACGGAAAAATCGGCGGTTCCGCCGTTGACCGCGGCTGCTTTTTGCCGTAAAATAGAGGTCAGTTTGAGAAAACAGAGAGAACGGAGAACAGTATGACTGACTTTGAACAACGGTATGTGACCGCCCGGAAAGCGGTGATCGCCCGGGATCTGGCCCGGCTGAACCCCATGCAGCGTCAGGGGGCCATGACCACCGAGGGACCCCTCCTGCTGCTGGCGGGGGCGGGCAGCGGCAAGACCACCGTGCTCATCCAGCGGGTCTACAACCTTTTGACCTATGGCCGGGGCAGCGACAGCGATGAGGTGCCGGACTGGGCCACGGAGGAGGACCTCGCGTTTTTGGAGCAGTTTCCGGATCGGCCAGACGGTGACGAGGTTCGCCGGGTCCACCGGCTCTGCGCCGTGGACGCCCCCCGGCCATGGGAGATCGTCGCCATTACCTTCACCAATAAGGCGGCGGGAGAATTGAAGGAGCGGCTGGCGGCCCGTCTTGGCCCCGCCGCCAACGATGTGTGGGCCTCCACGTTCCACTCCGCCTGCGTCCGCATCCTGCGGCGGGACATTGACCGCATTGGCTTTGACAAGGACTTCACCATTTACGATACCGATGACGCCAAGCGGGTCATCAAGGATATTCTGAAGGAGCAGAATCTGGACGAAAAGACCTTCCCCATCCGCAGCGTCCTCTCCGCCATCAGCGCCTCCAAGGACCGCTACGAGGGGCCGGAGGTATTCCGCAAGAAGGCGGAAGCCGCAAACGATTGGAAAAATACCCGCATTGCCAAGATCTACGCCGCCTATCAGCAAAAGCTCAGCACCGCCAATGCCCTGGACTTTGATGACATCATCTACCACACTGTAACGCTGCTGCAAAAGGAACCGGAGGTGCTGGACTACTACCAGAAAAAGTTCCGGTATGTGTTGGTGGACGAGTATCAGGACACCAACCACCTGCAATATCTCCTCACCGGCCTGCTGGCCGGGGGACACCGGAACCTCTGCGTGGTGGGTGACGACGACCAGTCCATCTACCGTTTCCGGGGGGCCAACATTGAGAATATCCTGAATTTTGAAAAGCAGTACAAGGACGCACGGGTGATCCGACTGGAACAGAACTACCGCTCCACCCAGCACATTCTGGATGCCGCCAACGCCGTCATCAAGAACAACGAGGGCCGGAAGGGCAAGACCCTCTGGACGGACAACGGCAGCGGCGACGTGGTGACGGTAAAGACCAATTTTAACGAGGGGGACGAGGCAAACTTCGTGGCCGGGGACATCCTCATGGGGGTCAACCGGGGACGGAACTTCCGGGATACCGCCATTCTCTACCGGATGAACGCCCAGTCCAACGCACTGGAATACGCCCTGAAGCGCAACGCCATCCCCTATAAAGTTGTGGGCGGCATGAAGTTCTTTGACCGGGCGGAGATCAAGGATATGCTGGCGTATTTGTGCGTACTGAATAACCCCATGGACGATCTGCGGCTCCGCCGCATCATCAATACGCCCGCAAGGGGCATCGGCGCGACCACTATGGACAAGGTGGCGGAGCTGGCGGCGGAGCAGGGTGCGTCTCTCTATGAGATCATCCGCAACGCGGATCTGTTCCCCACCCTGAAAACCGCCGCAGGCAAGCTGACAAAGTTCGTCGATTTGATCGACGGCCTGCGCCGGGCCGGAGGGACGCTGGCCCTGCCGGAATTTTACGATGAAGTCCTGAACCAGACCGGCTACGTCCGGGCGCTGGAGGAGAAAAAGGACATGGAGAGCCGGGGCCGCATCGAAAACGTGCAGGAATTGAAGTCCAACATTCTGGGCTTTTTGGAGCAGGACCCGGAGGACGCCACCCTGTCCGGGTTCCTGAACGAGATCGCCCTGTACACGGATCTGGACAGTGTGGAGGCGGATGACAACTGTGTGACCATGATGACCATTCACTCTGCCAAGGGCTTGGAATTCCCGGTGGTGTATGTGGTGGGCATGGAGGAGGGGATCTTCCCCGGCACGGCTTCCATGTATGACGAGGAAGAGCTGGAGGAAGAACGGCGGCTGTGCTATGTGGCCATGACCCGGGCCCGGGAAAAGCTGGTGATGACCAACGCCCGCCAGCGGATGCTCTACGGCCGCACCAGCGCTAACAAGTCCAGCCGCTTTTTAGATGAGATCCCGGCGGAGGATATGCGCTGGGAGAGCAAGCCGGAACCGAAATTCGGCACCTATGACGAGGACGGCTTCGGCGGCAGCCGCTGGGGCGATGATTTTGGCGGAGGTTCTTTTGGCGGCAGTTCTTACAGCGGAAGCTCGAGCCGTTCCGGCGGTTATGTCAGCGGCGGCGTCCATACCTACAAGAGCACCAAACCCGCGGCCCAGACCCTCCGCACCAGCAGCCGGGGCAGTACCCCTGCCGCACCGTCGGTGGGACTGATCCAGCTCAGTCAGGGAGACCAGGTTGAGCACACCGCTTTCGGCAAGGGCACTGTGGTGTCGGTAAAGCCTATGGGCGGCGACGCCCTGGCGGAGGTGGCCTTCGAGGGCGGTACGAAGAAGCTGATGCTGAAGGCCGCCGGAAAGCATCTGAAAAAACTGTAAAACCGTCTGTAAAGCAGATTTTTCTGCCAAATAGTTAAAAAACCGTCCCCGGAGGCTTGAAAGCCTCCGGGGACGGTTCGTATATCGCTTAAGTTTTGGACTGCTTGGCGGGGAGACGGCCATAGATCCGGGTCATCTCACGGATGCCGCTGATCAAATCCACCGTCAGTTCACCGGGAAGGAGCCGCCACTGCCAGTTGTCCCGGCCTGTGCCGGGGGTGTTGATCCGGCTGCCTTCGCCAAGCTCCAGCCAGTCCTGCATCTGGGCCACGAACAGGGACGCGGGGGAGGTCATGCCGCCCCGGAGCACGCCCCGGTTGAAGCCCTCCCGCTCATTGAGCCCCAGATACTGCACGGCAAAGTCGATCTCCTCCGGCTCTGCCTCCTGACGCCACAGGGCCAGCGGGGCGTTGTCATGAGTCCCGGCATAGCACACGCAGTTCTCTACGCAGTTATGGGGGAGATAGGCGCTGTCCGCTGTGGGGGAAAAGGCAAATTCCAGAACCCGCATCCCCGGCAGACCGGAATCCGCCAGCAGCTTCGTCACGTCGGGAGAAGGCTCACCCAGATCTTCTGCGATGAAGCGGATGCCGTGGAACCAGCCGGTGAGGACGTTCAGCAGATCCAGCCCCGGCCCCTTGACCCAGCGGCCGGTTTTGGCGGTCGAAGAACCGTAGGGCACCGCCCAATAGTTGGCGAAGCCCCGGAAATGGTCGATGCGGATCACGTCATACAGTCTGGCGGCGCCATCCACCCGGCGGATCCACCAGCCGAAGCCGTCCCGCTTCATGGCGTCATAATCGTAGAGCGGATTGCCCCAAAGCTGGCCGTCCTTGGAGAAGTAGTCCGGCGGGACACCGGCCACCTCTGTGGGAACGCCCCGGCTGTCCAGACGGAACATGGATCGTTCCGCCCAGACGTCAGCGGAGTCCATGGCCACATAAATAGGCAGGTCGCCGATGATACCGATGCCAAGGCTGTTGATATAGGACTTCAAGGCGGTCCACTGGCGGAAGAACAGAAATTGGATATAGGTGAACAGCTCCACATCCTCCCGCAGCAGCTCCCGGTACCGGGCCAGAGCCGCAGGATCGTGGAGCCGGACAGCCTCATCGGGCCATTCCTGCCAGGGCTTCATGCCGAAATGCCGCTTGAGGGCCATGAACAGAGCGTAGTCCGGCAGCCAGGAGGCGTTTTTCTCTGTAAAGCCCACCACCGCGCCGCTATCCCGCGTCCAGCCTCGTTCCGCCGCCTTTTTCAGCAGGTCCAGACGGTTTTCATAGAGCTTGCCGTAGTCCACATGGCGGGGATCTTCTCCCCAGTCCCGGTCACAGACCTCCTGCTCCGTCAGAAGCCCATCCTCGATCAACAGATCCAAATCAATGAGATAGGGATTGCCCGCATAGGAGGAAAAACTCTGGTAGGGGGAATCGCCGTAGCTGGTGGGACCGAGGGGGAGCATCTGCCAGTACCGCTGACCGGCGGCGTGGAGCAGATCGGCAAAGTCATAAGCCGCGAGGCCCATAGTGCCGATACCGTAGGGGGAGGGCAGAGAAAACAGGGGCAGCAGAATACCGGAGGAACGTTCCATAGGATCAGCCTTTCCCGGCGTCGGAGACGCCTGTATACACAAATTTTCCCTTATTGTAAAGCTTCTTGTAAAAATTGTCAAAGGTCGGACCGAATCGCCTTGACGGATGGGGCATTCTGGTATAAAATCGGCAAAAAAGAGACCGGCGCCAAAGCCTCTTGACTGCGGCACCGAATCCCGGAGAAACCGATTGCGGCGGATGGAAAGGGGAACGATCTATGAGAATCGTAGTCAAGGTGGGGACCTCCACACTGGCCTATGCCACCGGGCGGCTGAATATTCAGCGGGTGGAGCGGATGTGCAGAGTGCTCAGTGACCTGAAAAACGCGGGCCACGAGATTATTTTAGTGTCCTCCGGCGCTATTGCCATGGGCTTCGGCAAGCTGAACCTCCGGGAGCGGCCCCACGATATGCCAACCAAGCAGGCGTCGGCGGCGGTGGGACAGTGCGAACTGATGTATGTGTATGACAAGCTGTTTACTGAATACAATCATACGGTGGCCCAGCTTCTGATCACCGCACCGGATATTGCCGACGGCGGCAGCAGGAAGGAGAACTTCCACAACACCCTGGACCGCCTGTTGGAGCTGGGGGCCTTGCCCATCATCAACGAGAATGACACGATTTCCACGGAGGAGATCGCCGTGGGCGATAATGATACCCTTTCCGCTGTGGTGGCCGCCACAACGAGAGCGGAGCTGCTGATCCTCCTGTCGGATATTGACGGTCTGTATGACAGCGATCCCCATAAGAACCCGGATGCGAAACTGATCCATGAAGTGTCGGAGATCAACGGGAAAATCCTCTCTCTGGCGGGGGGCAGCGGCTCCGAACTGGGCACCGGCGGCATGGTGACAAAACTCCATGCAGCGCAGATCGCCACGGAGGCGGGCTGCGAAATGGTGATCGCCAACGGCTGGAACCCGGATCTGCTGTACGGCATCGTAGAGGGAGAACCCATCGGCACCCGATTTTTGGCAAAGAAGGTGAGCAAATGACTACGTTGGATATCATTCGGAAAACGAAAGCCGCTTGGAGCGCCCTCCGGGACGCGGACGCGGAGACGAAAAACCGCCTCCTGACCGCCATGGCGGACAGCCTCGTGGACCACACGGCGGAGATCCTGGCCTGCAACGAAACGGATCTGGAAGCGGCACGGGGCCACATTTCCGATGTGATGCTGGACCGGCTGAGGCTGGCTGAGGGCCGCATCGCTGCTATGGCGGAGGGTATCCGGGCCACGGTGAAGCTGCCGGATCACACCGGGCGGATTTTGTCGGAGACACACCACGCCAACGGTATGACCATCTATAAAAAGCAGGTGCCCTTGGGACTGGTGGCGATCATTTACGAGAGCCGCCCCAACGTCACCTCCGATGCGGCGGCACTGACAGTGAAAAGCGGCAACGTCTGCGTTCTCCGCAGCGGGAAAGAGGCCGTCCGCACCTCCACTGCCATCGTAAAGGCGCTGAAGCAGGGAATTTCCGCCGTGGGCGGCGACCCGGACATCGTGAATATTCTGGAGGATACCAGTCATGAGAGCGCCCGCGTTCTGATGACGGCGGACGGACTGGTGGATCTGCTGATCCCCCGGGGCGGGGCGGGACTGATCCGGGCCTGCGTGGAGCAGGCGACGGTGCCCTGCATCCAGACCGGCACCGGTATCTGCCATGTGTATGTGGACGAATACGCCGATTTGGACAAGGCGGTGAAGATCATTGTCAACGCCAAGACCAGCCGCCCCTCCGTGTGCAACGCCGAGGAGGTGTGTCTGGTCCACAGAGCCGTGGCGGAGCGGTTTCTGCCCATGCTGCGGAAGGCACTGGTAGAGGATCGGACAGCCGCGGGGCAGATCCCCGTGGAGCTGCGGCTGGACCCAAGGGCTGCCGCCGTGATTCCCGGAACGCCGGCAGGCCCGGCAGATTTCGACACGGAATTTTTGGACTATATTCTGGCAGTCAGAGTGGTGGACAGCGTGGACGAGGCAATCGAGCACATTCAGGCCCACTCCACCCACCACAGCGAGGCCATCGTGACGGAGAATGACGCCAACGCGGAGAAATTTGTCAATGGGGTGGACAGCGCGGCGGTGTACGTCAACGTCTCCACCCGGTTCACTGACGGCGGAGAGTTCGGTCTCGGCTGCGAGATGGGCATTTCCACCCAGAAGCTCCATGCCCGCGGCCCGATGGGGCTGGACGAGCTGAGCACCTATCAATACATCATTCGGGGCAATGGACAGACCCGGTAAGGAGAGGCGTATGGCATATCAGTATGAGGCCGGTTTTATCGGCGCTGGAAATATGGGCGGCGCTCTGGCGCGGGCAGCGGTGAAGACCGTGGGCGGGGCGGCGGTGGCCGTGGCTTGCTCCACGGCGGAGCACTCCGCAAAGGCGGCGGCATCCATCGGCTGCGCTGCGGAGACGGCAGCAGCGATCCTGCGGGAAAGCCGATTCGTGTTTTGGGGAGTGAAGCCCCAGATGTTTGCCGGTGTGGCGGCAAAGCTGGCAGAGGACATTGCGGCGTCTGACGCTGTTTTTGTCTCCATGCTGGCGGGCGTCAGTCTGGACCGCTTGGCGGAGATGCTGGGCGGAGAGAAGAAGATCATCCGCATCATGCCAAACACCCCCAGCGCCGTGGGACAGGGGCTGATGCTGGTGTCGGCAAATGACCGTGTAACGGCGGAGGAACTGGCGGCCTTCAAAGCTCTGATGGCAGAATCCGGCTTGCTGGATGACCTTCCGGAGCATCTGATCGACGCGGCCAGCGCCGTGTCCGGCTGCGGCCCCGCCTATGCCTACATGTTTGTGGAGGCATTGGCAGACGGGGCGGTGAAGTGCGGTGTGCCCCGTGCCAAGGCTATGCGGTACGCCGCCCAGATGCTTCTGGGCAGCGCGTCCCTGCTGCTGGAAACGGGAGAGCACCCTGGCGCTTTGAAGGACGCCGTGTGCAGCCCCGGCGGCAGTACCATCGCCGGTGTGGCGGCGCTGGAGGACCGGGGATTCCGTGGGGCGGCGATCGCCGCTGTGGAAGCGGCCTACCGCCGGACAAAGGAATTGGGATAATAAAAAATTTCCGGGTGCACTGCACCCGGAAATTTTTTGATCTTGATTCAATCAGCCGTTCCAGGAACCCAAAAGCTGCAGGCCCATAGCGATGATCCACATATACGCGCAGGTCTTGGGGATCATCAGCAGGCCCACCTTGGGTTTCGTTTTGCTGAACAGCGTGACGGGCAGATAGCAGCCGAAGGAGATCAGGATGGCCGCTACCATTTTCGTCATGTGATACCCGCCGGCGTTCCCGGAAATGGCGTACAGGATCATGACGCCGATGCCGGTGACGGCGAATACACCGTTCCGGAGGATGGACAGCTTCAGATTGCCCTCGTCTGTGCACCAGTTGTTCTGGGGCAGCAGGCACACGGCGATCCGGATGATGGCGGAGGCCCAGATCATCACCTCCACCGCCGCAGGAGCGGTGAAGTCCGGGAAGGTGAGCTTCCAGATGAACAGCAAGATCACATAGAACGCCGTCATCGTGATGGAGGAGATCTGCAGGCCGGTGCCCATCAGATGCTTGATCTTGGGGGTGCTTCCACGGAACGCCCGGAAGATCCGGGGAACGAGGTGGAAGGCATCGCCGCCGCAGAGGGTCAGGGTCAGGATGCCGTAGAGAACAAACAGGGGGCGGCCTTGCGCCATGGCGAAAAATACGATGCCTGCTACGAGGTCGAACAACAGATATACCGCATCAAATACGGCCTCCATAATATCGGGCATTTGGGGCTGATAGGTTTTGTGATCCATGTTTTTATCCTTTCTGTTTGATGCATGCTTCTGCATTGCTGCATACCTGTTGGAATACGCGCTTACAAACGGCGATGTCCTCCGGCGTCAGGCCCCGGAGCATCTGCTCCGTGAACTGCCGCTGGGCCAGAAGTCCGTCCCGGACGAGCTCATTTGCCGGTTCCAGCAGATCAAGCTCAATGTGCTTTTTGTTTACCGGGTCTGTCTTTTTTGCGATAAACCCCCTGTCCTCAAGAGTTTTCAGTGAGGTGGACACGTGGGACTTGGTGGATTTCCGGACCCTGACGATATCTGCCGCCGTGCGATACTGGGGATTGTTGTGCAAAAACATCAGAATATCATATTCCAGATGCTTGAGCTGATATTTCTCGCATACGGACGACATCAGAATCTCATAATACCGCGTGATGGTTTTATGCTGATCCCAAAAGTGCATAGGTTCTCCTTTCACTAACGTTCTATTTAGAACGATTATACGGAGGAGGACCCTGATTGTCAAGAAAAAAATTTGGCAAAAACAGTGCACCGCAGACTGACCGCATGGGCGGGTGGCAGCCTATTCCTCCCGGCCAGCCGCCATGTTGATTCTGCCGACAGGCTGCGGTCAAAACGAAAACCCCCGGCAGGCATCGTAAATACGATCGCCTGTCGGGGGTTCTGCGGGGTCAGCCGCTTCTCTCAGAGGAGAGGAGCGGCTGACCGCCGCGGATTTTTTTCGGTGGATAATCCGCTGGGATCAATAGCACTTGCGGTAGATGGCCTCTTCACTCTCCAGATCGAAGGGATAGTAAGCGTTGGTCATCAGGCGCTGCTGGTTGGTCTCCACGGACTGGGGGAAGATCTTGAAGTCAGCCTCGGTGAAGCCGCAGTCACGCAGGGGACGCAGAGGCAGGATGCGCTGCAGCAGAGCGTTCATCTCGGGGATGGCGTCCTTGACCTCGCAGCCGAGGATGCGGGCCACCAGCTCCTTGAACTTCATGATCTCGCCGTCGGGCTTGTTGGCGTCATAGTAGTCCATGATGGCGCCGAAGAGCATGTAGTTGGACTCGCCGTGAGGCACATGATAGGTGCCGCCCAGGGGGAAGCTCATGCCGTGGACAGGGCCGCAGCCAGCCTTCAGGAAGGCAATGCCGGCGTAGAAGGAGGCAGTGACGAACTCATCCAGATACTCAAAGCGGGCGTCCTGACCCTTCTCGTCGATGAGCTTGAAGCCCTTGAGGATCATGTCCATGGCCTTCTCGCTGAACAGCTCGGAGGTCATGGTCTTGCGGTGGGGGCTCAGGAAGGACTCGGTGGCGTGGACCAGCGCGTCGATGGCGGAGCAGGCGAAGGGCTTGTAGGGCAGGGTCTTGAGCAGGTCGGGGATCAGGCACACCTTGTTGGGGATGATGTCATCGGACACCAGGCCCAGCTTGGTTTCGCCGCCGGTGAGCACGCCGTCCTTCTCGTCCTTGACGATGGCCACGGAGATGTTGGTGCACTCAGAGCCGGTGCCGCAGGTGGTGGGGATGGCGATGACGTCCTTCTCGTGGACCACGGGGAAGCGCTTGAAGTACAGGTTGTGGACGGTGTCGGGACGCTTGCAGCCCAGCAGCTTGCACAGGTCCATGATGGCGCCGCCGCCCACGGCGATGACGCGGTCATAGCTGTCATAGGGGATGGCGTCGTACATGGTCTGGATCATGGCCTCGGAAGGCTCACCGGCGCCGAACTTCTCCTGGAACACGAAGTTGCACTTCAGGCCCAGTTCCTTCATGAAGGGGGTGTAGATAAACTCGTTGGTCAGCACCACATCCCGCTCACCCAGCTTGAATTCCTCTGCCATCTGGGCGAAGGTCTGGAACTTATACACGGTGGGAGCAAAGACAATCTCTCTCTTGTCAGCCATCAGAGAAGCGGAAAATGCATCCATGATTGAAATCTCCTTTTAATTGATTTAAGTGATACAGGCGGGAGCTCCGGGGAGACCCCGCCGGATATCCGAATTACTTGCGGCTGATCGCCTTTTTGACGGCAGCCACGATATTGGCGGCACGGAGGCTGTACTCATCCATCAGGAAGTCCTGAGGACCGACCTGACCGAACAGATCCTGCACGCCCACAAACTCCTGAACGGTGGGGCAGTTCTTAGCCAGGCAGTTGGAAACCACGCTGCCCAGACCGCAGGTGACGTTGTGGTTCTCGGCGGTGACAATAGCACCGGTCTCCTTGGCGGCCTTGATGACCAGCTCCTCGTCCAGAGGCTTCCAGGTGAACATATCGATCACGCGGACGGAAATGCCTTCCGCCTGGAGGGCCTCATAAGCCTTCAAGGACTCGTCCACCATGATGCCGGAGGTGATGATGGTGGCCACGTCCTTGTCGCTCTCGTGGAGCACAACGCCCTTGCCGATGGGGAACTCGGAACCGTCCTCATAGACCTTGACGATGCCCTTGCGGACAAAGCGGGTATAGGTCACGCCGGAGGTGATGCCGGGCAGCTGACGGGTGATGCACTCCAGCTGGGCATAGTCGGCGGGATCCAGCACCACGGTCTCGGGGATGCTCAGGTACATGGCGGCATCCTCCAGAGGCATATGGGTGCCGCCGTTGAAGGCAGCGGTCACACCGGCGTCGGAGCCCAGCACGTGGACGGGCAGACCGGCATAAGCGGCGGACATATAGATCTGGTCATAGCAGCGGCGGGAGGAGAAGGTACCGAAGGAATGGAAGAACACCTTTTTGCCGGCGGCAGCGAGACCCGCAGCCACGCCGGCGCCGTTGGCCTCGGCAATACCGGCCTCAAAAGCGCGGTCAGGATAGTTCTTCCTCAGCATCTTGGTGTTGATGCAGCCCATCAGATCGCAGTCCACATAGACGATGGACTTGTCCTCGGCCATCATTTCGTTCAGAGTCAGGGCCAGCGCGTCGCGGCAGGCGCGGGAGTCCTTTTCATGCTTACCAATTACTTTCACACTCATTACTCGCACCCTCCTTTAAGCGTTCTTGACAGCTTCCAAGGCCTTCTCGGAAGCGGCAATGGCCTCGGCCCACTGCTCCTCGTTGGGCTGAGAGGAGTGGTCATGCTTGGGCTCGGCAAAGGTAGCGCCCTTGCCCTTGCAGGTATCCAGCACGATGCAGCTGGGAACGCCCTTCTTGGCGTATGCGTTCTGAATGGCGTCATAGATCGCCTGAACGTCATGGCCGTCGATCTCCTGCGTGTACAGGCCGAAGGACTCCGCCTTCTTGGCCAGATCGCCGTGAGCCAGAATGTCATCGGTGGGGCCGTCCAGCTGATAGCCGTTTTTATCGATGAAATAGATCAGGTTGTCCAGCTTGTGGGCATAGGCGAACTGGAAGGACTCCCAGACTTGGCCCTCGTCCGCCTCACCGTCGCCGATGACGCAGAAGACGTGGTTGGTGCGGCCGTCGATCTTGTTGCCCAGAGCGGCGCCGGCAGCGGTGGAAGCGCCCTGGCCCAGAGAGCCGGTGGTCAGATCCACGCCGGGAGTCAGCTTGCGGTCAGTGTGGCTGGGGAACTTGGTGTGGGGCTGGTTCAGGGTGTAGGCCTCCTCCATGGGATAGAAGCCCATGAGACCGAAGGTGGCATAAGCCACGGGTCCAGCGTGGCCCTTACTGAGCACCAGCCAGTCGCGATCTTCCCAGCGGGGGTTCTTGGGATCGAACTTCATGACCTCGCCGTACAAAACGGCCATCAGGTCTGCTAGATCCATGGAACCGCCCACGTGACCGAAGCCCCGGGAGTGGATGACCTTCAGGGTCTCCAGCCGGATCTCAGCCGCCAGAACGTTGCACTTTTTTACATCCATGTAACACGCATCCTTTCTGCTTGCTTTGATGAAAAAATGAAGTAAAACAAGGAAATAACGGTATGTGTACGCTTCCAATTTTGAATAAGATAACACATTCCGGAAAATAATCACAAGTAATCGTTTTCCGGGACACCCGACAAAGATCGCGCCGTACACAGAACTTATGAGACAGCGCGATCAGCCATTGAAAGGAACATACCTTCCTGACTCGTATTCTAACCCAAAACATGGCGTTTCGTCAACAGATGTTTGCTTTTTAACAATGAAAAACACCTATTAAAAATGTATGTTCGGACGGGAATTGGGGCATAAATTCGGCTAAACAGGGCACAATCTTATAGAAGAACAAAAACCATCGGCTTTTTCCACAAAAAGCCGATGGTTTTTTCTACATGTGTGAAATTAGGGATATCAGGGCAGCTTCAGATCGCCGTCCTTCACCCAGCCGGCCTTGCGGCAGAGCTGGTTGATAAGGGGGCACAGAATGGCGGGGAGGATGAAGGAGATCAGGATCAGGCCCGCCCAGTCAAAAGCGGTGGGGTTCATGGCGATGGCACCATTGGCCAGAGCCTTTTCACTGGGAGCCACCCAACCGGTCCACACGCCCAGCTGGCCGCACAGGCCGCAGGTGCCCATACCGGAGTTGATGGCCGCGCCGTTCATTTGCAGACGGAACAGGCAGGTGGCAATGGGGCCGGTAATGGCGGAGGTGACGGTAGGGGCGATCCAGACGCGGGGGTTCTTCACGATGTTGGGCATTTGCAGCATGGAGGTGCCGAGGCCCTGACTCACCAGACCGCCCCAGCCGTTCTCCCGGAAGCTCATAACGGCGAAGCCCACCATCTGAGCACAGCAGCCGGCCACAGCCGCACCGCCTGCCAGACCGGTGAGGCCCAGTACGGAGCAGATGGCGGCGGAGGAGATGGGCAGGGTCAAGGCCACGCCTACCAGCACGGACACCAGAATACCCATCAGGAAGGGCTGAAGCTCCGTGGCCTTCATAATGACCATACCGAAGGCGCTGGCGGCGGTGCCGATGGGCGGGGCGATAACATAGGCCGTGCCTACGCCGATGAGGGTGGTGACAATGGGGGTCACCAGAATGTCGATCTTCGTCTCTTTGCTGACGGCCTTGCCGCACTCCGCAGCGATGATTGCCACGAACAGCACGGCCAAGGGGCCGCCCGCGCCGCCCAGCAGGTTGCAGGCGTAGCCCACAGCCGCCAGAGAGAACAGCACCAGCGGGGGCGCCTGCAAGGCGTAGCCGATGGCAATGGCCATGGCGGGACCGCTCATAAAGGAGGTCAGGCCGCCGATGGTGTAGGGAACCTTTTCCCCGATCTGGGCGGTGAGGAAACCGATGTGGAACTGCGTGCCCAGCGTGTTGAGGATGGTGCCGATCAGCAGGGAGCAGAACAGGCCCTGTGCCATAGCGCCCAGAGCATCAATGCCATAGCGCTTGGCGGAAAAAACGATGTTTTTGCGCTTCAGGAATGCGTTTACCTTTTCCATGAGAATACTCCGTATCGATCAAAAATAGTGTGTCAGACTTGTGTCTTGACACCTGTCCAACACACTATACACGGAATCGGTATGCTTGTCAACAGAAAGTTTTATCCCTCCAGCAGGAAGCCTGCCTGCCGCAGGGCGTCCAGTACCCGCCGGTAAGCGTCCTCACTGGGGCAGAGCAGCGTGTGAAGGTGGATGCCGCCGGTGAGAACGGAGAGAGGCTGGGCGGTGTGGCTCCGGGCGATGAACTGGGCCACATCGTATCGGCTGGAAAGCTGCAAGGGGCCGGTGAGCTGGCCGTAAAGAGGGTGTTCCACGATCACGTCCACCACGGTGCAGCCATTGTCCACCATAGTGTTCAGCTCTGCCTCCATGCCTGCCTCGTCATGGCGGACGGCCACCCGGCGGGTGAGACCGGCTGCGGCGGCATTTTGCAGGCAGTACCCTCGGGGGGTGGCTAAAATGTCCGCGCCTCCGGCCCGCAGCAAGGCAATGTCTCCTACGATGATCTGGCGGCTGACAGATAGCTGGCCTGCCAGCGTCGAGGCACTGACCGGCTGAGCAGACTGCCGCAGCAGCTTCAAAATCGTTTCTCTGCGTTCCTCCGCGTGCATACGATACCCCTTTCAAGCTTGTCTTGACAGCAGTATACCACGGGGAAGCGGCTTTGAAAAGAGGCGGAGAGAAAAAACCGCACGTCCAAACGGACGTGCGGTTTCTGCTGCGAAAATGGAAAACAGCAAAGGCTTCATGCCAGATGAAAAGGAACCATGCGGACTTTGCTTCCTCGCATCCCCCGTCCCACTCGCGTCAGAATCCGGCGAAGCGAATCTGACGCGAAAGAGGAGGAGCAAGGAAGAAAACGAGGGTTTCGCCGTCAGGTGGAAACGGAGTGTACGGACTTTGCTCCGACGTTTAGCCTCCCAGATACGCCTTCTTGATGGCGGGAGAGGCCAGCAGCTCCGCGCCGGTGCCGGTGGTGACGATCTTTCCGGTTTCCAGCACATAGCCCCGGTCAGCCACGGACAGGGCCGCCTGTGCATTCTGCTCCACCAGCAGGATCGTGGTGCCGGCCTTGTGGAGATTTTTGATGATGTCAAAGATCTGCTCCACCAGAATGGGGGCCAGGCCCATGGAGGGCTCATCCAGCATCAGCAGCTTGGGGTTGGACATCAGTGCCCGGCCCATGGCCAGCATCTGCTGCTCACCGCCGGAGAGGGTACCGGCCACCTGCTTGCGGCGTTCTTTCAGGCGGGGGAACTGTTCAAAGACTCGCTCCATATCGGCGTCGATGTTGCCGCCCCGGCGGGAGAAAGCACCCATGTCCAGATTTTCCTGCACGGACATCTGGAGGAAGATCCGCCGTCCCTCGGGGACCAGCGCCAGTCCCTTGGAAACGACCTTGTGGCTGGGCACATGGTTCAAAGGCTCGCCCATGAACTCGATATGGCCGGTCTTACTGTGGAGCAGGCCGGAAATGGTGTTCAGAGTGGTGGACTTACCGGCGCCGTTGGCACCGATCAGGGTCACGATCTCGCCCTCATTGACCTCAAAGGAGATGCCCTTGATGGCGTGAATGCTGCCGTAATAGACGTTGATATCGTCAACCTTTAAAATGGTGCTCATGCTCACGCCTCCTTCTGTTTGCCCAGGTAGGCCTCGATGACCACCGGGTTAGACTGGATCTCTTCGGGGCTGCCCTTGGCGATGACACGGCCGAAGTTCAGCACGCAGATGCCCTCGCAGATGTTCATGACCAGATTCATGTCATGCTCAATGAGCATAATGGCGATCTGGAACGTATCCCGGATCTTACGGATGTTCTCCATCAGTTCCGCCGTTTCGGAGGGGTTCATACCAGCGGCGGGCTCATCCAGCAGCAGCAAGGAGGGGTTGGTTGCCAGCGCCCGGACAATCTCCAGACGGCGCTGGGCGCCGTAGGGCAGGGAACCGGCCTTGACATTTGCCAGATCCTGCATATGGAACAGGCTCAGCAGCTCCAGCGCCCGCTCGTGGGCCACCTTTTCCTCCTTCCAGAAGCTGGGAAGGCGGAAGATGCCGCTGACCATGCTGTACTTCATCTGGGCATCCATCGCCACGGTGACGTTTTCCTCTACCGTCAGGTCATTGAACAGGCGGATGTTCTGGAAGGTACGGGCGATACCGGCCCGGTTCACCTGAGCGGTGGTCATGTTGTGGGTGTCCTGCCCGTCCAGAAGGATGGTGCCGTGGGTAGGCTGATACACCTTGGTCAGCAGGTTGAACACCGTGGTCTTGCCCGCGCCGTTGGGGCCGATGAGACCGGCGATCTCCGTCCGGCCGATCATGAGGTTGAAATCATCCACGGCCTTCAGGCCGCCGAAGGTGACGCCCAGATTGATGCAGTTGAGGATGGGACGCTTGCCGATGTCACGCTCCGGGATCACAGCGCCGGAGGGGACGGGAACCAGTTTTCCGAACATATCAGGCAGCCTCCTTTTCTTCCTTCTTGCCGGGCTTGAGCCGGGCGAAGAAGCTTTGCAGCGTGGGGTTGTGGGTCGCCAGCATGACGAGGATCAGCACGATGGCGTACACCAGCATCCGGTAGTCGGCAAATTCCCGGAGAGCCTCCGGCAGGATGGTCAGCGCCGCGGCAGCCACCAGACTGCCCCAGATGTTGCCGAGACCGCCCAGCACCACGAACACCAGCACCAGGATAGAGGTGTTGAAGTTGAATTTAGCGGCCTGGAGAGAGGAATAGTTCAAGCCGTACAGCGCACCGGCGGCACCGGCCAGAGCGGCGGAGGTGACAAAAGCCATGAGCTTGTACTTGGTGGTGTTGATGCCGATGCTGGAGGTGGCGATGCGGTTGTCCCGCAGCGCCATGATGGCCCGCCCGGCCCGGCTGTGCTTCAGATTCAGTACGATGAACAGCGTCACCATCACCAGAATGAAACCGGCAGTGAAGCTGGCGATGGTCTTGACGCTGGCGGTACCCTGCGCACCTTTGATGATGGCGATGCCGGTGTCGCTGAGGCCCAGATCTTCCACGGTCTTGTTGCCGGTGAGGTTAAAGAGGATATGGAGACCATTTTCGTCATGGCCCACGATGAGGCAGGTCACCAGCTCCTTGATGATCTCGCCGAAGGCCAGCGTTACGATGGCCAGATAGTCGCCCTGAAGCCGCAGCACGGGAGCACCCACGATGAAGCCGGCGATGGTGGCGAACAGCGCGCCCACCACCATGGCGATGGCCAGCCGCAGACCGGCGGAGGGGACCACACCCAGCAGGCTTTGGGAAGCGATGACGCCCGCGAAGGCACCTACGCTCATAAAGCCCGCATGCCCCAGACTCAGCTCACCAAGGATGCCCACCGTCAGGTTCAGGGACACAGCCATAGACATATAGCAGCAGATGGGGACCAGCAGGCCGGTCATGGAACGGTTCAGAACACCGGCCTTGCTGAGAGCGGTCATCACAAGGAAAAAGATGACCATGCCCAGATAGGTGGAGAAATTCACCACATTGGTTTTACTGATCTTTCGTTGTTTCATCCTGCTCACCTTACACTTTCTCGGGCACGATCTTGCCCAGCAGACCGGCCGGCTTCACCAGCAGGACCACGATCAGAACGGCGAAAACGATGGAGTTTGCCAGCTGGGTGGAAATATAGGCCTTGGCCAAGGCTTCGATGATGCCCAGCAGCAGGCCGCCCAGGAATGCACCGGGGATAGAGCCGATGCCGCCGAACACGGCGGCGGTGAACGCCTTGATGCCGGGCATGGAGCCGGTGGTGGGCATCAGAGAGGTGTTGAAGGAGCACAGCAGCACACCGGCAATGGCTGCCAGAGCGGAGCCGATGGCAAAGGTGGCAGAAATGGTAGAGTTGACATTGATGCCCATGAGCTGGGCTGCGCCCTTATCCTCAGAGCAGGCCCGCATGGCCTTGCCCATCTTGGACTTGCTGACGAAGGTGGTCAGCGCCAGCATGATGACGATGCAGGCGGCGATGGTCAGCAGAGAGATGTAGGAAATGGTGAGCTGGCCGTTGAAGAGCTGCACAGCACCTGTCACTACGGGAGGATAGGTCTTGGCGGCGGCCTTCCAGATCAGCAGAGCGGAGTTCTGGAGGAAATAGCTGACGCCGATGGCGGTGATCAGCACCGCCAGAGAGGGGGCGGAGCGCAGAGGCGCATAGGCCAGTCGCTCGATCACGATGCCGAGGACGGTGCAGGCGATCACCGCCAGCAGGGTGGCCACGATGGGGGGGAGATTTAAATAGTACATGGAGCAGAAGGAAACATAGCCGCCGATCATAATGATGTCGCCGTGGGCGAAGTTCAGCATCTTGGCGATGCCGTACACCATGGTGTAGCCCAGAGCGATGATGGCGTAAATGCTGCCCAGGCTGATGCCGCTGATCAAATAGGACAGAAATTCCATGGGGCAATACCTCTTTTCTCTTTATAGAATATGGAGTGGAGCCTTCCATGACAGAAATACGGGCGGAGGGAGCGCCTCTGCCCAGATTTCCGCCATGGAAACAGCGGAAGAGGACAGGGATCTGAACGCCACAGGGGGCAGCCGGGGAAGGCCCCGGCTGCCGGTCCGTGCGGTCAGCGTTCAGGTGTGAGACATTAAGCCTCGGGCAGGACGTACTCGCCGCCCTTGATGACATAAGCGGTAGGAGCCTTGGAGACCTGACCCTCAGCGTTCCAGGTCATGTCCTTGCCGGTGAGACCGGAGTAGGAGATCTGGGTCATCTGTGCCACCAGAGCCTCGCAGATATCGGCGCTGCTCATATCAGCGGTGCAGCCGGCCTTTTCCAGAGCTTCCTTGACAATGTAGACACCGTCATAAGCGTCAGCGGCGAACTGGTTGGGCTGCACGCCGTTGGCGGCAACATAGGCATCCACGAAGGACTTGGTCTCAGGAACGGTAGCGGAGAAGGGGGTCAGGAGCATCAGGCCCTCAGCCAGAGAGGGATCGAAGCCTTCCATGGTCAGGATGCCGTCCATGCCGTCCACGCCGAAGAAGGTGGGAGCGTAGCCCATGGCCTTGGCCTGAGCCAGGACGATGGAAGCGGGCTGATAGTAGATGGGCATGAACACCAGGTCGGCGCCGGCGCTCTGAGCACCGGAGAGCTGGACAGAGAAGTCAGTGGCGGTATCGTTGGTGAAGGTGCCCTCATAGACAACGGCCATGCCCTTGTCGGTGGCTTCCTTCACGAAGGTATCGTGGATGCCCTGGGAGTAGGCGTCATCGTTGCGGTACAGCACGGCGATCTTGGCGTCCGGCATATTCTCGGCGATGTAGTCAGCGGAGGAAGTGCCTTGGTTGGGGTCGGTGAAGCAGACCTGGAACACGTTGTCCTTACCGGCAGTCACATCCACGGCGGAGGCGGAGGGAGTGATCATGAAGGTGCGGTCATTGTAGCAGGCGTCAGCCACAGACATGGAAGCACCGGTGGTGGTGGGGCCAACCAGAACCTGCATGCCCCAGTCCATCAGGGTGTTGTAGGCGTTGACGGACTTTTCGCCGTCGGCCTCGTCGTCCTCGCCCTGGAACTCAAACTTGATCTTGGAGTCGCTGGCGTTGATCTCGTCGACGGCCAGCTGGGCACCGTTGACCACGGCCTGACCGTAGATGGCGGCGTCACCGGTCAGGGGGCCGATGGAACCCAGCTTGAAGGTCTGGACCTCGTCGCCGGACTGGGCGGAATCGGAATCGCTGGAACTGCCGGAATTGCTGGAATCATTGGAACTGCTGGAACCGCAGGCGGCCAGACTGAACACCATAGTCGCGGCCATAACAAAGGCTAACAATTTCTTTTTCATATTGGATCTCCTTTTCATCAAAACGAAATCAGATTTATATGGGGCTTTCTCCGCTCCGCCGGCCGTGCGGAATACGGGGGAAGTCATACAAAAAAGCGGCCCCGCCACTGGCGGAGCCGCTTTACTGTATCAAACAGTTAAATCGCTAACTCACAACACCAGGGCACATTTACTTTCTGAATGACCAAGCCTACTACCAGTACCAGAATCGCAATAATAATCGCGATCATGGCGATGGCACGCAGGCCCAGAATCATAATCAGGCCAAAAATAATAATGGACGCCATAATAATGGCGTCCATAATAGCGATCATAGCAGTATTGGCAGTATGAGAAGTGCAAGCGGTATGTGCGCAGGAAGAGTCAGCGTTCGCACTGGGAGCGGACGCAGAAGTATTCATCATTTCCATGTTGTAAAAACGATTGAACATCATCTGAATCGCTCCTTTCTGCCTGAATTATGGGCTTATTGTAATCCTGCGGAATCAAATTGTCAACAGGAAAGCGCATGTGAAAATGGATAAAGATGAGGGGGAAGACATAAAAACTGAGGGCGTTTTATACAAAATTCCGGCGTGAAGGCGGTTCCCTTTGAGATTTTGTGGGAAAGACAAATGGCCGCGGCGGAAAATATAAAGGGAGAGAACCGCTTGCGGACAGACCCGGAACGCGGTATAATGCAGGCAGATCAAAACAGGAGGGAACCTATGTTTGCTTTTAACCATTTTAATTTTAATGTGACGGATCTGGAGCGGTCTATCGCTTTTTATCATGACGCGCTGGGGCTGGAGCCGGTCCGCAGAAAGGAAGCGGCGGACGGCAGCTTCATCCTCACGTTTCTGGGGGACGGGAAAACGGAGTTTCAGCTGGAGCTGACCTGGCTCCGGGATCATCCCCAGAAATACGATCTGGGCGAGTGCGAATTCCACTTGGCTCTGGCGGTGGAGGATATGGAGAAGGCCCACGCTCTCCACGAAAAGCTGGGCTGCATCTGCTACGAGAACCCGGCCATGGGTATTTATTTTATCTCTGATCCCGACGGTTACTGGATCGAGATCATTCCTACCAAGTGAGGAGCACGCTATGACGAATTGTGAGGACTGCGTTTATTATGAGTACGATCCGGAAGCGGATACCAATTACTGCGAGGCGGATCTGGATGAGGACGAGATGGAGCGGTTCCTCCGTTCTGCCAATGACAGCTGCCCCTTTTACCGCCCCGGTGACGAGTACCGGACGGCCCGGCGGCAGTAAGGGACCGGACAGGGAAAGCCGGGACGGTGGCCCCGCTTTCCCGCTGGCCGAAGCTGATGGGGAAGCCTTCCCGCTCCGGAGGCGACGCAGGAATGAAATGGGACAGGCCCGCATATCTTATCCTATCGAAGCGTTCGCTTGACGGACGGAGAAAAGTCTGGTATCCTGACATGCGTAAAAGGAAGCGGTTTGCGCCATCAGGGTGCTGCGCGGTTTGCCATCCCGGATGAAAGACCTGGGCCGCGTGGAAAGAAGCGGGACTTTTGCTGTCTGACGCGGCGAAAGTGCCGCTTTTGCCGTATTTGGAGTTCTATCGAATTTGTACGGAGGATACCCTATGAAAACCATCGCACTCCTGACCTTTATCGCGGTTTACGCCCTGCTGCTTTTACTGCCCAAGTACCGGGCGGTGTCCGCCCTGTCCGCGGCGGCGCTGTTTCTACTCCTGCGGATCGTGCCGTTGGGGGACGTTGCGGGAACGGTGGACTGGAACGTGCTGATGATGCTGGCGGGCACCATGGGGACTGTGGACCTGTTCATCAGGTCCAATATGCCAAACCGCCTGTCGGACCGGCTGGTAGCGGTGCTGCCCAGCGTGAAATGGCTCATCATCGCGCTGGCACTGTTCGCGGGGCTGGTATCCGCCTTTGTGGATAATGTAGCCACGGTGCTGATGCTGGCTCCGGTGGGACTTGCCATCTCCAAAAAGCTGAATATTTCCCCGGTGCAGCCGATCCTGGCCATTGCCGTCAGCTCCAACTTGCAGGGCGCGGCTACGCTGGTGGGGGATACCACGTCCATCCTGCTGGGCGGCCACATGGGACTGGATTTCATGGACTTTTTTGCCTACCGGGGCCGTCCAGGCCTGTTCTGGGTGGTGCAGGCCGGGGCGCTGATGACGGTGCCGGTGATGCTGTTTCTGTTCCGGAAGGAAAAGGGCAAGCTGTACGGCGCGGCACTGACGCCGGTGACGGACTATCTGCCTACCTGTCTGCTGCTGGGAACGGTGCTTTCCCTGATCGCCGCGTCCTTTATCCCCAACAAGCCGGAGATCACCAACGGCCTGATCTGCATGACATTCTTCTTGGCGGGGCTTGCGGCGGAGTGCGGCAGGTACGGCACAGCCCTGGCAAAGGACGTGCTGAAGGCCATCGACTATGAGACCTTAGCGCTGCTGGCAGGATTGTTCTTGGTGATCCGGGGCATTGAACGGGCGGGGATCATCGATGATCTCAGCCATATCATCACGGGAATGGGCGGCGGAAACCTGTTCCTGACCTATACCATCATCGTCTGGGCTTCGGTGCTGATCTCCGCCTTTGTGGACAACATCCCCTATACGGCCACCATGCTGCCGGTGGTAGGCGGCGTGGCAGCCGCCCTTGGGGTGGATCAGACGGTGCTGTGCTTCGGACTGCTGGTAGGCGCGACGCTGGGCGGCAACCTGACTCCTGTGGGAGCCAGCGCCAATATCGCCGCCTGCGGTATTCTGCGCCGGGAGGGCTATGAGGTCTCGGCGGGGCAGTTCATGCGGATCGGCGTGCCCTTCACACTGACGGCGGTATTGACCGGATATGTACTGTGCTGGCTGTTCTATGCCGGTCTGGGTGTCTGAACGCCGATTTGAACGGTTCGTAAAAGGAAAAAGCAGCTCACCTGCATTGCAGGTGAGCTGCTTTTTTAGTCTACAATATCGACGGAAACCTTAACGCCGGTGCGCTGGGCGTAAGACCGGACCACGGTCCGGATCTCCTTGGCGATGCGGCCCTGACGGCCGATCACCTTCCCCATATCATCAGGGGCGACGCGCAGCTCCAACGTCAGTTCCTGATCGCCCTGAACCTCCGTCACGGAGACGCTGTCAGGATCGTCCACCAGGTTTCTGGCGATGTAGAGCAGCAAGTCCTTCATGCTCCGCCCTCCGGATTAGAGGACGTCCACTTTTTTCAGCAGAGCTCTCACGGTGTCAGTGGGCTGAGCGCCGGACTTGATCCACTCCTTGGCGCGGTCAGCGTCGATCTTGATATCGGCGGGAGCCACGCAGGGATTGTAAGTGCCGATCTCCTCGATGAAACGGCCATCGCGGGGGAAACGGGAGTCAGCGACAACAACACGATAGAAAGGAGCCTTCTTGGCGCCCATGCGGCGCAGTCTGATCTTAACCATTGATAGTACCTCCAAAATGTAATAAATAGATTGATGTTTTTATAATAAATGTCCGGGTTATGACATCTAATATACGGTTTATTTCTTTTTGCGCTTGCGCAGGCCGCGGCCGTGTCCCAGACCGCCGAATCCAAAGCCGGGCTTCCGTCCGCCGGTGACCTGCTTGATGATCTGCTGCATTCCCTCAAATTGCTTCAGCAGCCGGTTTACATCCACAACATCCAGACCGCAGCCGGCGGCGATCCGCTTCTTCCGGCTGGCGCCTAAGATCTGAGGATTTTCCCGTTCCTCCGGGGTCATGGAGAGGATGATGGCCTCCGTGTGGGCGATGGCCTTTTCGTCGATCTGTGCACCCTGAAGCTTACTGCCGAGATTGCCGGGCATCATACCTGCCAGCTGGCTGAGGTCGCCCATATTCCGGATCTGCTGGAGCTGGTCGAAATAATCCGACAGGGTAAAGCTGTTTTTCTTCAGCTTTTCCTCCAACTTTTTGGCCTGCTTTTCGTCATAGGTCTGCTGTGCCTTTTCGATGAAGGACAGCATATCGCCCATGCCCAGAATCCGGCTGGCCATGCGGTCCGGATGGAAAGGCTCAATCATATCCAGCTTTTCGCCGGTACCCACAAACTTGATGGGCTTGCCGGTGGCGGCCTTGATGGAGAGGGCCGCGCCGCCTCGGGCATCGCCGTCCAGCTTGGTGAGCACCACGCCGTCGATGCCCAGCGCCTCGTCAAAGGCGGAGGCGGCGTTGACGGCGTCCTGACCGGTCATGGCGTCCACCACCAGCAGGATCTCGTTGGGATGGACGGTTGCCTTCATCCGCTTCAGCTCGTCCATGAGGGCTTCGTCCACATGGAGCCGGCCGGCGGTATCTAAGAACACCAGGTCATTGCCGTGATCTCTGGCATAGCGGAGGGCGTTTTCGGCGATTTTTACGGGATCGCCCTGGCCTTCTTCAAAAACCGGAAGTCCCAGCTGTCCGCCAACTACCTTCAACTGTTCAATAGCGGCGGGGCGGTACACGTCGCAGGCGGCCAGCAGGGGCCGCTTACTGTGGAACTTCTTCATATAGCCCGCCAGCTTGGCGGTGGTGGTGGTCTTACCGGCGCCCTGAAGGCCCACCATCATGACGATCGTGGGGCCATTGTTGGCGAAAGCCAGCTTGGCGGTGCCGCCGCCCATGAGGTTCGTCAGTTCCTCGTTGACGATCTTTACCACCTGCTGAGCGGGCGTCAGGCTGTCCAGCACGTCAGTGCCCACAGACCGCTCCGTTACGGTGGCCACGAATTCCTTGACCACCTTGTAGCTCACGTCGGCCTCCAGCAGCGCCAGACGGACCTCCCGCATGGCTTCCCGGACGTCATTTTCCGTCAGCCGGCCTTTGCCCCGCAGGCGCTTAAAGGCCGCATTCAGTTTTTCACTCAGTCCCTCAAATGCCATGGGTTACTCCTTCAGCGCGGAGATCTCCGCCGTGATCTTGTCAGCCAGTTCCGTCAGGCGGCTGTCCTCATACTGCCGGTAGTTCAGGGTGCGGATATCCTCAGCAGCGCTGCGGATGGCATCCAGATGACCCCGGAACTGCTCAAAGCGGCGGATCAGGCCGGTCTTGTCTTCAATCTCCTGCATGGCGGCCTCCGCCCGGACGATCACGTCCCGGACGCCCTGACGGGAAATGCCTTCATTTTCGGCAATCTCAGACAGGGAGAGGTCCTCATTATAATAGAGATCAAAGAACTCCTTCTGACGGTCAGTCAGGAGTTCGCCGTAGAAATCAAAGAGCATCGTCATCCGATAAGTCTGATTTTTCATGTTGAACTCCTTTCCTGTAAAGCTGTGACGCTTTACAACAGGAATCAGTTTACAGGATTTTCGCCGGAAAGTCAAGGGGAAAATGGAGAAAAACCCGGAAAAATTCAAGGAAATTTACAGTTGCACCGGGATGAACAGGCGGATATACTGTATAAGGAAGAAAGGGGAGACACCAGATGATGATTTTCGACGGACATGCGGACCTTTTATATGATGTGACCAAGTGGCGGCAGGCCGGGGAGGACCATGTTTTTGAACGGCGTCACCTGCCGAGATTGCAGGCGGGGCAGATCGGCGGTCTGGGGCTTTCCATCTGGACAACGGTGGAACAGGACTCCATCTGGGCCGCCCATCCAGACTGGGATGGCTGGCAGCGGACGGAGGAAATGATGGCCTGCGCTCGGGAGGAGCTGGCAGAGTGCCCCTGGCTGGCACTGGTACGGACGGCGGCGGAGGTCCGGAAAGCGCAAGCGGAGGGAAAGCTGTTCGCCTTTTTGAGCGTGGAGGGCATGGAACCGGTGGGTGACCGGCTGGAGCGGCTGGAACAGTATGCACAGTGGGGGGCCCGAATGGGGATGCTGACGTGGAACGAGGAAAACCTGCTGGCCTGCGGCGCCGGCGGCGATCCGGACAAGGGCCTGACGGAGCTGGGCCGGGAGGCGGTCCGCCGGATGCAGCGGCTGAACATCCTGCCGGATGTATCCCACACCAGTGACCGCAGCTTTTGGGATATTATGGATCTGGCGGAGGGGCCGGTGATCGCCTCCCACTCCAACTGCCGGGCCTTGTGCGATGTTCGCCGGAACCTGACGGATGAGCAGCTTCGCGCCATCCGGGATACCGGCGGTGTGGTGGGGGTCAATGTGTCCCACGACTTTGTACATAAGGAGCCCCGGCAGCAGACGGCGGCTATGCTGGCCCGTCATGCCGCCCACATGGCGGAGGTCATGGGACCGGAACACGTTGCCTGCGGCTTTGACTTCTGCGAGTATTTCGGCCCCGGTTATGAGGGGTGCGAGGGCATGGAGGACTGCGGTCAGGCTCAGAATTTCATTTTTGAGCTGGAACGGATCGGCTTTTCGGAAGCGGAGCGGCAGGCCATCGCATCGGAAAATCTCCTGCGGGTGCTGGAATAAAAAAGAATCGTTTTATGCGGAAAAACTGGCGGGAGACCGCCGGTTTTTCCGCTTTTTGCGCACAGTGGCAAAAATGATGGAGAGGCCCACAGAAAAAGGTTTGAATTATTCATATATTTGACATATAATAAACTCTGTATTGACATTGAACGGGCTGCCTGCGCGGTCCATAAGGAGTTGATGATTTGGAAGCGACACGCATCCGGCTGGCAGAGGGCGTCCACCTGACCTATCTGCCGGCGAGAAAATTCAAAACCAGTCTGCTTTCCGCACAGTTCGTCACGCCCCTGCGGCGGGAGACGGCGGGAGCCAACGCATTGCTGGCGGCGGTGCTGCGGCGGGGTACGGTAAGCTGTCCCGATATGGGAGCGCTTTCCGCAAAGATGGACAACCTCTACGATGCCTCCATCGACTACACAGTGCGAAAAAAAGGCGAAAACCAGTGCGTGGGCTTTGTGGCCAGTTTTATTGACGATCGGTACGCCCCCGGCGGCGAACGGCTGCTGGAACCGGCGGCGGCGCTGCTGGGCGAGCTGATCTGCGACCCTGTCACCTACCACGGCCGGTTTGTGCCGGAGTATTTTGAAAGCGAAAAGACCAATCTGCTGGAGGCCATCCGGTCTCTCATCAACGATAAGCGGGATTGGGCGGACAGCCGTCTGCTGCGGGCGTTGTGCGACGGAGAGGCCTACGCCGTGCCCCGTCTGGGCGACGAGGAGACGGTGGACAAGCTGCAAGCGCTGAAGGTCTATACCCAGTACCGCGATCTGATCTCCACAGCGCCGCTGGAGATCATATACAGCGGCAGCGCCGATCTGGAACGGGTAAAGCAGGCGTTGGCGGCGGCATTTGCCACCCTGCCCCGTGAGGAGGTCCGGGTGATCTCCACGGCGGCGCCCCACGTCTGCCGGGAATCCGTGCAGCATGTGGAGGATGTGCTGGACGTGACCCAGGGCAAGCTGGGCATGGGTTTTTCCTGCGGCAGTGACGATATGCCCGCTCTGCTGATGGGTAATACCCTCTTCGGCGGCTCCAGCAACTCCAAGCTGTTTTTGAACGTCCGGGAGAAGCTGTCCCTCTGCTATTACGCGTCCTCCCTCTACCACCGGCAGAAGGGCCTCATCACCGTGTCCTCCGGCATTGAGTTCCAGAACTATCAGCGGGCTTACGATGAGATCATGGCCCAGCTGGAGGCGGTTCAGAAGGGTGAGCTGGAGGACTGGGAGCTGGAAGGCGCCCGCTCCACGCTGCTGAACAGCTATGCAACTGTTGGCGATTCTCAGGGCAAGCTGGAAAACTTTTATCTGGGACAGGCTGCCACAGGGCAGCATGAGACCCCGGCGGACCTGGCCCGCGCCATTCAGGACATGACGGCGGAACGGATCTGCCGGGCCATGAGCACCGTGAAGCTGGATACGGTGTATTTCCTGAAGGGGAAGGAGGGGGAAGCGTGAAAGAGACTTTTTATGAGCGGATCGGCGAGGCAGTCTGCCGGGAACGGCTGACCAACGGGCTGGAGGTCTGCGTGGTGCCTAAGCCCGGCTACGCCAAAAAGTACGCCTTTTTCTCCACCCGCTACGGCGGTATGGATACCCGGTTCTGTCTGGACGGGCAGTGGCTGAACACCCCGGCGGGCATCGCCCATTATCTGGAGCACAAGATGTTCGACACCCGGGAGGGCAACGCCTTGCAGGAGCTGGCGAAAAACGGCGCGGAGCCCAACGCCTTCACCTCCAACGCCATGACGGCCTACTATTTCGATTCCACGGAGCATTTTGAGGAAAACCTGCGGATCCTGCTGTCCTTTGTGTCCATTCCCTATTTCACCGACGAGAGCGTTGCCAAGGAGCAGGGCATCATCGGTCAGGAGATCCGCATGATCGAGGACAACCCCGACTGGCAGATCTACACCCGGATGCTGCGGGCCATGTATCATCGCCATGCGGCCCGCACCAGCATTGCCGGTACAGTGGAGAGCATTGCCGAAATCACTGCGGACACGCTGTATGACTGCCATAAGGCATTTTATACCCCGGCCAACATGATTTTGACGGTGGTGGGCGACGTGGACCCGGTCCATGTGATCGATCTGGCCAACCGGGTGCTGCCCAAGCTCAGCGGCCCCATCATTGAGCGGGATTACGGCACGGAGCCGGAGACCGTGGCGGAGAAGGAGACTGTTCTGGAAATGGAGGTCTCCGCGCCGCAGTTTTTGGCGGGCTTCAAGTGCGCTCCGGCGGCGGAGGGGGACGATTATATGCGAGCCAGCATTCTGGGGGATATGGCCAGCGATATTCTGATGGGCGAGTCCAGCGCGCTGTATCAGCGGCTTTATGAGCAGGGCCTCATCAACCCCAGCTTCGGCGGTGCCTTTGAGATGATGCCCGGCGTGGCTTATCTCTACGCCGGCGGCGACAGCAAGGATGCCAATGCCGTCACCGATGCCATCCTGCGGGAGGCTGCCCGCATCGCGGCGGAGGGCGTGGACGAAGACTACTTCCGGCGAATCCGCAAGGCATCCTTCGGCGCCAATCTCCGGGGACTGAACTCCTTTGAGAACATCGCTGTGACCTTGACGGAGGGCTACTTCCACGGCTATGATCCCCTCCGCTTCCCGGAGGTATTTGAATCCATCACACCGGAGGACGTTGCGGCGTTCCTGAAAACCAATGTCACGGCAGAGCGGATGGTCCTCAGCCGGATCGTGCCGAAACAATAAGTCTTTGGGAAGAGACGAAAAGGCCCGTTGGGTCTCTTGCAGAAAACATATGCGGCGGGGTAAACTCTTTGCCGCCGAAAGGAAGAACCTGTTGTGAGCGCACTGAAAAACATGCCCATCAGCTTCCCCGGCCTGTTCGGGGATTGGGAATTGAACATTGACCCGGTGGCCATCCATATCGGCCACGGGATCTACTGGTACGGGATCATTCTGGCATTTGCCATGCTGGCGGGGCTGTATCTCTGCATGAAGCAGGCCAAACACTATGGCCTGACTGAGGACAACATTATGGACATGGTGCTCTGGGCGGTGCCTTGCTGCATCATCGGTGCCCGGTTCTATTATGTTCTGTTCTATCTGGACCTTTACCGGAATACGGACGGCAGCCTGGATTGGGGTGCCATGTTCCGGATCTGGGACGGCGGACTGGCTATTTACGGCGCGGTGATCGCAGGCGTATTGGTGGCATTGGCCTACACAAAGCGCCATAAGCTTCCGTTTTTTGCCATGGGCGATGTAGCGGTGATGGGCCTGCTGTTAGGCCAGATCATCGGCCGGTGGGCCAATTTCATCAATCGGGAGGCTTTCGGCGGGGAGACTACCCTGCCCTGGCGGATGAAGCTGTGGGTCAGCCAGTATACCAGCATCGAGGTCCATCCTACCTTTTTCTATGAGAGCTTCTGGAATCTGATCGGCCTGCTGCTGATCCTGTTCATCGTGTCCAAGGGCCGTCGGTTTGACGGGGAGAACACCTGGTTCTATTTCCTGTGGTACGGTCTGGGCCGCAGCTGGATCGAGGGCCTGCGGACCGACAGCCTGTACCTCTTCAACTGGGAGCTGTTCGGACAGAGAATCCGGGTGTCTCAGGCGCTGAGTATTGTGATGGTGGCGGTGGCAGCCTTTATGCTGTTCTATAACATCCGCATCAAGAAGCGGTCGCCGGAGAGCCTGTGGGTCCATCAGGTGGCGGCAGAAAAAGCGCGTTTGGCCGCTGCGGAAGCGGAAGACGCCGTGTTGGCGGAGACCCTTATGAACGAAGTGCCTACGGAGGGAGAAGCGGCGGACCCGTTGGAGACGGAGGCTGTGGAGTCCACTGACGCCGAGACCGTTCCGGATACGGAAACACAGGAGAAACCGGAAAAGGGAGAGACGCATGGCAACGAGAATTGACGGAAAAGCCCTTGCGGCCAAGGTAAAGGCCCAGGTAGCGGAGAAAGCCGCCAAGCTGCCCCGTCAGCCGGGGCTGGCGGTGGTGCTGGTAGGGGAGGACCCCGCCTCGCAGGTCTATGTCCGGGGTAAGGAAGCGGACTGTGGAGAGTGCGGCATCCGCAGCTTTCCCTACCGGCTCCCGGCGGAGACCACCCAGCGGGAACTGCTGGACCTCATTGAAAAACTGAATCGTGATCCGGCGGTGGACGGTATTCTGGTGCAGCTGCCCCTGCCCGAGCCCTTGGAGGAGGCGGCGGTGATCGCCGCCATCGCCCCGGAAAAGGATGTGGACTGCTTCCATCCCTACAACGTGGGGCGGCTGAACATCGGCACGCCGGTGTTTCAGCCCTGCACCCCGGCGGGGGTGATGGAGATGCTCCGGGCTTACGGTATCTCCCCGGCGGGCAAGCGGTGCGTTGTGCTGGGCCGCAGCAACATTGTGGGCAAGCCCATGGCAGCGCTGCTGACCCAGGCGGACGGCACCGTGACCCTGTGCCACTCCAAAACGCCGGATTTGGCATCCATCACCCGACAGGCGGATATTCTGGTATCTGCCGTGGGCCGTGTGAACTGTGTCACCGCCGATATGGTAAAGGAGGAGGCCGTGGTCATCGACGTGGCCATGAACCGGAACGCAGCGGGCAAGCTCTGCGGGGATGTGGATTTTGCCGCCGTGGAGCCGAAGGCGTCCTACATTACCCCGGTTCCCGGCGGCGTTGGCCCCATGACCCGGGCTATGCTCATGCGGAATATCCTGACCGCCGCGGAGGCTCATTTGAAATAACGGTATTTCAACAAAAAACTTCTCCAGTTAAACTGGAGAAGTTTTTTGCTATGCAAAAGCATAGCAAAATAAGAAATGTGCCTTTTCCTCGCCCCTGCGGGGCAACCGGAAATGATGCACGAAAACTTCACGCATTGGCACTTGTACATGTTCGTGGTGCGCTGCTCATACATGAAGTTTTGTGCTCAGATCAGATCCCCCTGAACGTCCGACCGAATCGGACAGGAGGCCAGAATTTCCGCTTGGATCCGCTCGTATTCCGCGGGAGTGCGGAACCGGCGAAGCTGCTTGTTCAGCTTTTCCGCATCGTCAAACAGATGGATCAGATAGAACCATACCTCCCGCATCCGCTGGGCGGCAGTGTGGACCTGCCCCTGATAGAAGTCCGTATAGCCCTGATACAGCGCGGCCAGAAAATCTGTCAATTCCTTCCGGTCGGTGCCCTTGCCGCCCCGGAGCTTCCGGGCCAGTGCCGGATCTGCCACCAGTCCCCGGCCGATCATCACATGCGTGACCGTCGGGAATCGAGTCTCCAAGGCCCGGACCTCGCCCACTGTCCGCAGATCACCGTTGTAGCACACGGGATTTCGGCTGTTTGCCAGCGCGTCGGCAAATATGTCCAGATGGACAGGGCCCCGGTATTTTTCCTTCCGCACACGGGGGTGGACGGTGAGACAGGCGATGGGATAGCGGTTGTAGAGGTCCAGCAGAGCGGCAAATTCCTCCGGCGTCTCATAGCCCAGCCGGGTCTTGACGGATACCGGCAGTGGATTTTTGGAAAACACCTCATCGAAAAAGGCGGCCAGCTCGTTCGGATGGGCCAGAAACCCGGAGCCCTTGCCCTTGGCGGTAACGGTGCCGGAGGGACAGCCCAGATTCAGATTGACCTCCGTGTAGCCCATGTCCTTGAGGACGTCGCAGGCCCAGAGGAAATCGTCGGCGCTTTTCGTCATCACCTGCGGCACCGAGGGGAGATTGGCGTTGTGGATATAGTCCACCTCACGGAGATCCCTGGGCGTCATCAGATGGTGGGGGGTAGGGGAGAAGAAGGGAATGAAATAGCGGTCCACGCCGCCAAAAAACTGGCTCCACACCTGACGGAACACGATTTTGGTGATGCCGTCCAGGGGGGCGAAGTCGATCGTCTGGATCATCCCAGTCTCGCTTCCCATTCCGTGGCGCGGAAGCCGGTGAGAACGAAGTCCTCCCCCACCAGCAGAGGGCGCTTCACCAGCATCCCGTCGGTGGCCAGCAGAGCGAGCTGCTCCGCCTCGCTCATGGCGGGCAGCTTCTCCTTCAGACCGAGGGCCTTGTATTGCAGACCGCTGGTGTTGAAAAACTTTTTCAGAGGCAAACCACTTTTCTGATACCACGCGGTCAGCTCCTCAACGGTGGGGTTGTTCTGCTTGATGTCCCGCAGATCATAGGAAATGCTCCGTTCCTCCAGCCAGGCCTTGGCCTTCTGGCAGGTGGAGCATTTGGGATAGCACAAAAACAGCATGATGTTCTCCTTCTGTCAAGAACAGGGCAGTCCAATGGACTGCCCTGTTTGTAATTGATGGATTATTCAAAGGAAATGATATAGTAGTATACAGGCTGACCGCCGGAGAGCACGCTGATCTCCGCGTCAGGACAGACGGCCTGGAACCGGGCACCGGCAGCTTGGGCGGCGTCCTCAGTGACGTCCTCACCATAATAGAGGGAGATGAAGGAGGAGTCCTTCCCTTCCTCTGCCAGCTTTTCCAGCAGAGCGTCCAGCTGGGTGTCGGTACCGAACAGCTTGCCCTCCTTCAAGGCCAGATAGTCACCCTGATGGATCTCAAAGCCGTCGAAGTCGGAGTCACGGGCGGCATAGGTGATCTGAGAGGTGGTGACGGTGGACAGCGCTTCAGTCATGGCCTCCGTAATAGATGCGACCTCCGCCTCCGGGTCTACGTTCATCATGGCGGTGATGCCCTGGGGGACGGTCTTGCTGGGGATGACCACCACGTTTTTCTCCGTCAGTCCCTGGCACTGCTGAGCGGCCATAATGATGTTGCCGTTGTTGGGCAGAACAAACACGGTCTCAGCGGGGACCTGATCGATCCCGGCCAGAATACTCTCCGTGGAGGGGTTCATGGTCTGACCGCCGGAAACCACGGCGTCGCAGCCAAGATCCCGGAACACGGCGGCAAGGCCGTCACCGGCGCAGATGGCCAGAAAGCCTACGGCCTTTTCGGGGGCGGCTACCTTGTGACCGCTTTCTCCGTTTTCCAGTTCTTCCTCAATGGCGTCCAGATCATCAGTGCTCTGGGCGATCTGGCCGGCGGCCAGCGCGTCGGCCTGAGAGCGCATGTTCTCAATTTTGGCCAGCTCCAGCGTGCCGTATTTCTGGGATTCCGTCAGGGCTGCGCCGGGAATGTCGGTATGGACGTGGACCTTGAAGGTCTCGTCATCCTCACCGATGACCAGACTGTCGCCGATGCTGCTGAGGTAAGCCCGTAGGGGCATGAGGTCGATGTCCTCCCGTGCCTTGCGCACCACATACACGGTGTCGAAGGTGAAGGTGATCTCCTCCTGCGCCATGGCGTTGAAGTCGGCCTTTTCCTTGTGCGTCTCAGGCTCCTCCATGCTTTCGGGAATGGGCTCGCCCCGCAGCTCTGCCAGCATACCCTCCAAAATCAGCAGGTAGCCCTTGCCGCCGGCGTCCACTACGCCGGCCTTTTTCAGCACCGGGTTCATATCCGTGGTCTGGGCCAGCGCGTCGTAGCCCTCCTCAATGGCGGCGGCTAAGGTGGCCTCCACATCGGCACCCTCGGCGGCGGTGTCCACGGCCCGCTTGGCAGCGAGGCGGGAAACCGTCAGCACCGTGCCCTCGGCGGGCTTCATAACGGCCTTATAAGCGGCGGCCACACCTTCCTGCATGGCGGCGGCGAAGGCGGCGGCATCAGCGGTCTCCATGCCCTTCAGAGCCTTGGAAAGGCCCCGGAACAGCAGGGAGAGGATGACGCCGGAGTTGCCCCGGGCACCCTGAAGCAGAGCGGAGGCGGTGACGGAGGATGCCTGCCCCACGGAGGCGGGAGCGGCCTTGCGCAGTGCCTCGGCAGCGGTGGCGATGGTCATGGACATATTGGTGCCCGTGTCACCGTCCGGCACGGGGAATACATTTAAATCGTTGATGGCTTGCTTCTGGGCCGTGATAGCGGCGGCCCCGTGCAGGATCATCTGCTTGAAAAGCGCGCCGGTGATTTCTTTACTCATTCTTCTGCTGTCCTCCTCACAGGATCATGGAATCTACGAACACATCCACAGCGCGGACCTCCGCACCGGTGTTCTTATTCACCACGTAGCGTACCTCGTTCATGATGGAGCGGCACACTGCGGGAATGTTGACGCCGTTTTCCACGATGATGTGGAGCTCAATGGAAATGGATTCGTCCTCGTTATAGATCACGTTGACGCCCTTGCTCATGGCCTCCCGCCGCAGCAGATGGACCAGACCGTCCGTCATGGAGCGGTAGGCCATGCCCCTGTCTCTTATACACATCTCCGAGCCCACGAGACGGAGCTACATCTCG
>OWIQ01000112.1_pt1 | contig 54952 bp, 57 predicted proteins | sample 1732701 | NCBI WGS metagenome assembly OWIQ01 (sample SAMN05065744, study PRJEB22554) | human gut metagenome | biome: ENVO:2100002; feature: ENVO:00000062; material: ENVO:00002003 | host: Homo sapiens | place: USA
CCGCGCACACCCTTCCTTTCCGTTGCGGAGAATCTACCTCTTTATCGACAGCCTCAGGCTGGGAAGGATAATATCCTTCCCAGCCTTTCGTTGTTATTCGTCCCGGTAGCCCATGCTCCGCACATAGTTCAGATTATCCCGCCAATTTTCCTTGACCTTCACCCAGGTCTGGAGATAGACCTTCGTGCCCATGAACTTTTCCATATCCGCCCGGGCCAGAGAGCTGATCTTCTTCAACATGGCCCCCTGCTTACCGATGATGATGCCCTTGTGGCTGGCCTTTTCGCAATAGATCGTGGCGTCCACGTCCACCACCCCGGAATCCCGCTCGGAGAATTTGGTGATCTCCACGGCGGTGCCGTGGGGGATCTCCTTATCCAGACACAGCAGCAGCTTTTCACGCAGCAGCTCGCCCATGACCTGCCGTTCCGGCTGGTCGGTGGTCTCTCCGTCCGGAAACAGCTGAGGACCTTCCTGGGCGTATTTCTGCAATTCATGCATCAAATCGTCCAGACCGCCGCCCTTATGGGCAGAAATGGGAATGATGGCGTCAAAGCCGTCCCACACCTCGTTGTAGGCCGCAATCACCGGCAGCAGCTCCGCAGGCTCCACAGTGTCGATCTTGTTGATGCACAGGATGCAGGGGATCTTTTCCTCCCGGATGCGGTCGATCAGCGCCTTCTCCGGTCCTCCCACATGGGGGATGGGCTCCACCAGCAGCAGCGCACAGTCCACATCGCTGAGGCTGGAGGTCACGACCTTCACCATGTAATCCCCCAGAGCGGACTTGGGCTTGTGCAGTCCCGGTGTATCCAGCAGAATGTACTGGGTGTCCTCCCGATTCACAATGCCGTAGATCCGGTTCCGGGTTGTCTGGGCCTTGTTGGAAACGATGGCGACCTTTTCGCCCACCAGCGCGTTGGTCAGGCTGGACTTGCCCACGTTGGGCCGTCCGCAAACGGTGATCATGGCGGTTTTTGTAATGTTTGACATAGGTGATCCTCAACTTTCTTTGAGCATTTAAGTTCACGATCCGCTCCATGCGGTCCGTTTTTCTAACATACCACAGATCTGCCGGAATTGCAACCGGATGTCAGACCTCTCCTCCGCCGATTTTCTCGCCGGAGCGGCGGGGCATCCCCAGCGGCGGCAGCTCCACGCCCAAAATGAGTTTTACCAGCCACACGAAAAACAGCAGCACCAGAATCGGGATCAGGCAGGTAGTCACCAGCATGACTGCCAGGGCCTCCAAAAAGCGGTTCAGCACATTCCGCAGCTTCTCCACCGCACCGGCCGCGGCACCGGTAATGCTGTCCGTCACCTTGGAAAAGAATCCGGAAATACCGCTCTGTTCCGTTGCTGAGCCTTCATTCTGGCTGCTTTGAATGGTATCCGTAGCCTCCTTGGCCTCCTGAATAGTAGCCGCAATGGATGCCTGATAGGTATCCTCAATCAGGTCACTGACCCGGATCCCCACCGGGATTACCAGCATGATTGCTACGCTGAACAATGCCAGTTTCCACGCCAGCGCGCCCGCCGTCCGCCGCAGATGGGGGAACAGCGCCGCAGTGGCAAAGACCGCGCAGGCCGCCGGGATCAGGACCTTGAATGCCGCAGCGGCGGTGATGGTCAGCAAATATTTTTCCAGAAAAATGGCGCAGAGCACGATGAGAAAATAGCCGCTGAGATCCGCCAGCTTGTCCGCGATCGGTGTAGCCGTGTCGCCGGGCAGCAGCGTGATCGCCGCCGATGCCGCTGTGGAGGCCGCAGTCAGTTCCAAAACCGTCTCCTGCTTTTCCTCCAGTGCGGCGATAGACTTCTGGTAAAAGGCCGGGTCCGTGGTGAGTTTGGCCACGCCGAATATGGAAGCCAGCGCCAAAATCACTGCCGCCGCCACACAGATTACTCTTATTCCGATTGTTCTGGTCATAGTACATTCCCCTTTGCAAGATATAATCTCATCATACCCCGCTCCGCTCTGTTGTCAAGCACTGGCTTTCAAGCAAAAAATCGGGGAAACTTTCATAAAAGCCTCCCCGATTTTTTGAATTTATTTTTGAAGCCGATGCAGAATTTCCGCCAATTCCCATCGGGTAACGGCTTTTTCCGGCTCCGCAAGCTGAGCCTCCGTCAGGATCCCAGATTTTCCTGCCCAGTTCAGGTCCGCGTTCCTCTCCTGTTTGGTCTCTTCCCAAAACAGGACCATCGTCGGCACCTTTCGGGAACTGGCCACCTTACCAGAGGGAAAAAATCCCTGGGTGGAACCGCCGCCGTCCAACATCAGCGCATCCGCCACGCCCAGGTCCAGCAGCTTGTTTTGAAGCTGCTCCCGGGTCAGGCTGGTCTTGTCGCACCACAGGCAGATCCGTCCATCCGGCATCCAGCCCACAGCTGTCCGGGCTGCGGAGCGGGCCACATCCGGCGTCAGGCTTCGCTCCAGCTTCGCCCCATTTTTCAAAAGAGGCACCCCGGAAAGAAAACTGCCGCCCCGATCCGTCAGCATCTGGGGCTTCCCATCAGAACCGATGGAAATTCCCCAGTCCTGATAGGCGTCCCGACTGATGACCTTGCCGTCGATCACCGTCCAGCCAACCGGCTGAAAGCTGCCGTTAAACAAATAGCCGTTGATGATGTGGCTGCATCCGGACTCCCGCTTCACCTGCGCCAGAGGTTTCCGTTTGCTGTTGTAATAGATCTGCGCTCTGGTACAGGCAAATACATCAGTCATGGAGCCGGACGGCGCTCTTAGCGTAGCCGTCCTCGTCATAACTGACTGCAAACCTGCCGCCGGGGATCCACTGGATCTGCTCAGTCCCGGCAAATTCCATTCTGCGGCGCATATCCAAGGTACGCCGGGCCTCCTTGGGTTCCTCTTCTGCAGGGGTAAAGCCCTCCTCCATCTCTGCATCGGTCCAACCGGCCACGCCGCCGTCGGGATTCAAGTGGAAGTTGGCCCCAGCCGCCTTCAGCTCGGCATTGATCTCTTCAATGCTCTTGCCGGACTTTTTCCCTTCGCTGATGATTTTCTCAAACATCTTTTCCATCTTCGCGCTCCTTTCCGCCCTCAGTCCTTCATCTGTTTGCTGATCTGATCCACGCCTGTGGCCGCGAGGCCGCTGACGATTCCCACCGCAGCGGCGGTCAGCGGGTCCGCCGCCGGAAAATCCGTCATGACCAGCATTCCCACAACGCCCAAGATCCCCCCGCAGACACCCACGATCACCGGGATCCACTTGTTATCCAGACCGGACACCTTAACGATCCACCCCACAAGGTAGCAGATCACCGTGATCGCCGCCACGCCTGCCATACCAAATGCCGAAATGTCCATCCTTACTCTCCTCTCTGTCCGCCATCTCAAGAGATTGGCTGACGCCGCTGTCCCCGCTCTAACTGCTCCAACCGGCGGTCCATGCCCCGGATCTGTTCCTCCACCACCGGCACCCGCCGTGCGAAATGATTGTGCTCCCGGACTTCCCGGGTCAGCTCCGTGAGCTTCTCATCCGTTACCGCTTGGGCCGCCCGGTTGCTCAAAAGCACCCCCAGCAGCGTCACACAGCCGGTGATGGCGGCGGTTATGATCTCACTCATGTCTCATTCCTCCGGCGGCACCGCCAGTTGAAAGCTCTCCCAGGTATGCTGTGCCGTCTCCACCTCATCCCATGTATATTCTGCCGCTTCACATTCTGCCCAAGTCAGATAGCGGAAGTAGAACTCCACCTCTAAATGACAGGGTAGAATATCTAAAATAATCTTCCTGATCTGGTCGAACTCCGCCGGCACACCGGCAGTTCTGGGAAATACGACCCGCAGGCTGCCGTCCGCCTTTTCCTCCGCTCTGGCCCGGATGCCGCAGCCGGTGAGAGTATCGTTGATGGCCTCCGGTGTCAGGCTGTCCTCGCTGATCCGCAGCAGCGCGGCGATGGCCTCCCGGCGGTCCCCTTGGGTCACGGCCGCAGGCTTGTGAGCAAACAATACCTCCCGGCGGTCAAGGCCCTCGCTCTCCGCCGTGGCCAGCAGGCTTTCCCGTTCCACCAGTTCTACCAGCCCACTGACGCTGTCCAGCTCCCCGCCCAGCGCCGCCAACTCGCCGCCGTTATGGGGTGCTCGGAGATCGTAGAGGCCCAAGGGGGCCAACAGGCGAATCAAATACTGCTCATACACACGACTCACGCCTCCTCTGTCACTGTCACCGTCCCCAATACCGGCAGCACCGTGTCATTGGCTGCCAGATCAGCTGCCGGGGCCGTAATATGACAGTTCTCTACACCCGGCATAGCATAGATCCTGCTGTTCAGCTCCGCCAGCTTCACGCCCCTGCCTAACAGCTTTCCGTTGAACTGCTCCGCCAGATCAGCCTCCACCGCAGTCTTCACATTGGCAAAATCCGTCCCTTCCGCCGTTTTTACCGTCACCGCCACGTTCACTGTCGCAGCCGTGGGCGCTTTTACCTGCACGTTCACCGCGATCTCCCGGCTTTTCTGAAAAACCGTCTGAAGCTCTGTCAGCAACTTCTCCGAGGGAATACCATCCGGTGCCGATACATACACATCCACTGTCCCGGCGCCCCGGGCTTTTCCCACCGCCTTGGCCGCCGCCACACCCTCGTGACGGCAGGCGGTCAGCTCATACCACGCGGCGTTGGCTCCATTGGGCAGCCGCTGAAAGCTGTCCAAAATCCGCTGCCGCAGTTCCTCATCCGTTTCCTCCGACAGTCCGCCCGTGAATGCCTTTTCATTGGTGACTGCCGCCACCGCCACGGGACACGCCGTCAGCACATGAACGGTTCCGGCTCCCACGTTCCCGCTGCTGCCAGCCTCCACGGCCTCCGCCGCCACGGTCACCGAAATCTCCCCAGCCGGGATCGTCCCCGGCTCCGTAGTCCGGAACCGGACAGTTCCCTCCGTCATGCACACCGTTCCGGTCTCCACGCTCACCGCGCCGGTCTGTGCGTTGGACAGCCGAAAGGTCAACTGACCGGTCGCCCTGCTGGAGGCCTGCCGAACGATGCCTCGCATGGCTCCGTGGCGGTCCAGATAGACCCCTGCGGCCGTCTGTGGAAAGCTCTGCCCCAGCACCCATTCCGCCTGTGCCTCCAACGCCTGGATCTGTGCCGCTGCCGCCCACAGCCGCACCGACAGGTCGCAGTCCTCCTGAAGCTGTCCGCCCCGCCGCTTGGCGTAGGCCGTCAGCATTTCCCGATAGATTGTCTCCGTCGCTCTCACATTGTCACTCCCTCCTGCCCCAAGGCCACCTCCGCCGTCAATCGGCATTCGTCTTTGACGGCGTTCACCGTCAGGGACGCCTTTCCGCCGTTCTCCGCCAGCGTCACCTGCTCTACCATCAGCCCCGGCTCATCCCGGAGGGCCTCCAGTACATACTGTTCCGCCGCAGCCTGCCGTTCCGCAGGACGCAGCCGGTCCAAAGTCCACAGTCTGCTGCCAAAATTCTCCATAAAGGGAAACTGCCCCCGCCGGGCAGTCAGCTTCATCAGCATCCGCTGTAAAACTGCCTCGTCTCCCTTCGCTGACCGCAATCCGTTTCCCTGCGGCACATAATCGCCGTTCACCAGCATCAGCATTACAGTCCTCCTCCGCAAGTACAGGGTTTATAGAGTTCCCCGTTAACAAGAAGCTGTCCTCTGATGGATATTCGCCCTGTCAGTTCAATAGTCCCGTCCTTCTGCAAATACACATTGCTGCCCTTTGGGCCGTAAATATAGACCTCCCCGGGCTGCATCCCCTTTGGGACCGCCGCCTGCTTACCGCCGCAGACGCACTGCTCCTCTCCGCCGGGGCCGCCCTTAATGACCAGCACGGAAGCCCCGCTCTCCGGCAGCCACACATAACCGCCCGGACCGTAGATGGGTAACTGCCGCACTTCGCCCCGGGTCACCACTCCCATCTGATCTCCCACTATGGTAGAGATCCCCTGGTCGGCATCCGCCGTGGGGACCGCCTGCTTCATGCTCTGTGCCAGCCACATTTCAACCACACTCCTTCAATGTCCAGATCATCACGGCTCCTTCTCTGGCGGAAAACCGGTTTTCCGTCTCCGCCACCCGGTAATTTCCGGTAAGGCCCAGCTTTTCCAGTCTCACCGTCACCCGATCCCCCGGAAATGCACCAAAGCTCCCCGGCAGCGTTACCGTCACCGCCTGCTCCTCCTTTTTGGACTGTTGGATCTGGTATTCTCCCGTATAGCGCATGGCATCCCAGGTGCTCCGCCCCGGCGTATAGATCACCCGGCGGCACTGGCCGCCCTTGGCGATCATCTCCGGATTTTTCACAGAGTAGCTGACATTCTGCCGCTTGTCGATGACCAGCGCCTCCGTCAGCACGCCGTAGTGATCCTCCCGGATTCGGCAATTCAGCACCGGACTGCCGCTGTCAAGGATGATCCTCTTTCCGCTGTCCTGTTCCGGTGTTGCCAGCAGCTCTCCGGTTTTGGCAAACCGGGGCAGGAAGCCTCCATAGGTCCGGCAAAACTCCGAAATCACCTTCCATTGGCTGATTCCCGCCCCGGCGGTATAGGGCACCGTGGGCCTCAGATCCGCCGCAGCCCCGCAGGAAATGCCATAAGGCTCCGCGTGACAGCGGATCAGTTCCCGCAGCGTCACCTGCTCATAGGTCACAGGCCGGGACTCGTTATCCAACAGCCGTGCGGCGTATCCCCGGCCGGACAGTGTCACCGTCATCCCCCTGCTGCCCAGTTCCACGGTATATTCGTCCACGATTCCCCGTAACTGTGTCATTCCATTCTCAATGGCGGCGAAACCCGCCGCCATTCGCAGCACTGTCAGCATTTCCGGCTGATACACCGCCGTCACGGACCAGCTGTCGCAGGGCACCGTCCCCGTATGTCTCACGTTCCAACTCAGCAGTGGCGGCAGATCATAGACATGATGGTCTGCCGTAAAGATCCGTCCTGTCACGGCAGCCTCACCTCATTCCCCGGATAAATGAGATTGGGATTTTTGATCTGTGGATTGGCAGCGATCAGGCTGCTCAAGGTCACGCCACAGTGCCGGGCAATGCCCCACAGGGTATCCCCCCGCTTCACGGTGTATACCCGCCCGGCTCCATGGGTCTCTTCAGACGCCGCCAAGCCGCTCCCCGGCCACGTCCTGCCGTCATTGTTTTCCGTCAGGCCACCATCATAGCCGCTGTCATCCTCCCAGAACGCAAAGCTGTACCGTACATAGTCCGGCCGCGGCTCCTCCGTCACAGATAGGGCGACGAAATACGCCCGGTCCGTCCGCCACACGGGATGCGTCAGCATCCCCGCTCCCGGCTCCTGAAACACCGCCGCCAGCGCTTTGAATTCCTCATAGGCCCCCGGCCCCGCAAACTCGCCTTCTCCCCGCAGGATCCGGCAATTTACGCCCAGATCCTGCAAAACGCAGCCGCCCAATGGTACCTTATGGGCCGCCATCTGCCGCCGGTATTCCACTACAAAGGTCTCCGGATTGTGGGGCCAGGTGTAATTTTTATAGCGCATGGAGGATAATCTCATGCCATTCCTCCCTCTTAAAACATGGTAAATCCGCCGTCATACCGCCGTGCGTCCCGCTGAACAGCCCGGGAGATGTCCTCCACCTCCATCGCCGCCCTGCTTCCTTCCGCCATCAGTAACCCCGGCAGGGTCCCCACAGAAAACGGCTCACTCCGCCAAAAGGCATCCGCCCGGCGGGCCTGTTGAAATTCTTCTGCCTGCGCCGTCAGCCCATCCAGCAGTCTATCATCAGCTTCCGCTCTGTCCCACGCTTTCCGCTTTGCAGATGACAGTGCTTCACCGCTTTCCGCCTGACCAATCAGCTTTCCCTGTTCCGCCGTTGGACGGGAGATCCCCTTCTCCCGTCCAGCAGGCGCTTTCTCAGCCCCCTCCGCAGCACGGCGGAGAACTTCCTCCTCCGCCGTGGTCTCCTCTTTGGAGGGACTGCCGGTCAGCAGACGGTTCAGCGCTGCCTGTTGGCGGCGCCGCAGCTCCCATAAATAGTCCACCGGCTCATTCCTCCTTCATATCCGCAAACCGCTGAAGGTCGAAGGTGCCGCCTCGCTCCTCCGGCAGCGCTTCTCCCTCCGCCAGCCGCAGCAGAAGGTCTTCCATTTCGCCGGGCGTCAGGTCCCGCAAGACCTCCAGTTCATCTCCGTAAACCGCCTCACCCTGACAATAGCAGCTATCCCGCAGAATGGCGGCGTTGCACAGCAGCGTCCGTTCCAGCGGATCTTCCACCCTCTCCCGATAGTACCGCCACAGCTCCAGCAACTCCCCCGCTGTCAGCGGCTTCAGAGCGTCCACTGTCCTCATGCGGTAGTCTCGATGCGCCGGGCCGCCGTCAGCGTCACCCGTTCCGCCACGGTGGCGTTCAGCTCCCCGTCCTCCTGAATGCCGCTCCACTCACAGCCGCTGTAAATGACCTTGCGGTCCGGCTTGCAGATCACAAGAGAGAAATCCGTGAGATTATAGAAGTCGATGCCGTCGGAAATGGCCGTATCCGTGGCGTACAGTCGGGTCAGCTCCACGGTATAGCTCTTCTGCCCCTCAATGGTTGCCACCGGCTCACTCTCTCCGAAGGCCTCGATATTCTTGCTGGACTTGGCTGCCTTGGCCCGGTAGCTCTGCACCACGGCGATCTTCCGCCCGTCCAATTCCAGATAAATGTCCGCACTGGTGGGAAATCCCTTCATATCCGTCCCTCCTTAAACCGTCAGATGCACCGTCAGGCGGATCTGGTTCAACCCATGGGCCACAGCAAAGCTGAACTCCACCAGACACACCGTCGGATCGTCCGCTGCGGCCGTCACCGCCACCTCGCCGTAGCTTTCGATGATCTGTGCGTCCTTTTTCTTTTCCAGTTCCACAATGGTCTGTGCCCGGATAGCCCCCCGGCCCTGAGCGGTGTTCTTGGCTCTGGCAAACTTGCTCCGCAGGGCAGACCGCACCGCAGGAATTACATCGTCGGCAATCAGGACGGTTGTCAGCTCCCGCCAGGTGGTGTCGGCGGCGCTGCCGGTTTTTGTCCGGGTAGTGATGCCCCGCACCGGGGATACAACGCCCCCTACGTCCTCCAGCGGCGTTACGCCGCCTTGGACCAACAGGTCAATGTCATTGTCACTGTAAACGCTCTGTAAACCGCCGATGCCGTACAGCTCCGCACCGTTCAGGGGTACTGCCGGGTCCGCGCCGCAGGCAATAGCCCCTGCCACCGCTGCCGCGGCAAACACACCGGAAAGGGCTTTGCCGCTCTCATCCTTCATATCCGGGCCAACCAGTACCATTCGCTCACTGTTGATGGTCTCCGCCCGGGTCACCAACTGCGACGCCGTGTCTCCGCTGCCGCCGATAACGCCGATCCGCTCCCCTCTGGCCGCGGATGCCGTTTCCACGGCGGTTTTCAGTGCCTTCTGGATGGTCAGCTCGCTGCTGTCGCACACCACCACCTGTACATCGCAGTTGGTCAGCGCGACAAACGCCGCCTGATAGGCCGCCAGATCCCCGTCAGCCGCCACCCGCACCGCGTAAACCGTAGACGCGCCATTGGCGAACAGCAGCTTCAGCAGCGTGCTCATCCCCGGCTTGTCCGTGCCGTCCTCACCAAAGGCCTCCACACCGGCGCCATAACCGGTCAGTGTCACCGCTGTATTGGCCGTTCCCTTAACGGCCAGGGCCGCCACGCCGATCCGTTTGGCCGCCCGACCGGCAGACGTCACACTGGACGCGTCATACACCGAGTAGACCCCCGGCCGCTCATGTCTCATCTCACTCACTCGCTCATAACTCCTTTCAGTCGGAAATCCAGAAATTCTCCGGACTCCACGGCGCTCTCCGCCAGAAACAGGGCTCTGCATTCCAGAACGCCCCGTCGCAGGAACATCCCCGTGGTCTTCTCCCAGCAAATGGCCTCCCAGGTAAGTTCCCCGGTGCGGACTCCCTCCGGAAGCCCGCCCAGCAGCACCTCGGTGGCCGTTTCGCAGCCGCGTTCGCAGTCCGCCGCCCGATTCGCCCGCAGTTCCACGGTGATCTGCCCGAACAGCTCCTTGCCGTAGCGTTCCCGGACCGCCTGAGTCTCCGGGTCCTTCATCTCTCCTAAATAATGGCAGAAGCCCGCCGTTTTTCCGCTGGCCGCGCCGACACCCACCGCCGCAACCACGCCGCTGTACGCCATGGCCTGCTTCTCAGGGAACACCTCCATAGCCTGAATCCCGGCCCCGCGCAGGGCGTCCAGCACCGCCATGCGGATCTGTGACAATTCCTTCATTCCGCTGCCCTCCGCTCCGGTTCCAGCAAGGCCCACCAGTGATTGATCTCGTCCGACAGGGCGTGTTCCCGGCTGCTTCGCACCCGAAAGCTCCGTCCCCTCCAAATGACGGTATCCCCCGGCTGGACCTTCTCCAGCCCGGTATACCTCCACAGCCGTTCGTCTATCCAACCGATGGGCGTCTGCTCTCCCGGCACTGTCTCGTCCCGGGCAGCGGCGGGCTGGATAAATGCCCGGACGGACTTTTCGCCGTCTCTGCTCCGCAGCGTTACGGTCTGACCATAATGTTCCAGGATCTCCCCCATCACGCCGGTCATCCCCGCACCCCCCTGAAGCAAAACTCCCCGGAGGCGGCATAGGGACGCATCAGCCGCTCCGCCGTCTGCCGCAAGGTCTCCGCCATCACAGCCGCGGATTGACCGCCGCTCTGCCGTACAGTCACCTCACCCACGGTAAAGGACTCCGCCCTGCACCTCTTTCCCATGTAGTCCGCCGCCGCCATGAACGCCGCCGCGCACCGCAACGCGCCGCCGCAGTCCTCCTTCGTCACGCCGGGGTCCAGACGGCTCTCCCAAGCCGCCTCCGCCGCTTCACACAGCACCGCCAGCAGCGGGTCCTCCTGAGAGGCGCCGCACAGCTCCGCCGCTAATGCGGCCGCCGTTATCTCCATAGGTCATTCTCCTTCCGTTTCCGCTTCACCGCACCGGGAATCCCGGTGCGGTGGACAAGCTCAGACCTTCAGCACCTTGGCCGCGTCGGTAAACAGCTTGGCAAAGCCGGAAACCGAGGTAATGGCTGCCCGCTCCAGCTGGCGGTCAATGAGCTTGTCATACTCCACCACCACTTCGCTGCCGCAGATCTGCTCCAAGGCGTAGTTCTTATCCAGACCGATGATGGTCCCGGCAGGCACGGCGCTGGAACGCAGCAGCTTGGCCCCCAGAGGAGTGGTCAGCTTACCGGTGGCCTGGAAATTCAGCCCGGTATTGGGATTCTGGAACTCGCTGAGCTTCAGCATGGCCAGCATCATGTCATTGCTCACCAGCATGGTATTCATGGTATAAGGATCGAACTGCGCCCAGAAGTCCAGAAGTGCGTCATAGCTCAGAGTGCCCTTACTGCCGCCGATGGGATTGCTGCCCACCTCATAGACCTTGGCGGCATTGTTGTTGCCGTCACCGTCCTTCAGCACCTTCACGGCATCCTCCAGATGCATCCGGCCCATGTACGCACCGATCTGCCGCAGCGTCACGGCAAACAGGTCCAGTCTCTGAAAGCGGATGGCCTCATAGGGAGCCACCAACATACGGCCCCGCTTATGAAGCCGCACCAGATTCTCCTGGGTATGAATGGTGGTCTGGGGGATCTGCGCCCCCTCCTCCACACGTTTGAGCTTCTTTTCCTTCTCCGTAGGAGTGGACGCGATAGAACGGTAATCCATGCCGTCAAAATTGGTGACGGTGGCGGTGATGTCCGGCAGGATGCTCTCCTCCTCCATGCCCTGACGCACCACACGGGACACGAATTCCGGGAACAGCACAGCGGACTCCGTAGACCAGAAGAACTTCTCCACTCTATCACTGCCCGCGCCCTTCACCTTGATGTCAAAGCGCTTGAGCTGACGTTGGAAGGCGTCCAGTCCCTCCAGAGAGGTGCCCTTGTAGTTCTCGCTGGGGTCCAGAGCTTCCAGCGTCTGTGCAAAGCTGCGGCCGCTCTGGCCGTACATACCCTTTTCCAGCTTCAGATTTTCATAATGATAAGCCATATTCTCTCCCCCTCCTTACAGCACAATGGTCACGGTTTTAGCAGTGGTGTCCACCTCTACGGCAAGATAGCCCTTGCCGCCATCGGAAACGACCTTCACGCCGCCGCTGCCGTCCGCTGCCAAAGAGTTCCAACCAGCAGCAGGCGCGGAAGCCCCGGTGTAGCTTACCGTCACCATGCCCCCCATAGCCACAGAGCAGGCTTTGCCGTCTCTGGCCACGGACAACACCGCACCCTCAAAGCCGTCATTGTCCGCGCATTTGGCAACTGTTCCGTTGCCGCTGACCTTCACCACCTGTCCCGCGGACACACCGTCGCAGGCAAAGGTGGCGGCCCACTGGCCGATGCCCTCATAAGAAACGTTCATGCAATTTCCTCCCTCATATTGTGTTTGTCCCATCAGACAAGGAACACCGCTTCATCCTCCCGCTTGGTCTCCGCCTGCTGCCGCAGCTGCGGAGCCACGGGAAATTTCTTCGCGATCTGGGCCTCATAGGCCCTCTTTAACTCCAGCAATTCCGCCTCATCCAGTCTCCCAACGGCCTTGGTGAAGATTTTTCCATCCAGATGCCCGTCCGCCAGCATAGCAAGACGCACCACCTCCCGGCGCAGCCCAGTCAGATACCGCTGACCCAGCTCTGCCTGCTTGCGCAGCGTCCGCAGCTCTGTCCCCTCGGAGCCGAACCGCTTCACCACCCCGGCCCTGGGCTGGGCAGGCACCGCCACAAAGGACCACTCATAGGCGTCCTTGGGATCCTTCAGTTCCATAAAGCACAGCTTTTCGCCGTACATCTGACCCTTCACATGGCCGCAGGCGCCGTTTTCCGCGCCGCACACGGAGCACACGCTCCGCCCCATGCTGCATCCCACGCTGACCTCTTTCTTGATACCACCCTCGATCTCCGTGATAAGCTCCTGATTCTTTTCCGTCCGCATGAGGTAGGCCCAGCCCTTCAGCCAACGGTACTCATCCCCCGCCGCCGTCACGGTGCCCGGTTCTCGCACCACCTCCGTCCGGTAAATACGGGCCGTCTGGCCCTTAGCGGACCACTGGTGATCAAAGATTCCGCTCTTGCCTAAAAACAATTCTCCTAGTCGGTCCAGATCCTCCGTCCCGAACCGCTCAAAGTCCCGGTCCACCTCGTTGTCGCACAGCCGCACGCTGAATGTATACACCTGATCCGCCGTCAGCTCCGCCTTGCTGAACCGGTTGACCTGATCCAGTTCTTCCTTTGTCAGCATCCATTTCCCTCCTGTCACGCTTTCTTTGCAGCCCCCGCCGCCCTGTCCTCAATTTTACCTTCCGCCGCGTCATTCTCGATTCGCAGCTTCCTCGCCTGCTCCCGGTACAGTTCCGCCTTGGCTTCCTCCACCTCATCCTGCAAGTTGATATCCTCCCAGTCCACCCGGAACGCCGCCGTCTCTCCCTGCATCCGCAGCCACATCCGGCAGATCTGTTCCACCACCGGTGTCAGCGTCCGTCGAATAGCAGTGATTTCCGTGGTGAGCATGTCCGCCTGCTGGGCGCTCATCCGCTCCGTGGAGTTCCAGTTCAGCCCCAGCATAAAGGGCGGAATGGAGGTCTTCGCCACGATCTGCTCCAACACCTGCCGCACCGGCACCTGACTGTCCAGAATGGGCGCGTCGCCGCCGATGACCTTGATATCCACATCTCCCACCGCCACGAAGTCCCGGACACTGCCGCTTCTGGTATCCTGCATAGCCCGGCTCCACTCGCTGGCAAGAAGCTGCCCCCGTTCCGCGGCATTGCCGTCGCCGTCCCGGCAGGTCACGGCAAACCGCATATTGCCGCACCGTTCCCAGTTGACCCCCACCGTGTTGTAGATCTTCATCAGAATATCCGCCATAAACGGCAATCCCCGCAGCAGCGACACGCCGTAGGGGTGCTCGGCTTCCGGATGCAGCGGAGTGAACAGCAGCAGCTCCTGATACGGCAGCGCTGCCATCCGCCCCCGCTCATCCGGCCCGAAAATCTGAAAATCCAGCGGGCTTTCTCCCTCTCTCAGCTCGATCCGGTCCATCCGTCCGCACAGCAGTGCCGCCAGATTCCGGTTTCCAGCCGCAGGCACCATCTCGCCTACGGCGCCGCCGCAGATCAGCAGCGATTCCAGGTACTGCTCCAAAAAGGCGTTGATACCGTACTGTCCCCGCCCCGCCGGGACCCGCTCTAAAAAGTCCCGCAGCCGCTTTTCTGTCTCCGGATCCTCACAGAACACCAGCGCACCGCCGCTGAGGCGGATCAGCTTGCACACGGCGGCGTCCACCACCGGTACAGCCTCCCGCACCGCCTGATACAGCCGCAGCTCTCCGCCGCGCTGAGGCATAAAGCTCCGCAGCCCCGCATAGGGATGCCGCTCCCGGTCCCGCAGCTGCATAGTCTGGGCCGTTGCCGCTTCATCGCCTCTCCTTTTCCAAAAATTCAAACGAACCTCTCCTCCCTTCGGAAATCGGTCTCCTACTCTCCCGTCCACACCCGCTTTTGGTGTACAGTCCCGTACAACATTTTATATATTTCCTAACGATATCCGCCTCTCGCCACGCTGACTGCCGCAAATCCACCCTTTTCCCCGCCTGACAGATCCATGGCAAAGTACCGCATCTCCACCGTTGGGCCAACCGGCTCCCAGCCACTTCGTGTCTGCCAGCCGGGGCCCTGCCTCGACACCGCCTCGCTTCTTCCGCCCCCGGCGGCGCTTCGGCGCTGTCCATGGCATGCCGTGTATTAAAATCGGAACACGATCATGCCTGCCGTCTCACGCTGGTCACAGCGAATCCCCCGCTCCGCTCCCCCATCAGATCCATGGCAAAATACCGCATCTCATCCATAGCATGATCGTGTTCCTTGCGGGGGGCGTCTCTTCCGGTCCGCTCGTCCCAGCAGTACAGCGCCATCTCCCGCAGACAGTCCCGGCAGGTATCACACAGTACAATCCGCCTCTGCCTCAGCAGATCCGCCGTCACCCGGATGCCGTCAGCCACATCGTTGTTGGCCTTCTTTACCCGCCAGCCCCGCTGCCGCAGGGTCTCGATGAAGCTGGCCGCCGACGGGTCCACGATCACCCGCTGGATCTCCCGCCCCGCCGCCAGCCGCTCCAGCATATCCGCGTACTCCGCGTCGGTTTTCTGCTGTCCCTCCCGGCGGGAATCGTAATAGACCTCCTCTACCCGGTACCAAACGCCGTCCCGTTCCCCCCAAAGTCCCATGGACAGCGGATTCACCGTCCCGTAATCCACGGATACCCGCCACCGGCTGAAGGCTCCCTCCGGCACCGGTGCCGCGTCTCTGGGCGGGTCGAAAAAATCATATACCAAGCCCTGAGCCGCCGCCCATTCTCCCTGCACAAACCGTCGGTAAAACACGCCCGTATACAGCCGCTCATACCGCTGCCGGATCTCCGGCGACAGGCCGGGATTATCCGCCATCGTAAAGTGCAGCCGCAGCGCCCCCCGGCTCTCCGCCTTCTCGATCCACTCCTTGTAAAACCAGTGTTCCGGCCCCTCCGGATTGCAATTGAACCACAGCTTGCTGCCCCGGACGCTGCACCGGGCCACCGCCTGCTCTACAAAGGACCGTGGCATCAGTGCCGCCTCGTCCAACAGCAGTCCCGCCAATGTGCTCCCTTGGATCAGCGCCGCGCTGGACTCGTCTTTCCCGCCAAACAGCAGAAATTGATTCCGTTGCCCGCCAAACTCCACCGTCAGGGAATTGGCGCTCCTGTTTTCACGCACGATCATACCGATCCGCCGCAGGCAGGGGAACAACTCCGTCAGCAAATTCCGCCGCAGCGCCCCCACCGTCTTGCCGCACAAGGCAAACTGCCGTCCGTCAAAACAACTCTGGGCCCACAGGAAAAAAGACAGTCCCATGCAAAACGTCTTTCCGCTGCGGACTGCCCCATCGCAGATGATGGCCTGCCAACGGTTCTGCCTCCACCAGGTCAGCACCTGCCTTTGCTTGCGGGAAAACCGGATCATATCATTTCTCATTCCAGTCTCCCGTTTCCCCCGGCAGCGCCGCCAGCGCCTGAAGCAGCGGATCCGCCTGCTGGGGTTCACTGGCCTCCAACAGTTTCCACAGCGTCTCTAACGCCCGGACCCGGTCCACCAGCTTGACCTCTACGCCCTTTTCTGTTACCCTTAGTTCAGACACAGCCGACAGCTCCAAGCCCTCCGGCTCCGTCTCTCCCCGGCGCAGCGCCAGTGTCACCGCATCATCCACCCGGCCAAAGGCCAGCCGTGCCAGCTGCCGCAGTACATCCTCCCGCTTCAGCTGCGCCGCCGCGTCGCAGCGCATCCGTTCCAGTTTCTGTTGAGTCCCTTTCTGCCCCAGCATGGCGTAGCCGTCCCGTCTGCCGATTTCTGCGGCAGCCTGCTCCGGATCCATGGTCCGCAGATAGGCCCTGCAAAAGCGGCCATCCTCCTGTTTCTTCTCCAAAGCCGTCCCCCCATTCCATCCCTCCGGCAGATTTTCAGAAAAAGTGCATCTCTCTGTGCAACGTCTTTTCAAGACGCAGCCGAAGCTCTGCACGTTTTCTCTTTCCTCCCATTTAATTTTTAGCAACAATTTAACGATCCGTCTGCTATACTGAAACCAGCAAGGAGGCTTCCTATGTCTCATCCCAATTCCAAATCCAAGACCAGCCTGGCCACCCTATTCCCCTTCTCCATGCGGGACCTCATTGTCACCGCGCTGATCCTCTTTGTGGCCGTGGCCTTCTGTATCCTACTGCAGAGGCTGGACCCCAGCGCTGGCTTCGCCACGCCGGTTTTTGTGCTGACTGTGCTGCTGACCTCCCGCCTGACCACCGGCTATTTCTGGGGTCTTTTCTCTGCGGTGCTGGGCGTCATCGCCGTCAACTTTTTCTTCACCTTTCCCTATTGGGCCTTCAACCTGACCATCACCGGCTACCCCCTGTCCTTCCTGACCTTTCTCAGTGTTTCCGTCATCACCTCCGCTCTGACCACCAAAACCCGCCAGTTGGACAAGCTACGAATGGAAAATGAAAAGATCCGGATGCGGGCCGACCTGCTCCGCTCCGTATCCCATGATATCCGCACCCCCCTGACCTCCATCATCGGCTCCACCTCCGCCGTGCTGGACAATCCCGACCTCTCCCAAGAGGATCGCCGTTCCCTGCTGGAGGATGTGAAGCAGGAGGCCCAGTGGCTGATCCGCACCGTGGAAAATCTCCTTTCCATCACCCGCATCGGCAGTGACCGGACAGAGCTGAATAAGCAATTAGAGCCGGTGGAGGAAGTCCTGGCGGAAGCCGTTCAAAAGGCCCGCAAGCGGCTTCCTGACATCAAATTCTCTGTGGAGGTCCCGGCGGAGCTGCTCATGGTCCCTATGGACCCCATCCTCATCGAGCAGGTCCTCTCCAACCTGATTGAAAACGCCGTCATCCACGGCAAAACCACCACCGCCATCCATCTCCGGGCGGAAAAAACGGAGGACGGCTTCGCCGCCTTCTCCGTTCGGGACAACGGTCAAGGTATCCCCCCGGCCCTCCTTCCCCACTTATTCGACTATTCTATCCGCCACGCCTCTCCCCCCACGGGAGATGGGAAGCGGAACATGGGTCTGGGGCTTTCGGTGTGCAGCGCCGTAGTCAAGGCCCACGGCGGGCGTCTCACCGCCCATAATCACCCGGACGGCGCGGAATTTATCTTCTGCCTGCCCATGCCCCCCGCCGATCCCGCTATTTCCACTGATTTATCCGAGGAGGAAACCCTATGAACATCCGTGAAAAGATTTTGGTCATTGAGGACGAAAAGAGCATCGCCCGCTTTATCTCCACCATTCTCACCGCCAATGGCTACGAGGCTATGCGGGCCGCCAGCGGAGCCGAGGCCATGTCCATGATCTCCTCCCACTGCCCAGATCTGGTGATTCTGGACCTGGGACTGCCGGATATGGACGGGTTGGACATTCTGCGCCAGCTCCGCAGCTGGTCCACCCTACCTGTGGTGGTGGTCTCCGCCCGCTCCCACGAGCAGGACAAGGTCTCCGCTCTGGATTTGGGGGCCGATGACTACCTCACCAAGCCCTTCGGCACCGACGAGCTGCTGGCCCGTGTGCGGACGGCCATCCGCCACACCCGCACCGCCACCGGCAACAGTGAGATCGCCCAGCAGGGCACCTACACCGTAGGCGACCTCACCATCGACTACAACAAGCATCAGGTTCTCGTCCGGGGTGAAAACGCCAAGCTGACCCTCAGCGAATTCCGGATCGTCGCTCTGTTAGGCAAGCACGCTGGCCGTGTGATGACCTATGATTCCATCATCAAGGAGCTGTGGGGGCCCCGGGCCAGCGGCGATAACCAGATTCTTCGGGTCAACATGGCCAACATCCGCCGGAAGATTGAAAAAAATCCTGCCGAACCGGAATACCTTTTCACCGAAGTGGGCGTGGGCTACCGCATGGCAGAATCCGAAAACTGACGTACATAAACAGCTCCTCCGCCATGCAGCGGAGGAGCTGTTCTGTTTTGCGATCCATTTGTCCCTTTTATTCCCGTTCTTTTCCGCTTCTGGTCAGTCATTTCTCTCGGAGTGCCCCGCATTTTGAAGATGCCCCGCGAGATCGCCCCCCAATTTGTATTTTTCAGAATGACCGTCCCCGCTCCCGCATACAGTTGCAGTGCACCCATTTCTCAAAATCAATGCTTGGGAGTGTCGAACGATGGCAATGTCTTATATCTGGTCCGGTCTGGTGATCCTCTCCTTCCTTTGGGGCTTTTTTCACGGGAACCTCAGCGCCGTGGCCGCCGCCGCGCTGGACGGTGCCCAGTCCGCTCTGGAGCTGAGCCTTTCTATGGCCGGCATCCTCTGCCTTTGGAGCGGCGTCATGGAGATTCTGAATGTCTGCGGTCTGTCCCGCCGCATCGCCGCACTGTTCCGTCCGCTGCTGCGCCGCCTGCTGCCCAACGCCAGCCGGGACGAGGAAACGCTGGCGGCAGTCTCCGCCAATGTCTCCGCGAACCTTCTGGGCCTTGGCAACGCCGCCACGCCGCTGGGCATCCAAGCCGCCCGGCGGATGGCCCGAAACCGCGGCGGCGCCGCCAGTGACGAGCTGTGCCTGCTGGTGGTGCTCAACACCGCCTCCATCCAGCTTCTGCCCACCACCGTGGCCTCCGTCCGGGCCGCCTTCGGCAGTGCCGCCCCCTTCGACATTCTGCCCGCCGTCTGGATCAGTTCTCTCGCCTCTGTCACGGTGGGCCTGCTCACCGCCCGCCTTCTCTCCCGCCGGAAAGGAGGCCCCGCATGAACCCCTCTGACCTCATCATCCCCCTGCTGCTGGCGGGAGCCGCCGCCTGCGGCACCGGGCGCCGGGTCAACGTCTACGCCGCCCTAACCCGCGGCGCGGAGGACGGTCTCACCGTCCTGCTCCACGTAATCCCCGCTCTGGTGGGCTTACTCACCGCCGTCAGTATGTTCCGGGCCTCCGGTGCCATGGATGCGCTGGCCCGGCTGTGCGCCCCGGTTTTGAACCTTCTGGGCATCCCGGCGGAGACCGTGCCGCTGATGCTGGTCCGCCCCGTATCCGGCAGCGGCGCGCTGGCCGTCGCCAGCGATCTGATGGCCGCCCACGGGCCCGACAGCTACATCGGCCGGGTGGCCGCCGTCATGCTGGGCAGCACAGAAACCACCTTTTACACCATCGCTGTCTACTTCGGCTCCGCCGGCATTGTCCGCACCCGCCACACCGTCCCGGCGGCGCTGGCGGCAGACCTCACTGGCTTTCTCACCGCTGCCCTCACCGTGCGGCTCCTGTTTGGCCCCTGACATCTACAAATTCACGCAAAAAAAGCACGGCAAAGCCGTGCTTTTTTCGTTTTCTTTATGCAGATTTTCTCACCTTTCGTTCAAATGCGCCCGCAGACGTTCCAGATTCCCCCGCATGAGCGTCACATACGTCTCTCCCCCTGCCAACTCATTTGGGGACACGTTGTGGCAGGTGTGGAACATAGCGGTCCCCGCCCCCGCCGCCTCGGCGATGGCGTCCGCCACCAGATGATTGGAAAACTCAATATACCAGACAGTCGAAATCCCTTCCTCCCGTACCTTGTCCGTCAGAAAAGCAATGGTCGCGGCGGACGGTTCCGTCTGGGTGGAGCATCCCGGAAATGCCGCGTAGTACCGCAGATCAAATTCTTCTGCGAAATACCGCAGTGGGAACCGATCTCCAAACACTATGGTCCGGTCCGGCAAGCTGTCGAAAAACGCATGAAATTCGCCATCCAGAGTGTCGATCTCCTCCGCATATTTCTCTGCGTTGGCCCGATACCGCTCCCCATTCGCACTGTCCAACTCCGCCAGCACCTCCCCAAACTGCCGGGTGATGGCCGCGGCGTTGGCCGGGGCGGTCCAAACATGCTCATCGATCTCCGTCACGGTCCCTAAGTGGTCGTGGTCATGGTCATCCTCGTCCTCATCGTGGTGATGGCCCACTTCCTCCTGCATCCCCTCTACATGCTCCTCCTCCAGAGTCTCCACGCAGTCGATCAGTGCCAGTGTCCGGCCCGTTGGCTCCGCCGCCTCTAAAATCGTCTCTACCCACTGGTCGGAGTCCCCGCCCAGATATAAAAAGAGGTCACAGCTCTGCACCTTCAAAATATCCGCCGGAGTGGGTTCATAGGAATGGCTCTCCGTCCCCGGCGGCAGCAGTAATTCCACATTCGCTAAGTCTCCGGCGGCGGCCCGGGCAAAGTCATACGCCGGAAATACAGTCGCTACGATGTGCAGCTTTCCATCCTCCGGTTCCTGCACGGATGCCGGTGCGCATCCTGCCAGCAGCGCCAGTGCCAGCATACAAATCAACAGTTTTTTCACAGTGGTCTCCTTACAATTTGAGAATCATTTTCAAATAAGATACCACATCCGCCCCCAAAAAGCAACCCCGACTATCCGTCAGGAGTGTGTTGATAAAGAAGTATCTTGAAAGCATTGAAAATACTAACTTTATTGACAGACGCCCAAGGAAACAGGTCGAGAAAGGACACTATCTGAAAAGGTAGTGTCCTTTTTTCATGCCCTTTTCCAAAAATAAGGAGGAACACAAGATGGCGGAGAGCATGATATACGATTATTACTACGGAGACGAAAGCAGTCAATTTTCTTTTTACCGCATCCCCCGCCAGCTTGTCACCGGGCCGCAGTTCAAAAAAATCTCCACAGACGCGAAGCTGCTGTATGGCCTCCTGTTAGACCGTATGGGGCTGTCTGCCCGAAATGGTTGGTATGATACAGAGGGTAAGGTCTATATTTTCTATACGCTGGACGAGATAGAAGAAGATTTAGGCTGTGGCCATGAGAAGGCCGTAAAACTATTATCTGAGTTAGATACAGTCAAGGGCTGCGGTCTGATCGAGCGAGTAAAGCAAGGCCAAGGCAGACCAACAAAAATCTATGTCAAACGCTTTACGGCCCGCCGAGTTCCTGCTGAAACCCCTGCGCCGCAGGAGATTCCCAGACTTCCGAAAATCGGAAGTCAAGAAGTCGGAAAATCAGAAGTCAAGAGTTCCGATAATCCGAAGTCAAGACTTCCGTTTTTCCGAAGTGCAGACTTCGGAAAATCAGACGGTAATTATATTGAATCTAATCAAACTGATTTTAGCTATAAAAATCAATCTATCCATCCATCGCCTTCCGCCGAGCAGCCGAGATGGATGGATAGAAGCGAGTATCTGAGAGAAATCAAAGAAAATATCGAATACCCGTTTCTTTGTCAACAGTTCAATGCCGACGATGTGGATGAGGTCGTGGGGCTAATGGCAGATGTGATGTGTTCCACACAGTCAACCGTGCGGATCGGCGGAGAAAACATACCGCTGTCGCAGGTGCAAGCCCGCTTCTACCGGCTGGACTACTCGCTGATGGTCTATGTGTTTGAGTGCCTGCGCCGCAATACCACCCAAGTCCGTAATATCCGCGCTTATCTGCTTACCACGCTGTTCAATGCCCCGCTTACGATGAATAACCATTATCAGGCCGAAGTCCAACATGACTTCGGCCTTTAATTTTTGGTTGAAAATGTGACTCAAAATGAGACACATTTTTCGACATAAAACTTGAATTTGGAGGTAAATCAATGTCCAACGAAAAGAAAAACCCGCTGATTGGTGCGTTTCGGACGCCTGTTGCCGGAGCACCGCCCACTTCCGCACCGCCTATTCCAGCCAAAGAAACCAAACCGCCCATTCTATCGCCCGCCGCTGTCAAGCCCGGTGAAGTGAAGAAGCCTGCTGAACCGGCCAAGGACGATAAGGCGGCCAAGGATGGAAAGCCCACTGCGCCCCCGGTCACTCCCGCCAAACCTGACGAGGCGAAGAAGTCCGCCGAACCCGCCAAGGACGATAAGGCAACCAAGGATAGTAAGCCCGCTGTGGCTCCGGTCGCTCCTGCCAAAGCTGACGAGGTGAAGAAGCCCATCGAACCCGTCAAGGATGATAAGGCGGTCAAGGCTGATAAGCCCGCTGTGGCTCCGGTCACTCCCGCCAAGCCTGACGAGGTGAAGAAGCCTGCTGAACCTGTCAAAGATGATAAGGCGGTCAAGGCTGATAAGCCCGCTGAGGCTCCGGTCACTCCCGCCAAACCTGATGAGGTGAAGAAGCCCGCCGAACCCGCCAAGGACGATAAGGCAGTCAAGGTTGATAAGCCCGCTGCGGCTCCGGTCACTCCCGCCAAGCCTGCCGAGGTGAAGAAGCCTGCCGAACCCGCCAAGGACGATACGGTTGCCAAGGATGCTAAGCCTGCCGTGACTCCGGTTACTCCCGTCAAACCTGATGAGGTGAAGAAGCCTGCTGAACCTGCCAAGGACGATAAGGCGGCCAAGGATGGTAAGCCTGTTGCGGCTCCGGTCACTCCCGCCAAGCCTGACGAAGTGAAAAAGTCTGCTAAACCTGCTAAGGACGATAAGGCAGCCAAGGATAGCGAGTCCGCTGATGCTCCCGTTGCTCCCGTCAAGCCTACCGAGGTTAAAAAGCCCGATGAACCGGCCAAGGCGGCGGTGACGCAGAAATCGCCGGAACAGCCGAAGGATGCTGCTACGGCTACCCGTACCGCAGATGGGCCGAAAGGCTCTGCTGTGACCAAGGTGTTTGAGGATCGGCTGGATGCCCCCTCCGAAGCCGATTTTTTCAAGCTGCCTATCCCCAATGAGGGAGAAATTTACAGTATGGCCGTTCATCCGGCATATCTGAAGGACTTTCTGGATCATCCCTTTACTGTGAACCGTGAGACGCAGGACTATAAAGACTTATTTGAGTCCATCAAGAATTACGGTATCCGTGAACCCGTCCTCTGCCGCCCCGGCCGCAACGGCGGCCTTGAAATTATTTCCGGCCATCGCCGCCATGACATCGGCGCACAGATGAATTATCCCATCCCTGTTTTAATCGAGCGTGTGGACGAGGATGACGCGCAAATCCAGTGCGTAGATGGCAACCTCCACCGCAAGGACATTCCCATCTCTGAATTGGCCCGCGCCGCACAGATGAAAATGGACGCTTTGAAACGCAAGGCTGGCCGCCGTTCTAAGGCGGACATTCTGGCAGGCAAAGCGCCGATGAAGCGCAGCGATGAGCAGGTCGGTGAAGATTTGGGCATGAGCCGTGCCAGTGTGCAGCGTTTGATGCGCGTCAATCAGTTGGAGGAGCCGTTGAAAAAGATGGTAGACAAGAAGGAACTTCCGCTGGACACCGCCGAGCAAATTTCCCACATGAAGCCTGCCGAGCAGAAAACCCTTGTTGACGCTATCGAGAAAGAGGGCGGTAAAGTCCCCTCTAAGACCGAGGCGACCAAACTCAAGGAGGAAAGCCGTGCCGGTACGCTCACTCCGCAGAAAATTGAGAGATCGGTGGCGCCTACCAAACGAGAGGTCAATCCTCCGTTGAAGGTCACTTTTCAGGATGACGAACTCCGCCCCTATTTCCCGGACGAGGGGACTACGGTTGCCACGGTCAAGCGCACCATGTTTGAAGCGCTGGATCTCCGCAAGCGCGCCATTGAGCGGCAGAAGGCCAGAGATGCAGAAAAGAGCGGTACGGCTAAAAAGCCTCCTGCCCCGGCAAGGTGAGCAGGAATGGAAGAAAAACGAGTTTGTCAGGGCTATGCCGTGATCGACTGTCTTAGGGTGGGCGAGGTCGAGATCGTCCTCGCCCATAATCCCAAAGCCGTGTCCCCCTATGTGACATGGAAAGCCTACGCACATTCCGGCTTTCAAGACTTCAATTTCGGAAACTATTTTAGCAATAAACAGGCCGCCAGAGCAGATATGATTGCCAGAGCCAGAGAAGCGGCCCGCGATTTACCGCCCGGCCATCGTGATAAAGAAAAATCTTCCCGCCATCGGAAAAAATCTGACTGGGAGCGCTGACGCCCAAAATGGCGTTTTTTCGTCTCAAAATGAGACGCATTTCGACAGGAGGTGGTGATAGATAGACTATCAGGAGCGAATGGAAAAGGTGCAGAAACTCACTGACCAGCTGGAAACAGGCATCACAGAATTGTTCAACAGTGAGCGGTATGCCGCATATCTCAGTACAATGGCTAAATTCCACCGTTACAGCTTCGGCAATATTCTTTTGATTTTGTTACAGTGTCCCGGTGCTTCTCAGGTAGCCGGATATGGTGACTGGAAAAAGAATTTTGGCCGACAGGTCAAGCGGGGCGAGCATGGCATCACCATCCTCGCCCCCTGCCCTTATCGCAGGCAAGAAGAAGTGGAGGAAACTGCCCCGGACGGTTCTTCCAGCAAATCAGTCCAGTGGGTGCAGCGCATGAGTTTTCGGACAGTTACCGTGTTCGACATAAGCCAGACAGAGGGGAAACCGCTGCCGGAAATTGCCAAAAAGCTGACCGGCGATGTAGCGCAATTCGAGAGTATAGTGGCCGCGATCCGCAGCATTTCTCCTTATCCCATCTACATTGAGCGTTTCCCCAGCGATGCCTATGGCTGCTGCAATTTTGCGGAACAACGCATTTTTGTTCAGCCCGACATGAGCCAAGCACAAACCATCAAAACTATGATCCATGAGGTCAGCCACGCTAAACTCCATGCACCGATAGAGGACGGTGACGGTGAAACACCACCACAGCGCAAGCGGCGCTCTGTCCGGGAAATGGAGGCTGAAAGCGTGGCCTATGTAGTCTGTCAGCACTTCGGTATTGATACCGCTGATTACTCTTTCGGCTATGTGGCCGGATGGAGCCACGGAAAGGATCTATCGCAGCTGAAAGCGTCATTAGAACTGATCCGTAATACCGCCGCAGAACTGATCGACGGTATCGACCCACCGAAAGAACTGCCCCCACCTACACAGAAAAAACAGCGAACAAAAAGGAGAAATGCCTATGAGCGCAGTTGACGCCCGGAAAGAACACTATGAGGCCGTGGAGATTTTAGGCATCCCCGGCCTTTTCACTACTCTCCGAATAGACCGAGCCACTATCCCCAAAGGCGTGTATGCCTATGATATGCAGACCAGTGAACAGGATTGGAGCCAGCCCTGTCTGCTTGCCCGGCATATCACGGTGGAGCATTTCGGTACTGTTCTGACAGCAAGCCCTGTTCCCATCCCGTCCAATGGTTATCTTGATTTGTCTCCCGGCGATTTTGAAAGTCAGTCCTGCGCCGAGCGTATGACGCTGGCTGATTTTGAAGCCCAATGGCTATCCCCGGTCAAACGACCGCCCAAGCGAAAGCCGTTCCACAAGATAACTCCCCGCCGCTCCGCACCGACTCGATGAGGGACGCTATGAAAAAAGAAATCAGTTTGATTGCGTTTCTGGATGAAGTGGTATCCCGGAATACGCAGCATTACAAGAAAGACTTTGAACTGGACGCTCAGAAGCTGCGTGACGCGCTGAACAGCCCCTATATGGATGAACGGGTATTCTACTTCATGTCTCGCCCTAACGGGACATGGTGTGTGCTGGAACGGGATGCCTTTCTCCGGGACAGCGACGGGTATAAGATTTGGACGCACTATGCGGATATGCCTGATGGTATCGAAGCCTATCGCGTCACTATCAGCGGGCGGCGCGGCACAGCCCCTATGGGTCATGTTGTGAAGCTGAATTACCGGGAACAGGTACAGCGGGTCATAAAAGCCGCTATCCCTTTTGAGGATGTGGAGCTTACTTTTTACTCCGGGGAAAAGTTTCGTATGCCGATGGAGCAGTACAGAAAGCAGAGGGAAGAAATTTTCTTTGAGTATGGAGCCATTCAGAATTTTCGTTGCTGTCCCCAAAATGAGGCGGAATTGTACCGCATTATTTCAATGGAGCATCGCTTACAAAAGGGTTGGCAGCCCAAAACAAAAAAGAGGCCGGATGCTCCGGCCAGATAGGAGGTGTTGAGTCCATGCCCGAAAAGGACAGCTTTTATTATTTGAACGCATATCAGGACGGTATTACGCCCGGCCAGAAAATGACGATCCAGCATAACATTTCATTCAACGATTGGCGGGCCGGCCCTCATATCGCCCCGCTGGTCACGCTGACGAGCGCGGAAGTCACACAGCGCAAGGAGGCCAGCATTACGCTGGAAAAGGAACTGTACGCCCAGCTGAAAAAACTTGCGGCGGCGTGGGATGAACAGGCCGCACAGACGATGCTGCTGGAGCGGGCGCTGGAATATCTGCATACGCCAGAGGTCGAGCATACCTCCAATGAGTGGAAACAGGACAAAAACGGGATATGGGAGATCAGCAACCGTACCTATAAAATGCGGTATAAAATTTCCTATGAAAAGGCCGCCGATGTTTACCTCGTCAGCTGGGGCATCATCTACAACGCCCCCAAGCAGCCAGACAGCAACTATCGGAATTATTGGGGAGATAGTATCTATGTCGCGCGGCAGGACAAGAAAAAATACCCCAGTATGGAGGCCGCACAGCATTATATCCAAGGCCGGTTTGACCTATATTGTCACTTGTTCCGAGAAATCTCCCCGCCAGTCCCCAATGAGTGCAGACGGATGTTCAGCATCAACGGCTATTTGGCGGCCGGGTACACGCTGGCTCCACCGGACAAGGAAGAACCCAACAAGAAGGCCGTTGATGACCTGCTGGCCTGTCTGGACGATGCGGATGCCGCAGTATCCCCAGCGGAGAAGCCGAAAGCACATATTTCTGAAAAGAAAGCTGAACGCAAAAAGTCCGTTCCAGTGAGATAGGCGGTGTGTCATGGGATACAGCCGTTTAGAGCCGGGGCGGGAGTTGGAAGTCCGCGAGTATATCAGTTTTCAACGCGGCCGCGATGGTTTTTATGAATTGACCGAGTGCGGCGTGGATGAATTGCTGGAACGCAAAGCCGAGAGTATTGTCCGTGAAAAAGAACTATGTCAGCGTATTGATGCCGCAGTGGAAGCATGGTCAAAACAGGCCCAGCAGACCCAGCAGTATATGAAGGCGCTGGAATATGTCAAAATGCCACCTGCGCCTCATACTTCAAACCGATGGACGGTCAGTGAATATGGCAACCATGAAATGAGCAATATGGTGTACCGCTTTTCATGGCGCGAATATGAACGCACTGAATGGGATAGGACGCTGAAAAAATCTGTTCCGAAATCATGGGAACTCACATGGTCGGTCACATTCAACACGCCGCATAACCCGGACTATTCCGGGGATGGCTGGAAGATAGCCGGTCAGGACAGAAAGGTTTTTCGGGATAGAGCGTCCATGGAGAAATATCTACAAGGCCGTATCGCGGCCTACGCTGACCTGTTTGTTGAGATATGCCCGCCGATCCCGGCAGAGCATAAAAGCCGCTTTTCCATCAACGGTCAGTTGATGCGGGGCTACACGGTAAAAATTAAAGAGCCAGAACGCCCGGATCAAGGTCAAGTGGATGCCTTGCTGGACTGTTTGGACGATGCGGATATGCCGGAGGTTCCTACTCTCGTTCCTAAGAAACAGCATCCTCAAAATGAAAAACACACAATCAAAAAGAAACATTCCCCGACACGGTAGACAGCGGCGCTTTGCGTCGCTGTCCCAGCCAGCATGGAATTTTGACATCAAAATTCCGCTGGTTAGGGGCGTGCCCCTAAGACCCCCGTGCTGCCTGTCGAAATGCGTCTCGAATTGAGACGCATTATTTTTTATCAGAAAGGAGACAGCCATGCGAGAAACCGCAAAGACTATGACGCTCCGCTTGAACGCTGCGGAGTATGCCCACCTGTGCCAGCAGGCGGAAGTGACAGGTCTAAAGAAGGAACCGCTGGTGCGGCAGCTTATCATGGGCGTGAACCTCCGCCCCCGCCCCCCTGACGCTTATGCCGACCTGCTTCGGGCGCTGTCCGCCATCGGGAACAACATCAACCAGTTAGCCCATCAGGCCAACACAAGGGGCGTGGCCACCGGAGATGAAATCACGGAGGCCCTGCGGCTGGTGCGGCAGGCCACGCGGCTTGTGAGGGAACGGCTCTGAATGGCATATACGAAAATCATTGTTATTCATAACCGGCTGGACAGATGCTTGAATTATACGCAGGACGAGGAAAAGACCTCGTTGGAAACGGTGCTGGACTATGCCATGAACCGGGATAAGACCGAGCAGGGCTGCTTTGAAACCGCTCTAAACTGTGACCGGGAAACTGCCTATGCGGACATGATGGACACCAAGCGCCGCTGGGGCAAGACCAGCCGTAAGCGCAAGGGCTATCATGTGATCCAGTCCTTTGCCCCCGGCGAAGTCACGCCGGAACAGGCCCACGCCATCGGCGTCGAACTGGCGCAGCTGCTTTTGGCGGATAAATACGAAGTAGTGGTGTCCACGCATTTGAACAAGGCGCACCTACATTCACATATCGTATTCAACAGCGTGTCCTTTGTGGATGGTGCCATGTACCGTGACCGTATCGCAGATTTGCTGGGCGGCTCCGGGGTAGGTATCCGGGGCACATCGGATGCAATTTGTCTGGCGCATGGCCTGTCCATCATCGAACCCAGTGAGCCATCCGTCAGCCGTGCCGAGTGGGAGGCGGAAAAGGTCGGGAAGCCCAATTTCCGCGGACTGGCCCGTGCGGACATAGATACCGCCATCGCCAACGCCTACACCATGCGTTCCTTTTGGGGCGAGTTGGTGAAAATGGGCTATCAGGTCAAGCGGTATCCCCAAGTGACCCATGCGGCGGTCAAGCCGCCGGGCGGCGCACGCTTTCTCCGGCTGGACAAGCTGGGGGCTGGGTACAGCGAGGCGGAGATATTCTCCCGCCTTACGGAGAACCGCACCGGCACAGCCCCGCCGATCAGCGGCCATGCCCCCATCCTGCCGCGGTGGTATTTCCCCTATGGGCGGCGTTACCGAGTGAAGGGCAATTTGCCATTAAAGGCAGGCCGCGCATGGGGCTTCCGGCTTCTATATCTGAAATACCTTTATCTGCTGAGAAAGCCGCCGTCCCGGCACAAGGCAGCAGTCTCGCGGGCGGAGGTCATCAGGTTTGACCGCTACCAAGAGCAGTTCTTTTATCTTCACAAAAACCGCATTGACAGCGCGGAGCAACTGACTATGCAGCAGGAGGCGCTGCAAGCGGAGATTGACGCCCTGACAGACCGCCGGGCCGATCTGTACCGCCTGCGCCGAAAAGCTTCGGACGATACGGCCTGTTCCGAGGAGAGCGGCACGATCACCGCACGGCTGCGGGTACTGCGCCGGGAGCTGAAGCTGTGCGCCTGCATTGAAGATGATATTCCAACGGTGCGGGCGCAGATGGAAATTTCAAAGGAAAGGAGCGACCATGAAAAAGCTGATAAAAGCAGACCTGAGCAAAGTGTTGGAGATGACCGCAGCGTACCAACCCATTGACCGTGACAGCCTAAAGGCAGAACTGGAGATTTTGGAGCAGAGCCGGTATAACGATTATCTCTTTCTGGCCCGGAAAGACCGCTTTCGGTTGATGGCCCTGTCCGAGGTCTACATCGTTGGCAGTGACGCCAATAGGTTTCTCGCTCTATTTGAGGTACAGACCTGCTGGCCGATTCTGGCAATGCTGCTTCATGTGGAGTATATGGAAAGCGGCATCCACCGTGGGAGCGTGATTTTGATGGACTATCCTGAACTCGTCCGGGATGTGGCTCTTTTTGACCGACTCCCCGATACTCAGCGGGAGGGGCACATCAAGCAGCTGATAACCCGCTGTGTACGGTATGCCCCGCAGTGTATGATGGTGGATCTGATCGAATATTTGAAAACCGGGAGGTGAAAGTAAATGGACGCAAGTGGAGAAGTGGCCGACCTGATGGTAAAGGAAAGCATCCAGCTGACGGAGGCCAGTATCAAGATGTTGGCGGCAGGCTGTAAAAACCTGACCGCCTTTTTGTATGCCTTAGCAAAGGACAACAAAAAGCTGGTAGGTAAAACCAGTATGAAGCGCCTGCTGCGGGAGGGTAAGGAACTGAAAACCTTTTGTATCAAGGCTGAGGATCTGAACGATTTCCGCAAGTATGCCAGACCCAACATCCTTTTTGCCGCAATCCGGGATACAAAAGAGGATGACGGTGTGGTGGCGCTCGTCACCAACACGGACTTTGTATCCCCGGTCAACCTGTTCATGCAGCGCCGGGGCTATCCCGCCCCCACGCAGACGCAGGAGGACGATACCGCAAAAAAAGACACGCCCCGCACTCAACAAGGGAACTCCTCACCAGAGCGCGGGAATGGCTCGACACCATCGAGGATGAGCCAGACGATGAGGACTACTGACACGGCTGAAAAAATCAACGATATTCCCACGGTAAAAGGCCGATTGGCTGTGTTGCAGAAAACCGCTGCGGGGATGCGGGGCGGTCAGGCAAAGCAGCGTTCCCAGCCCACGCAGCAAAAATCAAGATAACAGGAGGAATTTTTAGTATGGCAAATCTGGAGCAGATCGTGAGCCGTAAGGCTGAGAATGATACGAAATGGAAAGAGGCCCAGCAGGCCGAGAGGGAAAACACCACGGCCATGCAGGATGCCGGTATTACGGAGATCACCAGCAATCCCGAAGCCTATGCCCGCTATTTGGAGATGCAGGGGGACAATCCCTCTTACAGTGCCGGCAATATCGCGCTGGTGATGTTCGGCAACCCGGAGGCCACCGTGTTCGGAACCCGTGACCGCTGGAAAACGCTGAACCGTTCCGTTATGGACAGCGAGAAGAACAACGGCGTGAAAATTTTTGCCCGCTCTCCTATGGGGCGCGGCTATACGCTGGCGGATGCCTATGACATCAAGCAGACGCAGGGGCGGGATATTTCCCGAATCATCTTGCAGAATGGCAGTAAGGAAATGGAGGCGGCGTTGACCACCGTTCTGAATTATGCCGTTGTGCCGGTGGTCATTGACAAGGAGCTTCCCGCGCCCGCCTTTTATGATTCGGCCAATCTGGAACTGGCAATCAACCCGGACTACCCCGACAACGAAGCCTTTGCGGCGATCACCGCCGAGGTGGCTCACAGCCGTTTCCATGCCAAAGGCGCCAATGCCAGCTATGACCGCGGCGAGTGCGAGTTGGACGCGCAGAGCATTTCCTATATCCTCTGCCGCAGATACGGAATTGAACGGCCTATGCCGGATATGTCGAACCTCGCTGCGCTCTATGAGGGCTGGGAACCGCAAGAGTGCCGACAGGCCCTCGATAATATTCAGGATACCAGCAAGCAGTTTGGACGCTCTATTGAGAAAAATCTGGAGATGGGCAAACAGCGCAGCCGTGCCCCGGTACATCGTCCTACTCGGTAAAGTCCTGACAACAGGGGGTGTCTCCCCTTTGGGGAGTATGAGCCACCGCCCACCCCTGTCAAGGCCGCACGATTGCTGGCGCAATCATGCGCGGAGTCAGCCAGTGCGCGCACTGGCTGAGCCTTGACCGGGCTGTTCGCTGGCTCATTGGGTAATCAAGGGGAGGACACCCCAAAAGCCGCTGACAGCGGCTTTTGCCATATTGGGAGCGCGGCGCGTCCAACGCAGTGCCAGCGAACCCATCAGCTGCCCCGCCGTGAGCCATCGGCGGGCGCTTTTCAAAATGTGTCTCAATTCGAGACGCATTTCTACATTATATAAATATGGAGGAACCACTATGAAACGCACAGTATCGTTGTGCATCACCGTGTTGCTCTCCTGCCTGTTGACCTGTCCGGCCTTAGCAGCGGATGCACTGCTCCTGACGCCAACGCTTTATCCCGCAGAGGTCAACGAGTACGCCAGTGGAGAAGAAATGCGGCTGGAGCGCACCTATCTTCTGTCTCCCACAGATGACCCGGCCAGCATCCCCATCGGAGATTTTGAACGGGAGGGCTGGCACTACACACTGCTGGATGTGACCCGGCAGGAGAACCCCAAGAGCGATGCGAAGGACTATGCAGCAACCTACACGCTGAACACGGACACAAAGGACATGGAGGCGATCATGCCCCAGTTGGCCGCAGAGCGCACCGTTACCACAGAGGATGGTTACACTGGGACTCTGGTGCTGGATACCTCCAGCATCAAGGTAGAAGCCGCAGGCTATAACACTTCCACCAAGACTGTAACGGCGGTAAGAAGTTACCCGAACCTGTCTGACGCAGATGTATCCTTTGTCCCCAAGAGCATTACGGACAATGGCCGCACGATGGAATTGGCAGATGTGCAGTGGCAGGAGTCGGACGGTTTTTATCATGCCTCGGCTACCTACACAGGAAAGGTATCCAGCAAGTATGCTACTGGCTATATCGTCACGGTGGATTATTCCGGCGAGGTAGTTCGTACCACGATGGACGATACCATTTACACCGCAATTTTCAGTGGGACGCCTATCCAGCCGGAACGCAGCGCTATCGACTGGCGCTATCTGCTGATCCTGCCCGCTGGTGCCGGTGTGGCTGGCCTCGGTGTGCTGGGGCATAACTGGCTGAAAAAGCGTAAAAACGAAAAGAAATGGGAGGAGTACACAAAATGAAATGGAAAACCTTGTGCCTGTCGGCGGCATTGACCGCTGTACTGGCCGCCGCACCCGCCTATGCGCTGGACTACACGGTGGACGCCCCGGAGGACTATCTCTTTGGCAGGCCGACCAGCATGGAAACGGTCACGGAGTACGGCGCGGACAATGTTGACCGCAGCAAGAACACGGCGCTGATCCCGCCCACCTTTGGCAGTCCCACCAGTTACCTGCCCAATACGGGTGAACCCCTGACGCCCAACCTGATCCCCGGTGCCCTCGGCGGCGGGCTGGTCAGCTCTGTCGGCTCTGTTGGCAGTGTGTCCTATCCCACAGTGGATAGTGGCAGCAGCTGGAGCAGCACGGCATACACTCCGGTTTCCTCTGACCTCTATTACAGCAACGGCAGTTTGGGAACACTGAAAATTCCGTCTATTGGTCTGATCGTCAAGGTCTATGAAGGTACGGACAGCACCGCACTGAAAAAAGGTGCCGGGCATTTCAATGACACCAGCATTTGGAATGGAAATGTGTGTATCGCCGGACACAACCGCGGCATAAACAATCATTTTGGACAGATCCACACGCTGACTGTGGGCGATACCATCACCTACACAACAAAGCTGGGAACGCGCAGCTACACCGTTGCCAGCGTGTCTAAGGTGCTGGAGACGGACACCGGCGGCACAATGGCCAGCAGTGCCAACCGTCTGACCCTTTATACCTGTGTCAGAAATCAGTCGGCGTATCGCTGGATGGTCTGTGCTGTGGAGCGCTAAAAACTGAATAGCGGCAGTCAAAATGCGGCTCAATTTGAGACACATTTCGACTGCCTTTTCTCTTGCGGTTTTCGTAAGTAATACATCTGATTTTCAAGCAGAAGGAGGTGATGCGAGAACCGCATAGGGCCTCTTTCTGCCCATTTTGAAGGAGGCACTATGAAAAAACGATTGAGTTCCATGCTTCTTGTGTTGGTGATGATGCTGGGGATGCTCCCGGCCACGGCGCTTGCCGCCAGCAGCGAAGCGGAGGCTTTGGGCGAAGTTAGCATCTACAACGGCGGGCAAAAGCTGTCCTATCTTTCCATCAACGGTAGAGTGAGGGAACTGATCTACACCTATTTTAATTATATGGGTGAAAACGGAAAAACAAAGGAAATTCCCGCATATTGTGTGAACCCTAACACCAAGGGCGTGCCGCAGACTGTGGCATCCGGCCAGAGTATCAAATATCTTGCTGAGGAAAAAGGAAATGACCCAAAGGTCATGGGTATTATCGCTAATGGCTACCCTACCCGCGGCCTCGCGGAATTGAAACTGGAAAATAAATACCATGCGTACTACGCTACTAAAATGGCCTTGTGGTGTTATTTGCTGCCGAATTGGAACATCAACAATCTGAAGGTCAATCCTAACCTGACCGGCACGGAGTTTCAGCGGGCACAGGCCATTTTGACCGCTGCAAAGGATATTTATGTGCGCGGTACGGCGTGGAGCAAGGTCTACTCGCCTCGCGTTACCGCTACGCCTGACCGTGATGCCGCCTATGCCACCACGGTCAACGGCCAGCAGTATAAGCAGCAGGTGTTCACAATTCACTCAGATACATGGGTATGCAATTACGCTGTTCGTGTGGCGTTCACTGACCCGTCCTCCATTCCCGCAGGAACGCGCATCGTTGACATGGACAACAACGATATTACCACCATTACTACCTCCAGCACCGGCGATGGTTATGCTGGTAAATTCAAGGTTTTGTACCCGGCCTCTGCTGTGGCAGGCAAGACCGGCAGCGTCCAGCTTTCTTTCGTAACCGAGGTCTACAAATACGCAGTATTTTACGCCACCTGTGCCGAAGTCGGCAAGTACGGTCAGCTGCAAAACTATATGTGCGATACCGACCCTACTACCACGATGAAACTGTCCACTTACAGCAATTACAGCGATGGCGGTGAGGTAGAGCCGCCCGACACTGGCCTGAAAATCACCAAGCTGGAGAAAGGAACGGACACACCTCTCAGCGGAGCTGTTTTTGAAGTAGTCGATCCTGATGGAGCCACCGTTGGCACATTTGCCACTGGGGCGGATGGTACGGTGACTATTCCCTTGACACTGGCTGGAAATTACACCGTGTATGAGCGTGTTGCGCCTTTGGATCACCTGCTCAGTGATAACCCCGCGCAGAATATCAAGGCGGAGTACGGCAAGATGGCGGAGCTGACCTACTGGAACGAGCCATACGGGACACTCCGCATTGAAAAACTGTCCGACACCGGTGCTCACCTGCCCGGTGCTATGGTGCAGATCAAGCACATTGAGAGCGGCGTGACCTATACCGCAGAAACCAATTTTGCGGGCTATGCCATCTTTGACAACATCAGACCCGGTGCGTATGAAATCAAAGAGATCACTGCCCCCTCCGGCTGGCTGAAGGATGATGCGACCTACACGGCTACCGTGTCCACGGGCGAAATGACAACCTTCTCTATCGTGAACAAGGAACTTCCCGGCCTGCGGATCATCAAGTATGACCGCAAAAATATGGTAGCTATGTCCGGCGTCACCTTTGAGGTTTGGCGTGATGGTGTTTCTCTCGGCAAGTTCCGCACAGATGAGTTTGGCGAGATTCTTTTGACGGATGTTGCCCCCGGCACCTATCGCACGGTAGAGGTGGATACCGGTAGTGACGGTCACATCCTCGACACCACACCGCAGGAAGTGGAACTGTCCGCTGGCGATGGCATTAAGGAACTGCTTTTCTTTAATGATGTGAAGCCGGGTCTGAGACTGGTGAAGGTGGACAGCACCGACCCCAGCAAGGTCATTCCCAACGCAGTTTTTGAAATTAAGTCCGTGGCAGGTGATTATGGCCCCAAAGAATTTACCACCGACCAGAACGGCGAAATTGACCTGTCTAAGCTGCCTACTGGTGCGTATGTGGTGACAGAAAAATCCTGCGAAGGATATGTAATCGACCAAGCGCAGCGCATTATTCAGCTTGCCCCCAACGAGGACGCACAGTTTGTTTTTACGAACACCATCAAGCCCGCTCTGCAAATCATCAAAACCAGTTCAGACGGTAGCCGACTGAAAAATGTGTCATTCCGAATTGCACGAATTGAGGACGGGACACACTACCTTGACCGCATGACCAACGAGCAGGGCGAAATTTTGATTTCTGACCTCGAACCCGGCGTGTACTCCGTGCGGGAAACCTCTACGGATTCCTCCCACATCCTCGATCTGCGGGAATACCATGTGGAACTGTTTCCCGGCAAGACCAGTACCCTGACTATCGAAAATCAGAAGCGCCCCAACCTCACCGTGTATAAGCATGATGCCGATACCGGCGAACCCATCGCAGATACCGTGTTTGAAGTCCGTGCTGCTGATGGGCACAGCGTTGACCAGATCAAAACAGACAGCGAGGGCAAGGCTGAACTGAAGAACCTGCTTCCCGGCGTGTACGAAATTTCGGAGAAATCTGTACCGTCTCCGTGGCTACTGGACGCCCCCTCTCAGCTTGTAACTCTTTATCCTAACCGCGACCACACGGTTTACTTTGAAAATCACCAGAAGCCCAGCCTGACGGTGAAAAAGGTGGACAGTGTGACAGGAGATCCTTTGCAGGGTGCAAAATTCCAAGTGACTTATGCCAGCAACAGCACAGACAGCGGTGAGATCAATGACCTCGGCATTTTCTATACCGATGAAAACGGTCAATTCCAAATCAGCGGCCTGCGTGATGGCTGGTACAAGATTTCGGAGCTGGAACCGCCCGCGGGGTACTCTATCAAGGAGGCCACGCAGGAGGTCTACATCAAGTCCGGCACTTCTAAGACGCTGACCTTTGAAAATATCCCCCTCTCCGCGCTGGTGGTGTGGAAGTACGATAGTGTCACCGGCGAAGCAGTGAGCAACGCGGTTTTTCAGGTAAAGTATCTGACCGGAACCTCCGGCACGGGCGGCACGGTCATCGGTACTTATAAGACCTCGGCCAATGGTAGCTTTACTTTGACCGGTCTGCGGGAAGGCACTTACATCGTCGAGGAACTGGCCAGCGACAGCGGCCATGTCATCGACTTCGCGCCGCAGACAGCCTATATCAGCGGCAAGCAGCAGGATGTGGTGCAGCTCTATTTTGGCAACAGCCCCAAGGGGGCGTTGTTGGTGAAGAAAATCGACAGTGTGACGCATGAACCCCTCTCGGATGTAGAGTTTATGGTGACTACCTCGGACGGAACCGTGGTAGGCGATGCCAACGGCAAGTTTGTGACTGACAGCGCGGGCAGCTTCACCGTCAGCGGTATCACTCCCGGTACGGTGCTGGTGGTAAAAGAAACCCGCGCCAAGGCGGGCTACCTGCTGGACGATGCACCGCAGACCGCGACCATCAAGGCGGGCCAGACCGTCACACTGGAGTTTAGAAACCAGCCGCAAGGCTCTCTCATCATCAATAAGCTGTCCAGCGCAGATAAGAAAACACCGCTGGAGGGTGTGCTGTTCCAAATCACCTATTCCGATGGCAGCTATGTAGACAACGGCGCTCTTTCCAGCAAAGGGCTTTACCGGACGGACAAGAACGGCCAAATCATTCTCAGCGGTATCACTGGAACGGTCATCGTGACGGAAGTGGAGACTATCAAGGGCTATCGCATTGATGACGCTTCCCGTAGCCAGACCATCGAAGTCCGCGCCAATGATACTCAGCAGCTTTGGTTTTATAATACCCCTATTTCCGGCATCCTGATCCACAAAATTTCCAGCGTGGACGGAAAGGCCATCCCCGGTGTGACCTTCCTGCTCTATGACAGTGCCAATATCCCCATCGCACAGGCCACCAGCGATGACCGTGGCTATGCCTATTTTGAGGACTTGCCCGCTGGCCGCTACTCCCTGCGTGAATTGGAGAACGAGGGCTATGTGCGCGACACACAGAAAAAAACGGTCTATGTGAAGTCTGGCGAAACCACCGAGGTCGAATGGGAAAATACGCCCATCACCGGACAGATCCAGATTACAAAACGCTCTGCGGACTACAATCCCACCAACGGCCTGCCGGCCGGGACACTGCTGGAGGGAGCGGTTTTTGAGATCGCCGACAAAGCCGGGAATGTGGTGGATACGATTCGCTCCAACAGCCGAGGGCTGGCCATTTCCAAGCAGCTGCCCCTGTCGCGGTACTTTATCCGGGAGGTAAAGGCCCCGGAGCATTACGGCATCAGTGAAAAGGAGCTGACGGTCTACCTTGAGTATGAAGGTCAGATCGCCCGCCTTGAGGTGGAGGACAAGAGCCTCACTACTGGCGTATCTATTACCAAGACCGGCCCCAAGGAGATCATGGCAAATCAGCCGGTTCGGTATGCGTTCTCGAATATCGCCAACACCTCCAATGTCAGCCTGAGCAATTTTTACTGGAGGGATACTCTGCCTGCACAGGTGCGGTTGGAAAAGGTTGTGACCGGCACTTATAACTTCTCCGGCACTTACAAAATCGTCTACCGTGCCAATGGGGGCGATTACCGCACACTGGCTGACAATCTTTCCACCAGCAAGAATTACACGCTGGCAGCGTCCTCGGTGGCGCTGGGTTTGGCCTCCAACGAGCGCGTGACGGAGATCATGTTCGTATTCGGGCAGGCCCCGGCGGGCTTTAGTCAGGTCGAAGCACCGTATCTTCACTGTAAAGCTGTGGCCGGGCTGCCCGCAGGTTCATTCGTCAACGTAGCAGATGTGGGCGGCACCTATAACGGAACATGGGTGCAGGCAGTAAGCCGCTGGGTGATTTCCGTGTATGGAAAGCCCGCCGTTCCCAAGCTGCCCCGCACAGGATATTGATGGTGTCGAAATGCGTCTCATTTTGAGCCACATTTTGACGGACGCGGAAAGGAAACTCGCATGAATGATAAAACGGTGCAGAGCAGCCTATCCATCAGCCGCGATATGGCGGACTATTTAGAAACGGTTGACCCGCAAAACTATCATGCGGCAGATCGGGCAAAGACGATTCAGCACCTCAATGATATTCTGGCAGGACGCTCCAAAGAGCCGCTTACGCCGTTGATTTCTGCGTCAACAGAGGAAACGCCTGCCCGCCTTATGGCGGGCTTTGCTGCGCTGTCTGCTCAAATCGAGCAGATGGCGCAGCCCTTTCCACTCCGGTATGGCCGAGCGCGGAAGTACCCAGTATGGGATGACAGCGCGGAGACACCGCTGAAATGGATCGACCAAAAGCGGTATGACAATGCCTTAAAAAACGGCTTTCCCACTGGCTTTTTTGAAAATTCCTATTTCGATCATATTTGCTTCTCTGCTGTGCCGGATGAAATGACTTGCAGGGGATCAACCTTTGATGGCTGTCAATTTACGGCCTGCCGCATCCACTCCGCCTTTTTTGAGGACTGCACGGTGCAAGATACGGATTTTTCAAACTGCCGACTGTGCCTATGCCTGTTTGCTTATAGCAACATCGCGCACACAAGATTTTTCGACTGTCAGTTGTGCCGACACGGTGGCTTTGCATTTTCACAGCTTAAAAATGTGTTGTTCCGGGATTGCAATATGGATGCCATCAATATCAGAAACTGCACACTGGATGGCTGCTCGTTTGCGCGTATGAGGGTAAAAAACATACACGGGTTGGAAACTTCGACCATCACACAGGGCGGTGCAACACCGGAAGAATGTGAACGCCTGCGGGTACAGACCTATCAATCCCTCGGCGTATCCATCCAGAAGCATAGGCCGCCACGCAACAAGGAACGATAAGGAGGCTGACCATCATATATAAACAAACCGACTTCCGAAGCGCCGCCCCATTGTGGGCGGCGCTCTCCTTACCTGTCCTCTGGCTGGCGGCAATAGCGGCCTATGCCTATGAGGATGATATGACCCTCTTTGCATGGATGGGCCGTTTCAGTGCTGCGCTGGAGCGCCCTTTTTCTGTCCGATGGACACCGCATACCATTAAATTCATGCTGGCGGCGCTGGTGGCCTATGGCGCTTCCATCGCTCTTTACTACTCGACCCGTGAGAACCGCAGGCCGGGAGAAGAACACGGCTCCGCCAAGTGGGGCAGCGCCAAGCGGCTGAACGCCAAGTACCGGGACAAAGACCCGCGCAACAACACCATCCTGACGCAGAATGTCCGCATGAGCCTGAACGGCAAAATGCACCGCCGCAATCTCCTTCAAATCGTAATCGGAGGCTCTGGTGCGGGCAAAACACGCTTTTTTGTGAAGCCGAATCTGATGGAGGCAAATTGCAGCTTTCTTGTGACTGACCCCAAGGGAGAAACGCTCCGGGCCGTGGCACCGCTGCTTCTTCAAAAGGGCTATGTGATCAAGGTGTTTGACCTGATCGACCCAGCCCATTCGGACAGCTTCAATGCCTTTGCCTACATCAGGGACGACAAGGATGTGATGAAGCTGGTGAACAATTTCATTAAGAACACCACGCCCAAAGGCGCGCAGCAGAATGACCCGTTCTGGGAACGCTCGGAAATTGCGCTGGACACAGCTCTCATTCTGTACCTGATCCATGAAGCGCCCCCGGAGGAACAGAACTTTGAAATGCTTATTTACATGATTGAAAACGGCGGGGCCAAAGAGGACGATGATGACTACCAATCCCCCTTAGACCTGCTGTTTGAAGCATTGGAGGAGGAATATCCCGACCATATCGCCGTGCGGGAATATAAGATTTACAAACAGGCGGCCGGGAAAACAGCCAAGTCCATTTTGATTTCCGCAGCTGTGCGGCTGTCTGCCTTTATCCTGCCGGAGATACAGAACATCACCGCCAAGGACGATATGGAGCTTGAAAAAATGGGAGAGCGCAAGCAGGCCGTATTTGCCATCATCCCGGATAATGACAGCACCTTTAATTACATCGTGGGTATGCTCTACACCTGCGCCTTTCAGAGCCTTTACTATCAGGCCGACAAGGTACACCAAGGGGCGCTGCCTATTCCCGTGCGAATGATGATGGACGAGTTTTGTAATGTCTCTCTCCCGGATGATTTCGGCAAGCTGCAAGCTACCATGCGCAGCCGCAACATCATGTCCACCATCGTCCTGCAAAATATTTCCGCGTTGAAAGCCCTGTTCAAGGATGACTGGGAGGGGTTGATCGGCAACGCGGATACGCTGCTGTACTTGGGCGGCAACGAGGTCAGCACCTTCAAATATATCTCTGAACTGCTTGGCAAGGAAACGCTGGATACCCGGACGCGCAGTGTCTCCAAAGGGCGCAGCGGCTCCAGCAGCGTGAACTACCAGCAGACCGGGCGGGAGTTGATGACCCCGGACGAGGTGCGGGCGCTGGACAATGACCACTGTATCCTGTTTGTCCGCGGTGAACTGCCGGTGATGGATAGAAAGTATGACATCCTAAAGCATCCTGGCCTGAAGCTGACGGAGGATGGCGGCACCGCACCGTACATCCACCGCCCCGGCCTGACCTATGCGCTGGAGGACTTGCCGTTGTCCACGGACAACTGGGAGTCCATTGAAATTATTGAATGAAAAAGGAGAATGACACCATGAAGAAGAACCGTATCCCGTCTGAAGCTGACCGCAGGACTATCCGGGCCGGACACCGCTATGGGGCGCTCGTTTTGACTATGCTGGCCTGCGCCGCCCTGACCTGTCCCGCTCTGGCTGCTGATGATCCGCTCACCATTGTCGGAAACCTGTCTGATTTCATTTTTTCGATCATTAAAGCCTTGGGTGTTATCATCCTCGGCTGGGGCATTGTGCAGGTGGGTATGTCTATCCAGTCCCATGACGCCAGCCAGCGGACGCAGGGCTTTCTGTGCCTCTTTGGGGGACTTATGATCGCTTTTGCCAAAGAGATTCTTACCGCGATTGGTGCGATTTAATGGAAAGGGGCAGGCTGTGGAGCCTGCCCCTCTTACTTCTCTGGAGAAATGGGGTGAAATCATTTGAATAACTGGATCGTCGGCAATCTGCAAGCGTCCTTTGATACATGGAACGAAAAGCTGACGGAGATATGGAGCCTTGTCACCACCACGCCGCAAGCCTTTCGCGGCGGCGAGATTTGGAACACCATCGTCACCATCAATGACGGTCTGAAAGCCTTCGGCTATGGCCTGCTGGTGCTGTTTTTCGCTATGAGTGTGTTCCGCTCTGCTGCCAGCTTCCGCGACCTTCAGCGTCCGGAGTTCGCCCTGCGGCACTTCATCCGCTTCATAATCGCAAAGGTGGCCGTGGGAAGTGCCATGGAAATTATGACTGCCGTGTTTTCTGTGTGTGGCGGTGTGGTGCAATCCATCATGGGCAGCATCGGCGGCATGAGCGCCGCCAGCGTGACACTGCCGCAGGAAATTGCGGATGCCATTGAAGAAGTGGGCTTCTTTCAGTCCGTCCCCCTCTGGATGGTCACATTCTTGGGAAGCCTGTTTATTACGGTGCTGTCCTTCATCCTGATTATGACCGTCTACGGGCGCTTTTTCCGGCTGTATATGTTTACGGCTCTGGCTCCGCTGCCGCTGGCCTCTTTCGCGGGGGAGGATACCTCGTTTATGGGAAAAGCCTTTCTAAAAAGCTATCTCGGTGTCTGCATGGAGGGCGCTATTGTGGTGCTGGCCTGTTTGATCTTTTCCGCCTTTGCCGCCAGCAGCACGCCGATTGCGGATACCTCGCTGCCCGTTGTCACGATGAGCTGGCAGTATGTGGCTCAGACCATTTTCAATATGCTGATACTGGTAGCCCTTATCAAGGGGGCGGAACGCATCGCAAAGGAGATGTTCGGACTATAAGAAAACGGCGGGCTTCTGCCCGCCGTTTTTCAGTCCTCATATTCCGGGATGGGTACGCCGTTACACAGCTGAAAGCCGGTAATGGTGCGCCCCTCCGCATTGGCACGGTGCAGGTCATTCTTGATCTGTCGCTCGGCCAGCCGGAGCATCTGCCGTTCCTGTACCCACTCCACCACCGGGCGGAGCCAGCAGGACAGCGCCAGCAATCCGAAAAATGCCAGAACTCCGTAGAACACAAAGGGATGTGCCGCCGCCCATTGGGGGTAAAGGCGGCCTACGCCCAGCCAGACCAGAATAGGCAGAAGTTGCAGGCGCAGGAGCAGAGCGAACACCAACCGGATCGCAAAGATAAACAGAACAAATGCAGCGAAAGCAAGAAGTACCTGTTGCAGGATCGTCATAGTAAAAACCTCCTATATTTGGTACTTCTATTATCTCATACCGCAAAAATCGTGTCAAAAAATCGAAAAACAAATCAATTCAGAAGAAATGAGGCTCAATTTGAGACACATTTCGACAGGAGACAGATATATGGAAATTAAAATACCCAAAGAAGTCCGGCAGCACAGTGAGACGATTTTCTTCGGCCTTTCTACCCGGCAGTTTGTCTGCGCAGTGCTGGCCGTGTCCGCTGCCATCGGCACCTACTTTCTGACAAGAGGAACCATCGGCAAAGAAACCGCCAGTTGGGTTTGCATCGTGGCCGCCGCGCCCTTGGCGGCAGCCGGTTTCTTCCGATACAACGGCCTAACCTTTGAACAATTCGCATGGGCATTTATCAAGTCGCAGATTTTGTGCGCGGGGCCGAGGGTGTTCCGCTCTGAAAATCTGTACTGCAAAATTCTGAGCGAAAAGGAGAAGAACATTTATGATTAAAACACTGCTTGCCGCAGACCGCAGTGAGCGGGAGCGATTCAAGATTCCCCGGAGCGTCCAGCAGTCCATCCCCGTCCAGAGGATCTACCGGGACGGTATTTGGCAGACCGGCGGCAAATTCAGCCGCACTTGGCGTTTTGCGGATATTAACTATGCGCTGGCCTCCCATGACGATCAACACAATATGTTCACTTCCTACTGCGGCGTGCTGAACAGCCTGCCCACGGACGCTACCACAAAAATCACCATCAACAACAGGCGGCTGAACGGCGCGGATTTTCGCCGCAGTATCCTGATGCGGGAGCGCGGGGACGGTCTGGATATGTACCGTCAGGAGTACAACCGCGTCCTGACCGATAAGGCCGCAGAAAGTAATGACCTCATTCAGGACAAGTACATCACGGTTTCAGTGGCCCGGAAGAACTTTGAGGAGGCCCGCACCTTCTTTCACCGGGTAGACGCTGACCTTGGGAAGAATTTCGGACGCTTGGAGAGCGGCGCAAGGGCGCTGGATAATCAGGAACGGCTGCGTATCTTCCATGATTTCTTCCGCCCCGGCGAAGAAGAACACTTCCGCTTTGACCTGAGCGATGCCATGAAGAAAGGGCATGACTTCCGGGACTACATCTGCCCGGACGGCCTGTGCTTCAAGGCAGACCATTTCGAGTTAGGCGGCAAGGTGGGCCGTGTTCTATTTTTGAGGGACTATGCCAGCTACATCAAGGATGAAATGATTTCTAAGCTATCCGACTTTCCACGAAATCTGATGCTGTCCATTGATATTCTCCCCATTCCCACCGATGAGGCCATCCGGGAGGTACAGAGCCGCATCCTCGGCATTGAAGCGGATATTGCCCGGTGGCAGCAGCGCCAGAACAGCCGCAATAACTTCACGGCCAGCATCCCCTATGAACTGGAGCAGCTGCGGGCGGAGACGAAGGAGTTTCTGGATGACCTGAGTACCCGCGACCAGAGGATGATTTTTGCGAATGTCACCATTGTTCACATGGCCGACACGCTGGAGCAGCTGGACGCTGACACGGAAACGCTGCAAGCGATCGGACTGGAGCAGGCATGTCAGTTCTCCATCCTCCGCTACCAGCAGGAGGACGGTTTGAATACGGCCTTGCCCTATGGTCTGCGCCGCATCAAAACGACCCGTACCCTCACTACTGAATCTACCGCTGTCCTAATGCCGTTCCGTGTCCAAGAAATTCAGGATGCGGGCGGCATTTATTACGGGGTCAACGCCGTGAGTAAAAACCTTTTGATCTGCAACCGAAAGAAGCTGCTGAACCCTCACGGCTTCGTGCTGGGTGTGTCGGGCAGCGGAAAATCCTTTTCTATGAAAGAGGCCATCACCTTTATTGCCCTGTCCACCAATGACGATATTATTATGATCGACGCCGAGCGTGAGTATGGCGAACTGACGCGGGCGCTGCAAGGGTCGGTATTGGAAATTTCGCCATCCAGCCCGCACCATATCAATCCGCTGGATATTAACCGGGGCTATGGAGCCGGTGAGAACCCGGTGGCGATGAAGTCCGAGCTGATGATGAGCATTTGCGAGCAGCAGATGGGCGTCGGTCAGCTGGGGGCGTACCACAAGTCCATCATTGACCGCTGCACCGCCAATATCTATCACGATTTCATCAAGAGTGGCGGTGAAGGCCAGATACCGACCCTGCCGGACTGGCGCAACGAGGTCAAGCGTCAGCCGGAGCGTGAAGCGCAGGAATTGGCCCTTGCCTCTGAACTGTTCGTGGAGGGCAGCTTGAATATGTTCGCCCACGAAACCAATTTTGATATTGATAACCGTATCATTTGCTTTGACCTCTACGAGATGGGTGAGCAGCTGAAGCCCACGGCGCTGAATGTGGTGCTGGAGACGATTCAAAACCGCGTGGCGGCAAACCGGCTGGCCGGGCGGTACACATGGGTATTCGTGGACGAGGTGTATTTGTTCTTCAAATATTACTACTCCGCACAGTTCCTTTATAAGTGCTGGAAACGCTTTCGCAAGTACGCTGCGGCTATGACCGCAGCCACGCAGAATATCGAGGAGTGCCTGCACTCAGAAACGGCCCGCCTGATGCTGGCCAACAGCGAGTTTTTGATCCTGCTCAATCAGGCCGCCACTGACCGGGCGGAACTGGCAAAGCTGCTTCATATCTCAGAGACGCAGATGAGCCATGTGACGAATGTGGAGGCTGGCCACGGCCTTATGCGGATCGGCAGCTCCATCATCCCCTTTGTCAACGAGTTTCCCCGCGATGGCGCCCTCTACCGCCTGATGACCACGACGCCGGGGGACAAATGAGTGCTGTCGAAATTCGTCTCAAATTGAGACACATTAAGGGAGGGTACCAGATTGCCGAAATTTAAGGAGAAGCCTAAAATGGGCCAGCCCGAAAGCAAGCGTGCCGCTATGCTTGATCCCCGCCACCGGGCTATGCTGCTGAAGGAGAAGTACCGCCAGCAGTTGGCGGAGCGGCAGGAACCGGAATCAGATAGCGCGGAAACGCAGGCTGTCGATGAAGTAGAGGGCGCGGCCAACTGGGCGGTGGACACGGTGCAGGATCGTGCAGCGCAGGTGCCGAGGGCAAGGCAAAAGCCACCGATAAAGGAGAAATCGTCTGCGAGTATCCCGCGTGAGCGCAAAGCAAATGGGCAAACCGCCGCTTCGGGGAGAAATACCTCAAGATATATAACACCTGAAAATACAGTCCTCTCGGAGACTTCTTCCGCTGAAAAAGCAAGGCCACTGGATGAAAAGCAGCAGTTTGAAGCCCGTCGGCAGTTCGTAGTGGACAAGCAGAAAAACAAGCGGCTTTCGGAGCGGCTGGCCGTTCATTCTATGGAGGAGCCGCCTGCTTTCTATGACGCAGAATGGGAGCCGGTTTCGCCGTCAAAGACGGATACGCTGAAGCACAGCGCTTTCAAAGAGAAGAAGCGTTTTGCCGTGAACGATCATAGTAGAAACAAGCCAGAAAAGCCGCTGCCTGCTCCAAAGGTTAAGCGTACATCCTTCAAAACTGCGGCAAAGCCTATATCAGCAGCGCAGAAAACCGCTTCGCAGCAACAGATCCACCAGACTGCGGCACAGGCAAAAAAGGCTGCCAAGACAGCGGTAGAGCTATTCAAACGGACAGCTGGGATACTCCGCCGTGCCGCTGCTGCCCTAATCTCTGCCTCGGCCGGTTTCGTTGGCGGTACGGTGGTTCTGGTGGCGCTGGTGGTCATTATCATCATCGCGGCTGTGGCAAGCTCCCCCTTTGGGTTGTATTTTGCGGCAGAGCGTAACGCACCGAATACTGTGTCGGTAGCTGAGGCCGTGGCGCAGGTGAATATCGCCTACAACGCCAAACTGGAGGCGTTGCAGGCCGGGGACTATGACAGCATCGACATTCAAGGACAGGCCCCGGACTGGCCGGAGGTGCTGGCGGTCTTTGCAGCCAAAACCGCAGGCACGGATGATGGCGTGGATGTGGCCACGCTGGATGCTGACCGGGTAGCCCGTCTGACCGCTGTGTTCTGGGATATGACAGAGATCACCTCTTGGGTGGAGGCAATAGACCATCCCGGAAGTGGAGACGATGATGGCTGGACGGAGTACATTTTGCATATCACCATCACGCCGAAAACAACGGATGAAATGCGGACAGTCTACTCTTTTACCCGGTATCAGAATGAAGCCTTGGACGAGCTGTTGGCAGACCGGGCCACGCTGGCCTCACTGGCCTCCAGCCTGACGATCACCAATGCGGACGCAGTGCAAGTGCTCCAAAGCCTTCCGGCAGACCTCTCCCCGGAGCGCAAGACTGTGGTTCAGAACGCATTGACGCTCTACGGAAAAGTTTCGTACTTTTGGGGCGGAAAGAGCCTCGTGATCGGCTGGGATTCCCGCTGGGGCGAGCTGCGGCAGGTCACGGCGGCAGGCAGCTCCACCACCGGCACCTATCGGCCCTACGGCTTGGATTGCAGTGGATTTGTCGATTGGGTTTTTTACAATGCCACAGGCGGCGGCTACATCATCGGCCACGGCGGCGGAGCCGCCATGCAGCACGCCTATTGTACCGATATTTCGTGGTCGGACGCACAGCCCGGTGATCTGGTATTTTACCCGGATAATTCCCATGTAGGTATCGTCTGCGGCAGAGCCGAGGACGGCAGCCTGCTGGTGATCCACTGCGCCAGCGGTGCGAACAATGTGGTCATTACCGGCATGAGCGGCTTTGTTTCTGTTGCACGACCAAACTATTACGGAGAATAACTGCTGTCGAAATTCGTCTCAAATTGAGACACATTATTTTAGGCCCACGCTGCCCATTTACCGGGGAGCGTGGGCCTGCTTTTTCACGCAAAAAAAGATGGAAGCGGAGCAACAATGCTCCGCTTCCGCAGTTTAAGCATAAAGTTGAGTGTCTCACTCTTTCGAGCTGACAAGATAGACCTTTTTTGCTACTTGTATTTTAGCAAATTCTCTATGCTCTGTCAACGTCTATCTGCAAAATATTATATGCAGATTCAATCGCTTTGTTTCGCCCCTGCGGAAGAGAGTTCTTCCAGTTGGGCGGTCAGTTGGAGAATCCTCTGCTGTGCTGCTTCGAGATCGATTTGCAGTTCTCCGATTTTCTGGTGTTGCTGACGAATTTCCGTGTCCTTCTGCTGCATTTGCGGCTCTGCAAAGAGATATGCCATCTTAATGCGAATACAGTCCAGCAAATTTATCCCGTCTGAAAACGTATCCTTGCCATGAATTGCATTCTGACGAGCAATTTCATCCTTGCTGACAATATAGCTTTTTACGTTGCAGCGCAGATTGCTGATAATGCGGTCCTTGTGTACGGACTTGACCTGGTGAAGATTGATGGTGGTATCTTTGGGGAACACCGTGCCATCTTTTGGCGTTTTGATGATTGCTTCTTCTATGTCGGCGGAAAAGCTGTTGGGACTGTCATCCGAGGTGGTCGGAGCGACGATCACAGTGTTGGCGAAGTTATAGAGGACGATGGCCGGATGCGGGAAGGAGAGCTCGGTTTGAATATTGCCGCAGCCGAAGTCCACAAAGACCTTATCGCCCCACTTATAGCGGTAGGCTTTCTTTTTGCTTTTCGGTGCAAGGATACCGGCGGCATTATAGAAATCATTCCAGAGGATAAAGGGGATGGCCTGAACATTTTGGCAGGATTGTACCAACGCATCCGTGTCTGATAGCGTAGAGGCTAAGGCCGCTACACTCTCTGGGGTATCCGCACATTTCTTGTATTTTTCAGTAGCCAAAAGCTGCCGTAATAGTTGCTTATCAATAGGCATGATCTTCCCGTCCTTTATGTTCAATGCTTGGCTTCATTATATGAAATTTAGGTTGCCGTGTAAAGCTATTTGGCCTAATTGTCGATGATTGTAGAAAAATGTGTCTCGAATTGAGACGCATTTTTGCCCTTTCATTTGGCTTCCCAGTATGCTACAATACCCCTCGTGTGTGATTGGGGGTATCTATGACTTATACAGAGGAAGAAGCTGCTATTCTCTGCGGTTTTATAGGCCGGTATCTTGACCGTGCCTCGGTTTGTGAGCCTGTCCGTGCTGGCTACTCCCGGCTGTGCAAAGGACTGGAACAGAACACTTTGACCCATCAGGATTACCTATGGACGGAGCGGACACTACAATTTCTGATACCCCAATGGTGGGTAGAGCGGGAAGATCACCGTGTATTGACATCGCTTTTGCTGAAAACACAAACACTGATTAGGACAACAAGATAATTTCAGATGGGCGGATAGCTGTATAGCTGTCCGCCCGTTTCTTTTTTTGTAAAGCAATAGCGACCACCGGCCCAAATGCCAGCAGCCGCTATTTGAAAGATACAACATCGTTCGGAGTACAGCCAATGATCTTACACAGCTTCTCCAAGGTAAGCATGGTGATATTTCCGCCCTTTTTGAGGGAGTCGAGCGTGTGATTATCAATGCCGCTCTGCAAAAGCTGGTATTGCGTCACATTGTTTCGTCTCATGGTTTCCCACAGCGGCCCGTAATCGACTATCTCCATCACCACATTTCCTGTCTGATAAAGAAATTATATGTGGTATTCTGAGAAAACCATATTGTGATTATACCCACAATACAGTAAAATGAGAGATAAGTCAGATACGGGGCTTGGCGCACAAATCGTCGAAAAATGCGTCTCAGTTTGAGACGCATTAAAAGCTATTTCGATTTTATGATCCTGTCCGGGAATACGGAAGCGTTGATAAGGTCAGCGGGATCGACCTCCAGCGCATCGGCAATATCGAAGAACACATCCAGCGAGAAGCCGTGAGCCATGTTCGGCGCTTCAATCGTGCTGATGAGTGAGCGGCTGACACCGGCCTTCTCGGCCAGCTTTTCCTGTGACAGACCACGCATTTTACGGAGCGCCGCAATAGCGATCCCAAGCTGTACGAAACGGTCACGATTTTTGAAGGAAACTTCTTTGCTCATGCGGTGTCCTACCTTTCTGATGATAAGCAAATTATACGGTTTCCCAAATCTCTTTTCTGTATGTATCAGAGTGCTATTGATTTAATTAGTGAGCAATATTATAGTATAGGAAAGCACATGACGGAATCGGTGAGTTATGAGATAGAGAGGGCGCAGTTATGGAGAACTATCGTTGTGCGATTATAGGTCAGCATCCCATGCGATTTCCGTGGGGCTTTGACGAGGAAGATACCCAATGCCGCCGAATGAAACTGGAACTGGCTCAGTGTATTATGGAACTGCGTCAATGCGGAGTGGTGGAATTTCAAGTTGCCTGTGACCCCGGTGTGGGGCTGTACGCCGGGGAGATCGTCAACATCACGAAACAGAATGACGAGGCCATGCGCCTTATTTGCGTGACGCCCTTTGAGGAACAGGCTACCAAGTGGACACCGCAGCTGCGGGAACGTTATTTTGATATGTTGGTGGACTGCACTGACCTTTCCTGTATTGATTATCAGGAGAAGCCCAACGCGCAGTTTTTAGCATATCAACGGATCATCAAGCAGTCTGATATACTGATGGCCGTATATAACCCTGAACTTGCCGGTGGCAGCGCAGAGGATAAGGCTATGGCCTATGCTCTTGCATTGGGGAAGCCAACCCTGCTGATCCACCCTAACACATGGAAAAAGAAATGGCTGAATGTTGTAAAACGTGAAGGCGAGTAGCATATTCAAAAATTTTATCCATCCTCATACTTTAGAACGATTTACATTTTGCGAAGTTGCGGATATAATTACTATGAATCAATATGAAGCGAAAAACTTATGATGAGGGGCGCGCCCCTCATCCCGTGGTACCACGGGATGATATCTTTCTGCAAACCTGTAGACTTTGCCCGCTATGGTCAGGCTGGCATGAATAAAATTTGACCATCATGCAAAGGAGGACATCTATGAAAAAACGATTTTTAAGCTGTTTCATGGCGCTGGCCCTGTGCCTGAGCCTGATGCCCACGGCGGCGCTGGCGGCGGAGGACACCACCGAGCCGAGCACCCAACTGACCGAACCCACCCCCGTCCCCGAGGAGCCGGAGGAGCCAGAGACCCCGGACCAGCCGGAGGAGACGAAGACCCCCGACCCGTCGGAGGACCCTCCCCAGGACGAGGAACCCTCTGCGGCAGAGGAGTCCGCCCCGGTCGGGGCGATGTTATCTGCGGCTGCGACGACGGGGGAGGAGCATACGCACTACCTGTGCGGCGGTGACACCTGCAATAAAGTGGGACATGACGACGAGGGGAACAAGAAGGTCACCTTCCAACCGTGGGACGGGAGAAGCACCAACGGCACATTCTATTTGACCGATGATTGTATTTTGACCCGCACGATCACTGTGCCACAAGACAGCAGCCTGACCCTCTGCCTGAACGGCCACAGCATTACGCTGGGTAGTCAGGCGCATAATGTTGATTCAGGTAGCTATGATGTCTTCTTGGTCCAGCGGCGCGCGACCTTCACCCTCTGCGATTGCAAGGGTGCGAACGGTAACTATGGCACGATCGGACACTACAACCCTACAGAGAACCAAGGCCCCGGCGTAAACGTCAGCGGTACATTCAATATGTACGGCGGCAAGATTTTTCAGAACCAGGTCAAATTTTATGATGGAAACCCCAGAGGCTACGGCGGCGGTGTGCTGGTTTCCCGCACAGGCACCTTTAATATGTTCGGCGGCGAGATCACCGGGAACACGGCAAAGTCCGGCGGCGGCGTGTATGTAGATGGCATGTTCAGCATGAGCGGCGGCACCATCTACGACAACGCCGGAGAACGCGGCGGCGGTGTGTATGTCACTCCCAACGGCGTGTTCAACATGAGCGGCAGCGCGGCTATCACCGGCAACACCGGAACCTACGGCGGCGTGTATGTAGAAGGCACGTTCAGCATGAGCGGCGGCACCATCTGCGGCAACACCGAAAGCTCCGGCGGCGGCGTGTATGTCGACTACAGCGGCACGTTCAACATGAGTGGCAGCGCGGCTATCACCGGCAACACCGTAACCGGAAACGGCGGCGGCGTGTATGTACGCGGTACCGCTAAAAAGATGAACGTTTCCGGCGATGTAAAGATCGAGAACAACTGGAAAGGCGGCACCCTGAATGCCGACACCGGCCTGTATGGAAAGGGCGACAACGGCAGCGCCAACAACCTTTATCTGGACACAGGTAAAATTGTCACCATCGACGATTCAGACGGTCTGAGCAGCAACGCCCATATCAGCATCACCACGGTTGACAAACCCCAAAACGGTAAGAATGTCCAAATCGCCTCCGGCGCGAAGGATGGTGTGGATTATACGCAAATCTTCACCCCGGACGAGGCGGACAAGGGCTACACGGTCTCCCGAACGGTCTTCGATGATCTCAACCTCCACCAGCATAGCTGGAAGTACACGAATGACGGCGCGGATACCATCAAGGCCACTTGCACAGACCCGACCTGCTCCAGCCCGAACGGCGGCAGCGTGACCATCAAGGCCCCCGATGAAAGCACTTTGACCTATACCGGCCAAGGACATCCCGCCACGTTTGATGGTCAGTTCACCACTGGTGCTTCGGTTTCTGAGATTACCTATACACAAACCAAACCGACGCAGCAGCAGCTGGAAGCCGGTGCCACGCCCACCAACGCGGGCACCTACACCGCCAGCATCATCGTGGGCGGAGCCACCGCCAGCGTGGAGTATACCATTGCAAAGGCTACGCCGCGTGTTGGAAGCTGGCAGGGCTACCCGCAAGCACAAAGTGTGTTTAGTGGTAATGCGATTCAGAATCCCACTTCGCTGGCGATTTATCTCGACGGCAAACCCAGTAATCTGATTTCGGTTAACCAACTTAAGTTTAATTGGTATAACGCCACGAAGAACGGCAATGATTATGTCAAGAATGGCGATGCGCTGGGCAAAAATCCCACTGACGCGGGCGATTACATCATTGAAGCGGTCTTTGCGGGAGACAATAACATCAATGCGGCCACCAGCGAACTGGGCCTGACCATCAGCAAGGCTCAGCACGCCAACAACGGCAGAAGCATTGAGGTACCGCTGACCGTGTATCCGGCATCGGGAGCGTACACATATGATGTGGATATTGCCAAGGCGCTGAAAAATATTCCGCATGGCGGCGGCTTAGAGCCGAATACGGAATATGGCGGCATCTCTACAAAACCGAGCCTTGTAAAATCGACCCAATGGGACAACGGCAAGCTGTACGTTACCATGAGGCCGTTGGCGGGCATCACGGGAACAACGCTGGGAAGCATCACGGTCAATCTGACCAGCAAGAACTACACGGTTGTTCCGGTAGTTGTGAACATTACGCTCCAGCCCAAGCAGAAAGTGCCGGGAATTTCCGTCAGCATGGACAACTGGACCTACGGAGCGAAGGCAAAAACACCACAGTACGCTTTGATGGCGGGGGCAGAGGCAACGGTCACCTATGCCGCTCAGGGCAGCAACGATTTCAGCACAACCGTTCCCACCGACGCGGGCAACTACACCGTGAAGGTGCAGTATGAGACTGACATCGAGATCCGCACCGGCACGGCGAATTTCACCATCGCACCCAAGACGCTGACGAAGGATGATCTGATCTATTCCGGCCCGATCACCAAGGTCTATGACACCAATACCAATGCCCCCAGCGGCCTCACCGTTTCTGTGAAGCCCGATTCTCTGGTGGGCAGCGATACCCTCACTGTCAGCGGCACGCTGACATACAACAGCGCCAATGTCAATGAGGCAAAGCAAATTATCTTTACCCCCACTGCCATCACCACCGGCAACTATGCGTTGGCAGGCACCGAGGTGCTGACGATCACCGGGGCCACCATCACCAAGGCTGCACAGGCTCCGCTGACCGTGACCTCTACCTCTGCAACCTACGGTGAAGATCTGGCGCTGACGGTCTCCGGCGGAACCGGCAACGGCGCGGTGACCTACACCGTGACGAACGGCACCGGCGAGGCGACGATCGTTGACGGCAGCAAGCTGCATCCCACGAAGGCGGGTACGGTGTCCGTCACCGCGACCAAGTCCGGCGGCGATAACTATGAGGCTGTTACCAGCGCCAAAAAGGAAATCACCATCGCTAAGGCAATCTATACCGGAACGGCGTCCAAGACCGTAAACATCGTCAAGGGCCGCAGCGCTGCGCAGACCGACACCCTGACGGCAGCAGACTTTTTCCCGGAAGGGCAGATGCCTGACGGGGCGAAGATCACGGCTTGGTCTTTGACGAGTCACCCCACCGCGATATTAAGCGCCGTGAGCGTGGATGGCGGCAAACTCACCTACCTCAGCGCGAAGAACATCGCGACTGCATCGGAGGAGAGCGGCAGCGTCACCATTGCCACCACGAACTACGAGAACATCAAGGCAACGCTGACCTTCCATCCCACAGATAAGCAGCCTCAAGACGGTTTCAAGTTTGAGAATAGCAGCGTGACCAGGACCTACGGCGACCCGGAGTTCTCCGCTGGCGCGGTCGGCGCTGCCAAGGGCAGCACCGTGACCTACGAGAGCAGTAAGCCTGCGGTTGCCACCGTGGACAGCGCAACCGGCAAGGTCACCATCAAGGGCGTGGGCACGGCGGTCATCACCGCCAAGGCGTCCGCCACGGCGGAGTATGACGAGGCAGCGGCGACCTGCAACCTGACAGTGGGGAAGAAGACTGTTACCGTCAAGGCCAAGGATCAGACCGCCTATGTGGGTGACAAGGCCCCCGTGCTGGGGACGGACAGCTATACCGTTTCCGGTCTGGTGGGCGAGGAGAAGCTGACGACCCAGCCGACGGTGAAGTACGTTGACGCGGA
>OWIQ01000153.1_pt1 | contig 45422 bp, 49 predicted proteins | sample 1732701 | NCBI WGS metagenome assembly OWIQ01 (sample SAMN05065744, study PRJEB22554) | human gut metagenome | biome: ENVO:2100002; feature: ENVO:00000062; material: ENVO:00002003 | host: Homo sapiens | place: USA
CGAGATGTAGCTCCGTCTCGTGGGCTCGGAGATGTGTATAAGAGACAGCTATAGGGGGTTACTGGGGGAGAGTTCTAGCCTGCTAGGTTAAAGCCCTACACCTGCTTCTCACTCCCGTTAGGTGGAGAATCTGACCCCTCCGGCAAACGTCCAAAACCGGCCCGGATGGAGCACCGCCAGCGCCAGCCGTGACGCTGGAACGCCGACAGCGGGAACGGTGCCAGCGCTGACCATGCCCACCGGCACCGCCAGCAGATCAGCCCCACCACCGGCACCGGGACGCACCCGGCGCAGCAGATCGAACCGCCAGTGCAGACAGAAGGCCAGAGCAGCAGCGCACCACGCGCCGCCGCCCTGGCCTTTTCTTTTGCGCTGCCTTCCCGCCTGCCCGGCCTGCCGGATCAGCGGCCCGGCGCGCGCTGGGTGTTGTCGGCAGCCGCCCCGGGGAAAAGCTGGAAAGTACCCGGGGAGCGCTGGACACAGTACCCGGATATTACGCCCACCACCTGCACCGCCAGCGCCGCACCGATGACCCCGCAGCCCACAAGCTGCACAGCCTGCACACCCTGCCAGACCTCACAGCAGCCAGCAGCCCACCGCCAGCACCTACCGACACCGCACCCCGCCAGCCCTGCCGCCCACCTGCCGCAGCAGATCACCCCGCCAACAGCCAAAAACCGCCCACCGCAGCCCGCCGCCGGAGGGGTCAGATTCTCCACCTAACGGGATAGAGCTTTAGGCTTAGGGCTTAGACTTAACAGGCTATAACTCTCTCTATCTATCCCCCCTACCCCCTTTCTTCCTCGACGCTGGGACGGATCGCCGCCGATCTGGGCAGCATCGCGCCGGGTCGATGTGGTGACAGTCTGTCACCGGTTCACCGCCGCCCGCCACCGGCGGCCGCACCGATGACCCCGCCGCCGGTAAGGTACTGCCCCCCCGCCGGCGGGCGCGGTGCGGGTTCCGAAGCCCCAAAATATTTCTAGGTGCAAAATTTTTTGAAGGGCTTCCGCGTTTTTGACCCACGAAAAGGGGGTACGGGTCAAAAAATGTAAGTCTGGGGCGAACATGGCGGTAATGTCACCGGGATGGTGTCCGCTTACAATTTGTACGCAGCTCACGTTTTGCCGGTGCCAACAAATCATTCCGGTGTGATCTTGTTGAGGTCAACAAAATCGGGATAGACCATCTTGCCGGGGCTGGCAAAATGGTGGCTATGTCATAAAGTGTTTACATTTGAAAGCCCCAACCGGCAAAAGATAAGACGTTATAAGACGGTTTTGGTGCTATACTTAGTACAGTGGAATTATAGAGAGAGGCCCCACGGCGGCGAACCGAGGGGCCTTTTTCATACACTGTTGCTTACAAGTTGTAAGCGACCCGAAGAAATGCCGCAGGACCGGCGGCGAAACTGAATGCTCTGCCTGGATGATTTGCCAGACGGGGCATTTTTTATTGGAGGAAAACCAAATGGCAAGGCGAAGCGATGAGCGCGATGCCGCCCGCGCTGAGTACATTGCCCGGATGGAGAAAGACGGAGAAGTGAATCTTCGGCAGCTGGCGGACGATCTCCATCTTAAATATGATACGGTCCGCCGCTGGAAGGCAAAGGACGGGTGGGACCCGCCCGCACCCCGGAAGCCCGGCGGACAGCCGGGAAACAAAAACGCCGTGGGCAACCCCGGCGGCGGGGCACCTGTCGGGAATGAGAATGCAATGAAGGATGGAGCCTATGCGACCATCTTCTTTGACAAGCTCACCCCGGAAGAAAAACAGATCGTAGAGAATGCGCCCCGGAACAGCACCGAGCTGACTTCCCACGAAATCGGCGTGCTGCTGCTCCGGGAAAAGTACATTCTGGACAAGATCAAAGAGTATCAGGCTTTACCGCCTGACCAGATGATTACATCCAGCGTCATGGATATGCGAGTACCCGGCGGACGTGGCAAGCGGAAGCGGGACGGCGCAAACCAGCAGATCGGTATGTATCAGAAGGAGACCCCGGCACAGCGTATCTTGCAGCTGCAGGAAGCCTTGAACAAAATTCATGGCCGCATCCTGTCTGCGGCGGCCCAGATGCAGAAAAACGAAATGGACAAGCTGCACCTGGAAACCGAACAGCAGCGGCTTGAACTGCTGCGCATCCGGGCAACCGGCGAGATCGGAGAACCGGGGGACGGTGACAAAGATGCTGTACACGAGTAAGGCCGTTGGCGAATGGCTGGGTATCACTGACCGTCAGGTGCGGAACCTGCGGGATCAGGGCGTGCTGTCCGAAGTCCGGCCCGGTGTCTTTGACATGAAGGTCTGTGTCCGGCAATACCTGAACTTCAAGATCGGCAACAAAGACGATCAAGCCCGCCTTGTTGCTGCCCGTGCCGAGCGGGAGGAAACCCGCGGCAAGATCGAGAAAATGCGGATGGAGGAAGCCCAAGGCGACCTGCACCGCACCGAGGACGTGGAACGCGCCCTGAAAACCATCTTTGCAAATTTCAAGAACCGGCTGGAAACCATCCCGACTAAGTACGCAAGTACCATGGCCCAGCTGACCGACCCGGCGGAAGCCCACGATATTCTGCAAAAAGCAGTGCAGGAAGCACTTGTGGAATTGAGTGACCCCGAAATTGCGCTGGCAGCACCAGCGGGGGAGGAACCCGAAGATGAGCAGGAAGAATAAATGCCGGGGTTGTGTCTGGGGAACCCGGCTGAATGAGATCCAGCAGTTCTGCCCGTTCGGCAGCTGTGTCATGAAAGGCGGCGGCAACAATGGCAATGATCCACCTGGAACCGCAGACTGCACAGATGTTCAGCCGGGCACTGGGTGCGCTGAAGCCGCCCCCGAACCTGACCCTTAGTCAGTGGGCAGATAACTACCGCCGCTTGTCGGCGGAAGCATCCGCAGCACAAGGCCGTTGGAATACGGACAACGCACCTTTCCAGCGGGAGATCATGGATGCCATCGGGGATGTCCATATCCGCAAGGTGGTAGCCATGATGTGCGCCCAGTCCGGCAAGACCGACGGCCTGATCCTGAATACCATCGGGTACTACATGAGCTACTACCCGGCCCCTATCATGATCGTGCAGCCTACGGTGAACCTGGGCGAGAGCTTCAGCAAAGACCGTCTGGCTACCATGATCCGGGACACTCCGGTGCTTCGGGGCCTTGTGGATAACAAGAGCCGCTACTCCGGCAACACGATCATGAAAAAGAACTTCGCCGGCGGTCAACTGACCATCGTTGGCGCAAACGCCCCGACCGATCTGCGCGGCCGCCCCATCAAGGTGCTGCTGGCGGACGAGGTGGACGCTTACAAAGCCAGCGCCGGCAAAGAAGGCGACCCGGTCATGCTGGCCGAGCAGCGCCAAACGACCTACTGGGATTACAAGACGGTGCTGGTATCGACCCCCACCGACAAAAACAACAGCCGCATTTTGGACGAGTTCAACGCATCCACCCAAGAGGAATGGACGGTGCCTTGCCCGAACTGCGGCTTTTATCAGCCCTTTGTTTGGGACAACATGGTATTCGATAAAGACAAGTGGCCGGAAGGCGGCGTGCAATACCGCTGCGCCGAGTGCGGCTGCCTTGACAACGAATACCGCTGGAAGAAGAACAGCCTGAAAGGCAAGTGGCACGCAGAGCACCCGGAACGGGCGGTGCGGGGCTTCCACATGAACAAGATAGGCTCGACCCTCTGCGGGTGGGACAAGATCGTGGAGGACTTTATCGCCGCTGACCTGGATGCACAGCGCGGCGATTACGAGAAGATGCAGGTCTTTGTGAACACCGACCTGGGCTTGCCGTGGGAGGAACCGGGCGAAGCGGTGGAGGCAAACAACCTGCTGGACCGCCGCGAGTTCTACGAGGCCGAAGTCCCGGACGGCGTAGTGTACCTGACGGCTGGTGTCGATACCCAGGATAACCGCTTCGAGGCCGAAGTGGTGGGCTGGGGTATCGGCAGAGAAAGCTGGGGCATCCGGTACCAACGCATCTACGGCGACCTGAAACGCGGTCAGGTGTGGGCAGACCTTGACGAGTTTCTTTCCCGCACCTGGAAAAAGAAAGACGGAACAGAGCTGTCCCTGCGGTCTGTCTGCATGGACAGTGGCGGCCACTTCCCGGATCAGGTCATCCGGTTCTGCAAAGAACGGGAGGAACGGCATATTTGGGCCATCAAGGGCCGCGGCGGCATGGACGTACCCTACCTGCGAAACCCCACTCAGAACAACCGCGTCAAGGGCGAACTGTTCACCCTTGGCGTTGACACCGGCAAGAACCACGTCCTTGCCCGGCTGAAAGTGCTTATCAAAGGCCCAAACTACTGCCACTTCCCGGCGGCAGAAGATGCCGGGTATGACGAAAATTATTTCAAGATGCTTACTGCGGAACACAAGGTCACACGCTGGAAGTCTGGCCGCAAAGTGGAACGGTGGGAGCTGAAGGATCCGGCGCAGAAACGTAACGAAGCATTTGACGTGCGGAACTACGCGACGGCTGCGCTGGAAATCAGCAACCCGCCCGGTCTGGAAATCCCCGGTGAGGATGCACAGCGTCCTGCACAACAGCGCCAGTACCGCAGAAGGAGATCGGGAGGTATCTAACCAATGCCTGTTATTTCAAAAGAGACCGCCCAGCGGCACCTTGATATGTGGCTGGAAGCCGAGGCCGCCGTATCGACCGGGCAGAGCTACCAGATCGAGCAGATGGTCTTGACCCGCGCCAGCCTGAAACAGATCCGGGAAAGCATTGCTTTCTGGGAAAAGAAAGTGGCTGAAGCGGAAGCGGAGGAAAGGGGCCGGGGCAGAAACCGAATCTACCACTTCTCTCCGCATGATGTGTAAGGACGGTGGAGCACATGGCGAATTTCCTTGATAAGGCCATTGCGGCAATCTCCCCCGAAAAGGGGTATCGCCGCGCTATGGCCCGCACGGCGCTGTCTATCATAAACAACGGTACCGGCTACGGGAACTATGGAGCTTCCAACACATCCCGCTCTATGCGGAGCTGGCACGTTGGCGGCGGCAGTGCAAAAGAGGACATCGAGGACAATCTGGAAACACTGCGCAAGCGGAGCCGGGATGCTTACATGGGTATCCCACTGGCAGCCGGCGCAATCAAGACCCTGCGCACTAATGTGGTGGGGAGCGGCCTTGTGCCGACACCCCAGGTCGATGCGGACTATCTGCACCTGACCGAGGAACAGGCTGACCATTTGCAGGCGGAAATTTCCCGCGAGTTCAGCTTGTGGGCGGATAGTGCGGCCTGCGATGCAAGCGGCATGGATAACTTCTGGCGGCTGCAAACACTGGCATTCACCAGCTTCCTGATGAACGGTGACGTATTTGCAGCAGTGCAGTTCAAAGAACGTGGGAACTGGCCGTATGCCTTGCAGCTCCGGTTGATCGAGGCTGACCAGGTGTGCAGTCCTGACCGCACAGACAGAATGAATCCCTGCAAGGTGGACGGTATCAATGTGCACCAGATCGTTCAGGGCGTGGAAACGGACAAAGACGGCGCAGTCATTGCCTACTGGGTAGCCAGCAGGCACCCGCTGGCCTATGATAATCCGCTGCCCCTGACATGGACGCGGGTAGAAGCCCGCGACAAAGAAACGGGAGAACCGAACATCCTGTGTGTCACCCAGAGGGAACGTGCCGGGCAGCGGCGCGGCGTTCCCCTGCTGGCACCGGTACTGCCCACGATGAAGCAGATGGGCAGATATACGGATGCAGAGTTGGCCGCGGCCATCGTGGCATCATCTATCACGCTGTTTATCAAGCATGATAACCCGGTCAGCGGAGCACCGTTTGGTGAGGATCCGTCCGACAAGGCGGAGGACCCGAACACTCCGCCTGATGAACTGGCAATCAACCTTGCGCCGTCTGCGGTGTTTGACCTTGCGCCCGGCGAAACACCGGACACGTTTGACCCGAAACATCCGACCACGACATATGACGGCTTTATGTCAGCTATGTCCAACCAGGTGGCGACGGGTATTGAAGTGCCCAGCGAGGTGCTTTATAAGAAGTTCAGCTCCAACTACTCCGCAAGCCGCGGTTCTCTGAACGAGTTTTGGAGAACGTGCGATGTGATGCGGGACAGCTTTGCAGCGGACTTCTGCCAGCCGACATACGAAAAGTGGTTTGCCGAAGCGGTAGCCCGTGGACGTATCAATGCGCCGGGCTTCTTCGATGACCCGGCTGTTGCAAAAGCCTATATGGCCTGTAACTGGAACGGCCCGGCACGCACCAATCTGGATGCGAAGAAAGAAATCGAGGCGGCTATCCTGCGTATGGAACAGGGCATTTCCACTGCCGAACAGGAAACGGCACAGATGACCGGCGGAAGCTGGCGGGCCAATATGAGGCAGCGCAAAAGTGAAATGGAAAAAATGAAGGAGGTAGGTTGCAATGGGCAAAGCCAATTCCCAGACGAACCCCAAGTCAACGAATAATAAGTTCTGGCAGTTCCGCAATCTGGCCGACGATGACCAGAAGGCGGAACTGCTGCTTTATGGCGATATTTCTGAGCGCAGCTGGTGGGAGGATGCAGCGACCCCGAAACGGTTTGCGGATGATCTTGCCGCCCTGGGCGATGTGAAAGAAATCACCGTATACATCAACTCCGGCGGTGGTGATGTTTTCGCGGCCCAGGCCATTGGCAATATGCTGGAACGCAATGCCGCCACCGTGACTGCCCACATTGACGGGTTGTGTGCAAGTGCTGCCACTATCGTTGCCTGCCATGCAGACAAAGTTGTGGCCGCGGCAGACGGCAGCTACATGGTCCATCCGGTCAGCATGGGCGTTTGCGATTACCTGACCGCAGAGGACATGAAGAACTGTCTGAAAGCACTTGAAACCATCCGCAGCAGCATCATTGCCCTGTACGCCAAGAAGTCCGGTAAAACTGAGGATGAATGCGCCAAGTGGATGGATGAAACAAACTGGTGGACGGCAACGGAAGCCAAGGAAAAAGGCTTTGTGGATGAGGTGGACGACGATGCAGAGGATTCCGTTGTAGAGAATCGCAACGGTGTTCTGTTCGTCAACAGCATCAGCATGAACACCCCGTTCAACGAAGCACCCAATTTTGTCAGAAGTCGGGTTACGGAAAAACCTGTGAACCGACCTGAAAATATGAACCCGGCGGAAAAGCCGGAACGCAATGACCATGGGGAGGTAAAAAACATGGACATCAAGACCACGGATGATCTCCGCAAGGCGTACCCGGATCTGGTAGCCACCATCGAGAATGAGGCTATCACTGCCGAGCGCACCCGCATTCAGGAGATCGAGAACGCAACTCTGCCCGGCGCGGAAGATCAGGCCAACGAGGCGAAGTTTACGAAGCCTGTTGATTCTGCGTCCTTTGCAAAGGCTGTCATTGCCAGCATGAAGGCAAAACAGCAGGAGCAGAGCAAGAACTATCTGAATAGTGCAAAGGCGGCTGCGGAGAACTCGAACGCCAACAGCATCGACAACACGCCGCCTGCAAACCCTGAAGCCGAAGATGAGGAAAGCAAGGCATTTATGAATGCAATCCGCAAGGCTAACGGCGTGAAGTAAGGAGGATGGAACTATGATCATGGATCTTGCAAGAAAAGATTTCAGCACGGCCCCGGAATATTTCATTGCCGGAACCGACATCGGCATCGCAAAGGCCACCAAGACGGCCAGTGCGGCGGTCGAGGCGCACGCCCCTGTTCTGATCGAGGGCGGCAAAGTGAAGCCGGTTGCAGATGCAGCCGGTGCAGGTCAGGCGGTTCTTACCGGCCTGTATGGTATTACCGCTGACAGTGCAGAGGCAGACAAAGAAGTGCCGATTTATCTGACCGGTGAGTTTTTCGCTGCTGGCCTTGTGCTGCCGAAGAACGTGAGCGTAGACGACGTTGAAGTTCCTCTGCGCAATCTTGGCATTTTCCTGAAGTAAGGAGGACAACATTTATGGCTAATGAAGTAAGCATTTATGAGCCTCGGCACCTGATCGAGGTTGTTCGCACCACCCCGCCGATCCGCACGTTTCTGCGGGATCGCTTTTTCTCCAACGTGAAAACCTTCCCGACCCGCCGCGTTGACATTGATATTGTCAAGGGCAATCGCAAGATGGCTGCATTCATCCATCCGCTGGTTGGCGGCGAGATCGTGCAGAGCGAGGGCTACGAGACCAAATCCTATGCACCGCCCCTTATCAACCCGGCGACCATCAGCACGGCAGACCAGTACATGGAACGCCTGCCCGGTGAAGATCTGTTCTCTGGCCGCACCCCGGCAGATCGTGCAGCAGAAAAGCTGATCGAGGAATACAACCAGCTGAACGACATGACCACCCGCCGCGAAGAGTGGATGGCCGCACAGGTGCTTACCACCGGCAAGCTGAAGGTCAAGGGCAAGGGCGTGGATGAAGTCATCGACTTCGGCTTTGGCAACAAGATCACTCTTGAAGGCACGAAGCAGTGGGGCAAGTCCGCCGCTGACCCCTGGGGCAATCTGCGCGACTGGAAGCAGCTGGTGAGCCGTAACGGCTTTGCCAACGCAGATATGGTCGTCATGGGCAAGGTTGCAGCCGACAATTTCATGGCTGACGGTAAGATTCTGGAACTGATGGACAAGCGCCGCTTCGACATCGGTTCCGTGGCACCCAAAGAGCTGGAAGGTGGCCTGACCTATTACGGCCACCTGAACCTGCCCGGTGTGGACGTTTACGGCTACGACGAAGTTTATCTGGATGACGCGACCGGCGAGACCAAGCCGCTGATTCCCGATAACATGGTGCTGATGATCCCCAGCAACGCAAACTTCATGCGTGCCTACGGCCTGTGCAACTATCTGGATGATGGCGGCAACTGGCACAGCTTTGAGGGCGACCGTCTGCTGCGCACCTATGTGGAGCATCGTCCCGACCGTCGCTTCATTGAGCTTCAGAGCCACCCGCTGCTGATCCCTGATAAGGTAGATTCCTGGCTGGTAGCTGAGGTTTGCTGATATGCTGGACGTTGACCAGAATTACGGCGAACCGGACACCCCGAAGCCGCTCCCTACGTTCAAAGACTATGTGGCGCAGGATGTGGAAACGGTGTTCTTCAACCTGAACGAGTTTGCAGAAGAACGCTACATAGATGATAAGCGGATGCTCTGCATTACCCAGCACCCCGGCGTAAATGAACGTGCGGCGCACTGGGAGGGCGGAGCAAAACAGTCCTTTGACCAGGGAATGTATAAGGCCGATCTGCTGCTGTTCGTGAAACAGAAAGACTACGGCCCGATGCCAAAGAACGGTAAGCAGATCACACTGGATAAGAAGCGGGACTACAAAATCAAGTCCTGCTCCCTGAAGGCGGGAGTTTACCGGATGGAATTGGAAAGGGTGAGGTAAGGTGGCATACTTCCATACCAACTACGACGCTTCCACCATGACGGTTTCCGTCAATGACGAAGAAGTGTCCCGTGCCCTTGGCGTGTTGTCGAACAAGACCCCGGCAGCGCTGAAGGTGGCGGTCAACACCACGGCCAGACAGACGCGAAAGCTGATGCTGACCGAGGTTAAGAACCGTTATGACCTCAACGCGGCTGGCAGGCGTATGATTGAAGATCTGCGTCAGCGGCAGAGAGCGACCAACCGCCACCCGACGGCTATCCTTGCCATCATGAAGAACGACCCCGGCGCATTCCGGGCAGACCTGGGCTATTTCAGAACCAGCCCCACAAAGCCCTTCATGGGTCCGTCTGTTCGCAATGCGCCGCCTGTTTTTCAGGCACACGTTCTGAAAGGCAGTCCGATGATTGGTCTGAGCGGAACCGGCGAAAGGAGCAAGGGCTTCCTGGTTCAGTTTAAGTCGAAGCACATCGGTATGGTACAGCGCCAGTTGGGCGTGCCAGCTGACAAAGACTATACCGAGAGTGGAAAAGAACGCTGGAAGCCGAACGAAAAGCTGGTCACGATGTCCAGCCCTTCCGGCTCTGCGATGCACCACACGGTGTGGGAAATGCAGGAAACGACCGTGGAGCAGATGCTTCAGGACAACACCGAACGGCGCATCCGGCAGCTGATCGCCAATGCAAAGCGAAAGGGCGTGATCTGATATGGCCGAGAAAATCACCGGTTATACCAGCGAAATGTGCCAGCAAGCCATGATGGACGAGCTGGAAGAACTGTTCCGGGGCATGATGTTCACCGGGCAGGAAGGGGAAAAGCCCCTCAAGATCTATAAGCAGTTTTTGCCTACCCAGACGGACAACGATGATGACATTGACACAAACGATGCCATGTACCCCTGCATCATCGTAATCGAATCGAGCGGCGAGGTCGATAATGACCATGATCCGCAGCTGGTTCTCATGCAGCTGGTTATTTGCAGCTATGACCGTGGAATTGATCGGCAGGGGTATGTGGAGACCGTGAACATCAAGGAAGCGATTATGCAGCACTTCAAGCGCAAGCCGGTTTTCGGTGGAGCGTTTGAGGTTGGCTATCCCAGAAAGTGGGAGCTTTCAGACGATGACATGGATCACTACTACTGGGGAATTGTGAATCTGATTTGCAAGACCCCGAACGCACTGAAAAATGAAGAAGTGGAGGCGTTGATTTAATATGGGCACTGAAAAGAAAGCAGCGGCAGAAGTTCAGGAATATCAGACTGAACAGGCCGCAGCGCAGGTGCAGGCCCCCGTGGCATACTGCGGCCCGACTATCAAGGGTATCGCACCGCAGTACACGGTTTTCGTGGATGGCCTGCCCGACAAGCTGAAAGAAAAAGTGGAACAGGTGCCGCTTCTGAAAGCACTGATCGTTCCGCTGGACAAACTCGCTGAAATGCGGGTGAAACTGGAACAGGACGGCACCAGAGAAAATATTCTCTGCAACAAGGCTGCTGCCCTGATGAAGTAAGGAGGATATGACAGATGGCTATTTCGCATGGCTTTAACAAGACCGAAGCAGCGACCAGCGTCACCGCTCCGGTAACGGTCAACTCCGGCCTGCAGATCGTTGTGGGTACGGCCCCCGTTAATATGCTGGATGACCCGGAAGCAGCGGTGAACACGCCGCTGCTGGTGAATACCTTCAAAGAAGCCGCCGCCGCAGTGGGTTATTCCGACGATTTTGCAAAGTATACCCTGTGTGAGGCAGTGAGCGCCAGTTTTCAGGTGATGGGCATTTCCCCTATCGTCGTGGTCAACGTCCTGGATCCTGCGAATGCAAAGCACATCACTGAACTGTCCAACAAGACCGTTCAGGTGAATGACGGCATTGCAGAGATCGACGAGACCGGCATCCTGCTGAAAAAGCTGGTCGTGAAGAAGGAGCAGACCGTGCTCACGGCGGACGAGGACTATTCGGCCAGCTTCAATGATGATGGCACTGTGAGCATCGCCCTGGTCAATGGCGGCAAAGGCGACGGCGCAACGGCCCTGACCGTTTCCGGTTCCATTCTTGACCCGACCAAAATCACCGCTGCCGACATCGTGGGCGGCGTGAATGCGGCCACCGGCGCAGAGACCGGCCTGGAAGTGGTAAGACAGGTGTTCCCCAAGCTGGGCATGGTTCCCGGCATTCTGCTGGCACCCCGCTTCTCCAAGGATCCCATGGTGTGCGCAGCGCTCCAGGCAAAGTGCCGCAAGATCAATGGCGTTTTCGATGCAGTGTGCTTTATTGACATCGACAGTTCCGCTTCCGGTGCACGCAAGTACACCGACGTGGCAAACCAGAAGGTCAAGCAGGGCGCAACTTCTCGTGAAGCATATGGCCTGTGGCTGTACGGAAAGATCGGCAGCACCATCTACAGCGGTAGCTCTCTGGCCGCTGCTGCGGCAGTCTACAACGACAGCTTGTACAACGACACGCCCAATGCCAGCCCGTCCAATGTCAGCGTACCCATTTCCTCCGCCTGCTTGGAAGATGGCACCGAAGTCCTGATGGATCAGGAGCAGGGCAATGTGCTGAATGAGCAGGGCGTGGCGACCTTCATCCGCTCCGGCGACTTTGTTGTGTGGGGCAATGAGACCTGCTGCTACCCGAAAAACACCGACCCGAAGGACGCTTTCCTTTGTGTCCGCCGCTTCTTCAACCACTCCTGGACCAGCTTTGTTCTGGACAACATGAGCAAGCTGGATAAGCCCATGAACAAGAAGCGCCTTCAGTCCATCATCGACAGCGAGAACATGAAGGGCAGTGTCTATGTCTCTACCGAGGTGTGCGCCAGCTACAGCATGAAGGCAGACCCCGACCGCAACACGACCGCTGAACTGGTTGCAGGCCACTACTCCTTCTATCAGTTCTGCACGCCGTTCCCGCCTTTTAAGCAGATCAACAACACCATGGAGTATGAGGCAGGCGCACTGACCTCGGCTCTGTCTCTGTAAGCAGGAGGAATGACCTATGGCTCTGAATATTTCCAGTGACCTGGTTCCCCAGGTCATCAATGACTACAATGCGTACACGGAAGATGACCTGCTCATTGGTCTGGCGGATGAAATCACCCTGCCCAAGATCAAGAACAAGACCACCTCCGTGTCCGGCATGGGCATTGCGGGCGAAGTCGATTCTCCCGTGCCCGGTCAGTTTGAATCCATGGAGGCAACGCTGAACTGGAACACCATGTACAGCTACGCCACCAAGATGATGAACCCCAACAAGAACATCCAGATCACCCTGCGTGCTGCCATGCAGAACGACAACAAGAACGGCGGCTACACCTACAAGGGCCTGCGCGTCGTCCTGGGTGGTCGTCCCAAGGAGCTGGATCCCGGCAAGCTGAAGCGCGCCGACACCATGGGCAGCACCACTACGCTGGAAGTCACCCGTTACCTGATGGAGGTTGACGGCACTACCGTTATCGACATCGACAAGTTTGCAGGCCGCTACTATGTTGATGGCGAGGATATGCGTGCCGAGATCAACGCTCTTATCTAAACCCGATACATGAAGAAGTCAGCCGTCCCGGCGTGGGGCGGCTGATTGTCTTTTGGAAAGGAAACAGCAATGGACAATATCGTGAAGTTCGACAAGCCCTATAAGTTTGAGGGCAAGGAGTATGACAGTCTGAATCTGTCTGGCATGGAGAAGATGACCGTGCAGGACTTGATCGACATTCAGAAAAACATCGGCAACGAGCTGGCGGCCATGTCCGTGATGGAAATGACCACTTCCTTTGCACAGGAAATGGCCGTTAAGGCCACCGGTAAGCCTGTGGAGTTCTTCAAGCTCATGCCCCGTGGCAAGATCAAGAAAGTGCAGGCAGCGGTCGTCAAGGGTATGGACAACAGCGAGAACGCCGATGAAGTGAAAAAACAGCTGGAATCTCACACCCTGAAGTTTGCAGCGCCCTACACCTACGAGGGCAGCGAAAAGGCTGAGCTGAAGGGTAAAACCTTTGACAGCATCGACCTGTCCGGCGTGGGCGAACTGAACACTATGAGCGAATCCATGGCAGAAAACCGTATGGCTGCGGGCGGATTTGCACCGGTGAATACGCATCGCAACTACCTGTACTGCTGCATCATCGCCAGCATGGGCACCGGCTACCCGGTGGACTTCTTTGCCGGTCTGCCGCTGTGCGAGGCGGTCAAGCTGCGCGATGCCGTAAACTCTGATTTTTTCGAGTAAAAGGCGGGGCAAAAGGACTTCGGAAAGCAGCTATCCAGCTATCCATTGCCACGCATTCCAACATGACGGATCTGCTGCACCTGCCCCGGCGGGAGCTGGTGGATCTGTGTAACGAGGTGGCAGACGTATGGCGGGAAATGGAGCACTAGACCTCAGCATCCGCATCATGGGCAAGGTGGACCCATCCCTTGTAACTGCAATAAAGCAGACGAAGGGGCTGACCGGTGATCTGGCGAGCGCACTGACGGGAACAAAGTCGCTGGGCAGCACGGTAGCAAACACTCTGGGCGTAATCGGAAAGACTGGGCTTGGAATCATGGCGACGCTGACAACTGCGTCCGCTGTCATGATTAAAAAGACAACCTCCATGGCAGAGGAATACCAAGCCCAGGCGGCAGATGCAGTCAAGTATGTTGGCGGCATCATGAACGATGACGGCAGCATTGACCCGGAAAAGCGTGCCACCATGGAGGACGCGATCCTCAAGATGACCACGCAGGTCCCAATCAAACGGGACGAGATGGCGCAGATCGCCGCATCGCTGGGACAGTCCGGTAAGAGCTATGAGCAAATCTTTCTGGATAACCAGCAAACCGGAGAAAAAAGCTACCTGTACGATACGGCCCGGTTAGCTGCCGCGTGGGACATTGATGCAAAGTCTGCGGCCGATTATATGGCAAAGTGGGAAACCGCTTTTGGTAAGACCCACAACCAGATTATCGACATTGCAGATTCCATCAACTATCTGGGCGGCCACATGGCTACCACGGCGGCGGAAATCGCCAGCGTGGTGAATACGTCCGGCGGTGTCGGCCAGACAGCCGGCGTTGACCTGCACACGACCTCTGCGCTGGCAGCCACCATGCTGGCTATGGGCGTTAATGAGGGAAAGGCTGGAACAAGCCTGAACCGTGTGTTTACAAACATCACCCTTGGAAACAGTGCAACGGATGCGCAGGTGGGCGCATGGAACAGACTCGGTTTTGATCCTGTGCAGATTGCAAAGGATATGCAGTCCACCGGGCCGAACGGAGAAGATGGTGCAGCAAGCACTCTGTACAAAGTCTTTGAGGCGATCTCGAAACAGGACAAGTACCAGCAGACTGCGACCATCAAGACACTGTTTGGACAGTGGGCCATTGAGGGCGTTTCAAAAATTGTGGGCAACTTGCCTGCGTTCCAGAATGCCTTGCTTATGGCTGGTGATACCAGCGCATACAGCGGCAGCATGGAGAAAGAATTGCTTGTTCGTCTGGACACCAGCGAAGCGGTAAGCCAGATGGCAAGTAATGCGACAGACCGCCTGCTTATCAAGATGGGTAATCAGTTCCTTCCGGCAAAGAAAGAACTGACATCCATGTGGATCGACATAGCAAACGGTATCACCGAGAGCTTGCCAGATCTGTCCAACATCGTCAATGGCATTCTGCCGATGTTGCACTCCGCGCTGCTTGGAATTGGCAATGCGGCGCAGGCGGCATTGCCGTGGATCCAGAAGGGCATCGACTACACTGCAGAGCATGGGCCGGAAGTGGCAGGGGCCATTGCTGCCATAGTCGCGGCGTTCGGAGCTATGAGCTTTGCGCCGACGGCTTATAGCACAGGATCCTCGCTGCTGAACACCATCGGGAACATTGCAATCGGCGGAAAACCGAGCGGTGCGCCCGGCGGAACATTCGGCGGCATCACTGTCCGAAACCTGATGGGCGCACTGACACCTACAAGTCTGATCCAAAAGGCGGTGGGTGGTGCGTCATTTGCAAGGTCGAACGCTGGAATGTTCGCTGAAAATGCAAAGTACGGCGTTCAGATGGCTGGTATCGGAGCACAACAGCCCACAACGCGCCTGGGCAAAATCGGGCAAACGCTGGACGGTGCCGGTGTCGGTATCTGGGCAACGCTGAAAAATTTCAAGGGCCTGCGCAGCGGGACCAAGAAAGGAACCACCGGCTTTGTAAATGATGTACTGGAAGCCAGCACGAACGGTGGTCTACTGGGCGTGCTGAAAAACTCCGGCTCCGGCAGGTATGTTTCCAATGTCGGTCAATCGCTGGGCGGCCTGAAAAATGCTCTGGTAGGGTTCGGGAGCAGCAATCCGGTAGGACGATTTATCTCCAAGACCGGCAGCGTTGCGGGACAGATCCTTTCCGGCATTGCAGGGCCGAATGGCATTGACATCGGCGGCATGGCAGGTGGAGTGAAAAATTTCCTCGGCGCAGGAAAGACAGTCATTGGAAACGGGCTGTCCAATGCGTGGCAGACCGTCAGCCAGTCCAAGGTGGGTTCTACCGTCCTCGGTGTCGGCAGCAAGGTGGCGGGTGCGGCATCCAAAATCGGCGGCGGCGCTTTGAGTACAGTGAAGGGTGCCTTGAACGTCGGCGGCGCAGGGCTGAACGTACTGAGTACAACAGTAGGCCCGGTGGCCGCAAAACTGGGCGGCGGTTTTATGTCACTGCTTGGTACATTCGGCCCTGTCATTACCGGCATCGGCACGATCGTTGCGGCGGTTTCACTGTTGGGAGACCACTTCGAGGACATTCGCAACATTGTCGGAACGGTATTTGGCGAAGGCGGGCTTGCTGTCTTTGACAAATTCACCGAAAAGATAGCCGGCATCGGCGACACCGTGAAGCAGGTGTTCGGGCAGCTCACTACCCCGGAGGGCTTGCAGAGCATCCAGGAAAAGCTATCCGGTTTCAGTATCGGAGGGCTGAACCTAGGTGACGTGTTCGGCGCTATGACCCCGGCCATCCAGACGGTTATGCCGCTGATTGAATCGTTTGCCGGTGTGTTCTCTCAGATCGTGGATCTGGGAGTGAACCACATCAAGCCGGTGCTGACTGAAATCTTCGGCTTTATCGTGAATGAGGGCATCCCGGCAGTCATGCCGCTGCTGTCCACGGTGGTCAGCCTGGTGGGCACAACTCTGGTCAACGCCATCAAGGTGGTGGTGGATCTGGTAGGCAAGGTGCTTCCGGTGGTAGAGCCTGTGATTCTGGGCATCATAGGCTTCCTGAAGCAGGTTGCGACCATCGGTGTGAAAGCGGTCAACTTCATCATTGGAGCGCTGAACAAAATCCAGCTCACGATCCCGGAAACGCTGTTCGGCATCCCGGTTCCGGTAATCGGCGGTAAGTCGTTCGGATTCAACCTGTCGCCTGTGTCCGTCCCGGCATTTGCCAACGGCGGCATGACGCATGGGCCGTCCATTGCTGGCGAGGCTGGCCCGGAAGCTGTTATCAGTTTCCGGCGTGGTGTTCGTGAAAAGAACATTGATACCTGGCTGACAGCTGGTAAGCTGCTGGGCGTTGGCTTGGGCGATCTGCTTGGCCTGCCAGGCAGAAAGCCGAAGATGTTCGCGGACGGCGGCTTTACAGAAGAAGATTCTAACCTGATCGACTTCAACAGGGTACGTCGCCAGCAGTATTACAACCAGGTGGCCCAAAGTTTCGATACTATGGTTCAGCCGGTTGCAGCGGCATTGGTACTGGGTTCCGACGCTGGTGTGGCGTTCAGCCGTATCACGGAGATCGCAAACTATGCAGTGGATGGGCTGGAAACTCTGGCGGCAATGCCGACACCTACCGTGTCGGATGACCAGGGCAAAGCCCAACAGCTGTTGAACACCGGAATCGGGAAAGTGATTACCGGTGCCCAGTCTGTTATCGCAAACGAAAATGCTCAGAAAGCAATCCAGTTTATCCGGGGAGCGGATGCGGAAAAGGCAAAGCTGGAATACGCTGCCAACCCGGACAACTACGATCTGAGCAATGTAAACTTCTTCCCGACGGCTGGCAACAGTGAGCTGACAAGGCAAAATCTGTCGATGCTGGCAGACCTTCAGAACTACCAGCAGGAAGTGGAGCTGAAGCCCATCGGCGGGAGCGAAGATGCTTCTGGTGGCAGCACCGGGAACCAGCGCGGTGGATCGAGCAACAGCTACCAGCGTACCTATACGAGTTCCAGCGGAAACACATATGTTTATGCACCAAACTTCACCATCTACGGCAGCATGAATGCCGAAGATCTACGTTCCATTATGGACGAAGGTTACGAGAAGTTCTGCGAGTATGTGGAACGGTACGAACGCGAAAAGAGGCGCACGCAGTATGGCACTTGATTACACCACAAAGTCCGGCGACACCTGGGATCTGATTGCCCTGAACGTGTACGGAAGCGAGCTGAAAGCCGATTGGCTGATGCAGAACAACCCCAGATATATCCATATCGTCCGGTTCGATTCCGGCACGGTGCTGTCAACACCAGCTCTGCCGGCTGAAAAGAGCGGAGACCTTCCGCCCTGGAAGGCAGGTGCATGATGGTACTGACAGCAGCGAGACCCAAAGGAAGGCAGGCTGCGGTTCTTCTGACCTACGAGAAAACCGATATTTCGGAAGAAATCGCACCTGATCTGGAAAGTTTCAAGTACACGGATGTGGCTGAATCCAAAAGCGACAGTGTGAGCATTACAGTCAATGCCAAAGCTGCCAAATGGAAAAATGACTGGATGCCGGAAAAGGGCGTGAAGCTCTACCCGGCTATTGTTGTAAAGGACTGGAATATCGGGGGCATTGAGAGCGGCTACAGAGATTACAGCGCCGAGTGCGGGGCATTCGTGCTGGATGATCTTAGTTTTGCCGGTGCACCTGATTCGCTGACGATGGGCGGCGTGGCAAAGCCGAACGACACCAGCTTCAGCGAGAGAAACCGGACCTTTACATGGAAGAACACCAGCGTAAAGAAAATCGCTGAAACCATTGCAGGCCGTTACAAATTGGAGCTGAAGTTTGAGGGAGACGACCACGGCATTGATGCAAAGGAACAGGACGGAACAGATAGTGCCTTTCTGCAAGATCTGTGCAGCACCTATGCACTGGTTATCAAAGTCTACACTTCAAAGCTCTGGGTGTACGACCGGGAAAAGTACAAGGCGAAAGATCCTGTATGGACGGTATATGAGAGCCGGCCCGTTGGAAATCCGACGGCCCTGTGCGTAGAGCCGGGAAGTTTCAAGTGGAACACAAAGCTGACTGGAACATACACGGGCGGCCTTTATACCTACACCAACAAACAGAAAAAAATCAATATCAACGTCAAGGTGGGCACGGACGAACGCCAGCTTAAACTTACTGGAAAGGTAAGCAGCGAGGCAGACGCAAAAGCCCGCCTGATAGCGGCCATCAAGAATGCCAACCACGGAGCAACCCAGATCAGTTTTACGATGTTGGGCTATCCGGCCGGCGCTTCAGCGCAGTGCTTTAACCTAGTTGGCTATGGAAAGATGGACGGAAAGTATTTCGTTGATCAGATGGAACACAGCATATCTCCATCCAGCGGCTACAAAACACAGGTCAAGGCCAGCAAAGTGGAAAAGGAGGATTTCGCATGAGCAGTGAAGTGAGATTCGGCAATGTGAGTTCTATCGACTATGAGGCTGGAAAGTGCGAAGTTACTTACCCAGACAGGGACGACACCGTTACGGAAATGGTGCCGTTTCTGTCCAATGGCGAGTACCAGACACCGGAAGTTGATGATCTTGTGCTTGTCCTGCATCCAGGAGAAAGCCCGGAGGATGCTGTTGTGGTGGGCACCGTCTGGAATGAAAAGAACAAACCGCCTGAAGGAAAAGAAAAAGTCTACCGAAAGGATTATGCCAACTCACGAGGAAAGGCATATCGGAAGTTTGATGCAAATGCAAAAGAACTGACCGACTATGTGGACGGAAAGAAAATCCTGAAGGCGAAAAGTCTTGAGATCCAGGTAGGCGGTGCAACCGTGACCATCAGCGAGGACGGAGAAATCAAGGTGACATCCCCGGCGGGGATCACGCTTGCAGCATCCGGCGAATTGAAAATGACGGCATCGACCATCAATGCGACCGCTGGAACAGTGAACATCCAGGGCGGAGGCGGCGATGTTGTTGTGTCCGGCAAATCGCTGGTATCGCATACGCACACCGGAAACCTTGGCAAGAAAACATCCGCACCCCTGTAAGGAGGTTTTGGAATGTATGTTGGAATTTTCGGCGATGTGATTTTCTCCGTGGGACACCTGCGTGTGCTCACCCCGTCAAACTTCAAGGGAACGACCGGCGCAAACTGGGCGGAACATGAAGTTCTGGGAGGAAAAGCACGGGCAGAGTATTTATCACCGAAACTGAGAGAGTACACCTTTGATATTCTTCTGGATGCAGCACTCGGCGTGAATCCTCGCAAGATGCTGAACCGTCTGACAGAAATGTCAGAGAACGGAGAGATTCATTACCTGATTATCGGGTTTGCACCGGTATCGCAAAACAAGTTTCGGGTCACTGAAATAAGCGACAGCTGGGATTCGGTGATAAAACACGGGCTTTTGATGCAGTGCAAGGTGAGCCTGACCATAAAGGAGTACATATGATCGACTTCAGCAGCACGGTGGTTGAGCTGTCCGGTGACAGCGAAAAACAAAAAGAAGTGCAGGACATTGCAAAGTGCCTTCGCACACTGTATTCCACACCAATCGGGAGCCAAGAGGGCGACAGAGAACTCGGAATCAATCCAAACATATTTGTCGATAAGCCACTTCCGGTGGCAAAGGGATTATATGTGGCTGAGGTAACAGAGAAAACCGCATCGTTTGAGCCGCGGGCAAGAGTGGTACGGGTGGACTGGCTGGACAGTGATGTGCTGCATGGCGTTGTAATTCCAAAGGTGGTGTACGAGCTTGTCTAAAATAAAAGAGTTTGAGAACATCCCGGACATCGACATTGAAGGTGAAGAAACGCTGGAAGAAGCTGTGGCCGATTGCAAGGCACTGTTTGGCAAGTACAACAAAGAACTTTTCAACGGTGAGGTATCGTTGGAACGGTGTTCTGAAGCACGGCTTGTCCTTTTGACACTGGCACATCGTTCGCATCACAACATGGAGTACAGCACGGCGTGTCTGAAAGCGGAACTGCTGCCTACGAGCACGGGGCCGAATTTGGACAACCTTGCTCCGCTTGTTGGAGTGGAACGCCTGGAAGCCGGAAAAGCCACGGCGGTTATTCGATTCACACTGTCTGCGCCGAGAACGAGTGCAACCGGAATCCCGGAAGGAACACAGGTGAGAACGGCAGACAAACGGTATTTCAAAACCGAAAAGTATGCGGAGATCTTACCCGGCGAACTGACCGTGGACGTAGTTGCCGTGGCGGATGAGGCAGGAAGCAACAGCGATGGGATTGCCGAAGGCGAAATCAATGTGCTGGTGGATCCTATCCCGTATGTGTCCGGGGCAAAAAGTGTTTCGGCAAGCACGGGCGGTACGGATACGGAAGGTGACGATTCATTTACCAGACGTATCAACTATGCACCTTCGATTTTCTCCGTGGCCGGTCCGGTGGATGCCTATGAATACTTTGCATCGAGCTGGCGGTCCGATGTGGCAGATACGAAGATCGTTTGCAAGGAAGGATACACGATTCACATTTACTTTCTGATGGCCGGAGGCAGAGTTCCGACAAGGGAAGAATGTACCGGAATGCAGGAATATTTCGACACGGTAAAGCGCCCGATGGGTGATCTGGTTCTTTGCCATGCGCCGGAAGAAATCCCGTATGACATCGAGCTTACTTACCATATTGCCTTGAGCAATGTCAAGAATGCATCGACGATTCAGGAAAATGTGGAAGCAGCTGTGAAGGAGTATGAAACCTGGCAGAGAAAAATCGGCCGGGACATCGAACCGGCGGAGCTGATTATGCGTGTACGGGAAGCTGGTGCGAAACGCCCACGTCTGTTGACACCGGTCGAAACAACTGTCTCCGAAATTCAGGTGGCAAAGCTCCGAAGCTGCAAGGTGACATACGGAGGAATCGAAGATGATTGAACTCCACGATGTTGGCCTAGTCGAAGGGCTACCGCCTGATGTTGCCAAAGAGCCATGGGTACAGATCCTTGATGCAGTTTTCAGGGAGCGGCGCAAGAAGGAACTGGAAGCTGCCGAACGCTTGAAAATCTACACGGATATTGACCGTGCAGATGAGGCGGTTCTGGATATTCTTGCGGTTCAGTTCCGCGTTGACTGGTACGACACCAGCTATCCGATTGAAACAAAGCGCAGGATCATCAAAACTGCGCTGGAAGTCCGTCGGTACTGCGGAACGGAGTGGGCAGTCCAAAAGGCGCTGTCCTCGATTTATCCGAATGTGAAGATAAGTGAATGGTATGACTACGGAGGAAGGCCGGGCTACTGGCGAATGAACGTAGACATTACCGATGATGGTGTCATTTACTACACACCGGAAGAAATTGAAAAGCGCCTTGGTTATGCCCGGCGCTGTACCGCTCACCTTGAGCACATCATCTACATCGTCGAACCGCATGAACGGTCGCCCGCTTATATCGCCGCCGCACCCTGCGGCATGGCGACATCCTGCACCGTAAAGGTCCCCGGTAGGATCAAGCCGCGGGAAATCGGCGCAAAGGCGTATGTTGCCGGTGCGGTCGGAAGATCGAAAATGCAGGTTGCCGTGGCGCTGCCCGGTGCCGTTGAAGCAAAGGCAGTGAAAGCACGAGCCTTTACGGCGGGCACCGTTGAACGGTCGCACGCGGCGATAAACATTGTTATTGGAGGACAGACAACGTGAGTTGGGAAAAATCTAGCTACACCGCCGCCGGTGCCGCCCTGCTGTCGGAATCTCTCTCCGGTGGTGCGCTGGTAATCACCCGCGCTGTGAGCGGCACCGGTACGGCTGACGCAGACCTTTCGGGGGAAACCGGGGTAAGCGGCGAAACACATGACCTGAAATTGCTGGACATCGAAACCGTTGAAAGCGGCGGTGAGACGGCTCGGCGGGTAAAAATCCAGATCACCGGTGCGGATGAAACGTACATCATGCATCAGGTGGGCGTTTACGGCAGGCTGAACGACGATGCCGAAACACTCCTGTTTATTATGCAGGATAAGCGCGGCGTGGAAGTCCCGTCCACGAAAGTGAACGGCGATTTTGAGATTGAGCTGGCGGCGCTGCTTGCTGTGTCGAACAAGGCCAATATCAGCATTACCGTTGACCCGCAGATGCAGGCTCTCGCAAAGATGGTCAAGGCGGAAGTCGAGAAGCACAATAAAGATGCTTCCGCTCACGCCAATGCCATCACCGCCGCCGTCGGCAATGCCATGGAATCCCTCAAGGAATCCGGGGACGTTGTAAGCGAAGAACAGGTCAAGGCTCTTATTCAGGAGCAGGGCAGCTCTGGCGGGGCTGCTATCATCAAGGACATCACGATCCCCGCAGACGGTTGGGACTGGCAGCGGGAATCTGATGACGAGGAAATGCTGGGGATGGATGACTTCCGGTGTGTTGTCGATGTTGCAGTTGATGACGTGACGGAGGAAATGTTCCCCAGTGTTGCCTTACATAAAGCGGCCCTTGAGGTCGCAAAGCGTGCCGGGCTTTGTCCGACGGTGCAGGCTCTAGCCGGTGTCCTGCGCTTTTGGGCAAGGAACATCCCGACGGCGGATATGTCCGCCACGGTGGCGCTGTGGGCACCGGGAGGTACGGCGGGCGGTGGTTCCGCCTATGTGCTGCCTGTGGCGACGGCGACCCGGCTCGGCGGCGTGAAGATTGGTTCCGGCATTTCCGTGACGGCAGACGGAACGGTCACCGTATCGACCAGCGGCATCACCCCGGAGGAAGTCGTATCTGCGGCAGACACGGACAAGATGCTGGACGAGATTTTCCCCGCAGAAAGTTGAACGAAACACCGGCATAACAGGAGGCTTATATGGCAGACAACAAGTTTGTGACTCTCGAAGCTCTCAAATCCACTACGGTGCGCTTGCAGCAGGAATGGCTCAAGTCCATCTCCAAGGCGGGTCATGCCCGCTTTGAGGTGGCGGAAGCCATCCCTGACGCATCCGCAGCGCAGGAAAACATCATGTATCTTGTCATGAACGACAAGACGCAGCACTACGACATCTACGCAAAGGTCAATGATGAGGTAGTCCTGCTGGACGATACCACTGTTGACCTGTCCGGCTATGCTACCAAGGAACAGCTGGAAGCTGTCTCCGGCGGTCTGGGCGGCACTGTGTACGCCGCGACCAAAGCTGACCTGTCCACTTCCGACGACAGCGTGATCTCCGGCTACTTCGCCCAGAACACGGACGTGAAGCCCAAGAAGGGCGATGTCTTTGTCGTGACCACCACCGTGGACGGTTCCACCTATGAGCAGTCCGCCTATTTCTATGACGGTTCTGCATGGGCGGCTATGACCGGTTCCGTGGATGCCGATAAGGTCATCCTGCGGGAGAACATCACGTTGGCCGGTGGCTATACGCAGGTCGGCAACCTGACCAAGAGCCAGAACGGCACGGCCACTTTCTCTACCAAAGGCAAGAGCGTCATGGATGCCCTGACCGAGATTTTCAGCAAGCGGCTCCAGCCCAGCATCACCGCCCAGCCGTCCATCGGCACGTTCACGCTGACCGGTGCTGGTGCTGTTGAGGCCGGCACTAAGGTAGCTGCTGCGGCCTACTCTGGCACAACGCTGAATGCTGGCTCCTACCAGTACGGCCCGGCCACCGGCGTTACCGCCACCAACTGGAAGGTCGAGCGTATCACCAATGCGGCCACCACGCAGGTGGCTACTGCTGATGCAGCATCCCTGACCGCTGGCTCTGACAACAACGCCGGGTCTGGCTTCATCATCGGCGATGCAGGCGGCGACAATGCCGTGTCCAGCCTGAAGTACCGCGTGACTGCAACCCACGGTGCAGGCGTGACCGCAAAGGACAATCTCGGCGCTGCATCCAGCCCGGTCGTTGCCATTGCGGCGGGCAGCAAGACCAAGGATACCGCTGCCTACACCCCGTTCCGCAACACTTTCTATGGTGCATCCACCAGCAAGCCTGCTCTGGACAGCGCGGCCATCCGCGCACTGGGCAAGACCGGCAAGGCGTACGCGGCTGGTACGCTGACCATCAACGTGCCTGTTGGCGCACAGCGTGTGGCGATTGCCTGCATTGCAACGGCCAAGGGTGTTACCAAGGTCATCAACGAGACCGCCATGAACGCCGATGTCACCGGCACCTTCGTGAAGTCCACCGTGTCCGTTGAGGGCGCGAACGGCTATGCTGCGAAGGAGTACAATGTCTGGGTGTTTGAGCCTGCTGTTGCCTACGGTAACGCCGCGGTTCTCAAGGTCACTCTGGGCTGATAGGAGGGATAGACAATGGCTGTGAACAATACCGCAAAGACCTATGCCAACATGGAGTTCCCGCTGGCTATGAAGCGTCAGGATGCTTTCGCCCTTGATCCTTCCACCGTCTGGCCTACGCTGGCCGATGCCCAGAGCTACGCAAAGACCAATCCGACCGCCTATGTCGGCCAGATGCTTTCCGTCGTCGTGAACGGCACGGCTACTCCGTATGTGATCCAGAATGCCGCTGGCGACCTCGCCCCGCTGGGCGCTGCCGCCGTGACCATTGCTTCGGACGACGAAGCAAACGAAATGCTCACTGAGATTTTCGGCGAGTAATGCACAATCTGTAATCGACCGGCTGTCCGGGAAGTCTGGGCAGCCGGATATTTTATCATGAACAAATAAGAAAGAGGTATTTTACTATGGCTTACAATGCAAATGCTCTCGTCCGTCTGGCTGCTCTGAAGGCTCTGGCCGAAAAGACCAAGACCGAGATCGACAACATCAACACCGACGTTTCCAAGGCCATTAAGTCTCTGGGCGTTTCCGGCAGCACTGTCAGCTTCTACACTAGCGCTGATAAGTCCGGTACTGCGGCATTCACCTTCGACTTCCCGAAGGAGCTGTTCCTCGATCAGGCTAAGACCACCTTCGTGCAGAAGTTCGCATTCAGCACCGAGACCTACCCCGGCGCTACCGACCCCAAGCTGGCAGGTAAGCCCGTTATGGTTCTGGCTGTGAAGGGCCAGAACCCTGACAGCTGCTCCTACAGCTTCCTCGATATGTCCGCTCTGGTCGATACCTACAAGGCCAAGGCCACCGGCAAGGATGCTTCCACCACCGTTACCATCGCTGGTTATGAGGTGGATGTCAAGGTCAATGTTTCCACTGCTGCCGGCAACGCCCTGGTTCTGAAGGACGATGGTCTGTATGTGGACATCAGCGGCAAGGCCGACAAGGTGAAGAACGCCACCGCTGGCAACTTCGCCGCTCTTGATGAAAGCGGCAACATGACCGATTCCGGCAAGAAGCCTGCCGACTTCGTGGCCGCTGAGACCGGCAAGCGTCTGATGACCAATGCAGAGGGCGAAAAGCTGAAGGGCATTTCTGCTGGTGCCACCAAGACCGCCGCCAGCGAGACCAACGGTCATATCACCATCGACGGCGTGGACACCACTGTGTACACTGAGCCGTCCGATGTGATCCACGGCACCGTCGCATCCGACAGCGATGTGACCGCTATGCTGACCGAGGTTTTCGGCGCATAAGCTGACTGACCTTACCAAAGAAGTATGAGGGGCGAGACCGTCATATGGCGGTCTCGCCTGCTTTTTTAGGGAGGACAAGCGTGAATGAATATTATCGCACTCGTAACCCACCTGAAACTGGTAGCACAGGAAGCAAAGAAGTATGCGGCAAGTCTGGCAAGTGAGCTGTCCAATGCAACGCTGGAAGCAATGCAGGAAATGGACAGGGCAAAGGTTGACCGGCTGTCCTCTGTGTCTGTCACGATCAAGGCAGACGGCTGGGTGGAGGATGAAACGTGGGAGGAATACCCCATGCGTTATGACATCACTGCCGCAGATGTGACGGCGACCGATCGCGCAGACATCATCTTGTCGCCGAACAGCTTGACCGCCGCGATGGACTGCGGCGTCTGTCAGACCTGCGAAACGCAGACCGGAAAAATTTGTATCTGGGCGAAGAAAGCCCCGGCGGAAGCGCTGACTGCTGAGTACCGGATCATTCAGGGCGAAAAGCCAAAGGAGGACTAACACATGGCATATGGAAACGTGAATGTCGCCGTGCCGGGCGTGTCGAACGATGAATCCAGCTATCTGAAAACAGAACAGGCCGGTGCCCCCGGCGGCGTGGCAACGCTGGATGCGGATGGTAAGCTGTCTGAATCGCAGCGTCCGGCGGTGGACGCATACACCAAGGCTGAGACCGACCAGCGCATCAGCGCAGCCGTGGACGCTCACAACGGTGCGGAGAACGCCCACAGCGACATCCGCGCCAGTGTGGCAGCTATGAACGCCAGCATCAAGGCCATTGAGCTGAAGTTCGGCACGAACGTCACCAAGAACCCGTTCAGCGCCACGTTCAGCAGCCTTGACGGCCTGACCGTCACCGGCGTGTGGAACGCAGATCAGGCGAGGGTGGAGTTCTGATATGGCTGAACAACCGTTTCTGGTTGGCAATAAAGCGCGGGAGCTGCTGAGGTATACCCAGAGGGCGACCCGCATCGTTTCGGACGACATCAGCCGGAGCGATGCCCGGAAGGTATTTCAGAAAGCCGCTGCGCTTGAGGACATCCGCGAAATGAAGCAGGTCTGCACAACCGCTGTCTATGCCCTTGATGTGAGGGAGAAGGAGGGCTTCACGAAAAGCACCTTCAACCTCTACGGCAGGGACATCAGGGAGATAGCCAAGAAGATTCTGCTGGATGCCCATGCGGCCAACAACGTGAACTTCGCCACGGAGTACGACAAGCGGATTGAAAAGATCGGTGAGGTCGTGGACGGCTGTTCTCTGCTGCTGGAATATCTGACCCTCTGCACGGAGGATGGTATCATCAGCACCAAGAAAGCCGGTATCTGGACAAAGAAGATCACGGATGTAAAATACCCGGCCATGAAGTGGCTCAAGTCTGAACGTGGCCGGGCAGAAAATCTCCGGCAGGAAGCAGAGAAGAAACGGCTTGAAATGCTTGTCAAAGCACTTCGGGCCGTCTTTGCCCAGCAGGAGCAGAAAACGGCATAACAGGAAACTGTTTTGCAATAGGGGTACGGTTTATATTCTGACGCTGCCGAATGGTGGCTGCGCTCTCCGAACACCAACAACAGCAACAACGTCTGGAACGTCAAGTCTGATGGTTCCAACGACAACTGGAACTACAACAACACCTACGGTGTTCGCCCCGCTCCGGCTGATCTGCGAGACGAGTAGGCGTTTGCCGAAAGCAGTGCAACAGCCAAAGGAAACCGCATCCCGTCGCTTGCCGATGCAGGCAAGTGATAAACACATCCCGCTGAGGTGGGCCATCCCTGCGGGGATGCAGCCCACTACCGCAACAGCGAACCAGCGGAGGGTCAAGTTTGACATACGAAGAACTGTGCAGCTTCGAGACGCTTTACAATGCGTACCTCGAAGCCCGAAAAGGAAAGCGCAGTAAGAGCAAAACGATCCAGTATGAGGCCAGCGCTTTGGCCTGTACCGAAAAGCTGTCCCGCAAGCTGGCCGTCCGCAGTGTACGGCAGCCGGGCGGGGACATCCGGCAGCAGATATGCTACACGCCGAGCCGCTTTGAAGTGTTCTATGTTTATGAGCCGAAGAAGCGCGTTGTACACGCACCGGCATTCGTGGACAAAGTGGTGCTGCACGCGCTGGTAGATAACATCCTGTATGAAGTCCTGACCAAGAGCTTCATCCGGGACAGCTTTGCCAGCCAGAAGGACAAAGGCACGGACGACGGCCTGATGCGCCTAAAAACCCACATGGTGGACTATTACCGCCGGAGTGGGCACGGTGTTGAAGGCTGGGTGCTGAAAGGCGATGTCCGCCATTTCTTTGCCAGCATTGACCACGGGAAGTTGAAACGAAAGCTCAAGGTGGTTCTGGACAAGCGCGGCGTTGACCCGCGTATCTACGAGCTGCTTTGCATCTACATCGACGTGATGGAAGATGGTCTGCCGCTGGGTTATCAGACCAGCCAGCTTTTCGCCCTCATGTTTTTGGATGAGTTCGACCACATCATCAAAGAAAAGTACCGCATCAAATACTATGGCCGGTATATGGATGATTTTTACATCATCTGCCCGGACAAGCAGAAGTTGCAGTGCATCTTGAAGGATGTGCGGGCGCTCATGGACGAGTACGGTTTGGAGCTGAACCAGAAAACGGCTATCTTCCCACTGAGGAACGGCATTGATTTTCTGGGGTTCCATTCGTATCTGACTGAAACCGGCGCGGTCGTCCAAAAGCTGCGTCGGGACAGCGCCAAACGGATGAAAGCCAAAATCAGGCATTGGGAAAAGGCATACCCGGCGGGTGAGGTAACAAAGGAAGAAATCCTTTGTAGCTTCCTTGCATGGGATGCCCATGCTGCACACGGCGATACCTACGCCCTGCGCCGCCAGTACGCCGACCGTCTGGAAAAATTGCTCAACTGCACAATTTCCATCCACCGAAAAATCAACTCGAATAAACTCGCACGAGACAGGCGACGCGCCCGGCAATGCCGCTGCATCTACAAGAAGCAGCACAAAGCCTTGACCGCCGCTGTCTCGCAGAACACAAGACCCATTGGCGTTTTGCCGTGGGCCTGATTTTATAAGGAGGTAACAATGGCAAACGTAAAACTGAGCACAAAGGCCGTTGGCAGCATCGTCAAGATCAAGGTCAACGGAGCGGCCAAAGATTTCATCATCGTGCATCAGGGCTTGCCCAGCAGCGCCTATGATGCAAGCTGCAACGGCGTTTGGGTGGTAATGAAGGACATCTATACCACGATGAAGTGGGACGGTTCCAACAACGACTACCTGAACTCCGACATGACCGCGTACCTGAATGGTACGTTCATCAGCCTGATCGATGCCGATATTCGCAATGCCATCAAACAGGTCAAAATTCCGTACACCAATTACTCGAACAACAATGTGATGAGCGGTTCTAACGGACTGAGCTGCAAGGTGTTCCTGCTGTCTGGCACGGAAGTCGGTTTCAGCGGCGTAAGCTACATGAACACCGAGGGTGCAAAACTGTCTTACTTCGACAGCGCAAGCAAGCGCGTTGCCTACAACGGCAGCAGCGCTGCCGAATGGTGGCTGCGCTCTCCGTACACCTACAGCGGCGGCGGCGTCTGGGACGTCAAGTCTGATGGTTCCTACGGCTACTGGTACTACAGCAACACCTACGGTGTTCGCCCCGCTTTCGTACTTCCCTCTACACTCGTGGTCTCTGACGACGGCACGGTCAGCACGAACACTGCACCGGCCATCAACGCCAGTTCCACGAATCTGGGGAAGCAGAACGCACCCTTCAACTTCGCGTATACCGTCACCGATGCAGACGGTGACACCCTGACAGTTACCGAAAAACTGGACGGCAAGACCACTGCCACCCGCACCGGCATTGCAAGCGGTACTGCACTGACCTTCGGGCGGGGCAGTACCGCCGACGGCTTCCGGCGCATCCTCAACGGCAGCCACACCATCCAGATCACGGCCAGCGACGGAAAGGAAAGCACCAGCCTCAGCGCTACGTTCACCAAGAGCGTTACCAGCGCCACCGTGACGCTGACCACCCCGCTGGCCGTGGACGGCGACATTACCGTTGCCGTCCTTCAGGTGACGGGCAGCATCCCGGACGACGCCACGTTCAAGGTCGAGGTCACGAACAACGCCAACGACCCGTCGCCGGCCTGGCAGGATGCCACGGTCGAAGTCAAGAAGGGCGTGAACATTGTGTTCACCAACAGCGAGGCGACCAACGGCGCAGCGTTCAATTTCCGCGTTTCCGTCAGCCGCGGTGCATCCGGCACCGGCGGTTATATCGAAGCCATCAGCGGCGCATTCCAGTAAGAAGGGAGAACAGAGCAATGGTTGAGTGGAAGAAACACGACCTGCCCACTCTGGCGGAGAAAGAAGCCGCAGAAAAGAAGCAGAAGGAACAGGAACAGCTGCCGGAAACGGTAGCGGCCCTGAAAGCTGCACAGAGTGACACGGACGAAATGGTGGTCGATCAGGAATATCGCATCACCATGTTGGAGCTGGGTGTCTCCGATACGGACGATACCGATAACGCTGATAACACCTGATAGGGAGGAAAAACATTATGTCTAAAGCATCTGAAATGGTTCTGTATCGCACCTGCAAGCGCATGATCCAGCGCGGCACCATCGACGGTCTGGCTGAGAAGATCGACATCTTCTATGCCGCTGGCAAGCTGACCGACGAGCACTACACGGAGCTGACCGGTCTGCTGGCAGCAAAGCAGAAAGAGCAGGATTAACCGATGGGTTGGCCTGATCTATGCGAAAGGCTGCTGACCCGGCTGGAAACCAGCGGTGCGGACACGACCGCAGAGCGCGGCGAGTTTGCCGTGCTGGTGGCTGAGTGCGGGTCAAGCGGCTGCAAAATGGCGTTGAGCCAGAAAGGAGAAAACGATAATGGCGATTAACGCATACTCGTGGGCGAAGGATGGCGAGAAGAGTCTCTCCCCGTCTTTCAAGGTGCGGGAGTTCCGCTGTTCGGATAATACCGACCCGATCTTTATTGATTCGGAGCTGGTGGAAATCCTTCAGAAAATCCGCAACCACTTCGGGAAGCCGGTCAATATCACCAGCGGTTTCAGAACCGCCAGCAAAAATGCCACAATCAAGAATGCTGCGAAGTTCTCTCAGCATCTTTACGGCAAGGCTGCTGACATTTGGATTTCTGGTGTGACGGTGGAGCAGATCGCGGCATATGCCGAGACCCTGCTGCCGAACCGCGGAGGCATTGGCCGCTACCCGAAGGAAGGACACGCCGACCGTACTCACGGCTGGGTACATATCGACACCCGCGCGGCAAAGAGCCGGTGGGTGAGCTGAAAGTAGGAGGAAAACAGTATGGAGAACATTCTGAAAGTTTTTCTGATGGCATTCCCTGAATGGCTGGCCTGTATCTTCATGGTGGTCGGCCTTGTGGTCACGGCGCTGGCGGCGGTACGTCTGGGCTACGGCCTTGTGGTCGCAAAGACTGTGTACAAGTGGATCGTCAACGCAGAGGAAAAGTTCGGCAGTGGCGCGGGTGCAGAAAAGAAAGCCCATGTCATTGCCGTACTGCGTGGGTACACCCCGGACTGGCTGGACTGGGCAATCAATGAGCGGACGCTGGATTGGATCGTGCAGCTTGTGTTCGACTTTACCAAGAAGAAGCTCGAAGATTACATGGCAAAGAAATCCGCAGAAACCACTACTGTGGCCCATTTCGGTAACGTGGGGGAGAACAAGCGTAATGACTGACGAGGAACTGGAACATCGCCTGACAGCGGTCGAAAACCGTGCACAGAGCAACACCCACCGGCTGGACGAGCTGGGGAAGCTGACCGATGCAGTAAACGGCATGAACACCAATATCAAGTTGACCATCCAGCAACTCGAAACCACAAACCGGAGCCTTGAAGTTGTGACGGCACAGAACAAGAAGCAGGACGACCGCTTGACCGCGCTGGAAAAAGCCCCCGGAGTATTTGGAAACAAACTCTGGTGGGCAGTCATTGCGGCAGTGATCGCAGGCTTTGTTGCATCTGAATTGGCAAGGTATCTCCACTAAGTAAAGCAATGCCCCTCTGGCATCCTGATGGATTGCTGGCGGGGCATTTTTTGTTTGTCTGGGAGTTTTGCACAAAGGAAATGTGCAAAGTGTGGAAAGTTTGCGAATTGACAACGGTACACCGTATAATTTACGCTTAAAACGAAAATAAACGCCATAGTCGGAAGGAGGAAAACGGCGTGCGAGTGTTCAAACAGCTTACGCTTACAGACCGAATCCGTATCGAAAAGTGGTTGAAAGATGGGCTGAGAGTAAAGGAAATCGCAGACAGGCTGCGGGTGGACCCGTCCACGGTGTACCGGGAATTGAAGCGCGGCAGTTATGACAAGCTGGACGGTAAGACGTGGAAGCTGATTCCTACATACAGCCCGGACATTGCAGAGCAAAGGTATCAGGCACATCTTCGGGAAAAGGGGCCAAACCTTAAAATCGGCAAGGATCATGAGCTTGCAAGCTATATCGAACAGACCATTATAGATAAGGACTGCTCACCGGCTGCGGTGTATGGTTATGCCATGGAAGAAGGACGGACATTCAAAACGCATATATCGGTGCCTACCATATATAGCTACATCAAAAAGGGTGTGTTCCTGAATCTGACACAAAAGGCTCTGCCCAGACATGGCGTGCATAAGGGCGACTATAAAAAGGTCAAAACAAAGAATCCTGCCCGTGCGCCGGCTGGTGAGAGTATCGAAAAACGCCCGGCGGAAGTAAAAGACCGTGAAGAATTTGGACACTGGGAAATGGACACGGTGTATTCCGGCAAGAAGAAAAGTACGGTTGCACTGCTGGTGCTGACCGAGCGCAAAACCCGGAACGAAAATATTATAATGGTGCCGGATCGCCGTGCAGAGACGACCGTGCAGGCAATCAATGCGCTGGAACGGAAGTTGGGCGCAGAGAAGTTTGGCATCATTTATAAGAGCATCACGGTGGACAACGGCAGTGAGTTTGCATTGGCCGATCAGCTGGAACAGTCCTGCATCACCGGGGATAAGCGGACGAAGGTATATTACTGCCACCCGTATTCTTCCTGGGAACGTGGGAGCAATGAGAATGTGAACGGCATGATCCGCCGCCGGCATCCGAAAGGCACGGACTTCTCAAAGGTCACAGCGGAAGAAATCGCAGCCACGGAGAACTGGATTAACAGCTATCCTAGAAAAATTTTCGGCTATAAGAGCGCCGGCACAATGTTCCGCGAATGCCTGCGGGAGCTTGGTTTGACAGCATAAAGCACATAGAAAGCAGAAAATCACTGGTAAAAATGAACAATAAGGGATAACCGCAAGCGGGGTGCGCTTGGCGGCTTGTTTGCTTTACGCTAAAATCCACAAAAACAGAGCCGAAAATTTGTTGCATTTAATGCTTTACTTTTCAATTTTCGGATTTTTTCGAAAAAGCTGTTGACAAAACGGGGGATGTTGGATATAATAATAAAGCACTGTTCAAGTGCAACAAATAAATATGGCGGTATAGCTCAGTTGGCTAGAGCATTCGGTTCATACCCGAAGTGTCACCGGTTCAAATCCAGTTACCGCTACCACTTTTACAGAGTTTCGCTAAGGTTAGGGGGACGGTCGTCTGCAGTAGTGGACGATGGAAGTCGGAGGTTTTAGCGAAGCTCTGTATTTCTAAGGCCCGTTGGTCAAGCGGTTAAGACACGGCCCTTTCACGGCTGTAACATGGGTTCGATTCCCGTACGGGTCATGAATAAAATCCCTGATCTTAGGATCAGGGATTTTTTCATGCAACCCGTACGAGGAATCGAAGGAACACGGCCGCCCGCAGGCGGCAAAAAAGAGCCCAGTGGGCTCTTTTTTAGTGTTCGGGTCCCATCCTGTAGGAATGTCTAATGTGGTGGCTGTTTCATGCAACCCGTACGGGAATCGAACAGCACGGCCCTGCGCAGCAGGGTAAGCAATCAGCCCAGTGGGCTGTTGCTTAGTGCGCGGGTCCCAACGGCTAGGAATGTCTACCGTGGTAGTTGCCGCTGCATTCGCTCGGGGGATTTTTAATTTGACCCGCACGGGAATTGCAGCTGAGCTGACCGCCGCCAGCGAGCAAAGACTTCCCCCGGTCGGGGGAAGATGTCGCATAGCGACAAAAAGGGGAGTACAGGGAAGCGAAGCTGGGGCCGTGGTCAGCGGGATGCGAACGCCGCTCCAAGGCGTGAAGCATACGCTGGGAACCACAACCCGAGACAGGGCGGCGGCGCGCCTTCATCTTGAATACCACATGCCATTTTATGGATAAAAAGCCCGGCAGGGGAACACGTTCAGGTGCTCTTCTGCCGGGTTTTTCTGCATTTTCCGTAAATTTCCGGCCTGAAATAGTAACAAAATTATGTCAATGAGACATCAATCCTCCATTTTTAACTGCGTAAATTGGCTTGCACACCAAAAACTCTGGAATATTCTAGCACTTTCCATATAAATTCATGACAAAGTTTGGTAGAAATAATATTTTGTATACAGGCTGCACTTACGTTACAATACAGATGATATTTCAATTGTACGAGCAGAAGGGAGGAAATGGAGTCCACAAGGGCGGTTTTCAATCACGAGTACAGGCCGGTGGCGGATGCAGCGTGCAGTTTTTGCATCATCTGCTCCCATCGCCTGATGCTTAGAACGGGAGGATGTCAATGGAAGTCTTTTTGCAAGCACTGGTAAACGGGATCCTGCTGGGCGGTTTCTACTCCCTGATGGGTATGGGCCAGAACATCATTTTCGGTGTTATGAACATCGTCAACTTCTGCCACGGCGAAATGTTGATGGTGGGTATGTACATCACCTATGTTCTGTATACCTACTTTGGGGTGGACCCCTATGTAGCCCTTCCCATCGTTGCAGTGCTCATGTTCGGGCTGGGCGCGCTGATCCAGTCCACTCTGATCACCCCTTCGCTCAAGACCAAGAGCTTTACGAACCTGCTGTTCCTTACCGTCGGTCTGGGCCTGCTGCTCACCAACGGCGCTCTGGTCATTTTTGGTTCCACCTATTATAAGATCATTACCCCTTATTCGCAGACCTATATCCCGCTTGGCCCGGTCACCATTGCGCTGCCGCGTCTGGTCAGCTTCCTGATCCTGATCGTGGTTGCCATTGCACTGTTTGCCTTCCTCAAGTATTCCACCACCGGCAAGCAGATCCGCGCCGTATCCCAGAACCCTATTGGTGCTGAGGTCGTTGGCATCAACGTCAAGAAAATTTACATCCTGACCTATGGTCTGGGCGTTGCTCTGGCCGGTATCGCCGGTTCTCTGCTGACCCAGTTCTACACCATCTATCCCACCGCAGGCGCAAGCTTCGGTTTCCGCGCACTGATCGTCGTGGTCGTGGGCGGTCTGGGCTCCATCCCCGGCGCATTCTTCGCCGGTATTTTCCTGGGCCTGCTGGAGCAGATGAGTGCATTGTTCATCAGCCCGTCCTACAGTGATATGATCGTGTTCGTCACCTTCATCATCATTCTGGTCGTGCGTCAGGTCATGATTCTGAGGAGGCGATAAGATGGATACCAGAAAAGCAGTTAAAACCTATCACCGCAATCTGGCGATCGTTCTGGCTATCATCGTCGCCATCTTCGCAGCGATCCCGCTGGTCGTGGATAAACCTTACATCATCAACATTTTCGTTCTCACCTTCTATATGTCCACCCTGTCCATGGCGTGGAACATTCTGGGCGGCATCACCGGCCAGAACTCGCTGGGTCTGGCCGCTTACATGGGTCTGGGTGCTTATGTGTGCTGTCTGGTGGTCACAAAGACCGGCATGAACCCCTGGGTGGCCGCTGTGCTGGATATGCTCGTTGTGGGCGTTGTGGCCGGTGTCATCTTCTTCCCCAGCCTGATCCTGCGCGGCCCCTACTTCACGCTGGTGTCCATCGCGTTTGCCGAGTCCATCCGTCAGTTCATCATCAACTCGGAGTTCTTCGGCCGTGCATCCGGCGTGGGCCTGCCCTTCGGCAAGGACTCCTTTGCGCAGTTCCGCTTTACCAGCAAAGTGCCGTACTACTACATCGGCTTCATCATGATGGTGGGCGTTTACCTCATCATGAAGAAGATCGGCCGCTCCAAGCTGGGCTTTGCGCTGCGTACCATCCGTGAGGATGAGGACGCTGCCGCCGCCATCGGCATCAACCCCACCAAGTACAAGGTGATCGCGGTCGTCATTTCGGCCATCATTGCCGGTCTGGTCGGCTTCTTCTACGTCAGCTATATCCGCTACATCGACCCCGATATTATGATCCAGTCCAAGTCCACTGAGATCGTGCTGCCGGCAGTCGTGGGCGGCGCTGCCTACATCGAAGGCCCGCTGATCGGCGGCCTCATCATGATCCCGCTGAGCGAACTGCTGCGTGCAAACTTTGCCGCCATCCTGCCCGGCATCAACATGCTGATGTATGCCATCGTGCTGATCGTGGTCATCCGCTTCCGTCCGTCCGGTATTCTGGGCTGGTACATGAACTCGAAGGTCAAGACCTTCATCGATGAAAAGATCCTCAAAAAGCCGTCTCTGGACGTGCTGGAAGAGTATGAGCTGATGGCAGACAAGGGAGGGAAGTAATCATGGCAGAAAAGCCTATTATTGAAGTCCAGGGCCTGACCAAGCGGTTCAAGGGTCTGACCGCCGTGCATGATGTTTCTTTCTCGGTGGAGAAGGGCTCCATCACCGGCATGATCGGCCCCAACGGTGCTGGTAAATCCACCACCTTCAACATGATCTGCGGCTACTACCCGCCCACCGAAGGCAAGATCTTCTACAATGGTGAGGACATCACCAACAAAAAGGCGTATGAGTACACCAACATGAAGATCGCCCGCACCTTCCAGATCATGAAACCTCTGAAGAACCTGAGCGTTCTGGATAACGTCACCGCCGCCGCCTACTTCGGCCACGCCGGTGCAAAGAGCGAAAAAGAGGCCAAGGAGCGCGCCATGGAGGTGCTGCACTTCACCGGCCTGTACGAAAAGCGTCATGTGATCTCCAAGGACATGGGCACGCCGGACCAGAAGCGTCTGGAGATGGCCCGCGCTCTGGCCACCAAGCCCGAAGTGCTGTTTCTGGACGAGAACATGGCAGGCTTGAACCCGGCTGAGACCGAAGAGGCCATCCAGCTGATCCGCAAGATCAACGAGTCCGGTGTCACCATCCTGCTCATCGAGCACATCATGAAGGCGGTCGTGAGCCTGTGCGAGAAGGTCATCGTCCTTCACCACGGCGAAAAGATCGCTGAGGGCACGCCCGAGCAGGTCATGAACGATCCTTACGTCATGGAGGTGTACCTGGGCACCAAAAAGGAGGGCGCAAGTGCTTAAAGTTGAAGGTCTGAACGCCGGTTACGGCTCTGTGAACATCCTGTGGGACATCGGCTTTGAGGTGAAGGATGGCGAGATCGTTGCCATCCTTGGCTCCAACGGTGCCGGTAAGACCACCATGGTGCGCACCATCACAGGCATGGTCAAGGCCAGCTCCGGCAAGGTGGAGTTCAACGGGGAGGACCTCTCCGGCAAAAGCTCCCGCGTTATTCTGGACAGCGGCATCGTGCAGGTGCCGGAAGGCCGTCAGCTCTTTACCGAGATGACCGTGCTGGAAAATCTGGAACTGGGTGCATTCAATAAGGAGACCAAGGCGCATTTTGCAGAAAATCTGGAAAAGTGCTATAACTGGTTCCCCAAACTGCGCGAGCGCGCAAAGCAGGCTGCCGGCACCCTGTCCGGCGGCGAGCAGCAGATGGTGGCCGTGGCCCGTGCGCTGATCGGCATGCCCAAGCTGCTGATTTTGGACGAGCCCAGTCTGGGCCTTGCCCCCAACATCGTGGACGACATTCTGGAAGTGGCCAAGACCATGGTGAAGAATGACGGCATCTCGGTGCTGCTGGTGGAGCAGGACATTACCAAGGCCCTTGCAGCGGCTGACCGCGGCTATGTTATTGAGAATGGCCGCGTGGCACTGGAAGGAACCGCCGCCGAGCTTTCGGCAAACGAGCACGTCAAGAAGGCGTACCTCGGCATCTGATTTTGGAAACTGGATGTCCGGCGGGCACTACTTCACACGGTGCGGCGGGGCATCTCGGATTAACAAGCTGTTTTTTACAAACAGAATTGGAGGACAATTATGAAAAAGATCTCTCGTAGAAGCTTCCTGAAGGCATCCGCTGTTCTGGGCAGCGCAGCTGCTCTGACCGCCTGCGGCGGCTCTTCCGCTTCCACCAGCACTGCAGCATCTACCAGCACCGCAGCATCCGGCAGCACTGCAGCAGCCAGCGGTGATACCATCAAGATCGGCACCATCTACGCAATGTCCGGCGGCAACGCAGCCATCGGCGAGAACATCCTGCGCGGCATCGACTTCGCAGTGGACGAGATCAACAAGGCAGGCGGCGTGAACGGCCAGATGCTGGAAGTTGTCCGCGGTGATCACGCAGGCGACGCAGCCACCGGTAAGTCTGAGGCAGAGCGCCTGATCACTCAGGAAGGTGTCAACGTCATTATGGGCTGCCATATGTCCGTTGTTACCGAGGTCGTGGCTCAGGTCTGCCAGCAGTACGGCATCCCCATGATCACCGCTATCTCCACGCTGGACCGTCTGACCGACGAGGACCACAAGGACTACGATTACTTCTTCCGTCTGTGCCCGCTGAACTCCGTCTACGTGGAAGATATGCTGAAGTATCTGCAGGACTCCAAGGAGCAGACCGGCAACGAGATCAAGAAGGTCGCCATCTTCACCGATAAGGCTGCCATCGGTCAGGAGCTGATCCGCTGCGTCAACCTGTTCGCACCCGATTACGGTCTGGATGTTGTGGCCGAGGTGGACTACAGCTCCAACGCTACCGACCTGTCCTCTCAGGTCCTGGCTCTGAAGCAGGCTGATCCCGATGCCATCCTGTGCGACTCCTACATCGGCGACGCTACTCTGTTCGTCCAGACCCTGAAGGAGCAGAACTACAAGCCCAAGATGATCGTTGCCAAGGCCAACGGCTTCACCGATCCTTCCTTCATCCCCAACCTGGGCGCATCCGCAAACGGCGTGGCTTCTGTTGTCGAGTTCAACCCCGACCTGACCAACGGCGTGGAGATCAACGAGGACTTCAAGAAGGTCTACAATGTCAACATGAACGGTCACTCTGCTGAGTCCTACACCGTTGTGTGGCTGTTCAAGACCGCCATCGAGAAGGCTGGCTCCACCGACGGTGCTGCCGTCCGCGACGCTCTGGCAGAGCTGTCCATCGACGGTGCATTCGAGGGCGGCCGCAAGATCGTTCTGCCCTACTCCAAGATCGAGTTCGCTCCCGAGTACGAGATCGGCGGCGCAAAGCACTACCGTGACAACACCTACGCTTCTGTTGCTATCGCACAGGTGCAGGATCAGGAGTGGAAGACTGTCTGGCCCTTCGAGTTCGCTTCCTCCAAGATCCAGGAAGTCACTCTGGGCTGATAAAGTTACCCCAAAGAACACAAAAGGCGAGCCGTCCAATGGGCGGCTCGCCTTTTTGCGTGTTGCTTCCCGTGCAGAGCGTATTCGAGTAGGGGATAGGCTGTGTGGCTTTTATGAAGTCGTTCTCCGCCGGGTATGTTCTCTTTTGCGTGCCAAAAGAGAACCAGAAAAGCACCCGCTACTTTCGAAGCGCGGGAGGCACGAATTAAGGGCTACTCGCCCTTAATAATCCCAAAGCAGTAGGCTCCACCCCAAAAAGCTGGAGATTCCCGCCTGTTCGGCGTGAAGATCTCTTAACCGCTTTTTGGGGTTCCGCCAATCAGAAGTCGCTGCGCGACGGCCGCAGGCCGACAGCAGCAGATGCCGCTTCCCGCCACGACCCTACCCCGTGAAAAAGCAGCTCAGAAAAATCCGCAGATTTTTCTGAGCTGCAAATAAAAATAAATTTTCCGCTAAACATGCCCAGAGTAAAACGGAGGGCATTCTAAATCGTCAACCCTTCTGGATATAAGTAAAAATATCCTCCGGCACTGCCGCCAGTGCATCCGCACCGGCAGCGGTCAGTTCTGCGCGGCCCCGGAAGCCCCACAGCGCGCCCATGGCGGGCAGCCCGGCATTGTGTCCGGTGAGGATGTCCACATCACTGTCGCCCACGAACAGGGTGGCAGAGCGGTCTGCACCGATCTCGTCCATCAGCGCATACAGCCCGGCGGGGTCCGGTTTGGTGGGCACGCCGGGCCTGCTGCCGCGCACAGCGGCAAAGCGGCCTGTGCCGAAATAGTGGGCGATGATCTTGCCGCAGAGCGGGTCGGCCTTGTTGGAGAACACTGCGCACTGAACACCCTGTGCCCGCAGCTCGTCCAGCAGCTCCGGGATGCCGGGATAGGGGGCCGTCTTGTCCTCCTTGTGGGCGTCGTACCGGGCAGTGAATTCAGCCAGCGTGGCCGCCAGCTGCTCCGGCGTGCGGGCATTTTCCGGCGAAAAGCGCTCCACCAGCTTCGGGATGCCGTTGCCCACCATGTGCTTGAACTGTTCCACCGTAAAGGTGGGCCAGCCGTGCTGTGCACACACCCAGTTGCCTGCATCGGCAAGGTCGTCGATGGTGTTCAGAAGGGTGCCGTCCAGATCGAATAATACAGTTTTTATCACAGAAAAAGACTCCTTACAGTTTCAGAAAAGTAAAAAAGGCAATTCGCTGCACTTTACGCTGCGCACCCTGCACTTCACCCCGCCCGGAAAGGTGAGGGTGAGGTTCGTGCGGCGCACCGCCGCGGCCCATGGCGACTGCAGGGCCGTCAGGGCCGGAACAGGGCAGAGCACGCAGATGTCGTGCAGATGGAAGCCGTGCTGCCAGCGCAGGGTCAGACGGCCGTTTTGCAGCCAGATGCCCTCCCTGCGGTAGCCGACAGCCGCACCTGCAAGCAGGACCGCAAACACAGCGGAGACCACCAGCAGCGGCACCGTAAGCGCAGGCAGGGTGTAGCGGGATACCGCTGTCAGCAGCAGGCACAGCCCGCAGGGGATGCCGGCAGGCAGAAAAAACGCCGGGATGCTGCGGCCTGCGGTGTCCACCGGGGCTTTTGGCGGCAGGGCAAAGCCGGGCAGCAGCTCCTGTAGAAAAGGGCCGTCCTCCCGCCAGACCAGCAACGGGATCTCCGGCTGGCAGCTGCCTGCTGTAACGAACACCGGGCAGCAGCCCAGCGCCCATGTGGCAGGCGAGCGGCGCAGGTCCGCATAGCTCAGATGTTCCAGCGCAAGGCGCATCTCATACCGGCGCACAAAGCCGCCCCTGCTGCCAAGGTGACTCTCGGTGCGCCACACGGTGTAATGGGCCGCATGGGCCGCACTGCGCACAAGGCTTGCGCAGAACAGCACACCGCCCAGCACCAGCAGCCATGCTGTGCCCATGGGCAGCCAGCGCGCTGCCCACGCCGCAATGCGGTTCAGGTGGGCAAAGGCTGCCGTCTGGGCATCCGGCGCATAGGGCCTGCTCTGTTTGACGGCCAGCGCCAGCAAAGCAAGGGTGGAAAGGCCGTTGGCACCCAGCACCGCAAAGGCCAGCTTTTCGCCGCCGCGCGGGGTGTGGGCCACAGCATCCCGGCGCGGCATCATGCGGTCAGCTAAAAACTGCGCGTTCTGCGCGCTCAAAAGCAGGGTCAGGGTGCGCTTCTGCCCGGCAGGGTACAGCACCACCCGGCTGGCACCGGCCAGCCGGTAGAGCAGGGGCCGCTCGATGGTGAGCGCTGCCAGCTGGCTGGCTTTCAGGCAGCGGTCCAGCCGCACGCCCAGCCGCCAGCGCACCCGCAGGGTTCCCTGTGCATCCACCCGCCAGCGGCCTGCGTGCAGCACGGCGGCGCTCACAGCGGCAAGCACTGTCAGCAGCGCCGCACCCTGCACCAGAGCCGTGCGCAGCGCCGCCCAGTTGCGGGCAAACAGCACCTGCAAAAGCGGCAGCAGGTAGAGCAGGATGGTCTTGCGCAGAAAATGCAGCACCGCAAACGGGTGGAAGCCGCGTTCGGTCATGGCGTTTCCTCCATCAGCACAGCGGCAAGGGCCTGCGCCTGCAGGGCATCCACGCCCGGCAGGAACAGCTGTACGCCCGGACCGTGCACCACCAGCACGCTGCACCCGGCCAGCCACAGAAGCGGCGTGCGCAGGGTCCACACGCCAGTCACGGCCCGGCGGGGAAGCTGCCGTGTGATGGGAACGGCGATACCGGCCCGCACGGCAGTGTTCCGGGCGGTGAGCACTGCGGTAAAGCTGCAGGCTCTTGCCCACGCGGCGAACACAAGGCACGCCCACAGGGCACAGAAAATACACCCGGCAAACAGGCTCTGCCAGAACACAAAAGGCGCGCAGAACACGCCGGGAACAGCGGCCCAGACGCACAGCACGGCCCGGCCCTTGGGCGGGATGATCAGCGCCGTGCGCAGCAGGTCACGTTCGGTCATTTGCCGGAAAGGCCCCAGGCGTCCATCAGCAGGTGCAGGGTGTCATCCTGCGTCAGGCAGAGGATGCGGTCCCACGGCAGTAAGGTGGTATTGCCGTGGGGGATGATGAACTCCGCATCGCGGGTGATGCACACCAGAATGACGTCGCCCGGCATGGGGATGTCCTTGACCGCCTGCCCTGCAAACTTGAAGTTCTCCGGCAGCAAAATTTCGTTCAGGCTGGCAGTGCCGCCGCCCAACGAGAGCAGCTGGCGAATGGTATCCGTCTCGATCTCGCGCTCAAGGATGTGGCTCAGATTGTCGGTGCCGCACACTACGGTGTCCACGCCTAAGGTGTGCAGCAGCTCCCGGTTCTTGGGGTTGGAGGCCCGGGCCACAGTGCGGTTCACGCCAAATTCCCGCTTTGCGATCTGGCAGGCAACAAGGTTGTTCTCGTCCGCACCGGTCACGGCCACAAAGGCATCGCAGCTGGCAACGTCGGCCGTGCGCATGGTGTCAAAGCTGATGGCATCGCCGCAGATCACCGGGATATCCAGCGAATCGGCCAGCGAACGGCACAGCATTTCCTGCGGTTCAATGATGGTCACTTTGTGGCGGTGGGCCAGCAGGCTCTGGGCCAGATACATGCCCACCTTGCCGCCGCCTGCGATACAAACTTTCATATGCTTCCCTCGCTTTTACTTTGCCAGTGCGCGGAACACCGATTGCTCGGTGAGCACGGTGGGGCAGATGGTGTCGATCTCGTAGGCCTTGTGGTACAGCACCTGCAGGTGTGGGTCGGACACGCGGCAGATCACCTTTTCCCGGCGGAAGATGCTTTTTGCGATCTGTGCCGCCATCAGGTTTACCGAGTCGTCCTCGCTCACAGCGGCCACGGCGTCGCAGTTGTCGATGCCGCCCTGACGCAGGGTATCCGGGTCGGTGGGGTCGCCCACCAGAGCCGTGCCGCCAAAGCTGTAGTCGTCAAAGGCATCCAGACGCTTGAGCTGTTCGGGATCCTTTTCGATCAGCGAGATATCATGGCCGATGCGTTCCAGATCGCGGATGAGGGAAGCACCTACCTGGTCGCAGCCGATCACCAGAATATTCATATGGATTCACCTCGTTGTAGAATGGTTCAGCAAAAATACAAATGGTGTTTAAATGCTGTTTTGATTTGCGGATAAAATAGAAGGAAAAGGGTCTTTGCATCAGTATAACACATTTCCCAGCGCAGTAACAGCCTGCAGGGCAAAAGTGGCGACGGGCGTAAAAATTTTCGCATTCTGCGTGCGTGCAGAGACATAGTATGGTATACTGGAAGAAAATAAGCTGCTGTGCCTTTGTGCACAAGGAGGGGTACTTACGTTTTTTGAGATCATCAAAGCCATCCTGATGGGCATTGTGGAGGGCATTACCGAGTGGCTTCCCATTTCGTCCACCGGTCATATGATCCTGCTGGAACAGATCATCAAATTCAACGCAAGCGAAGAGTTCATGTCCATGTTCCGTGTGGTCATCCAGCTGGGTGCCATCATGGCCGTGGTGGTGCTGTTCTGGGGCAAGCTGTGGCCCTTTGGCATGAAGCAGGGCAGAGTCATTTCCAAGCCCAGCGTGTGGAGCCTGTGGTTCAAGGTGGTAGCGGCCACGATCCCGGTGCTCATCATCAGCCCGCTGGACGACTGGATGGAAGCTCACTTTTACAATTATATCACGGTTGCCGCGATGCTCATTCTGTACGGCGCGCTGTTCTTTGTTGTGGAGAACCGCCGCGCCGCGCCGCACGTGAGCCGGCTGGAGCAGATCACCTACCGCGATGCCATCATCATTGGCCTGTGGCAGTGTCTGGCCATCATTCCGGGCACCTCCCGCTCCGGTGCCACCATCGTGGGCGGCCTGCTGCTGGGCCTGTCCCGCGCCTGTGTGGCAGAGTTCACCTTCTATCTGGCCATCCCGGTCATGGCGGGCGCATCCCTGCTCAAGGTGGTCAAGTTCGTTGTCGGCGGTTCTGTGATGACCGGCACCGAGGTGGCTGTGCTGGCAGTGGGCTGTGTGGTGGCCTTTGGCATGAGCCTTGCCGCCATCCGCTTCCTGATGGATTACGTCAAGCGCCATAACTTCAAGTTCTTCGGCCTCTACCGCATCGTGCTGGGCCTGATCGTCCTGGCCGTGGCCGCCATCACCGCCATTGCGTAAATCGCTCCCCAAACACCCCAGCCGCCCGCCCGGGCGGCTTTTTTGCGCCCTGGGGCAATTGCACCGGCCCCGGCCTTGTGCTATACTGGAGCCATAAAGAGAGAACCCGGCGGCGGGAAAGTGCCGCGCCTGAAATTGTCAAAAACGGAGGAGATCCCTATGGAAGCATCGACTGTATATTACACCGACTTCCGGTGTCCTGTGGGCACCAGCCTGACCGAAAAACTGCGCCGCCTGTGCATTGCGGCGGGCATCAAGAGCATTGATATGGACGGCAAGTTCGTGGCCATCAAGATGCACTTTGGTGAGCTGGGCAACCTGGCTTTCCTACGCCCGAACTACGCCAAGGTAGTGGCAGACCTGTGCAAGGAACAGGGTGGCCAGCCCTTCCTGACCGACTGCAACACGCTGTACCCGGGCAGCCGTAAGAACGCGCTGGAGCACCTGAGCTGCGCGCAGGAAAACGGCTTCTGGCCCATGACCACCGGCTGCCAGATCATCATTGGCGACGGCCTGCGCGGTACCGATGAGCTTGAGGTGCCCGTGCCCAACGGCGAATACTGCAAGACCGCCAAGATCGGCCGCGCCATTATGGATGCCGACATCTTCATCAGCCTGACCCACTTCAAGGGCCACGAAGCGACCGGCTTCGGTGGAGCCATCAAGAACATCGGCATGGGCTGCGGTTCCCGTGCGGGCAAGATGGAGCAGCACTCCTCCGGCTGTCTCTTATACACATCTCCGAGCCCACGAGACGGAGC
>OWIQ01000162.1_pt1 | contig 44388 bp, 31 predicted proteins | sample 1732701 | NCBI WGS metagenome assembly OWIQ01 (sample SAMN05065744, study PRJEB22554) | human gut metagenome | biome: ENVO:2100002; feature: ENVO:00000062; material: ENVO:00002003 | host: Homo sapiens | place: USA
AGATGTAGCTCCGTCTCGTGGGCTCGGAGATGTGTATAAGAGACAGGTCAATGGCTTCATAATTTGGAACAGGAAATGGAGAAACATAGTTTGTCTTAAATGTATAATATCCACCTCTTAAAACATATCCTGTATTCTGTATAAAAAACCAAAAAAGATTTGAGTTTAGGAGTCCAAGGAGAAATTTGTAACTATATAAGCAATTCGCCTTTTTAATATAACCATATATTTTAGTTGTACTATAATATTGACCGTTTGAATCAAACATAAAATTCCCTCCAAAAGATATTTCTGGAGCTAGCAATTTGGGTATTCCTCCATAGTTTATACCTTGCCCTCTACCAAACATAAACCATTTGTCATTATTAAACCTCCCTTTTTCTCTGCCACGCAGTTCGTCTTCGCACTCTTTTAGATAAAGATACCCTTTAGGAAATAAAGTCGCAATTTGTTGTTCTGAAAAAAGTTTGGCTTTGTCATTAGATAAATCATAAGGAAAAATAACAAATCTGTCAGAAGAAAGAGGCTCATATCTATGCACATCTTCACCCTTCAATAAAGGTTTTACTAGGCCATTCTCTATCACAACATTCTTCTTTAAATATTTTGAATAGCCTTCTATTTCAAATGGGTTGATTACTCGACAATCGTACAGAAAATAAACATCATCTTTACTCGTTGCGATTCCTTGAAAAATTTTATCAAATACATCACTCAAACGATATGGACATTTGTTAAGCTTTTCAAGCACAGTATTTACCTTTTTGTTGGTTAATACCCATGCCTCTGAAGTATTTATGTTTATATTTACAAAATCATTATAAGTAATAGAACTTAGATAATTTTGTAATTCTTGATTATTCTTCATATCCCTATCAAGCTCCAAATACGCCAAAGACTTAGATTGCTTAAAGCAATGTATTCCCGTATAAGTAGATGCTTCAAATACCTGATAAGCTTCGAAGTTTATGATAGAAGAAATAAAAGATTTTTCACATAAAATACTTCTCAAACCTTTTCCAAAAGAAGAATTTGTCCATTTTACTGGCATAATATAGTACATAACTCCCTTAGGCTTTACAAGTTGTAGTCCGCGTTCTACAAATGTTACATATAAATCGAAAGAACCCACTGCAGATTTATAATTATCAGATAAATAATCTGCTAAATCATTATTAAATTTTCGCAGTTCTTGAATTCTTAAGTATGGTGGATTACCTATTACTATATCAAAACCATCTGTGACTCCAAACATCCATTCTGGGTCAAAGAACTTGCTCACTGCATTCTGGTCGTAAGGATTCCATGCGGCAAGTTGTATTGCATCTTCTGGTGCAAAATTATTGTCATCTGCCAAGAGCTTTGCCAACTTCTCGCGTAGTTCCTGGTCTTTCTCACGCAGTCGACGCTTGGCGGAAGCTGATTTTGCCATGAAGTGCTCATGGCGCACCTTTGCAAGCTCTTCCTTAGTAGGTTCGATCTCCGGATTTTCAAAAAGATTACGTTGTCTATCTTGCTTTTTCTTAGCAATGAGAGAGTTGGCGGCGACAAACTTGGTTTCAAGGTTTGGCAATGTAGGTATTCCAAAGTTTGGTTTGGAGGCATCACGCTCACAATCTACGATAAGTGAAATAAAGAAGCGCAACTTGGTAATCTGTGCAGCTATACTCTGAATATCACTACCGTAGAGACAGTTCTCAATAATAGCCAGTTTCTGTTCATACACGTTTGTATTAAGCTCGATGCGCTGAAGTACCTCTGCCATACGGTTGAGCAATCCCATTGGAAATGCACCTGAGCCACAAGCTGGGTCAAGCACTTTGACAGCTTTCAACTTTTCAGCAATTGATTTATACTCTTCCACATGAGCTACTTCGTATTTGAAGTTAGGAGCAAACAGTGAGCGGTTGAAGTCTGATTCGCCCAAATATGCAATCAGACTTTCATCGACCATGTACTTTACAATCTCACGAGGTGTATAGAAAGAGCCACTTTGATTGCGAGCGGTTTCCTTTGTCTCAGGATTGTATGCACCGAGCAGATTTTCAAATACTTTACCCAATAGTTCAGGGTCAAGTGCAACTTGTTGTTCCTCGGGCGTGTTCTCCTCAATGGTGAAGTTGTACTTGTTAAGAATAGAGAAGAGGCCTCGTTTCTCATCAAAGAACAAAGTATTAGGAACAATGGCACGATAGCGATAGCGACCATCTGCAAATGTGCGGTCGTTACGGCTAAAACCATCATAGTTGTATGCTTGTTCCACACCATCAATGGTCTTTGTCTTATCAAGGCACTCAAAGAGACCACCGTTTAGGAACGGCACTTCTGCGAACATGTCAATCACTTGCTGCTCAGAAATAGTGAACAATTCTTCGTAGCGATAGAGTGTTTTGATGTCTCGTTTAGATGCGGTGGCAAACTTGCGTTTATTGCCCTCCTCATCCTCAATTGCACGGTTGAGCGTTGCAAAGAAGAGATTTTGAAGAATAGCATTGTAGTAATTACCATTGGTAGTGCTTTCTTCATCAAAATCTTTCAGTATCGTATGAATATACTCAGGATCAAACAAACGATTTGGAACAAGATTTTTCTGCTTGATAAACCAAATGAACATGATACGAGTTATCATGCGGATAATCTTTGTTTCTATATCTTCTCGGTCATCATCTTCAATGGAAGTGTTGTTCGGGAAAGAGACACCTGTAACTGGGTCAATAGCCCAAAGATACCAGTCGAAAAGTTCTCCATAGAATTGTTTAGTTAGTGCCTCAACAGAGAATGCCTCAGTAATGTCGGCAAGCGTCTGTTTGCTATTCTTCAACGTGGAGAATTGGTCTATAGCAGTACGACAGCCGCGTCCCTCACCTAACAGATAAGTATAGCGCATAGTGTCAGTAGATACTTTTTCATATTCGCCTTGTTTATTGAATCCCCATGTCTCACTTACATATGAGAAGCGGAGTACACTTTCGTTTTTCCGGTAGCCAAAAACGAATGCACCAGCATAGCCCATATTGCGCCAGTCTGTAGTAAGTATATCACGGATGCCGTGGCGGTTCCTTTCTATATCAACTTTCTCATTGAGTTCTACTTCATAGACGGCAATTGTCTCGCCATCTGATAGAGAAATGTTTCCCAAACTAAGAGCTTCCTTAGCCAAACGGCTACTCACATGGATAGGTGTAGGTGTGCGCCAGAATTTCACTTTGTTGTGAAAAATATCGTAAAGCAATCCTTGCCATGCCTCACGGCTGTATTTTGCTTCAATTACTTCCTTGTAGTTCATAATTTATGCTTCTTTAAATGATTCAGATAATATGATTTCGGCTTCCGATTCTATTTGTTTCAGCATTTCTGCCTCTGCCATGTAGTATGGGGCATATTTATTTGCCATCTGTATAATCTCGTTCAAGGCCTCATCGTGTGTCATGCGTGCTTTGCCACTAACACGGCGTAGGTCTTTCTGAATTCGTTGTAAACGCTTGGAGATGTAAGTGATAACTCCGCGTTCTGCAAGTGTTTTCAGTTGAGCGACTTTCAGATACAGTTCGCTGTCATCAATCTCACGCATGAAATTAGAGAGCAGGTTAAGTGCGGTACTAACCTGTGCGCCACGACTTGAAGGATCATCTTGACCAAATTCTTGATTTTTGATTTCTTCCTCTTGTATAGTGTGGAACTTGCGCAATGCTTTTTCAACATGGTTGTGGTGTTGCTCTATGCGTTCCACAGCCAGCTCTTCAGGCGTAGCCTTGAAGTATTTCAATGCGTCAAGCACAGAAAGTTCTTTCACATTCTCTGATACGAGGAAGAACACCTTACGGAAGTTGGTTTTCAAAAAAACGAGAGTATCACCAGACAGCGTAACACCATCAACAGCCCGCGACGCACGACCAGTACGGCTACGAAGTGACAGCTTTGCTATTCGGTTATACTCACGGCGATTGGTCTTATACAATGTGCGTAGCTCTTCATAATAAGGCAACTCTTGGTTAAGGTCTTTCTTTTGCTCTTTCATCGCCTCGTCAAAGAGCTTGCTCAGGTTACGGTCTATCACTTCGTTCTGCGAATAAATCTGATTGTCTTCTCCAAATGTAGAGTGAAATGTCTGGATTTTGCTCAGGGCAATCTGATTAAGATTGATTTCTCTGTTGCCCTGACGTGATGGATAGAAGACATAGTTATAAATGTGTTTCGATACAGATCCAATACGGTTTACACGTCCAATACGCTGCATCAACCGTGTAGAGTTCCATGGTGTATCATAGTTGACGATTACATTTGATCGGTGTAAGTTGATGCCTTCTGCCAGTACGTCTGTGGTAAGTATGATATTGTAGTCGTTGAGCTTGTTCTTGAAGTTGGCATCAAAGTTCTCTCGAATGGTTTTGAAGAGATTACTACGATTTTTAGCAGAGATAACCAATACGTCTTTGCGGTTTATACGTTTTGCAAGATACTCTACTGTATTTATAGATTCTGAGAACACAACAAGTTTTTGTTCTGGATTACGTTCTACCCTGAATAACTCGTGTTTCAGCAGTTCATTAAATTTGGCAAATTTGGAATCATCCGCATCTGTCACAACCGACCAGTCAATATACATTTGTTCAAGAATCTTTTGGTCAGCTCGAAGCATCTCAATAAACTCCGGACGGAAATCATTTGCTGTAAACTTTGCATTCTTCGGGTTGTCCTGTGCCTTGGCATTCAGTTTCTCTTCTATTTCTTCCTCGCTCCATCCTGCTGCCAACAAATTGTTAATATCAAGATCTGGAGCAATGAACACCTTATCGTTATTGAACATGTCAATCATATTCTGATTTGCAATCTTGAAGTTCTCAATGGAAACTTGGAACGCATGGAAACTGCTTTCTAGACGTTTCACTAGTCCATTCTTGCGGATTCCGGCCAAGGAGCGGCTAATGGTTTCTGCATTGTCATATAAGCCATTTGCGGCTTCAGGTTTCAGATAAGCAATAGCTTGATAACATGCATAACTCAGGTCTTTAGTAAGCGTGAGCATAGCTTTCTCAAACAAGTCTGCCAAATGCTCATTCAGTTCATAGCGACTTTCTATTGGGCGTTCCACTTTGGGAAAACCATTCACATCTTTGTTGTAGCGTGGTACATTTTCGATGTCGGTACGTGTACGACGAACTGATAGAGGCTTTATGATGCGGTCGCGCACTTGCTCAGCCAGTTTTTTGAATTTGGTCAAATCAAACTCAGGCTCATTACGAAATCGCTTAAACTCCTTGATGAGCGGACTGAAAAAGGCCGTAAGATTAGCTACTCCATCTATGGTACAATGGCGTGGGTCTTGAAAAAGGAGGATTTCATTATAAATATCGGCTGGTGAGTTATTCATTGGGGTTGCCGAAATGAGCATCACCTTTTTTTTGTAGCCCTTGATATGCCCTTGGTTGATGCGTGGCATCTTGCAGATTTCCTGTAACTGCTCGAAAGCGTTTGTAGTGTGAGAGCGGAACTTGTGCGCTTCGTCCACAAGGACAAGATCGTATTCGTCAGCGTTCCAATAGTCATAGTTATCCTCATCAAGAACCTTGTTCAAACTGCCATTTGTAATAAATTTGGTATATTTGTCAATGCCAAAATCTTTGAAAGTGGTTTTCCAGTTCTGCTCCACAGCCGGGGGATATACCACAAGTATTTTGGTGTTGTCGCGCCCATTCTCCTGCAAAAACTTCTTGGCAATCATTGTAGCGATAACAGTTTTACCCAAGCCCACAACATCGGCAAGAAAGAAACCATCATAGCGCAGAAGCTTCTGATACCCCTCCACTACGGCATCCATTTGATAATCGTATTTAGTGTAGTTCTCTGGAACATTAAGTGGATTCTCATCGTCCGCATCCATCACACGGTCAGAAAAATACTCAATGAGCATCTTTATGTATAAGTCATAAGGAGATATATCACCTTTGAGATAAGTACGCTCTATATTGATTTTGAGATCTTCAGCAGTTATCTCGCATCCTTCAGCTTCTTTCCAAAGCTCTTCAAATTCATCTTTCGCAAACTTTACATCTTCATACTGTGACATTTTTACATTGAATTCGTATTGTTTATCCTCTGTGATGCCCAGTCCGTTACCGGATAGATTACTGGAGCCAGTTATGGCAATTCCTTGTGTGTACTGATTGAAATCATCAGGATATAATACGTATATCTTGGCATGAATCTTCTTTGATGGATGCGCACGCAGTTCCAGTTTCCCGTCTACCAAGTCCGTTACCATCTGAAAGATACCGTCTTCTATTTCCCTTTTGTATCCGGATTGTTCGATGTCTCTACGTATTTGCTGCAAGCAGTCGGCTTTAACCTCTTCTTCTGCCCCAAAGAATATTCTCCCTTGACGAGCAGCTTCTGCTATGTACTTATCTACGTTTATACCAATTAACACACGAGCCTTGTTGATATTGTCTAAAAAAGGCCGCAAAGAGAAATAGCCTGATGCACGGAGGAATCCTACCACCGCATCAAGATTCTTTATTGAAGGATTGTTACTGAGGACTCCTTCAAATTCGCACATCAGTGTGTTGCCGTTCTTGTTAGTGAATATATGTGAGTTCATTTTTTACTTCTCCTATATTTTTGATTGCTTGCATTGGGATGCTCGGGATTGGTCATCTCAAGATAACCAGCCTCGACAAGAGCCATGATATATGTTTGGATATTCTTGCTATGGTATGTCACACCTGCCCTTTCAAGAATTTCCTTGCTGCTACGTGGCACACTACAGAAGTTTACTATATCCCTTTGTTTATTTGTTATTTTAGGACGCTTAGTGTCAGAGTCTACATTAAAAGTGTCAGAGTTGGTATCTAAGCTAGTGTCAGAGTGTCTAAGTTTAGTATCAGAGTCTGCATTAAAAGTGTCAGAGTTAGTATCTAAGTTGGTGTCAGAGTCTCCAAGTTTAGTGTCTAAGTTGCCATTAACTTGGTTACTTTTATTGCTGGCTTGGTTACTTTTCTCGTTAACTTGGTTACCTACTGGCCTATTTATAGTAATCACGAACTCATTTGTCCTGTCATTATTGGTGAACGAGACATTCACATCCTCAGACAAGGCACGAAGCATACCACTACCCGCTCCTGTGTAGGGAAGCAAGTGAATGGCATTTGTAAAAAGGAACATATTGCGTGGCATAGAAGTTCCCACAACAATATCATCTACGGAAAGCCCATTAGGGAGAGTTCCCGGGCTGTGTATCTCCACTCTATCATCAAAGATGAAGATGCGGATAGGGGCTTTCGCATTCAGCGAGCGATGTACCAAAGCATTTACGGTGAACTCAACAAGACTGGTGTAGGGTATCTCCAACACTCCCTTCGAATTGAATTCATCCCCAACTTGTATATGACGCAAGTTCCGGGTGAAGAAATCCATAATAGTCTCGAACTGATGAAACAGATTGCCTTCAATGTCGGCATCATTCACTTTATCACGAAATTGTGTACCGCCAAGACTATTACCCACAAAACAGATACACTTTGCCGTCATTACTGGAAGCCAACGCTGAGTGTACTTCCCAAACAATAACATTGCGGCCACTGTGATTTTTCCATCGGGTCGGATGAAACGTAGGTTACGCAGCAACTTCTCCCCATCGTGCCCACTGGCGATAGCAGAACAGACTGTATCTAAAGAGATTTCACGGAATGCATCACCCACCAAACCTTTTCTCACCAATACTTTTTCAAACTTGTTGCTTAAAAAGGTTTTGATGGTATTCTCGTCCAAGTCCTTAATCGTAGCATCCCGAACACCTGCTTCATCAGGCGAGAAACTGCCGCAGTCGGTCATCATCTCGGCAAGCTCGGCATTATCGAACACCTTGCGCTTGTCGGCACCGTTCTTCACCCACACAATCCCCCGATTGTCATGGTAAGGCTTATTCACCCCTTCTTTAATATGAGCCACAACAAGGCTTCCGCCATCCACAGAAATAGTTTCTACATCAACAAGGATGGCAGGAACAACATTCTCTGATGCGATATTTCCAAGTATATTAGTGGTTTCCTGTACTTCTTGATACGACAAAGGATTGACACTACCAGTTTTGTCCTTCACGCCAACAACCAGTGTACCACCACGTGCATTGCTGAACGCCACCAATTCGCAACCAATATCATAGTTGTCAAGAATCCGCTCTTTGAACTGCACCTTACTGACCTCGCCAAGTTTAATCTGTTGGATAATATCTATTTCTTTCATTGTTCAAATGTTTTTGGTTGAGCAGCCTACCTGCATCAATGTTCAAAGCCTCTGCTATACGCAGGAGGTTTCTTGCGTCAGGCTGCATGGTATTCGTCACCCATTTGGAGACAGTAGCCCTGTCTTTTCCTAATTGCTCTGCCAGCCACTTACTGCTTTTTTGCTCTTCGGCAAGCACAATCTTCAGCCTGTTAATCCTTTCTTTTTCCATAAAAGACATCCTTTTCGATGTAAAAGTACAAATAAGCCTTGAGAATCACGAAGAGACATATCAAAAAAGAGCATCTTTTTTATAAATAATTGGCGATAACGTCAATCATGCTCTTTGTTTATAGCAGAATATGTGGAAAGCATGGGATTCTATATCGCCCATTCAAATGAGGTAATAACAATATATACTTCTCTATATTTCCCCTCGTTTTTGCGTAAACAATGCGTAAACAAACTATTTCAGTTAGGGGGATTTAGTGAGTTTCACCGAGAGTGACAATCTACATAACTATCTGATATTCAATAAAGATTAAAATCGTTAACTATCGCAGAATATCATTTTATCGTTCTCATAATCTGGAGGTCCCTGGTTCAAGCCCAGGCTGGTCCACAAGCTAAAAGGCTGATTCCTAACGGAATACAGCCTTTTTTGTTTGCAGATCCTCCAGATATAAATCTGTTGTTCTTGGTTGATTTACTCCTAATATATAGCTGTTGTTTCACTATTGTTTCTCTATCTGATACCATGCCACTTCCATTTTCTCTGTTTTAGAGGTACGCCATTTCATAAAGTCCAAGTCTTCACTTTGCCGAGTTCCCATTTGCAATGACAAGGCAGGCCACCTACCAAGAGATAGGATTTGATGCAGTCCAACTTAGAAACAGCTTCAAAAACTTGCAGCGTGTGTGGAGCTAAACCTTTCATGCAAACATTTTAGTAAATTTACATAATAAATTCAGTGTTGATCTCAGAACTTACACAGAAATAATTAGCGTGTTGATAATGAGTTAGATTTACATTTGTTACTCTTGTTACAGGAATCATGAACAGAATTTCTTTCTCTTAGTATAAAATCATGAGCACATTATATACTCTAAAACTGAAAATGTGGATATTACCCTTAAAAAGTAGGATGAAAATTTGTACGAAACGGGAAGATGGCTTTATCTTTGAAGAATATTAAAAGATAGCCGGACTTTTTATTTCGGTGGAATATAGAGGTTGTTAGTATAAAAATAAAAAATTAAATTTAGGTTGTATGGTTAAACGTTATGGTTGTGCAGGCATTTTATTGTTTGCAATGGGATTATTTCCTTTATTGGCACAGGACAATGCTGTGGCTAAAGAGATGGCTATAAAGATAGCCGATCGTATTGTTGCTTCTACGGTTTATGAATTCAAGGATGTAAAAACAGGTAAAGTATACACTTCTTTGGATAATGTTTCTTTAAACCCGGATATGCGTGTCAATAGTAAATATTTGAATTGGCATTACACAAACGGAGTAACAAATATGGCTTTGATGGAGTTGGGTGATAAAATACAGAACCGGAAATATGAGGATTATGTGCTGAAGAATATGAAGTTCATTTTTGATAAGACTAACCAGTCCTATTTTCATCGTTTGTATGATAAGACTTTCCGTGAAGGAGGATGGAGAGCGGTTCCCCGTCTTACTTGGCATATGATTTATAGAAACAAGCGTTTGGATGACAACGGTCCTATGGGGGCTAGTTTGATAACTTTGAACCAGCGTCATCCGGATGATGCTTTCCAAAAATATATTGAAACAACCAATCATCATATTATGGTTTCAGAACCTCGTTTGGCCGATGGAACCATAGCCCGTTTATGGCCTCATGAAAACACAATTTGGGCAGATGATGCGTTTATGGCGGTGTCTTTTATTTCCCGCATGGGAGAGATTACTGGTGAAAAGAAGTATTTTGATGATGCTGCCAATCAGATATTGAATTATACACGATATTTGTGGTGTCCTGAAAAACAGATTTATTATCATTGCTATCATACGGATAATAAGGAACATGGAGTGGCGCATTGGTCCCGGGCCAATGGATGGATTTTTATGGCGACAGCTGATCTGTTGGCAAGAATGCCGGAAAATCATCCCATGCGTGAGGATGTGATAAAGAATTTCCAGATGCAGGCTAGTGGAGTAGCGCGGTATCAAGGGAAAAACGGTTTGTGGCATCAGTTGTTGGATAAAGAAGATTCTTATGAAGAAATTACCGGTAGTTCTATGTTTGTATTTGGCATAGCTAAAGGTGTGAAGGAAGGATGGTTGCATCCGGATTTCATTTATGTAGCATGGCAGGGATTCAAAGGAATGTTGTCAAAAATTTCAGAGAATGGTGATGTGACGGCTATTTGTGTCGGTACAGGTATTATGCCTTCCACCGTATTTTATTATAATCGTCCCACTCAGGAAAATGATCCGATGGGTGAAGGGCCTGTGTTACGTGCTTTGGTGGAAATGATTGATGCGCCTAAATACACGGAGATTAGTGCGAACGATCAGTATGATAGGATAAAATAAAAAAAGAGATTAATTTACCCGTTGGCAAGCTGAGCTTAAGTTGTCAACGGGTATATGTTAGAATGTTAAATCAAAACGCCCTTCTGTCACTCTTCCTCCTTCAAAAGTTCCGCTGATTATTCTGTTTTTCAAATCAAAGCGGGTAATATTGACAATGCCGTCTTCCAGTCTTTCTTCTTGTTTATTACCATCTTTGAATACGGCGTCGGTATAGATGGTCTGATCATTATTCATCCTTTCAAGAGCACTGTAAACAGTGATATTTTTTTCTTTCGGGTCAATGATATTGAAAGAAATAGACGTATTGGTATCTACCCAAACGTATACATGGACTGTTGCTTTTTCATCTTCATTATAAGCAGGATAGTAGGATGCTTTATGGTCCGGCCCATAGCGTTGTCCTGTATATATCCAGCCGTCTATCAGACAGCCAAAGGTATTGGCGCCTGTCTGAGTGGCAGGTGGCATGAGAGTAGGATCTGCTGAAAAGTCTTCTCCATCACAGGCACAGCATAACGCGATAGTTAATACTATTGTAATAAGATATTTAATCATGGTCTGAATCTTTTAAAAGTGATAATTAATACCTGCCGAGAAAGATAATTGAGAAATGTCATCCGAACCGTTCATCGGATAATGTGGTTGTACCATCCATTCTTTATGATGATAGCGGACGGAATATTCACCGGAATACGCCAGGATATAGCTTATCCTTGCACTGATCCCCCAATGGGTGAAAAGGTGGTATTCTCCGCCTACTCCAAAGTTTGCCGCCCATTTGTTCATGGATACTTTTCGTGGTTTATCATATACCATACTGTCGTCTTTATATAACTGGTATCCGGTTCCGGTAGTAAAATACCAATCGAATTGTTGTTTCAGCCAATGCAGGGAGAACTGTGGAGCAAAATAATGTGTTTGAATCTTGTCTGTGGTATTTGTCGTGTTGCCTGTATACCGGCTGCCTTGATAAAGTATTCCGAATCCGGCTCTAATGGCAGGCTTGTTTCCTACCAGGTAAGTATAACTTCCTGACCAACCTATGCCGTTGCGCAAATTCGAAGAATATCCTGCTATTCCTATCAGCTTTCCGGTGTAGAGGGTAGGACCTGTCTGAAAGGACAGAACGGATCGTTTGTCAGTGCCGGATTGTGCATATAGCGATGTTGGACACAGCAGCGTGGCTACTATAATAAAATATAGTTTGTTTTTCATGGTCATTGTGTTTATCTAGGTGGGTACAAAAATAATAAATCATTGGAAATAACAGCATTAATAGTTTTCTTATTTTAAGTAATCCGTGAAAAATGTGATAGATTAACACTTTCCTGCCATCTTTATTCCATTCATTCTGTTTTCTTATGAAGATTATTCACTTTAAAACCTTATAGTTTATGAAACCAGTAGAATCAGACCGGTTGGATGCCGAAGAGCGTAGAGAACTGAGCAGTTCTGATTTCGGAATTCCTGAAGAGCGTGCTTTCCCGATGCCCGATGCGGCACATGTGCGGGCGGCGGAAGCCTATTTCCGTTATGCTAGTGATGATCAGAAGCCTGAGTTGGCGAGGAATATACTGGAAAAAGCGGCTGAATACGGAGTGCGTGTAGAGAGTCCTGTGGTGCTGTCTTGGGCCGGGAAATAGTTGTTGTATAATGATTTGACCTTTTGTGTTGCTGAATATTGTGTAAATGTAGGTGCCGAATCGTGAAGGAAAGTTATTATTTAAATATTTTCCTAAGGAAATTTGTTATATAGGAAAGTATGGAATATATTTGGAAAAAGTTTCCTGAGGAAATAATTAAAGGAGATAACATAACAGAGTCCGGTTTTAATTATGAAGAAGAGTATGAAAAAAGAGTTTATAAAAAGGTATGGATGGACATTGCTTGGTATTGTGGCAGGAATGGTAGGAGGATATTTGTATTGGCGGTATGTAGGTTGCACCACTGGGACTTGCCCTATCACTTCTTCTCCTGTCAACAGTTCCATTTGGGGGGCGGCAATGGGGGGATTGTTGCTCAGTTCATTTATGCCGGAGCATAGAAAGATAAAGAAGGAGGAATAAGTATGAATAAAACGATTTTATTTTTTTTAGCCCTTGTGCTGGCTGCCACAACAGCTTGCGGCAGAGGAAGCAGTAATAATAACCCTGTAAAAGAAGAAACTATGGCAACAGAAGGAAATGGAAAGGTCATACATTTGACTAAAGCTGAATTTTTGGCGAAAGTATATAATTTCGAGAAAAACCCGGAAGAGTGGAAATATGAAGGTGACAAACCGGCTATTGTGGATTTCTATGCTGACTGGTGTGGTCCTTGCAAAATGGTAGCTCCTATTTTGGACGAATTGGCAAAAGAATACGATGGCCAGATTGTGATTTATAAAGTGGACACGGAGAAAGAACAGGAACTGGCAGGCGCGTTTGGTATACGGAGTATTCCGTCCATTCTGTTCATCCCCATGGAAGGAAAGCCGGAGATGGCACAGGGGGCTATGCCCAAAGCGTCATTTAAAAAGGCTATTGATGAGTTTTTATTGAAAAAATAAGTACTTTTGTGCAATAGCATCAAGAAGAAAGAGCAATATGGAAACTTTATGTAAAATAAGAGATCTCTATCGCGCTATTGCAGAATTTGAAACACGGTTTGAAAAGGCGCACCACCTTTGTCTGAACGAAGGAATGTTGCTGTGCTGTCTCTCCAGAAAGAAACGCCTGTCCTCGGGAGAGATAGCAGAGCAATTGGGGCTTTCTAATTCGAATACTTCTAAGGTTATCAGATCTGTAGAGGATAAAGGCTATATAGAGCGTAATTTGGGAGATTGTGACAAACGCCAGATGTATTTCTCGCTTACGGAGGAAGGAAAGAAAATACTGAAGGAGATGGAATGCTGTAATATTGAGATTCCTGAGTTACTGAGGTCTGTATTATAATAGTAAGAAAGATACCGCTGTAGATGAAGTCTGTTTTTATTTTTATATCATTGCTGATAATGCTCTGTCCCGCTTTTCCGCAAAGCAGGATGGAGCATTATCTTGATTCTTTGGGATTGGTGAATGTAGGCCGGATGGACCCGACATTGAAAATAGATTTGATGTATACCCGTGCCGACAATTTTACCGGGAAAGTCCTTTATGAGGATTTGCAGGAGGCCTATCTTCATCCCGAGGCTGCCAAAGCCTTGTTGCAAGCGCAAAAGCGGTTGAAAGAGTTGTATCCCGGTTATTCTCTGATTATTTATGATGCCGCCCGTCCCATGTCCGTGCAGCAGAAAATGTGGAATGTGGTAAAAGGTACTTCCCAAAATATATATGTATCCAATCCGGCCCGGGGAGGAGGGTTGCATAATTATGGTTTGGCGGTGGATGTGAGTATTGCAGATGAAAAAGGAAATCCTTTGCCTATGGGGACCAAGGTGGATCATTTGGGCAAGGAAGCACACATAGATACCGAAGCGGCAATGGTACAGCAGGGAATCATTACAGCGCAGGAACGGAAAAACCGTTTGCTGCTGCGCCGGGTCATGACGGATGCGGGTTATAAACCTTTGCGCAGTGAGTGGTGGCATTTCAACTTCCGCAGTCGTGAAGAGGCAAAACGGAACTATAAAGTAATTAGATAAAGGATGGAAATATCAACAAAAACACTCCATTTCATCGAAGAACACAGAGAGGACGATACGCGTACACTTGCTTTGCAAAGTAAGAAATATCCCGATGTAGACATGGCGGCAGCTGTCACACAAATTGCCGGACGGCAGGTGGCGGCCCGCAAGATACCTTCATGGTATCCGGTTTCTGCATTATGGTATCCCCCTCATTTGTCTATGGAGCAATGTTCTTCCGAAGCAACTGCTTTGTATAAGGCCTCTTTGTTGGAAGGCGATACTTTTGCCGATTTAACCGGAGGTTTCGGTATTGATTGCAGCTTTATCTCCCGGAATTTCAAGCAGGCTGATTATGTGGAAAGGCAGTCAGGACTTTGTGAGCTGGCTTTGCATAATTTCCCTTTGTTGGGGTTGGGGCACATTCGGATACACAACCGGGACGGGGTATCCTATTTGCAGGAAATGCTTCCGGTAGATTGCTTGTTTTTAGACCCTGCCAGAAGAGACGGACACGGTGGAAAGACGGTTGCCATCTCTGATTGCGAGCCGGATGTTACTGTTTTGGAGCCTTTGCTGGTTGATAAGGCAAAGAAAGTGATGGTGAAATTATCGCCTATGCTGGATCTGTCATTGGCATTGAACGAGTTGAAAACAGTTCGTGCGGTACACATTGTCGCTGTGAATAACGAGTGCAAGGAGTTATTGCTGATACTGCAAAAAGAGTCCGTTTCATCGGAGGTAAGCATCCATTGCGAACATATTGCAGGCAACGGGGAGAGCCGGCATTACACCTTTACCTTGAAGCAGGAAAAAACATCGCCCTGTCTTTTGGCCGATGAAGTCGGAACTTATTTGTATGAACCGAATGCCGCTATACTGAAAGCCGGTGCTTTTCGTTCTCTCACACAAACCTATCCTGTGGCGAAACTTCACCTCAACAGCCATTTATATACCTCTGTTTCTTTGGTTCCGGATTTTCCGGGACGTCGTTTCCGGGTTGAGGCCGTATCGGGTTTTGGAAAAAAGGAACTGAAAGCGTTCTTGATGGATATGGACAAGGCGAATATTACGATCCGCAACTTTCCATTATCGGTTGCGGAACTTCGCAAACGTTTGAAACTGAAAGAGGGAGGAGATGATTATATCTTTGCCACTACCTTGTCCGGCGGGCAGAAAGTCTTGATTAGAGGGAAGAAGTGTTAGTTTATAATCAGTTTGTAACCTATTCCCCTTACATTCACAATCCGTATGCTTTGGTCTTTGGACAGTTTATGGCGTAATTTCGTAATAAATACATGCAGGCTGCGTGAATTGAAGAAGCTGTCATCTCCCCATAGCTCCAACAAGATGCTTTGGCTGTTCACCACTTCATTCCGGTTCTCACACAGGCGTTTTAGGATTTCCGATTCCCGGTGGGAGAGTTCTTGTATGTTCCCTGCAAAATCCAGTTGTTGGGTGACGGAGTTGAACTGATATCCTCCGATGGTGTAGGTATTGGTTATTTCTTTTTCCACAAAAGCTTTGTGCATCAAGGCTTTGAGGCGTACAATAAGCTCCTGCATACCGAATGGTTTTTTCAGATAGTCATTAGCTCCCAGTTCAAATCCTTTTACTACATCATTGATGGCAGACCGGGCGGTGAGGAATAATACCGGGGTTGCTTTATCCGATTGGCGGATGCGGCGTACCATTTCAAAGCCATCCATACGGGGCATCATGACATCGGCTACCAATACGTCCGGTTTCTGTTCGAAAAACTTTCTTAAGCCTTCTTCACCATCTCCGGCGGTAGTAATGATAAAATCCTGTTCTTCCAGTGTGTCCTTGATAATCATGGCAAGAGTCTGTTCATCCTCTACTAATAAAACGTGTATCTTTTCCATTTGCTTATTCGGGAATTTTAAGTGTAAAGGTACTGCCTTTTCCTGTGCTGCTTTCCACGGAAACAGTTCCTTTATGCTGTTCTATCATTGTTTTTACATAATAAAGTCCTAATCCATATCCTTTTACATTATGCAGATTACCGGTCGGAACCCGATAAAACTTATCAAACAGATGTTTTTGTCTGTCGGCAGGAATACCTATTCCTTTGTCTTGTATCTTTAGCATCACATAAGCGTTACGGTCACCGTTGCATGGATTGTTGCAGCGTATTGCAGAAATGTAAATATATGCCTTTTCATCGGAATATTTTATAGCATTGTCTATCAGATTGCTGATCACGTTATACAGGTGCAAGCGGTCTGCACGTAGGGTTATGTTTTCTTCCATAATGAGTTTGAACTCAGTCGGCTTATCAGCTTTCAATCTATGTTGGCTTATCAGATTTTCCAACATAGACCTCAGTTCGACAGGTTCATAGTTCAGACGGAAGTTCTTCCGTTGCTCCATACTCATGGAAAGGATCTGTTCCACCAGTCCGCTGAGCTGTTTCAGCTGGGTTTGGATAATCTGAAGATAGTTCTGTCGTTTCGTCAGGTTTTCTGCTCCGTTGAAGTTCAGTAATGCATCGTTGGCGGCGTAGGCTACGGCTATCGGAGTTTTCAGTTCGTGAGTAATGTTATGTGTGAAATCCTCTTTCATTTCTTCTACACTTTTCTGCCTTAAGATGATACGGATAAGAAACCAGAATGATACCCCCAATATAATAATGATAAAGAAAGAGGTATAAAGTATCCCCTTCATTTGTTGCAAGACGATGGTATTTGTCGGTTCCACCCATAACCGGTATGCCATTTTGTTGTACAAGTCATAATTGTAATAGTAGCTCACTGCTTCTTTGCCCGGCCTGTATTTTTGAGGTGAGCTGAGTCCTTGTACGACCGTGCTGTCTTGACGTAAATTCACTATTTCGATGCGGTGAGGCAGGTAGATGATTCCGCGCATGGCAAGTGTCCTTGTAAAAAGGCTGTCGAAAGTGTGCAGGTTGATTTCCGTGAAAAGGTCCAGCTGGCTGTGGATACCCCGTTGGAAGTATTTGGTGAGCAGTTCCAGTGTACCGTTTTTGTCGATGGTAGTAGATACCGGTTCATTGATTTCCAGACCAAATCTTTTTTGCTGTTTGAAAGGCTCGGTTTCTATAACTTTGGTAATCAAAGCACTGCTGTCCAGATTGATACTGGATTCGATATAGCCATTTATGGTTTCGTTGCTTCGTTTCACGGAATCGCACCGTTCCATCATTTCATTGTAGTCACTCACCTGTAATGTTTCTATCAGGCAATTGTCCATATCCTTCTTCATCGAGGTGTATAATCCTGTCAACCAATATGCCTGATAGGCAAAGACGCCTATCAGCGAAAGGATAATCAATGCGGCTATGGCTTTAAACGGTATCTTCATGGTTTGGCAAAAATAGGCACAAAATAAGTATTTTCTTTCTTTTGATAACACTAAATAAGACTTCGTAAGCCGGCGGTAACACATACGGCACATTTTTCACCTTTACTTTGCATGGACACTAAAAATAAAACGATGATGAGGACAGTGATTATCTTTTGTTTATGCTTGTCGGCATTTGCGGCACAAGCGCAGAATGATGTGAATTATACCTATATGGACAGCCTTTTCCAACAATTGCCGGAGGTGTTGGTCAAAGGGGAGCGTCCGGTGGTAAAGGCCGAGCGGGGAAAGCTGGTCTATGACTTACCCCGTATGGTAGAGCGGCTTCCGGTGAATAACGCCTACGAGGCGGTAAAGGAACTGCCCGGCATCGTGGAACAAGATGGCAATCTCACTTTGGGGGGGCGCAGTATTACTTTGGTAGTAAATGGAAAAGTAAGTACACTGGACAAGGACGATTTGAAGTCCGTGCTTCAGAATACCCCTGTCAGTCGTCTGGAGAAAGCGGAAATCATGTATGCTGCTCCGGCACGTTACCGCATTCGTGGAGCCATGGTGAATGTTATTCTAAAATCGAATATCGGGCAGAAGCCTTCTTGGTCCGGTGAAGTGGCGGCTATGTATGAACAGTCCCGCAGGGAAGACATTGCAGGCCGTGGAAATTTGCTCTACACTTCCCGGCGCTTTTCGGCGGATGTGATGTATTCATACGGGTTCAAACATACCACTTTCGGATTGGACAAACAGTCATGGCACACTATGGCGGGGGACGTACACGAGTTGGATTTGAAAACAGAGGCTAAAGGGTATGGCGGTCGGCATAATCTCCGCTTGGGGGCGGATTATGATTTCGGGAAGAAGAACTTGTTGAGTGTGGTTTACAATACACAATACCGCTATGGGCAGGACTGTACAAAAATGCGTGGAACAGCCCACAGTGATAAAACGGATGACGGTGACCGCCAGTTACATAATGTGGCGGCCGATTATCAATCTTCTTTCGGCCTTTCGGCAGGAATGGATTTCCTTTTTTTCTCCAATCCGTCACAGACCTTTCTGGAGAAAGATATGCAGGATGTCAGCCGGACATTGAATTATGACAGCAACCAACGTATCAACCGCTGGTTATTCTATGCCAACCAGCTTCATTCCTTGCAAGGTGGAACCGAGATAAATTATGGTGTAAAGTACACTGCCACACACGATAACAGCTACCAGTTCTATCGGGATGGTGAAACAGGAGCCTTGATTCCCGATAATTCCGAGAAACTGCTTCGAAAAGAATATACTCTGAATATGTACACCGGCGCTTCACATAGTTTTGGGAAGAAGTTCTCTGCCGAAGTTTCCTTGGCCGCAGAGCTTTATCATGCCGGGGAACGTCATAGCTGGATGCTGTATCCCACTGTAAACACAACTTATACTCCGGCAGATGGCCATACCTTGCAAATGTCTTTCACCAGTAATCGTAAATATCCCGCTTACTGGCAGTTGCAACCTATTATACAGTATGTGGACAGCTATACCGAGGCTCATGGAAATCCCGACCTGAAGCCAAGTTCCAATTATTCGCTCGACTTGAATTATCTGTATAAGAATAGATATATGATAGGGGTGAATTACAATTACACACCCGATTACTTTGTGCAGCTCCCTTATCAATTGCCCGACCGTCTGGCGGAGGTGAATCAGTTTGTGAATTATGATTTTCAGAAAAGATGGACCATACAGACTATGGCTTCTTATAAAGTGAGTACATGGTGGAACGGGCGCATTTTTGCTTTCGGCCTGTTCTCTCATGACAAGAACAGCCATTTCCATGATATTGCATTCAACCGGCATAAATTCAGCGTCATTCTGAATACCACAAACACATTCATCTTATCGAAGAAACCGAATATCATAGGTACGTTGGCTGGTTTTTATCAATCACGTGCCATACAAGGGGTGTATAACTTAAGTCCTATTTGTAATGTTTCGACTTCACTTCAGTGGGCTTCTCCGGATGGAAAGACGAAGGTGATATTGAAAGGAAATGATATTCTTAATACATCGAATATGACCACCCGGCTGGCGTGGGGGCAGCAACGGAACCGGACAGAAATGAATTGGGACAATCGTAGCTTTACATTTTCATTCCTCTATAAATTCGGCGGATACAAAGAGAAGAAACGTACCGATGTCGATACCAAGCGGCTGGGACGATGATTTTTTAGTGGTTAGTAATCACTAACCACTAATCACTAGTTCGCCATTTTTGCCTTGAAAGCCAGCGCATACATACGCATCTGTTTTACCATTGCCAGCAAGCCATTGCTGCGGGTGGGCGACAGATGTTCTTTCAAACCTATCTTCTCTATAAAGTATAAATCACTGCTTAATATTTCATCCGGAGTATGTCCGCTGACTACTTTGATAAGCAGGGCAATGATACCTTTTACAATCAAGGCGTCACTTTCCGCCTGGAACACCACTTTGCCGTCTTCCATATCGGCTTGCAGCCATACGCGGCTCTGGCAACCGTCTATCAGGTTTTGTTCTGTTTTATATTCGGGGGCAAGTGGTTCCTGCTCGTTACCCAAATCTATGAGCAATTGATACTTGTCCATCCAGTCATCAAAATCACTGAACTCTTCTATCACTTCGTTCTGAAGTTCGTTTATTGTTTTCATTATTTTATCATTTATTTCTCATTATAAATCACATCCATCACTGTTTGTCCTACCGCTTTCAGCGTGTTACGGTCAATGTTTTCCATCGTATCGTTTACCGTATGCCAGAAAGAGCCGAAAGAACTTTGCGGATTGTCGGCATCATAGTTAATGATGTCCACACACGGGATACGCGCCAACTTGTTGACATAGATATGGTCGTCCACCGTCTCGCCCCCGTCTTCTTTTACAAAATATTTGCCATATCCCAGCTCATGTGCCTTTTTCCAGATTTTCTTCATTTCGGAACGGGCGGTGCGGGCCGAGTAACCTTCATAATAGAAGGTAGCATCTTTTCCTCCTACCATATCCAGCAAGATTCCATAGCGTGCATTATAGTTCTGAACATGTGGGGTACGTGCCCAGTATTGTGATCCAAGACACCAAGTGTCCTGTTTGTACTTGCCGTCATAAAATTCGGGAATTCCATAATCCTCCGAATCGAAAAATACGATATCTATACCTAGGGCAGGTTGTTCCTTCTGTATCTGACGGGCGATTTCCAGCAGCACCCCCACACCGCTGGCACCATCATTCACTCCCAGTATAGGAGTATGGTGATTCTTCGGGTCGGGATCATTGTCGGCATACGGGCGGCTGTCCCAATGGGCGCAAAGCAGGATACGTTTTTTACTTTCGGGCTTGTAAGCACCGATAATGTTGCGTGATTTCAGTATCGTACCGTCGTATGCTATCAGATCGGCATATTGATTGTATACCTTGGCGCCGAATTTTTCCAATTGTCCTGCCAGATATTCCCCACATTCTTTGTGCGCCTGTGTGTTGGGAACACGGGGACCGAAGTCTGCTTGTACCTGAATGTACTGGTAGGCGCTGTCTGCATTGAATTCGGGAGCCTTGATCACTTCTTTGTCTACGGTTTCTGTCCGGTCGTTTCTGCTTTTACTGTTTCCGCACGAAACGGCTGTCAATACAAGCAGCAAGAACGGGATTACTAAAACATTTCTTATCTTCATACTTATTCTTCTGTTATTTATTTGTGCATTATCCTTTATATGGAAGGGGGCTGCGCCGCAAAGTTACGTTATTTTCTTTGTACTTCTTCCATAACGCGCAGGAAGTTTCCACCCCAAATGAGGCGGATATTTTCTTCACTGTATCTTTCTAACAGCAGCCGGCGTGTAAAGTTTATCAATTCTGATGCCGAAGCGCAGCCTGTGATGCCGCCGTCACCGTCAAAATCGGTTCCTATCCCTACATGTTCTATGCCCATGACATTTACCATGTGGTTCAGATGCTCGATGGCATCCTTGATGGTAGCTTCTCCGTTCTTGCGCAGGAATCCGCCATACATACATACCTGTGCCACCCCCCCCTTGGCTGCCAATGCTTTCAATTGGTCATCCGTCAGATTGCGCGGATGGTCGCAAAGGGCACGGGCCGAAGAATGAGAGGCTACGATCGGTTTGCCGCTGATTGCCAGTGCATCATAGAAACTTTTCTCTCCGGCATGAGAAACATCTACCATCATTCCCACACGGTTCATTTCTTTTATCACCTGTTCACCGAATGTGCTTACGCCCAGTCCTTCCTCATTATAACGGGCAGAGCCGCAGATATCATTATTTCCGTTGTGGCAAAGTGTCATGTACACCACGCCACGATGGCGGAAACGTTCTACATTCGTGATATCCTTGCCAATGGCATATCCGTTTTCAATGCCCAGCATGACAGCCTTTTTCCCTGCTTTTTTCAAACGGCACAGATCAGCGGGAGTATATGCTATATCTACGGCTGTACAGTTCTTGGCAACCATCTCCTCTATTTCGTTCAGGATGCGGTCTGCTTTGGCAGTAGCGGCCGATAAGGCTTCATCGGTACGTTCCAATTGCTTCAGGTAAGCCACCATGATGGTTGCGTCCAGATGTCCTTCCGTCATCTTATGCAGGTCTACCAGGATTTTCTTGTCACGGGTGGCGAAGTTTATTCCTTGATCGAAGAACATGGGAGTGTCGCAATGTGAATCCAGCGTTATCATGCGGCTGTGAAGTTTTTTGGCTTCTCTGAAAGAAGTGGATTCCTGTATAAGCCAGTGGAATACCGGCATCATACAGGTATTGTTTTCCAGAATGAAACATTCCGGATGCCATTGCACTCCCATCATGGACTTGCATTCGGTAGATTCCATCGCTTCAATGACTCCGTCGGATGAGCGGGCAGTTACCCTGAAACCCGGCGCAACCTCCTTTACCGCCTGATGGTGAAACGAATTGACCGGCAATATTTCTGTTTCAAACAATTTATAGAGTAAGGAATCTTTCTCTATCCGGACCGTATGCGAGGCATATCCCCGTCCCAAATCCTGATCGTGTTTGATCCGTTCCCCTTCCATCTGTACGTGGATATCCTGATACAGGCTGCCTCCAAAAGCGGCGTTCATCACCTGTATGCCGCGGCATATTCCCAGAATTGGTATCTGCCGGTCGGCGGCCAGTTTGGCAAGCAATAACTCCTGACGATCCCTCTGGGGATTTATGCTGTGTAATTCCTTTATCGGTTCTTCTCCAAGGAACAAGGGATTGATATCCGCACCGCCGGTCAGTAGCAAGCCATCCAATGCATTCAGTGAGTTTATCAAACTGTTAGTTTCGTCAACAGGAGGAATAATGAAAGGAATACCTCCTGCTTTCAGAATGGAAGTGAAATATCCTTCCAGCAAAGTACATGCGCCTTCCTGGAAGTTTCCGGTAAGCCCTATGACTGGAGCATCTTTGTGGCAGGGAAAGGTGCGGTGTATGGCATCGTACTCGGCTGAAATGTCAAATGTTTGAAACGTTTTCATAAGTTAAATTATTCATAGAAACTAAGCAAAGATAGGGATAAATTCAGATTTATTTTTCATATTTGCTAAAAATCTAATGACCATGGAACCTATACAAGACTTCGCCGGCCTGATATGCCGTTTGCGTTCGTTGAAGGAGCGGAAACGTGTGGTGGTTGTTTGCCCCAATGACCCTCATACCGAATACGTTATAACCCGCAGTTTGCACGAAGGCTTTGCCGATTTCTTATTGGTGGCGGATACGCCCCATTTGCTGAACTCGGAATATATCCGCCTTCAATATCCGGATCATGTGAAAGTATACGAGGCGACAAGTCCCGATAAAGCAGCCCAGGAAGCTGTTTCGCTGATACGTGAGGGACATGCGGACGTGTTGATGAAAGGGATTATCAATACGGATAATTTATTGCGGGCCGTGCTTAATAAGGAACATGGTATCCTGCCGAAAGGGAATGTGCTGAGCCATATCACGGTGGCACAGATCCCGATGTACAAGAAATTGCTGTTCTTCTCGGATGCGGCGGTCATTCCCCGTCCTACCTTGGAACAATTCGAGGCGATGCTGCGGTATGATCTGGAGGTATGCCGCCGCATGGGAATAGAAGCTCCCCGTGTGGCCTTGATTCATTGTACGGAAAAAGTAAACGAGAAATTCCCTCATACACTGGATTATGTGACTTTAAAGGAACGTGCCGCCGCCGGTGCTTACGGAAACATGTACTTGGACGGGCCCATGGATGTGAAGACGGCATGTGATGCGCATAGCGGTGAGGTGAAAGGAATCAGCTCGCCGGTGGTGGGACATGCGGATTTGTTGATCTTTCCCAATATCGAGTCGGGAAATACATTCTATAAAACGGTGTCATTGTTTGGTGACGCCAACATGGCAGGTATGTTGCGAGGTACGGCCTCTCCCGTAGTGGTTCCGTCGCGTGCCGATTCCGGTAATTCGAAATATTACAGTCTGGCATTGGCCTGCGTGGCCGGATAAATAATGTGGCAATGTGCCAATTTGCCGGTGTGTCAATTGGCTGTGCTGTGTTGCCGCATGGTTTTGGCTCATTCGCAAATTGATAAATTATTGAAACTATGAAAATATTTGTGATTAATCCGGGCTCTACTTCTACCAAAATAGCCCTTTTCATCGATGAAAAGCCGGTGTGGGCGGCAGGGGCCCATCATACTGCGGATGACTTGTCGGAGTTTCACCACGTCAACGAACAGTATGCGTACCGTAAGGACTTTGTATTGCGATTGCTTGCCGAGGCGGATATTCCGTTGGATTTTGATGCCGTCATTGCCCGTGGCGGTCTGCTGAAGCCTACGCCCGGCGGGGTGTATGCCATTAACGAACAGATGAAACACGATTTGCTCAACGCCCGGATGGAGCACGCCTGTAATTTGGGCGCGCTGATTGCCGATGAAATAGCCCGGGAATGCCATTGTCCCGCCTACATTGCCGATCCCGAAGTGGTAGACGAGCTGCAACCGGCCGCCCGCCTGACGGGAATACCGGAGATAGAGCGCATTTCCATCTTCCATGCCTTGAACAGTAAGGCGGTATCGCGTAAATATGCCGCTTCCATCGGGAAACATTATGAAGAGTTGAATCTGATTGTGGTGCATCTGGGGGGTGGCATATCGGTGGGTGCCCATTGCAAAGGACGGGTGATTGATGTTAACAATGCCTTGAACGGTGAGGGGCCGTTTTCTCCCGAACGTGCGGGAACCATTCCTGCCGACCAGTTGGCGGAATTGTGCTTCAGCGGTAAGTATACGTTAAAGCAGATCAAGAAGATGCTGAATGGCAAAGGGGGGCTGACTGCCCATCTGGGTATGAATGATGTGGTGACTATTGCCCGGAAAGCTTCCGAAGGCGAGGAGCCTTATAAAGGGGTATTGGATGCGATGCTCTATACGGTGGCGAAACAGGCAGGGGCCATGTATGTCACGCTCCGTGGGCAGGTGGATGCCATTATTCTGACGGGAGGCATTGCCCATAGTGATTACTGTGTAGGGATTCTCAAGGAACAGATTGATTATCTGGCGCCGGTTGTGCTGATGCCCGGTGAAGACGAGATGGGCTCGCTGGCTTATAATGCGTTGGGAGCCTTGAAAGGTGAGCTGCCTTTGCAGGTTTACCGGCCGGAATAAGAAGATGGTGGTACATCGGAATTAAAATAAGCGATAAAATTGTTCAAATCCTTCATGGAAGGGTAATGTGTTGATATACAGAAGGCTATTATGAAGGAATCATTATAAATTCCTTCATAATAGCTTCAGGGATGTTTTTACCCGGCCAGTGCTACCAGTTTATACATATTTCCTGTTGTGGTATGCATCCGTTCCGCTCCCAGGGAATTCATGATTCTTCCCATTTTGTTTATCGTGATGCCGCGCATGGCTGCCGGATATCGTTTCAGCAGGATATTGAACAAGCATACTGCCGAGTAAAGTTTGAAGTCTTCCCCTTTCTCCGGCAGTCTGAAACAATGGAGAATCATTTCCGCTTCGGTAGGCAAGGCATAATAGGCCTGGTTGCGCAGTTTCAGCTCGGATTCTTCCGCCGCCGAGAACCAGTAACGCTTTCCCTCGTCCAGTTCTGCTTTCAGCTGGGCGAAAAGCTGTTTGTGCTCCAGTGGCGAGCAGTCTATCTTCTCCTTTACCTCGGCAAAGAAATAACGGCGGCTTCCGCTGGGGTCGGTGAGCAGCGCTTTCCGGTTACTGGTGCCGATGAACGAGGCCATCCGGGGCAGATGGCTGTAGGACGAGCGGTGCGACTTGCGGAAATCCAGTTTTTTCATTTGCATCAGATTTTTCAGCAATGGCAGTTTCTGTGGTGAAAGACGGTCGTACTCATCCAGATTAATCAGTCCGAAGAAAGCCAGCTTCTGCTCGCATCCTGCCTGTCCGGTCAGTTCGAAGCTGTCCGTATAGTAGTCTTTCAACGAATCGGGCATCAGCAATTCGCAGAAAGTGGATTTGCATCTCCCTTGCTCGCTGCTCACCAGCATGGGGGCCACAGCGTTGGCGCACCGGTCCATGCGTCCGCTCCACTGGGCAGTTACGCCCAGCATCCAGCGGTGGAAACTGTTCACCCAGAAATCTTTCGTAGATATGCGTTGTGCCAGCGGAGTCACGCGGTCCTTGCCGTCCCATTCGGGAAGGGTGTTCATATAGGAAAGTAACGGATGATAGTCCGGCATCTGCTCCGAGTTCACGAACCGGCTTACATCCTTGTCCCAGCAGTTGATGTGACGTGCACGTGCTTCCAGGCACAGGCTGTTCAGGGTGCGCTGGCTTATTACCTTATATATAGGTGTGTCAGCGTCTTTTTTGCAACATTCCGTTTGTTCCGTCAGCAGGTTGAAGCGGAAGTGGTAGCGGCTCAGCAAATATTGTTCCAGTTTTTGCTGTACTTGTTCCGTTTCCGGTTTCTTCTGCATTGATAATGAGGTAGATGAACTCTTCACTGTCGGACTTATCACTACATTCGAGGAAGCAAGCTTCTTCATTACTTTGTTCAATAACTTTTTATTCATTATTTGTTGTTTTAGGTTTCCGTTGGAACAAAGATACTGTGTAAAATAGCGTTTTGCAAGTGTTTTTCGTGGGGTTTTAGAGAAAAGTGACTAAGCGTAAACATCCTGAATAACAAGCTGTTTCGTCCGGTTGATTACACGATATCTTCCTTTTAATTCAGTTGTTTCACTTAAGTGATGAAGTTTGAGCACTCTAGTGATGAAAGTTCATCACTAGGGTGATATAATATCATCACTTAAGTGAAACAATTTACTTGAAGGGAAGATACAACGACTTCGACCGGATGATACACCTTATTCGTCCGGTTGTTGTCATTTGATGAAATGTGAGTATTTTGCCGGACAGTCATCACCTTGGGATGCGTTTTTGGAGATGGAACGGGGCTGAAGGAATATGTAAGCGTCTCCGCGCTTCTATATTGTCTCTCTTTTTTTTGTTCTTATATCTTGGGTATAAAAACGAATCATTATGGATTTGGCAGAAAATAGATTTAGAAAAACCTGGGAACGTTTCCTTGAAGTATTAAAAGTAGACTGTCATGAAGAATAGATGAAGGATATCTATAGCGATCCTTCATTGCAACTTATTTATATTCAGCAAGTAATGCGCTGATGAAGGATTTGAAGGAAATAATTCCTTCATTGTATCTTGACGTGTGGTTGAGATGGGTGCTAAAACTATCTGTCGGATAAATAGATCAATGTACTAGAATTGACAATTTCCTGATCACTATTTGCGCAAATAACTATCGCTTGTTGTCTGTATGCTTTTCGCACGTTTTACTTTTACTTTCTTGCCAAAGTCAAACTTATATATAAGGTTTAAGCACGCTCCTTGATAAGGGGTTTTATTATTTTCTTCTATTCTGCTTAGATTGTTATTGGTAATTGTGGTCAGATTTCTTCTTTTATTCAAAATAGCGTAAACTGATAAATTTATGCAGAACTTTTGATCCAGGAAATATTTGTAAAGGCCGGCATTCATATTGTATACACTGTGATATATTGTTTCGCTTCTACGTGTTCTTCTTTCTGCCATAAAGTTAAAACTTCCACCGAAAGTATTTGTGAAACGAAGACTGTTGTCACAAAAGAATAAGCAATGGACTATATGGTAGGTCTGTTTGGGCGACACTTCTTTAGTGTAGTCGCCATCAAGGGAGGTATTGGTAGTCCACCAGCTGAACAAGGTCTTAGTGAAACCTATTGAAAAAGCATGTCGATAAGACTTTCCTATATTGGTCGGCATAGTATAGGTGATGATCGGATTGTCTTTATCTTGATAGATCAGGGGAAATAAATCATCTTTGCACTTTGCGTAAACGTAGCTTATACTCCAAGTATTTGACAGATTCAACAATAGCCTGATACGATGTTCGGTAGTAGGTACTAAATTCGGATTCCCTTTAGCATAAGAGTATTCAGAGATATAGACAATAGCCGGATTCATGCTCTTATAAGGGATATCTCCCATTCTTTTTGAATAGGATAAAGAGGCTTGGTTCTTTTCAGAGAAAAGGTAACCCACCTTGATGGAGGGAAACAGATTGCGATATGTGCGTTTGTCACCTGCTATGTTATTGGAAATACATTTCACTTCATCCTCTTGTACCCGTATACCGCCATTTAATGTAAATTTCTTCCATTGCCATACATATTCTGCATAGCCTGCATAACCTATACCTTTATAAGTAAATAGCCCGCTTTTATCTTCTTTCTGCCATCCTTCTCCACTCTGATATGCGTAATACATTTGGTTGTTGGTATGGTTATTATAATAGTCGCCACCCCATTTCAACCTGGAATGTTTGTTGAGCAAGAAGATATAATTTATTTCTGCTTTCCATAAATCAGAAACAGTTCCGGTGTTGCTACATTTATTATCCTCTTCGTTTTTCTCCGGATACTGATAAAGATAATGGTGATTCAGTTCTTTCGTTTCGTCACTTTTCAAATAATCAAGAACTGTTTGCAAAGTATTCTTTCCGTTTTTTGATTTCCAATTATAGTTCAAACTAGCCTGATATATTTTGTCATCCCCTTTCCCTTTACTATGGTAGGAAGAGGTATATTCCTTTTCTGTTTCTTGTGTTTCGGAAAAAGAAGAAGATTTTAGTGTGCTTCCAGCCTGTTTTACCATACAGTTAAGTCCGATGCTTTGCAGGGTAGTTATATCATATAACATGCTGAATGTTTCATTGATTCTTCTTATATTTTTACGGTCTATATTTTGATTTACAATATGGGTGTTCAGGTGGCTGTTATGGGTTATATTTTCCGTGATATAAGGATCTCCTGCATTAGAAAGGACCAGATTGTTGTAAAAGTTCCATTTTCCAAGCCGAAGGCTTAATGGAAGACCAAAGCGTTCCCAATGACTATTTCTTTTTCTCATCTCTCCTAGCAAAGAGGGTGAACCATTGCCTCCGCCATCTGCATTTTTTTTCAAAAGTATATGTATGATTCCTCCTTTTGTTGTGGCATTATGTTGTAAATCGGCTTCCGGCAGAATTTCAACATTTTCTATGTCCGTGGCTTGCAGACTTGACAATTCTGTGCGGTCATGAAGTTCTCTGCCGTTTATGTATATTTTAGATACGGTTCCCCCATTCAGCCTTAGTTCATCGTTGATGTTTATGACACCGGGCAACATTCCCAATGCCTCGTTTATAGTTCTTCCTTTCACTATGGGATTTCCTTTCATATTTACGATTATCCGGTCATACTCGTGCCTGATGAAATTGCTTTTTACTATTACCTCTTCCATGCTGATAATGGAAGGTTCCAGTATGAATGCCATATTGTTTGTAGATTGACCGGTGGCAATGAAGGTGGTTGTGTATTCTATATGAGATGCGCGGACAATGTAATCCTTTTTTTCTTCACATGAAAGTGTGAATTTCCCTTTTTCGTTTGTGATGGTTCCTGCTATTAAAGAAGAGTCATTTGCCGATAAAAGGGATATGGTTACAAACTCAATGGGGTTGTATTCTTTGTCCGTTACTTCTCCTGAAATCATACGATTTTGTGCTTGAGAGATAATCGGAACTATACCGAATATAAATAATAACCATACTTTCATGATTGTTTCTTGATCTCTGAAGGCAAAAATAAAGAAACCTTTTTGCATCATTGTTAATGATGGTGTAATAAGCAAGTAACTAAATAGAACTATTTTGGTTACATTGGGACAAGCAGCATATATCCGTTTCCTCCAATGGTGGAAATAGATATATCGGGATCGGCAGCCAGTATCTTTCGTAATTTTACGATGTAATTGTAAAGGCTGTGTTCATTCATAATAGCATCTTCCCATAGCTCTTCTATTTTTTCATAACTTACAATTTCACCTTTATGACTATATAAAAGTTTGAGTAAGGAAAATTCCAGTTTGCTTAGTCTTTTAAGTTCTTTTGATGCTTGATAAATGGTTCGTGTTTGAATGTCCAACTCCAAAGAGCCTATCTTTATAATGGTATTGGAAACAGGATGAGCATGTCTGTCTACATAAGCAATCAGTTCTTCTACGCTAAAAGGTTTTTTCAAATAGGCTACGGCACCGGATTTTAGTGCTCTTGCTACTTCGTGGCTTTCTGTATGCGACGATATGTATAAAATGGGAGTACCAGGAGCTGCCATTTTTAATTCGGATGCATTGTCAATACTGTCACCTGTTCCTATTTCAACGTCTAATATCATGATGTCAGGTTTGAATTCATTGAGGATGGTGGTGATGCCGGTTAAAGAACTTTGATAGTGTACTTCATACCCTTCGTCTTTAAGTGCTGTCGTTATAATGCTGCTCAGCATTACATCGTCATCAACCAACAGGACTTTAATTGTATCCATAGCTTATGTTTTAAGGCAATGTGTGAAATGTGTTTTGAACAAAGGAAATCATTTAAGTGGAAATTTGCAAATAAAAAGACTTCCTTTTCCAGGAATACTTTCTACGGAGATGTTGCCACCATGTGCTTCTATTATATATTTTGTGTAGGCTAGTCCTATGCCATATCCTCTTTGATGTGCCATTTGCTCTCTGGGTACTTGGAAGAATGGAGTAAATATTTTCTTTTTATATTTGGGGGCTATTCCCCAGCCGTTATCTTTTACGGTAAATATTGCTTGGGTTTCTTTTTTTGAAATTCTGATAATGATTTGTACTCCGTCATCAGAATATTTCAGAGCATTTTCCACAAGGTTTCTTATGACGTTTCTCACATATAAGGGATCTAGCATGAGGTTTAACTCATTCAGCTCTGATTCCATTTTTATTTGATGAGGCTGATGGGAATGTTGCATGGAAACTTCTTGAGCAACTTCGGTTACCAAGAGTACTAGGTCTGTTTCTTCTTTTTGAAGATAAACTTTTTGCCGGTCTTTACGGGCTGTGATGAGTAGCGCTTCTATCTCGTTGACAAGTTTTCGTGCTTGCCTTTCGGTGTTTTCCACTAATTGTTGTGTGTGGATATCAGGTACTTTTTTCTTGATAAAACTCATTAATGTGATAATGCTGTTTAAAGGAGACTTTAAATCGTGAATGGTTCCGTTTACACTTGCTTCCCGTCTTTTAAACAGTTTGTCTTTCTTGTGAATGGTTATGACTAAAAAGATAACATATCCTAAAATGATGATTGTGAGTAGAATGGATTCTATTATAATAAGAAACATATCTGTAAGAAAAGATGTTAGTGGAATTATGGCTTTGACTTGGATAAACTGTAGGCATCTAGTTCCAAGAGGATAAAGCTTCGTTTCTTTTATCTTATGATCGTCAAGTGGCAAGATATCTCCTGCTTTTTGTATGATTGTTGTATCTTTATCGTATAATAGAATACAATATTTAATTTTTATATCATACAAACGTTTTTTGAAAATGCTATCCAGTCTAGCCATTTGGATGAATTGCTTTTTGTTTATACATATATCTTGTTGTATTTGCATTATTGCTTCTGCAATATTGGTACTTATATTCTTTTTTGCTAACATGTCTAGGTTAATAGTGTCGCCTTTCAGCCGTTTTCGTTCTTCAGAAGACATTTCTTCTGCATGTTTGTAAATCAGCTTGGGGTTATTAGGATTTTTATATGGGGAATAAGTTCGTAATTCTAATTCTTTTATAATGCTTGAGGTGATAGCTTGGTCGATTGATTGTGTGAGTTGGACACAATAATTTTGATGCATGTTTCTAATCCATAATGCTTGTAGGTAGAATAATATGATTACCGCAGATATAGGTATGTAGATAAGTTTTTTCATAGTTAGAATACAATTGGTTTCGGAACAAAAGTAACGAAAAAAAAGTGAATTGATTACTTGAATATTACACTTTTATTAGTGATGATTAGATCATTCTTAAGTTTCTTTGCCATATTAAAGGAATATGGAATTGAGTCTGGATGAATATGTGGAGTATCGATTTAATAACGAACTACTTAAAATGAATATGTATGAAAGCACGCCTTGACAAACTAATCATATTGATAGCAGTCTGTTGTTGCCCGTTGGTTGTTTTCTCCCAATACACCTTGTCAGGGACAGTAAAGAATGATAAATCTTTGGTGATGTCTGAAACGGTTGTGACCTTGCAACAGGCCGATTCATTGGTAGGCATGACACTGGTAGATTCGAAAGGGAGATATAAATTTACTGATTTGCACAAAGGGAAATACACTTTAAGCTTGTCGTGCCCCGAGTATCAGCCGATAGAGGAAACCTTTGATTTGACAGGTGATAAAAGGATAGTCTATGTGATTTATCCGGTGAAAAACATACAGTTGAAAGAAGTTTCTATTGTTGCCGACAAAAGTCATCTGATCTCTCATACGGCAAATAGTGATATCTTTTATTTGTCGGCAGAAGCCAGGAAAAAACAGAATCCTTATGAGGCATTGAGAGAAATTCCCAAATTGGTGGTGAATGAATCGGATCGTTCTATAAAGATGGTGGATGGGGCTATTCCTTTAATCTTGATAAATGGACATAAGGTCAATTCGGGCATTAATAGCATTGACCCGAAAGAGGTGGAGGCGGTGGAGGTGATCAATAACCCTTCTGCACGCTACCTGAAAGACGGGGTACAATGTGTGGTCAATATTAAGATGAAACAGAAAACTGCCGCTTATCAGACATACAATATGAATACACGCCACATGATTCCGGTTTTGTTTGGGTATACGGGAGGTTATTATGAATTAGGCAACAGCAAGGCGTCTTTAAGCCTGAATGCTTCTCATTTCTATTTTCATCATGATGATTCGGAGTGGAATACGATACAACAGAATACGGGGTATGAGAAAACCGCTGTCAGTAAAAAACGTTCTAATATAAGTAATCCTTATGTGGCTTTGAACGGTGACTGGATTTGTTCGCCCAAAGATTATCTGGCTATGAGTGCCATCTATTACCATTATTCTTCTAAAAGTGAAGAGGAGGGTGGGGGAATTCTGACCCAAAATAAAGAGAGAGAAGCATATAAATCTTTTGTGGATAATAAATCAACCAGTTATGTAGGAAGTTTTAACTTGTATCATAAGCATACCTTTCATAAAAGTAAAACATTGGAAACGACTCTGCATCTGAACATGAATGGGAATGATATGAAAGGGATTAGAAAAGAGGAATATCCATCCTTGGAGTATAGAAATCAATATGATTTTGACAACTTTCGCTGGTCCGGAGGATTGGAACTGGATTATTCTTTTGATTGGCTCGGCCAGAATTTTGATTTCGGAAGTTATACTCGTTTTTTGAAAGACCGTATTAAACAGATTAGTGCGGGATATCCTACTTTCTATCATAGGGAATGGAGTGAATATGCTTATGTTTCGATGAATGGAAATATCAAGAGCAGTTTTTTTTATATGCTTTCGTTAGGTACGGATCTTATTTTCAAGAAAGCAGGTGAAGTGAAACACGATTATAGCAAATTGACTGCTGCTGTATCAGGAACTTATAAATTTAATGGCATACACTCTGTACGTTTGAATTATAATCTTTCCAATCTGTCTCCTGAGGTAATGTATCTGAATCCCTACAACACTTCTACCGACAGTTTGGAAGTGACTCGGGGAAATCCTTTTTTAATGCCTGCCCGGAATCATATTTTTAGATTTTGCTATATGTATAATCAGCATGGATTTTATGTGGAACCTTTTGTGAAATACAGGTTGTCGGTAGACCGGATTGTGCCGATAGGGTATACAGAGGACAATATATATACGCAGACATATAAAAACACGGATACTTTCCGGCAACTGGATGCCGGTATCAATATGAACTATAATAATCAAAAATGGGGAGGTGTAGGTGGAAATATAGGGTATGATACTCATTTCTATACTCATCAGCATGGAAAGGGCTCTCTTTATGTTAATCTTAATACGTATGGACATTATAAAAGATTGTCATGGAATCTTTATGGGAATTATCGGCCTTTCAGCTATGGTGTGAATAACAAACGGAAACATTATGGGTCTGAATCGGAACTGACGGTAACTTGGCGTGTGAACAAACATTTGGGAATTACTGGAAATATGAGGTATTTGTTGGGCACTTTGGGGTATGATTCCACTACGCACGAAGGAACTTATTACAATTTCTCATCCGGCAGGATGAAGGACCGAAGTTTCTGCTTTTCATTAGGATTCAATTATTATATGCAAGGAAAGAATTTCAAATATAGGAATAAGAAGAGTTTGCAGAGTACGGAGCAGGGGATAAAGTTGTGAAATAATTTTTGTTTGATATGTTGCAGGCACGGGATGCGTATGATATTAGAATCCCGGAGACGCTTACGCGAAAATGGCGTGTACGATTCTTTACAGCGTGTCGAGGTTACGGTTGCCCCGACAGGCTGCATCTACATAGTGCGGATTTCCATCCTCCTATTCATGAAATATAGCTTTCTCGGTCTGCTTAATCGCAAGAGGTCGATACCTTTTGTCTTTTACGAAATCTCTCGTAATTAATTGAAATGATCGTCACTGGCATGAGATGTCTGTCTGGTTGTAAAGAAAAGTATGTGGACTTCGTGAGCCAAGTAAGCGGTGTTACTTTGCCTGGGAACATATCTTACTTTGCTCACGAAGATATCTTACTTTTTTCAGTGGGATAATTCTCTTGAATGCTATCTTGGCTCTCGTCTAATCAAAACGAGATGCCATGTCGTGGCAATGTATCCACTGAACAGTTACTGGTTGGGATGGGGGAGTTAAAAATTTCTTTCTCTGCAGGTAATTACAGGATAATGACTATCTTTGTTTCATTGCATGAATTAATAAATACAGACTACGTTATGGGAACAGAAGGCATACAGGACAAATACGTGAACCCTTATACCGATTTCGGCTTCAAACTGCTGTTCGGTACAGCCATGAACAAGGAACTGCTCATCAGTTTCCTGAACGCTCTTCTGCTCGGCGAGGAGACGGTGAAAGATGTCACCTATCTGAACACGGAGCATCTAGGCACGCGGGAATATGACCGCCGTGCGGTGTTCGACGTGTATTGCGAAAACGAGAAGGGAGAGAAGTTCCTGGTGGAGATGCAGCGCGGCGAGCAGCAGTTCTTCAAGGACAGAAGCGTATATTATGCCACCTTCCCCATTCGTGAACAGGGAAAGCGCGGCCCGTGGGACTACGAGCTGAAGGCTGTCTATGTGATTGGCATCCTGAACTTTTCCTTTGATGAAACGGACAATGAGTATTTTCATCACGAGGTGAAACTGGTGGACCTTCATACCCATCGGGTCTTCTATGACAAGCTCACCTTTATTTATCTGGAGATGCCGAAGTTCAGCAAGCGTGAGGACGAACTTGAAACCATGTTTGACAAGTGGCTGTTCGTGATCCGTAACCTGTCCTCCTTGATGGAGCGTCCGCGCGCTCTCCGGAACCGTGTGTTCGACCGCCTGTTCGAAGCTGCCGAGATTGCGAAATTCAACCGTAAAGAATTGGGTGAATACTGGGAGAGTCTGAAGAATTTCCGCGACTGGTACAGTGTGATGAAAACGCAACTGAACAAAGGGCGAGAAGAGGGACGTGAGGAGGAGCGGATTAAGAATGTGCGAAAGTTGAAAGAGCTGGGTGTGTCATCTGATATCATTGCTCAAGCTACGGGACTTTCAGAAGAAGAAATAAAAACTCTTTAATGTTTAAAGGGCTTTTATCGGAAATAGCTGATTCAATAACCTATATGAATTCATACGTCAAATTGGGCGTAGGGGACAAGGTCCTGGTGAATACTTATGGGTACATGGAACTTAAATCGCGGAGACGCTTACTTTTTCAACATCTCTTTATATACTGTTTTCACTTTTCCGTTCAGATGACTGTCCATTCCGGTAGTGTATCCCTCCATTTCTATACTGGCGGGCATATAAAGGCAAAAATCAGGGTAAAAGATACCGGGGGCAATTTTTATTTTGATAGAACGCCCGATGCTTTATTCCCCAAGGCAGCCAAACAAATGAATGGTGAAAAAACAGCTTTTGGAAGGATGCAGATTGTAAGTATCTGTATCTAAGAATATTATGTGTGATTTCATTTTATATCTCTTAATAAGAGATATACATTTACTGTGCAAAAATAAGTAAAGTTTTGAATACTAGTGCATTTTTTATAGAAAAAATTATCCAACTGGTGAAAATAATTGCTCTTTTACTTCATCCATCCCCCCTATATGGCATTGTTTTCGCTTGCTAATCATCTGATATCTTGTCTGTTATCTTCCTGTTGTATATCTCTTATTAAGAGATCTACAAAAAAGCCCCCTTTCGGAGAGCCTTATATATAAGGTATAAGTCCCCCCCTTGAAACGGGCAAAAGAACTGATAAACGGGAACAAGGCAGATGGAATATCTATTTCTAAAACGTAAGAGGACGACCGCCGACTCGGTGCGACAGAAAACTTTGCTTTATAAGGCCGCCGAGCGGCGTTGGAAGGAAGCTTCCGTTGGAGAAGGGGAAGTCCGGAAGGCTGACAGCGATATATATAAAGGTATATTGTATCAGCTGGAGATACGTCTGGTATTTCTGGATGCTTCATTGTCCTTGAGAAAACTGAGTGAGATGCTGGACACCAACCAGACTTATCTGAGCAATGTGGTGAACCGGTATTTCGGATGCAATCTGAAAGAGCTGGTAAACACCTACCGGGTGCAGTATGCCAAAGAACTGCTGGTATCTGGGCGGTGCGCTCTGAAAGATTTGCCGGAATCCTGCGGATTCGCATCGAAAAGTGCCTTCTATGCTGCATTCTGCAAGGTAGAGGGCATGCCTCCCCTGTCCTTTAGGAGAAGGGAGGGAAAGGAACGGACGGCATGGAAGACGGATAAGCCAACAAGTTGAAAATGAATTTACTATGTATAATCAATTTTAGTTTTTTAAATTTATAAATTTAAAGTTTTTCTATTATGAACAAAAAGTTTTTAAGTGCAATCCTGTTCGGCGCCTTGATGGCTTCGTCAACAGGTACATTTGTGTCTTGTAAAGACTATGATGATGACATTGACAACATCAACAAAGAGTTGACTGATATCAAGTCTCAGCTGGCTGCTTTACAGACCAAAGTAGACGCTGGTAAATACGTTACCAACGTAACAAAGCAAGGTGACGGCATTGTCGTTACTTGGAATGACGGTAACACTAGCACTATCGAAACCATTAAAGGTGACAAGGGTGACAAAGGTGATAAAGTGGAAATCGCTATCGATAAAGAAACAGGCAACTGGATCATCGACGGTAATGACACTGGTATTTGCGCTGTAGGTAAGGATGGCAAACCGGGTGAAGCAGGCAAACCGGGTGAACCGGGTGCTCCAGGTGAAGCCGGTATCGACGCCAAGTCTCCTTCTATTAGTGAAACAACAGGTAACTGGGTGGTTTACACTTGGAACGCTGAAACAAAAGCATACGACGCTACCGATACAGGTGTCTCTGCAAAGGGTGCCAGCGCATACGTAGTAGATATGGGCAACTATTATGAACTGAACGTAGCCGCTAACCAGGCCGGTTCTGAATACACAAAGGTGAAATTGCCTAAATTCGCTTCTGTTACCAGCATGAGCTTGATGGAAGGTGATGCTACATTGACATACGGTACAGTAACAGCTGCTAACGGTGTTAAGTTTGACGGTGCAACCTATGCAAAGGGTACTGTATTGACTAATGCTTCCGCTCAGCTGATTGCACAAATCAATCCTTCGGGCATTGATGAAACAGCGATCGATTTCGCTATCGTGAACAGCAAGGGTACTTCTCCTTTCGTTGTAGCGAAAGCTGAGGCTTACAATCCTAAAGAAGCTATCGCAAGATCTTCTGCCAACGGCTTGTTCGCTTTGACAGTAGGTATCAAGGCCGGTGCTACAGAAAAAGAATTGAAAGCTGCTAACAATCAGGTTTTGGCTTTGAGAGCTGCTTCGGGTGATTCTTATGTATATACTGCATACGATGCGAGAATTACTGCTGGTATAGCAACGGGTACAGTTTCTACAAAGACTGCTACTACAAAATTGAACGAAACAGTAGACTTGAACAAGTCTTTGGAAAATGCTAAACTTGTTTACAAGTGCTACTATCAATTGGCTAACGCTAACGATGCAGCTACTTACGGCATCACTTTGACTAGAGAAGGTCAGTTCACTGCTACTAAGGCTGTGGCTGTGGATCAGACTTTCAGTGTTAAAGTAAACGTAATGGATGTGAACGGTAATGTGAAGGAAGGAACTACAGCTTTGACAATGAACGTAACTGTTAACAAGGCTGACATCTCTTCTAACAACAACCTTGCTGATGTAAACTATACATTGGGCGTAGCTACTCAGAAGGCAGACGCTAGCTTGGCATTCACTTCATTGAACAACATGTACAGTGCAATGGGTGCGGAAGCTGGTTTGTTCAAGAAGAACTGGAACACAATGACTATTCAGTTTGTAGATGCTGAAGGTAAAGCGGTTACAACTGTCAAGAACGCTGCTGATGCGAATGTAGCTATCTCAAGCTTCATCTCTCTTCAAACTGGTGCTTACAAGTTTGATAAAGACGGTAAGGCTGTTAGTGTAGCAGACAAGTATGCTGAAACATCTGAAACATTCCTTGCATTCAATATTGATTACACTAAGGCTCCTGTTTGTGAATTGAACGCAGTAATTACATTCATGAATAATAATGACGAATTGCGTAAAGAAAACGTGAAGGTAATTATCAAGGCAAACGCTGTCTCACTGGTGAAAGACCCCGCATACTTCAGCGGTAACAACGCTAGCGCATACGGTACACCTGATGCTGCTAATGGTAACGTTACTTACGACTTGTTGTCTCTGTACAAGAACGAAGATAAGGCAACCAATATTTCATTTAAGGAAGTATTGCCTTCTAACAAGTACACTACTTGGATGACTGCCGGTTCTACAGAAATTGCAGTTCCTGTATACGATGCTAAAGACGCTATCAACACTGTTTACGCTGAAAGAGAGTTCAAGGTAACTTACACTCCGTTCGGTAACACCAACATCGCTCCTGTAACTGAAACAATCAAGTTGACAGTGAAGAGCCCGGTTAAAGAAGGTACATTTGCCGGTCCTGCTGCCGCTAAGTCTATCAAGGGAGATGCCGTTCTTAAGGTTCTTGCCAGCGAATTTGCAGGTGCTGACGTATTCGGTACTAAGTTCTATGTAGGAAATATCTGGAACTCTGCAACAGAAACTGTTGGAATGGGTACTTACAAGTATAACAGTATCCAAGGTTTGAGCAAAGTTACTATCGAGGCTGCTGATGCTAATGCTAAGCAATACTTGACCGTAGGAACAGCGTTCGAAGGTACTGTTACTAAGGACAACAAGTCTCAGTACTTCACTATCGTATTGAAAGATCCTACTACAGTAGTTGCAACTGCTCAGGAATGTCAGATCAAGGTTACTGTAACCGACGTATGGGGTACTTCTGTATCTTCTATCGTTAAGGTGACAGTTGCTAAGAACAACTAATCTTATTTAGTTAAGATAACCACAGAGATGCCCTCTTTCACAAGGGGGCATCTTCTGTCTTTTAAAAAAGTACTGATTATGAAAGAAGAAATGCTGGATATATATGATGAGGCGGGACAACGCATAGGCGTGAAAACGTATGCCGAGGTACATCGCGATGGAAACTGGCACCGTGTGGTGGGGCTGTTTATCATCAATAGCCGCCATGAAATCTTGATGCAGCGGCGGAGCAGGAAGAAAAGCATTTCGCCCGGGCTGCTTACCGTATCGGTGGGCGGACACCTAAGGACGGGTGAGGATGAATATGCCTGCATGAAGCGCGAGATGCACGAGGAAATGGGCATCGAACTGGATGTCGGGCCTGCGCGGCTGCTCTATGCCTGCCGGGACTCTAAAATATCACAAGACAAAACAGACAATGTATTCCTGGCCGGATACACCCTGCATGGCGATATAGACCTTTCTGCCTTGCACTATGATAAAGACGAAGTGGAGGAATTTCTGTATATCCCCTGCACAGAGTTGAAAAGAATGTTCGACGAAGGAGTTGCACTGGGAGTAAACCGACAGGTCATGACAGCATTGTTCGAATATATGAAAGATAGCCAATAAGTAAAATCGAAAACTATGATGAGCACAAAGAAGAACACCCCTGGAAAAAGTGGTCCCACACCGGAGTATGTGGACTGTATCATATTCTCCATTCTGAAAGAAGAAAAAGAACTCTTTATTGGTTTCCTTCGTGAAAAAGGCTTTTTTGACCGTGAGGTATGCGAGACCAACGCATACGGCCATTCGGACCTGTTGGCCGAGAAATTGTTCTTTATAGACAAGAACCGTAAGATAAGAACCTGCGTGGTGTGCAGCCTGGCACGCAATGAAAACATCAAGGAGATGGGAAATGCGGCGGCCTACAAGCTGCTTTACATCATCTCGCGCTTCTATAAGTCAGGATTCTATATTAATGTAGGAGTGGCAGGAGCATTCGGAGCCGGAGTAAAACTGGGGGAAGTCTTTTTAGTGTCTCAAAATGTGTGTGTCACTAAGAAAGATTCCAATGGAAGCTTTTCACAAAGCATGGGGGAAGTTAACCGTTCCAAGGTTGAAAGTTTATGTGATAAAATAAATGCCACCGGACACGAAGAACTGCGGCGGCAGATTTTGGAAAATATAAAGACCCGGCTGGATGCAGTCCGGAAAGACCCGGAAATTAGTGCCTTGCTGGCCGGCGGAGAAATTGCCCTGACGGACGGAGCAGTGAAATGTGGCCTGTGTATCACCTTTCCGCATGTGCTGAAGAACAAGGCGGAACTGCTGTCCGAAAAGTCGCTGGATAGCTTGAAGAAGTGGGACATTGTGGACATGGAAGCCTATTATTTTGCAGACTGGTTTTCCTTAATGAAAAGGATCGATTCCAGGCATTGCTTCCCTAAAAGTAAGTTATTGATAGTCAAGAGTCCTTCGGACACCTGTGAGGAGGCGTTGAAACACAAGCTAAAAAGACTCAGAAAAGTGGCTATGGGTAATATCAGCGAATACGTGGCCGCTTACTTGTCCGAAATACATGAGTTTACAGATGGAAAGACGCGGAGAACGATGACTTGTGAAGAATACCTGCGAAGCAAGTGCGACAAGAAACACCTGCCCCGGCTGTCGAGAGCGGCATCGGATACTACGGACTATGACACGCTTTTCTCGCTCATCGCCGAAACCAATTCTCCTTCCGGCTCTCCCTTCTCTATTTCCCAACTGGCCAAAGACATGGCAGATATACACCGTGCCCTCATTATTACCGGAGGTCCCGGAAAAGGAGAGAATATCCTGCTGGCACTGATTTATGAATGCTGCGCGTCACCCAAACTCTATATTGACTTTAACAAGATGGACCGTGAGCGGTGCGGTGTTGAAACCATCTGCAAGTGCCTGCTGCATCTGTTTGAATCCGCATCCGGTAATTACGTCCTGTTTCTGGCCAATCTGGACAGTGTGGCCAAGAAGAAGGACGATGAAAAGAAGAAGGACGATGGCAAGAAGGATGCCGACGATCAGAAGGATGCCGACGGCAAGAAGGATGCCAACGGTCAGAATGACGTTGAAAAGGTGTTGAATCTATTGGACTCATGCAAAAGTAAGTTCACATTCTGCATTACCTACAATACCAATCAGGACAAGACCGATTGCCAGTTCATCACAGAAATCAAGCAAAAAATCAATGCGAACAAGAAAGTGGTGGAAATCACCCTGAATAATATCTGTTCGTACAATGAAGACAAGGTAACCTCCTACGTTAACTGCTATGCCTCTTTGTTCCTGGCGGACAAAACGGAAGCCGAAAAGTCTTGCTTCATCGAGAATTGCTGCCACGTGATAAGCGTGGAGGATGCGCTGAAGAAGGAGATAAAGCATATAGACTGGCAGCTGATGCAGCTGTTCGGTCATTTCGATAAGATGTTTATGAAAGCGGAACATCTGAATATCTACGAAATCATATCTGAATACTGTGCCGGCCATCGTTTGAACGAGGTGGTGGCCGAAGCCATGCAAAGAGGAAACATCGACAGGAAATATTTCGGCGAGCTGGAATGCAATGTGTATTGCCGGGCTTTTGTGTATGCCAGATACCTCTATCAGATACTGCTGGACCTGGAGAAGAACATCAGTCTGTTGAACCGGTCCGATTTCTACCTGTCCGATTTCATCGACTATTTCATGCACCATCTTTTGAGCGGTTCGGCGGAAAAAGAACGGATCTGCCGCACGCTGTTGAAGCATATCGATGAGGTGGATAACAACATCAGACACGAACTGCTGTATCTGTTGTCCAAGAACCTGTCGGGCGACAATGCCGTGTCCGGTAAGGTAAAAAGCGTTGTCCGCCAGCGGATAGACCAGATCAACCTGAATGATATCGGTACTGATGAAGAGGGCTGCATGAAGATCATTCAATACAGAACCTACGCGCTGCGCCTCAAAGATTCCGGCAATGCGGAATACCTACAGTTGTTTGTCGAAAAGATGAAGACCGACAAACGGTTCAGACATGTCAATCTGGCGTTCTTCCTGAATTATTATTCGCAGAAAGAGTTTACGTATGCCGAGGTTGTCGGTATGTCCAAAGAGATGAAGGGGAAAATCAGCGGGGTCATGCTGCACAATGCCTTGTATAAATTAAGACGGATATTGAGAGAGGGGATGAATGCCGGGGATGCGGAAGTCCGCATGTATTATTACACATTGAAGTCATTGGTGGACGTGGCTGTAAAGACCGGACTGGGCGACAAGATAGACCGTACTGCCTGTGCGGGCTGGATGCAGGAACTGGATGTAATGTTTGAGGAAGATGCGGCAAGCTAAGATTTTCAGGTATCAGCGTGACCACACCCAGTCTTTTCACCGCATAGTGGACGGGGAGGAAAAGACGGGCATCCTGACGTATTATGAAAGCCACGTGTATATGGACAGCGACTTTGTACCGGCCGGTTCCGTACAGTACATTACGCGGGATTCGCTTCTTGCGAAATATAGGCGTGACATGGACCGGGTTGACAGAAGATTTGATATTCTGCGTGCCTGGGGAGTTCTTCCTACGCGGAATTGCCATATATTGGACTTGGGATGTGGATATGGGGCGTTCATCGCACAATGGATGGCTCATGGGTTTGGCCATGCATACGGAATTGAACTTTCTTCGGCCGCCCGTCAGGTTTCTCCTGTGTCAAGCCACATTATGTGGGGGGATGTGAACAGAGCAGACTCATTGCCTATCCCCGGGGAGCTTTCGATGATTGTCGCTTTGGATGTCATCGAGCATCTTTTTGATGTCAAGCAGGTATTGAAAACCCTCTATCGGAAGACCGGCCCCCGGCTAAAAATGCTGATAGAGATTCCGATAGTCAAGCCCGGCATCGACACGAAAGCTCTTGCTCGGTATAAATATCTGTATCCTACCAGGCATTTGCATCTATATACCCCCTGCGGCATAGAACAAACCTTGTGTGAGTGCGGATATCGTCTGCTTCAAAGCGAGATGCTGAAAGACGGAAATAAATGTCTGATGCTGATAGAAAAAGAAGAGTTGTAGTAGAGGAGGGGGGAAGGACGTGAAGGAATTTGGGGCTGTTTGCGCTTTTGCGTTATAGATTAACGTGAGTTCGCTAGATGAATGAACATATAGCCGAATAGCCTTGAATCAAAAAAACAGGTAGGATAATTTCTAAAGAATGATCCTTTTTTCTATCTTTGTCCATTGAAAATGAATAAATTATATTCTTATGGAATTGCAAGATAAATATATCCGTTTTGATTGGGCTGTCAAGCGTCTGCTGCGTCATAAAGCCAATTTTGGTGTGCTCGAAGGATTCCTTACGGTGCTGATAGGTGATGAGATTCATATAGTGGAGATTTTGGAAAGCGAGGGTAATCAGCAAACGGAGGATGATAAGTTCAACCGGGTTGATATCAAGGCCCTCAATAGTAAAAATGAGATTGTTATCATCGAGATCCAAAATACGCGTGAACTGTACTATCTGGAGCGTATCCTGTATGGAGTGGCCAAAGCCATTACAGAACATATCTCATTGGGCGAGACTTATTATAAAGTTAAAAAGA